>Ga0193717_1000883_pt1 | contig 18890 bp, 13 predicted proteins | sample U2c2metaG_FD_145900 | JGI IMG/M metagenome (GOLD analysis project Ga0193717, IMG submission 145900) | Soil microbial communities from a riparian zone of the East river system, Colorado, United States - U2c2 | ecosystem: Environmental > Terrestrial > Soil > Riparian zone | place: USA: East River...
CCGGTCGATTTCTGCATGATTGGGCTGTACGCGATAGGCGAGAACCAGCTCACGGTGAGCTGCGTCGGAGCACGCACCGAGCCCGTGGCGACCCGGCTCGACATGATCGAGGGCACGATCATTCCCCTCGACGAGAACGGCCTCTCGCGTTGCGTTGAGGGACAACTGGTGTACGAGCCGGACATCGCGGGTTCGCCATTCCCGTTTCCGAAAAGACTGGCGAGCGCCGGCATGTGTTCGCTGGTCATCGCGCCGCTGCTGGTCGAGAGCCAGGTCTTCGGCGTGCTGGTGACGGCGCGGCGCACCGCCAACGCCTTCAGCAGCGGCGAATGCGAATTCGTGCGTCAGGCCATGGAACACACCGCGCTCGCCGCGCACCAGGCGCAGTTGTACGCCGCCCTGCAACAGGCCTATGACGACCTGCGCACTTCGCAACAGCAGATCATGCAGCAGGAGCGCCTGCGCGCTCTCGGCCAGATGGCGAGCGGCATCGCTCACGACATCAACAACGCCATCTCGCCCGTGTCGCTTTACACCGAAGCGCTGCTCGAACGCGAACCGAACCTGAGCGAACGCGGGCGATCGCAGCTCGAGATCATCCAGCGCGCGGTCGACGACATTGCGCAGACCGTGGCGCGCATGGGCGAGTTCTATCGCCTGCGCGAACCACAACTCACGCTCATGCCCGTCGATCTCAACAAACTCGTCGGCCAGGTCGTCGACCTCACGCGCGCGCGGTGGAGCGACATGGCGCAGCAGCGCGGCGCGGCGATCGACATGCGCATGGAACTCAATCCCGATCTGCCGCTGGTGGCGGCGGTCGAGAGCCAGATTCGCGATGCGCTGGTGAATCTCGTCTTCAATGCGGTCGACGCCATGCCCGAGGGCGGGCCTCTGACCATTCGCACCTGCCTCTCTTCAGGAAGCCAGGAAAAAATCGTGCTGCTCGAGGTGCAGGACGAGGGTGTGGGCATGGACGAAGACACGCGCCGCCGCTGTCTCGAACCGTTCTTCACCACCAAAGGCACGCGGGGCACCGGCCTGGGGCTGGCGATGGTCTACGGCGTGGCCCAGCGCCACGGCGCCAGCCTCGAAATCGAGAGCGAGCTCGGCAAGGGCGCACTGGTACGCATGTCTTTCGCCGTCGCACCGGCCGCAGTGGCTATCACGAGCGCTACTCAGCGTCAGCCCGTCGGCCCGCTGCGCATTCTCATCATCGACGATGACCCGCTGCTGCTGAGGTCGCTGCGTGACACGCTGGAAGTCGACGGCCATGACGTTACCACTGCAAACGGTGGACAGGCGGGCATCGAGGCGTTCGTCGAGTCGCACGCCGACGGCAAACCGTATCCCGTGGTCATCACCGATCTCGGCATGCCGCACGTGGACGGCCGCAAGGTGGCATCGACGATCAAGGCAAGCGTACCGGCGACGCTGGTGCTGATGCTCACGGGCTGGGGCCGGCGCCTCGTGGCCGAAGGCGATGTGCCACCGGGCGTAGACCAGGTGCTCAGCAAGCCGCCCAAGCTGCTCGAGCTGCGCGCTGTATTGTCCAGGGCTACCGCCCCCTAAGGAAATCGGCGGCTAAGAAGCCGCCGACCATAAAAAGTTTGGGTGGTCCTAATGCGAATCTCTGGACACGTCCGCGCCGCTGCCGCCGACGAGCACATCGAGATCGGCGCCTAGATGCGCCTGCTGCACGTGATCGATGTACAGCTTGTACCAGCCGCGCGCAGGGGAAGGCGCCGGCTTCCAGCTGGCGCGTCGGGTCGCGAGCTCGCTTTCGCTCACGTCGAGATGCAGGCGCCGCGCGGGTACGTCCACTTCGATCATGTCGCCGTTGCGCACCAGCGCCAGCGGGCCACCGGCCGCGGATTCCGGCGACACGTGCAACACCACGGCGCCATAGGCCGTGCCGCTCATGCGCGCGTCGGAGATGCGCAGGATGTCGGTGATGCCCCGGCGCAGTAGTTTGGGCGGCAGCGGCATGTTGCCCACTTCCGCCATGCCGGGATAACCCTTCGGGCCGCAACCCTTGAGCACCATGATGCAGTGCTCGTCGATGTCCAGGTTCTCGTCGTCGATGCGCGCGTGCAGGTCTTCGATGCTCTCGAACACGACCGCGCGACCCTTGTGCTTGAGCAGGTGCGGTGAAGCTGCAGACGGCTTGATGACCGCGCCATCGGGCGCGAGATTGCCGCGCAACACCGCGATGCCGGCGTGCGCCTTGAATGGTTGGTCGAGCGGTTTGATCACTTCGCGGTTCCAGCAGGGCGCATCGGCGATGTTGTCGCCGAGCGTCTTTCCATTGACGTTAAGCGCGCTGCCATCGAGCATGTGCCTGATTTCGCGCATCACTGCCGGCAGGCCGCCGGCGTAGTAGAAATCTTCCATGAGAAACGTGCCCGACGGCTGCAGGTTCACCAGGCACGGAAGCGTAGAGCCGATCTTGTCCCAGTCGTCGAGCTTGAGCGGTACGCCGATGCGCCCGGCGATGGCTAACAAGTGAATGACCGCATTGGTCGAGCCGCCGATGGCGGCATTCACGCGGATCGCATTCTCGAACGCCGCGCGCGTGAGAATTTTCGACAGCGCCATCTCCTCTTCGACCATTTCGACGATTCGCCGCCCGGTGAGTTGCGCCTGCCGGTAGCGGCGCGAGTCGACGGCGGGAATCGCCGCATTGCCGGGCAGCGCGACGCCCAGCGCTTCGACCATGCTGGCCATCGTCGACGCGGTCCCCATGGTCATGCAGTGCCCCTTCGATCGATGCATGCAGGACTCGGCGGCGGTGAACTCTTCCTGCGTCATGCGCCCGCCGCGCACGTCTTCGGACATCTGCCAGACGCCGGTGCCCGAGCCTATCTGCTTGCCGCGAAATTGCCCCGACAACATCGGCCCGCCGGAAATGCCGATGGTGGGCAGGTCGCAACTCGCCGCGCCCATGAGCAGCGACGGCGTGGTCTTGTCACACCCCATGAGCAAGACGACGCCGTCCAGCGGGTTGCCACGAATGGATTCTTCGACATCCATGCTCGCGAGATTGCGGAACAACATGGCGGTGGGACGCAGCTGCGTTTCACCGAGCGACATCACGGGGAACTCGAGCGGAAATCCGCCCGCCTCGTAGACGCCGCGCTTCACGAACTCCGCAAGTTCGCGAAAGTGCCCATTGCAGGGAGTCAGTTCGCTCCAGGTGTTGCAGATGCCGATGACCGGCCGGCCGTCGAACAGGTCATCGGGATAGCCCTGGTTTTTGATCCAGCTTCGGTGCAGGAAACCGTCTTTCCCTTCCCGGCCGAACCAGGCCTGACTGCGTCGCGCGCGCTTTTTTGGAACGTCCATCGCGCATCAGCGTACAAGGCGAAAACATATGCGAGTAATAGTTTTCTCGCACAAAACCATACCTGCTTTGGCATTGCTGACGACTTCGCGCGATCAGTTAAGGTTTTTCAGGTCGAGCGCGCAGCCATAACTACTGACCGCCGAAGTTTTCAGCGCGCGCAACAACACGGTTGCGGCCGGCGACAACAGCCAGTCGTGGCGCGTGATGATGCCGAACGCATCCATCGTGCAGGAAAGTTGCATCGGCAGAAGCGCGACCATTCCATAGGTCGCGTAGTAACGCGCGACCTCGGTGGGCACCACTGCGATGAAATCGGTCTGCTGCAGCATCTTCGTAACGAACAGCAACGAGGCCGTTTCTATGAGCTGGCTCGGCGGCGCGAGGCCCGCTTCGCTGAACATGAGATCGAAACGATGCCGCAGGACGCTGCCCGCGGGCGGGACTATCCACGGCTTGTGTTCGACAACGCCGAGATTGAGCCCGGCCACGTTGAGCAGTGGATGACCGGGTCGAACCACGGCCGACACCGGTTCTTCCGCCAGCCGCTCGTAACGCAATCCGGATTTTTCCTGACCCTCGAACAGGCGTCCGATCATGATGTCGATCTTGCCCTGAGCGAGCTGCTCGATGAGCACGTTGCTCGACTCCACGTGCAGCTCCACGCGCAGCTTGGGATTCTCGCGCGCGACGATCATGATCGCCTGCGGAATCAGGCTGAGCGCAGGTCCCGTGATGGCGCCCAAGCTCACGTGACCGGAGAGGCCCGCCTTGAGCGCGTCGATTTCCTGACCCGCTTCGCGCAACGACGACAGCGCGATGCGCGCGTGCCGAATCATGGTTTCGCCGTACCAGTTCGGCCGCATGCCGCGCGGCTGACGTTCGAACAGCGAAACGCCGAGCATGTCCTCCAGATCCTTGAGTAGCTTCGATGCCGCGGGCTGCGACATGTTCAGCACTTCGGCGGCGCGATGAATGTTGCCTTCATCGCAGATCGCGGTGAGCAGCATGAGCTGGCGCGTCTTCAGGCGCGCACGAATGAACCAGGGCGTGGTCGTGGACATTTGTTGTGTTCTCCCCCCGTCTCAAGCCAACTATATATCTATGGGTATAGCTCCGTACCAATATCGGGCTTGTTGGATATCGATACGAATCTCATGATGTACACCAAGGGGGAACGATGAAGAGCTTCATGCAAATCACGCTGGCCGCCGCAACCGCGGCATTGCTCGTGGCCTGTTCAGGCGGCGAACCAAAGTCCGCGGGCGGCAACGGAACCAAACCCATCGTGCTCGGGTTCAGCCAGATCGGCGCCGAAAGCGAATGGCGCACCGCTAACACCGCATCCATACAAAGCGCCGCGCCGGAAGCCGGCATCACCCTGAAATTCTCCGACGCGCAGCAGAAGCAGGAAAACCAGATCAAGGCGCTGCGCTCGTTCATCGCCCAGCGCGTTGACGTCATCGCGTTTTCACCCGTGGTGGAAACCGGCTGGGAGACCGTGCTACGCGAAGCCAAGGCCGCGAAAATCCCGGTGCTCCTCACGGACCGCGCGGTCGAGGTGTCGGACACCTCCTTATATTTGACGCTGATTGGCTCCGACTTCGTCGAAGAGGGCCGCAAGGCCGGACGCTGGCTGCTCGAAAACACCAAGGATACGCAGGGCGACATCAACATCGTCGAGCTGCAGGGTACTGTCGGCTCGGCGCCGGCCAATGATCGCAAGAAGGGTTTCGCGGAAATCATCGCGGCCGACCCGCGCTACAAGATCATCCGCTCGCAGACCGGTGACTTCACGCGCGCGAAGGGCAAGGAAGTCATGGAGGCCTTTTTGAAGGCGGAAGGCAAGAAGATCAACGTGCTGTTCGCGCACAACGACGACATGGCCATTGGCGCCATCCAGGCCATCGAGGAAGCCGGTCTCAAGCCGGGCACCGACATCACCATCATCTCCATCGACGGCGTGAAGGGGGCGTTCGAGGCCATGATCGCGGGCAAGCTCAACGTCACCGTGGAATGCAGCCCCTTGTTAGGGCCGCAGCTCATGGCCGCGGTCAAGGACGTGGTGGCCGGCAAGCCGATTCCGAAGCGCATCGTCACCGAAGAGTCGGTGTTTCCGAAGGAAACGGCGGCGCAGGTGCTTCCCACCCGCAAGTACTGAGACCTCGAAGCCGGTACGGAGAGGCAGATGAGGCGCGCGTTCGGAATGCTCGAAGACGGCCGCAACGTCGAGGCCATCACGCTCGGCGAGCAGCATGGGTTACAGGTCGAAGTGCTCACCTACGGCGCGATCCTGCGGCGTCTCAGCTATCCGGTGCGCGGCGTGCGCCGCGACCTCATCCTCCATTTCGATCGACTCGAACAATACGAACGCGATCGCGCCTACGTCGGCTCGCTGGTGGGCCGTTTCGGCAACCGTATTGCCGGCGCCCGCTTCGAACTCGACGGCATAGCCCGCAAGGTCACGGCCAACGAAGGCGCGAATCATCTGCATGGCGGCGCACTGGGATTCGGCAAACGCGTCTGGCGCGTGCTGGACATCGCCGGGAGCGAAGCACCACGCGTGGTTCTGGGCTATCTGTCGCCCGACGGTGAAGAAGGGTATCCAGGCAATGTCGAGGCCACGGTCGAGCTGGTGGTCAAGCCCAACGCGCTCTCGATCATCCTGAGCGCGCGCAGCGATGCCGCCACGCCCATCAACCTCACCTATCACCCGTATTTCAATTTGCAGGCCGATCCCCATCAGCCGGCCACCGAGCAGCGATTGCGTATTCCCGCAAACCACTATCTACCCGTCGTCGCCGGTCTCATCCCCACCGGGCAGATCGCCACCGTCGAGGGAACTCCTTTCGACTTTCGCGCGAGCCGCCGGCTGCGCCCGTCTTCCGTGCAGGCGGATCCCCAGCTCACGATCGCGGGCGGCTACGACCATTGCTGGGTGCTGGCGGAGAATGCGGATTGCGCTTGCGAGCTTTCCTCGCCGAATCGGGACGTCACGTTGACGATGTCGGGCGGCCCGGGGCTGCAGTTCTACAACGGCCAGTACCTGGCGCGCAGCCATCCGATGCTCGGCAGTGGCGTGATTCTCGAACCGCAGGGATTTCCGAATGCGCCGAACGAACCGGGTTTTCCGCCCGCTGTGCTGCAGGCCGGAGAGTTGTATCGCGCCGGCATCGAGTACCGGCTGGAGGCGCAATGAGCATCTTCGATGCCCGGTGGAGGTCCGTCACCGCCGCGCAGCTGTTGCGAAAGGCGGTGCCGGTTTCGTTCCACGGCTGTGCATGCCGGATCCGGATCGAACGTGCGGGTTCTACCGGGGCATGCGAAGACGCCGGAGGATCGTATGCAGCGATTCGCGCAGCGTCCACGAGTGGTAACGGTACCTCACAAAATATTTTCGGTGGTAACGGTACCTCACAAGATTTTTTTCTCAAGACTTCGTTTTGCGACTGCTTATGACCCTTACGAACCCTTTCGGACCCTTCCGGAGTAGAAAAATGAACTCATACTCGAGCCGACGCCGTTTCCTCTCGCAGGTGGGTCTCGCGGGCGCAGGCATCGCCGCCTCATCCGTGTTCGCGCTGCCTAGCTACTCGCAGACCCGCGGACGCACGGCGCGCGCGACACTCGGCCTCATCGCGCCTCGCGCGGACTTCAATCCGCGCCTGTTCGGCGCGTTCCTCGAGCACCTCGGGCGCTCCATCTACACGGGCGTCTACGATCCGGGCAACCCGCTGTCCGACGAGCGCGGCTTCCGCAAGGACGTCGTCAAGGAAGTGGCGGACCTGCACGTGCCAATCATTCGTTATCCGGGCGGCAACATGGTCTCCGGATACAACTGGTGGGACGGCGTGGGCCCGAAGAAGGATCGTCCCACCGTGCTCGAGCGCGCGTGGAACTCGATCGAAACCAACCAGTTCGGCACCAATGACTTCATGGACTGGGCCCGCGCCGTGGGCACCGAGCCCTTGTTAGGGTTCAATCTCGGCACCGGCACTTCGGAAATGGCCGTGGCCTACATCGAGTACTGCAACTACGCGAAAGGCACGAAGTGGAGCGACCTGCGCCGCTCGCATGGCTACGAACAACCGCACAAGGTGAAGTACTGGTGTCTCGGCAACGAGATGGATGGCCCGTGGCAGATGGGCCGGCTGACGGCGCGCGAGTACGGCCGCAAGGCACGCGACATCGCCCAGCAGGCGCGCGTCATCGATCCCGACGTGCAGCTCATCGCCTGCGGTTCGAGCAACACCATCCTGCCCACGTATCTGACCTGGGATCGCGAGGTGCTCGAGGAATGCTACGACCAGGTCGACGGCATCTCGCTGCACAACTACTACGGCAATGAGCCCGAACTCGCCGGTGGCAAGTCCGAGCGCTTCCTCGCGCAGAACCTCGACATGGAACGCCAGATCCAGGAGATCACCGCGGTCGCCGACTATGTGCAGGGGCTGTACCGTTCGCCGAAGCGCCTGTGGCTGTCGTTCGACGAGTGGAACGTGTGGTATCGCGCGCGCACGCCCGATCACCTCGACGGCAAAGGCACGTTCGCACCGAAGCTGCTCGAAGAGGTCTACAACCTCGAAGACGCGCTGCTCACGGGCGGCTTCCTGAACACTCTCATGAGACAGTCCGACCGCGTGCGCGTCGCCTGCCTCGCGCAGATCGTCAACGTCATCGCGCCGCTGGTTACCAACAGCAAGGGTACGCTGCGCCAGTCAATCTACTTTCCATACGCCATGGTGCTCAAGTACGCGCGCGGCCGCATGCTCGACATCCAGGTGGAAAGCGAAACGTACCCGATTCGCGCCGCGGGCCTGCGCCCCGACTTCGCGCGCAACGAGGAAGTCCCATTCCTCGACGTCGTTGCCACCTACGATGCGAAGGAAAAGCGCGTCGCCGTGTTCGCGCTCAATCGCGATCTCGCGAATGAGCGCGAACTGGCGCTGACCTTCGAGGACATCACGCCGTCGAAGGTGCTCGCCTGCGAAACGGTGACAGGCACCGATTTGAAGGCCTTCAACACGTTCGAGAGCCCCAACAAGGTGGTCACGACGAAACTGGATGCCGCCAAAGCAGGCAGCAGGATGTCGGTGAAACTGCCGGCGCGCTCATACACCGTCGTGCACCTGGCGGTCTGAGCGATGACCGCGCCGCACACGCGCCGGGACGCGCTGAAGATTCTCGGCGCGGGTGCGGCGTCGTTCGTGTGCGCGCCATGCGTGCTGGGCAACATCGAGATCGACGAGCTTTCGGAGAACGCCCGGTACTTCCCGCTCGCGCAGGTGCGGCTCGGGCCGGGGCCATTTCTCGACGCGCAAGAACTCGATGCCGCCTATCTAATGCAGCTCGAGCCAGATCGAATGCTGCACAACTTTCGCGTGAACGCCGGGTTGCCACCCAAGGCACCCGTATACGGCGGCTGGGAGTCGGTCGAACCGTGGATCGAAATCCGCTGCCACGGCCACACGCTCGGCCACTACCTCACGGCCGCGGCCTGCATGTTCGAGTCCACGGGTGACGTGCGCTTCGCCGAACGCGTCGATTACATCGTCGCCGAACTGGCGGAGTGCCAGGCAAAGACGGGCGGCTGGCTCACGGCCTTTCCCGACGGCGTCGCACCACTGACCGACAGCCTCGCCGGCAAACCCTTCGCGGGAGTGCCGTGGTACACGCTGCACAAGGTCATGGCCGGCTTGCGCGACGCGCACCTGCACCGCGGCAGCAAACCCGCGCTCGACGTGCTCGTGCGCCTCACGGAATGGGTGTATGCCGCAAGCGCGGACGTGCCCGACGATCGGCTACAGAAGATGCTCGATCGCGAACACGGTGGCATGAACGAGGTGCTCGCGGATGTCGGCGCGATCACCGGCGACGATCGCTTCGTCGCGCTCGCTCGGCGCTTCTCACACCGCGCGTTGCTCGACCCGCTCCTCGCCGGCCGCGACACACTCGACGGACTGCACGCGAACACGCAGATTCGAAACTCGTTCGTACGCCACGGGCGGACACGGCGACGTGGAGCATTTTTTCCCGAGGCACGAGTTCGCAAAACGCATGGGCTCCGGCAAGACCATGGAGACCTGCTGCACGCACAACATGCTGCGGCTGACGCGCGCGCTGTACGCGGGAGATGATTCGTCGAGCTATATCGACTACTTCGAACGCGCGCTGTTCAACGGCGTTCTCGCCTCGCAGGATCCCGACACCGGGATGATGACTTACTTCCAGTCGACGCGGCCGGGCTACGTGCGGCTGTATCACACGCCGTTCGATTCTTTCTGGTGTTGCACGGGATCGGGACTCGAAAACCACGCTCGCTATGGCGAGTCAATCTACGCACGCTACAAGGACGCATTGTTCGTCAACCTGTTTATCGCATCGACGCTCGAATGGCGCGAGCGCGGCATCACGCTCGAGCAGAAAACGCGCTTTCCGGACGCCGACTCCACGCGGCTCACGTTCAAGCTCACGCGCCCGCAGACGATCGAACTTTCGATTCGTCAACCCGCGTGGTGCGATGCCCTGCACATCTCGGTCAACGGCAAGGGCGTCAAGGGCACGAGTGATCGGGGGTATCGCTATCTCAAACGGCGTTTCCTCTCGGGGGATGTCGTCGAGGTACGCGCACCGATGACTCTTCGCGTCGAAACCCTGCCCGGCGAGCGCGAGCTCGGAGCGCTGGTCTACGGTCCCATCGTGCTCGCCGGCCGGCTCGGCACGCAGGGACTCACGCCCGGCTCGCAACTCATCGTCAATGAACGCGAGTCGGGAAACATGCTTCAGGCCGAGGTGAAGATCCCGCGCTGGACGCGGCCGCTTGAAGAGTTGTTAGCCAACACCACGCGCACGAATCCCGAACGGCTGGAGTTCCGCACTGCGGGGTTCGAAGGTGGCGCGAGCGTGGATCTGATTCCCTGGTTCCGCATGGCGCACGAGCGCTACAACCTCTACTGGGAGGCGAAGAGTCCCGCCTAACTGGTAGCGGTCGCAGATGTGAACCGCGTCGCGGGGTGGGCGGCGCCCCGCAACGCGCTGTGACCGTTTCCGCTCCGACCGCCCCGTCGGCGCTCTAAACCCCGAGAAATCGCGAACTGGAGCCTTTCCTAGGGACACCCCGTGTGACCCGCGTCACCGTGGTTTTGTCACATACCGGCCAAGATTCCCCTCGTGCCAATGGGAGAAACCGTCCGAAAGGGTCGGCGGGGCCTCATTGCGCGTGAGGGAGTAAACGTGGCCATTCATAAAGTGCTGATCGTCGATGACGCGCGCCCGGATCTCATGAATCTCGAGAAGATCGTGAGCGGCGCCGGCTACATCACCCTCACCGCTACCAACGGCCTGCAGGCCGTCGAGATGTCCAAGGCGCAGATGCCGGACGTCATCCTCATGGACGTCAACATGGACCAGATGGACGGCTTTGCCGCCACGCGCGCCATCGGTGGCGACGCGTCGACCAAGAGCATCCCGGTGGTGCTGGTCACCAGCAAGAACCAGAAGGCCGACCGAGTATGGGCCCAGATGCTTGGTGTGAAGGGTTACGTCACCAAGCCCTATACGCCGGACCAGATTCTCAGCGCCATCTCCGCCTGCGCTTAAAGAGCGACCCACCCCGAACACATGAACGCCACCTTTCCTTTGCCTGTCGGCCTTCCTCCGCTTTCCGCGGAGCTGGCGGCGCTCGGCGCCCCGGGCCCGATCGAGGAGAACCCGAACGACATCGTTCGCCAGGCGTTCCGCATCGGCCACATGCGCCTGCTCGCGCCATTCGCGACCGCCAGCGAACTGGTCGAAATGCCCAACGTCTATCCACTGCCGCGCATGCCCGCCAACCTGCTCGGCCTCGTGAATCTGCACGGTCGCATCGTGCCACTGTTCGATCTCGCGCCCTTGTTCGATACGCAACACCTGCCGCGCGAGAAACGCATGTTGCTCGTGATCGGTCACGGCGACGCCGCTGCCGGCATCGTCATCGACGGGCTGCCCCGCCGAATGGTCTTCCAGCCGGAAAACGAAATCCTCCCGCCGGCGTTGTCCGCCGCCGCCGCAACCGCGGTGGTCGCCACTTACCTGCAGGGATCCGACGCCTGGTTCGAATTCAATTTTGCGCAACTACTCGATCAACTCGTGAGCTGACAATATGGCCATTCGCAAAGTCTTCGGCACCCAGTCCATCCGGCAGAAACTTCTGCTCGGCACGCTGTTCCTCGCCATCATCCCGGTCGCTGTCACGTCCGTGATCGTAGGTCGCGAATCGCTGAACTCCGGCCGGGACGCACTCGAGGCGCAGGCACGCGAGGCGCTGATTGCCCAGCGCGCATCGAAGGCCGCGCAGATCACCGACTACTTCGATTCGCTTTCGAACCAGGTGCAGGTGCTCGCCGCCTCGCCGGACGTCGTGGCCGCCATGCGCGAGCTGCCGGCTGCCTATGACAACTCGGTGCTCAACGTCGCCGACCTGGCCGCCGAGCGTACGCGCCTCGCCAAGTACTACACCGGCGACTTCATGGGTGAATTCCAGAAGCGCAACACCGGCAAGATGGTCAACATGGCGGATACCGCGGCAGGCCTGCCGGACCTCGCGATGAACCTGCAGTACCAGTACATCGCCGCGAATCCGCATCCGCTCGGCTCCAAGAACAATCTCGATCGCGCCAACGACGGCTCGCGCTACAGCGAACTGCACGGCGCGCTCCATCCGTACCTTCGTACTGCGCTCAAGCAGTTCGGCCTGTACGACATCTTCCTGATCGAGCCGCGCAACGGCACCATTGTCTACACGGTGTTCAAGGAGCTCGACTTCGCGACCTCGCTCGTGAGCGGCCCGTACGCCAAGACGCGCCTCGGCGATGCGTTCCGCGCGTCGTGGGGACTCGACAAGCCCGGCATGGTCGCGCTGTCGGAGTTCGGTGAATACCTGCCTTCGTACAACGACCAGGCGGCCTTCCTCGGCACGGCGATTTTCGACGGCGGCAAGAAGATCGGCGTACTCGTCGTGCAGGTGCCCATCGACAAGATCAACTCGGTGATGACGCACGAAGGCAAGTGGAAAGAGCGCGGCCTTGGGCTAACCGGCGAAACCTACCTCGTATCGGCGGCCGACGGCACGCCCCGCTCGGTCGCGCGCCTCGCGGTGGAAGACATCAATGCCTACGCCAAGAGTGTGAGCGATGCCGGCTTCGCCAAGGGTCTGGCGAATGCCGTGCAGGCCAAGGGCACGAGCATCGGTCTCGTCCCCATCAAGACACAGGCGACGCAGGACGTATTCGAGAGGGGCACCACCGGTTTTGGTGTGTACCCCAACTACGCCAAGCACCCGGTGCTGGGCGCGTACGCACCGCTGTCGGTGCTCGGCCTGCGCTGGGCGATCATCGCCGAGGAAAACACCGCCGAGGCGTTCGCGCCCGTGACCGCGGTGCGCGAGAAAGTGGTGGTGTGGTCCACCGGCATCGCGGTCGCGCTGCTTGGGTTAGGCCTGCTCATCGCGTTCTCGCTGTTGCGTGCTGTTACGCGTCCAATCACCAAGATGCAGCAGACCGTGCTCGCGATCGCCGGCGGTGACTACGCTGCGCGTTCGCAGCTCGGCGGCGACGACGAATTCGGTCAGCTCTCGCGCGCCTTCGACAACCTGCTGGACGATCGCGTGGCGCGTCTCGCCGACGCCGAACGCGAAAACGAAGACCTCAACAACTCGGTCGTGCAGCTGCTGCAGTCCGTGGCGCAGCTGTCCAACAAGGATCTCACCGTCAAGGCGCCGGTCAGCGCGAACGTGATCGGCACCGTGTCCGACTCCATCAACCTGCTGTCGTACGAAACCGGTCGCGTGTTGTCGGAAGTGACCAGCATCGCGGCGCAGGTGAAGCTCTCCACCGAACGCGTGAAGCGCCAGGGCGAATCCGTGACGGCCACTGCTGCCGCGGAACGTTCGGACGTGGAACGCGCGGGCGAGAACCTCGCCAACGCGTCGAAGGTCATGACCCAGGTGGCCGAACTTGCTGCCGCTTCCAATCGTGCCGCAGAGCAGGCGACCTCCTCCACGGTCACGGCGCTCGCCTCGGTGAACGAAACCGTGAAGGGCATGGAAGGCATCCGCGAGTCCATCGCCGAGGCGGAAAAGCGCATCAAGCGACTGGGCGAACGTTCGCAGGAAATTACCGGCATCGTGAACCTCATCAACACGATCGCCGAACGCACGCACGTGCTGGCGTTGAACGCGTCCATGCAGGCGGCCGCCGCCGGTGACGCAGGCCGCGGCTTCGCGGTCGTGGCCGAAGAAGTGCAGCGCCTCGCCGAGAGCTCACGCCAGGCGACGCAGCAGATCGCGCAGCTCGTGAACAACATTCAGATCGAGACGTCCGACACGATCAACACCGTCAACAAGACCATCGCGCAGGTGGTGCTGGGATCGGAAATCGCGGCGCGCTCCGGCGCGCAGATGCGCGAAACGCAGCAGTCCACCGCATCGCTCGTGGAACTCGTGAAGCGCATTACCTCCTCGGCACAAGTGCAGATGAAGATCACGACCGAACTGCGCAACCGCGTGCATCAGATCGGCGCCAGCACAGAAAAGACCGCCGCGGAGATTCTGCTGCAGTCCGAAGCCACGGCCGACTTGTCGAAGTCCGCCGATCGCCTGGTGGAATCGGTGCGCGTGTTCAAACTACCGATCATTCGCGCGGCTTAAGGCGAGGCAAGAGATACTCAGATGCGGGGACAGGACATCCTCACGGCGTTGGCAGACGAGCTCAAGGGCCTGGCCCCCGAGCTTGCGTCGGCCTATGACGAGGGCTCCCCGGGCGACGATGCTTACCTGACGGCCGTCACGCGCCTGTCTGAAGCCGCCGGCTACATGGGCCTTGCGGGCGTGCAGCGCATCGGCGCCTGCGTGACAGACAATCTTCAACACCTCGATTCCGACGACCAGGACGCACGCGTGCTGGTGCGGCCGTTCTTCACCGAATGGGCGCAGTTGCTGGAAGCGCACCTGCGCAATGCCACCGCGACCGCGCCGGTCGAATCGCTGATCGCACATTTCGGCGGCGGCTGGGTGCCGCTGCCGCTCGATGAATCCAGTTTGACCGAATTGCGCGCCGAACTGTCGGCGGCGAACGGCATTGGCGCCGCGCTCGATGAGACCGAGCAGGCCGCACCGGAATCGCTCGAGGCTTCCGACCTGGCTCTCGACGTCTCGAGCGACGTGGACGCTGCCCTGCTCGACGCATTCCTGCACGATTCGCCGCCGCAAGCCGCCGAAGTCACGCTATCGCTGCAGGGCTGGATCGCCGACCCCACACAATCCGAATTGCTACGGAACGCGAAACGCGCCGCGCACACGCTCAAGGGCTCGGCCAACATTCTCGGTATCCGCGGCGTCGCCAAGCTGGCGCATCGCCTCGAAGACATTCTCGAAATCTGCGAAAACGAGAACACACCGCCCTCGTCCATGCGCGCGCAGGCGCTCATGTCCGCCGCCGACTGCCTCGAGCAGATGGTGGCGGCGGTGGCCGGTGAAGACTCGGCCCCGGAGAGCGGGCTCGCGATCGTCGAAATGCTCGACGCCGCGCGCGACAACGCCGCCTCCGACACGGTTCGTCAGCGCATTCTGGAGGCGCCAGCACCGGCAGCCGCGCCGACACCCCAGAATCCTCACCCGGCACCGGCGCGCGGCGAAGCCAAGGCGACGACACGCGTCCCCACCGAGTTGTTGGACAACCTGGTGCGCATGGTGGGCGAGCTCACGATCAAGATCGGCGAGCTCGACCAGGAACTGAAATCTGCGGCCGGCCACTCACGCGAATTGATCGAACGCGACCGCGCCATTCAGAAGCGGTTGTACGAGCTCGAACATTCCGTCGACATCCGCGGCGTCCAGGCGCGCCACAAGCTGAATGTCGTTCACGCGCCATCCGACTTCGACTCGCTGGAAATGGACCAGTACAACGAAGTGCAGTCGCTCACGCGTGCGCTCATCGAAGAGACCACTGACGCACGCGACCTGGGCGTGGGACTGAAGGACGAGCTCGCGGGACTCGCGGGCATCCTGCACCAGCAGCAGCGCCTCATGCGCGAACTGCAGCATCTGACCTCGCAGACGCGCATGGCGCCAGTGGAAACCATCGTGCCGCGCCTGCAGCGCAACGTACGCCAGACCGCAGCGGCCACTCACAAGCAGGCGTCGCTCGTCATCGTCGGCCACGACATCCTCGTCGACTCCGACGTGCTGAACCAGTTGATCGATCCATTGCTGCACATCCTGCGTAATGCCGTGGACCACGGGCTCGAACTACCTGCGGAGCGCGAAGCCGTAGGCAAGCCGCGCGCCGGCACCATCACGTTGACCGTGGCGCGCCGTGGCCAGGTGGTCACCGTGCAGGTGGCCGACGACGGCCGCGGCTTGAATCTCGCCGACATCCGCGCGAAGGCCATCGAGCGTGGCCTGCTCGAGGCTGCGGCCACGCCGAGCGACGCCGAGATCGCGCGTCTCACGCTGTTGCCCGGTTTCTCCACGCGCGACGCGGTCACCGAAATCTCCGGCCGCGGCGTGGGCCTCGACGTGGTGGCAACGCGCCTGCGTGCACTCTCGGGCTCCATCGACATCCGCTCCGAGGCAGGTAGCGGCCTCACGATCGAACTACGTTTCCAGGCGTCTCTCGTGGCCACGCACGCGCTGTTCATTCGCGATGGCGGCCAGGTGTTTGGCATCGCCAGCCACGCGGTGCGCACCGCCGTTCCGGCCGTGGCCGTGCAGCTCGAACGCGAGAATGGCGCAATGTTCGCGCTCGTCGAAGACGCGAAATATCCCGCGCATGAGCTGGCCGCGCTCACCGGCATGCGCGCAGCCGCAAGCCCCGAGCGCCGCAATCTCGTGCTGGTGGACAGTGAATCAGGACCCATCGGCGTGCTGGTCGATGCGGTGCTCGAAGCCAACGAACTCGTGACGCGCCCCACCGGACGTTATCTCAAGCGCATTCCCGGGGTCTCCGGCATCGGCCTCACGGGTAACGGCAGTGTCATTCCGCTGCTCGACATCGCCGAGCTCGCGCGCACGCCGCGCGACCAGGCGATGCGCGCCGCGGCCGAAGCGCGTTCTGCTGCCAAGGAAGTGCGCCGCTCGCGCGTTCTCATCGTCGACGACTCCATGTCCGTGCGCCGCGCGGTCGCGACGCTGCTCGAAGATCATGGCTACGACGTCACGCTCGCGCGCGACGGCCTCGAAGCCGTGAAGTCCATGGAAGTCGCACGCCCTGACGTGCTGCTGACGGACCTCGAAATGCCAAACATGAACGGCCTGGAGCTCACGGCGCACGTGCGCTCGATTCCCGCGCTCGCCGCGCTGCCGGTCATCATGATCACCTCACGTTCGCTGGACAAACATCGCCGCCAGGCGCTGGCCAACGGCGTGAACACCTATCTCACCAAGCCGTATACCGACCAAGAGTTGTTGCAACACGTAGCCAGTGCCTCGATCAGCCGCGTCGAGAAACGCGCGGCTGCAGGCTAGCTACATTTAGGGTAATTGCCATGAGTACCAAAACCCGCGTCCTCAATGTTCGAGTCGTCGGCTTTTCCGCGCCCGAGCGGCAGATGCTGAACTCGATCTTCCTGTTGTCGGTCGCCCCGGCACGCCAGATCGGCTACAAGCTCTGGAATCCGGAGGGCGGCCTGGCGCCGGACATGTACTTGCTGGACGGCGACAGCGAAAGCGCGGTCGCAAGCTGGCAGGCCACGTACTCGAGCACCTCGGAGCGCACGCTGGTGGTCGGCTCGAAGAACACCGAGGTGGGTGTTGCCGCGGCATCGCGACCGCTCGGTCTCAAGGTAGTTGGCGCCATGGATCGCCTCGCCATCGCGCTGAACAATGCGCGTGAGTCCGCCGCGTTCGAGCTGTCCGCGCCGCGCGCGGGCGGCACCCTGCCCACATCGGGCATGGACAGCGGGCCCAGCAGCGCGCCGCCGCGGGTCGCCGCCGGCATGAGCGCGCAGCAGCCCATGCTGTCGGCCAGCATGAATTCGATGTCGCCGATGTCCCCAATGTCTGCAACCGCCAGCCACGGAATGACGGGCAGCAGTGCCGCGGCCGTTCAGGCCGGTACGCTGCCCACCTCGATGACGGCCGCTTCCCCCGCCGCCACGGTACTACCGAGCATGACGTTGCAGCCGAATGTCGCGCCGCAGATGGACCGGTCGCTGAACGAAAAACCCGTGACCGAGAAATCGGTCGACCGAATCCTGAGCGAGAAGCCTGTCGAAAAGACGGCGGCGGAGAAAATCCTGTCGTCGGCCGCCGCGCTCGTCGCCAGCGGCGTGACGCCGCTGTCGCCGTCCGCCCTGTCGGCAGCCGTTGCTCCCTCGACTTCATCGACACGCGCCAATCTGCGCGTTGTGCCGAATCCGTCGCCGCTGGCGTCGTCGCTGCCGGCTGCGGCACGAATCGCCGACGCACCGATGGTGCCGCCTCCAACCGCGCCGATGCCGGTCGCAGCTGCGCCCGCCCCTGCGCACATTGCACCGCCGACCCCCGTGGCGCCCATGGCCGTGCCGACACCGCGTCACGAAGAACACAACTTCCGCGTGCTGGTGGTGGACGACAGCCCGTTGATGCGCACCTTCCTGCAGAACAAGCTGCAGCCGTATGGCATCACGCCCGAGTTCGCCTCATCGGGCGAGGAAGCGCTGTTCAAGATCTCCAAGCAGCATTACGACATGATCTTCCTCGACGTGATGCTGCCCGGCATGGACGGCTACGACGTCTGCAAGATGGTCAAGAAGAACAAGGACAATTCCCTGATGAAGGTCGTCATGCTCACCAGCAAGGACAAGACCTTCGACAAGATCCGCGGCACGATGGCCGGCTGCGACGGCTACTTGACCAAGCCGGTCGACGAAATGAAGCTGCGGTCCATCATCGAACGGCACACCGTCACCAAGAAGTCATGACCGAACGCGTCCTCATCATGCGTCACGCCAGCGGGCTCGTTAACCGGGCCCGGCGCCTCGCCATGGTCAAGTGGCCGGCCGCCAAGCTGGAAGTGCATGACCTCGCCGCTTACGGCAAGCCGCCTGCGGATTTTCGCTGGGATCGCTACGCGCACCTGCTCATCGACGACGAGTACCTGCGCAAGGAAGGCCTGTTGTGGTTGTCCGAGCTTCGAGCTAAGCCTAACTTCCCGAAGATCGTGCGGGTGCTGCCTGAACCCGGCCGGCATACGCCGCCTGCCGAGATCGCTGTCAAGGCGCCGCCGATGCCGCCGCGCAAAGCCGATAGCAGGCCCGCGGCTGCCGACATCAAACCGATGCCGAAATACGAGAACAAGGCGGCGACACGGCCCGAGCCCGCCGAAGACAGCGTGAGCATGATTGCGCGTGCCGACGCGAGGCGCCTGGCCGACGCCGAGGCCGTGCTCAAGTCCGCCGGCATCCAGGGCTTCACGCCGGTCAAACCGCTCGGCAGCGGCGCGACCGCCAATGTCTGCCTGTGCGAACGCGTGAGCGACAAGCAGCAGGTGGTGCTCAAGATTCTCAAGGGCGAAGGCAGCGGCGATTCGGA
>Ga0193717_1000884_pt1 | contig 18884 bp, 15 predicted proteins | sample U2c2metaG_FD_145900 | JGI IMG/M metagenome (GOLD analysis project Ga0193717, IMG submission 145900) | Soil microbial communities from a riparian zone of the East river system, Colorado, United States - U2c2 | ecosystem: Environmental > Terrestrial > Soil > Riparian zone | place: USA: East River...
CCCAAGCCCGAGCCGGTCGATGAGATCGAGCCCGCCGCCGGTCGCCTCGAGCGCCTGCGCGGCCGGCTCTCCCGTTCGCGCTCCGGCTTCGGCCAGGGCCTGCTCGGCATCCTCGGCGCCGGCGACCTCGACGAGGACTCCTGGACCGAGGTCGAGGACACGCTGCTGCTCGCCGACCTCGGCACCGCCACCACCACGGAGATCGTCGAGCGGTTGCGTGCCGAGCTGGTCTCCCGGGGCGTGCGTACCGCCGACGAGGCCCGCGCGCTGCTCCGCGACGTCCTCGTCGACGCGCTGCACCCCGACATGGACCGTGCCGTCCGCGCGCTGCCGCACGAGAGCGACGGTGTTCGGCTGCCCGCGGTCGTGCTCATCACCGGCGTCAACGGCACCGGGAAGACCACCACCACCGGCAAGCTCGCCCGCGTGCTCGTCGCAGAGGGCCGCACGGTCATGCTCGGCGCGGCCGACACGTTCCGCGCGGCGGCCGTCGAACAGCTCACCACGTGGGCGGCCCGCGTCGGGGCCGAGGTCGTGCGCGGCAAGGACGGCGCCGACCCGGCCGCGGTCGCGTTCGACTCCGTCAAGCGTGGTGTCGAGGCCGGCGTGGACGCCGTCCTGATCGACACCGCGGGCCGGCTGCACACGAAGACCGGCCTGATGGACGAGCTCGGCAAGGTCAAGCGGGTGGTCGAGAAGCAGACCAAGGTCGACGAGGTGCTGCTCGTCCTCGACGCGACCACCGGTCAGAACGGGTTGACGCAGGCCAGGGTGTTCGCCGAGGTCGTCGACATCACCGGGATCGTGCTCACCAAGCTCGACGGCACCGCGAAGGGCGGCATCGTGTTCCAGGTGCAGCGCGAGCTCGGCGTGCCGGTGAAGCTGGTGGGTCTCGGAGAGGGCGCGGACGACCTTGCGCCGTTCGTGCCTGGCGCGTTCGTCGACGCGCTGCTGAACTGAGCCGCTGAGCTGAGGGGATCGGACATGGAGTTCCAGGACGTGGTGCGCAAGCGCCGCATGGTGCGCAGGTTCCGTGCGGACAAGCCGTTGCCGGACGAGGTCGTGGCGCGGCTGCTTGACAACGCCACCCGCGGCCCGTCGGCGGGATTCTCCCAGGGGCAGGCGTTCCTGGCCCTGCGAGGCGACGATCTGCGGCGGTTCTGGGGCCTCGGCGACGCGTGGGCCTTCGAGTCCGTGCAGGAGACCGCGCAGCTCGTGATCGTGCCGCTGGCGTGCAAGCAGGTCTACCTGGACCGCTACTCCGAGTCCGACAAGGGGTGGACCGACAAGGCGGAGTCGCACTGGCCGGTCCCGTACTGGCACATCGACACCGGCATGGCCGCGCTGCTGATCCTGCAGACGGCCGTCGACGAGGGGCTCGGCGCGCTGCTGTTCGGCATCGCCCCGCAGGACACGGCCAAGTTCCGCGCGGAGTTCGGCGTACCGGAGGACCACGACCCGATCGGCGCGATCGCCATCGGCTACCCGGACGAGCCGAAGGTGCACCCGGAGAGCTCGGCGGCGAAACGCCCCCGCCGCGACCGCAACGCGGTAATCCACCACGGCAACTGGTAACCCGTGAGTTCAACACTCAGAACCCGCGAGTCCAACACTCAGAACGGGTGAGTTGAACATTCGTGGCTAACGGCCGTAGCCACGAATGTTCAACTCACCCGTCGTGAACGTTGGACTCGCGGACTTGGGTGGGGCGGGTCTTCGGGTCATAGGGTGTAGACCATGGTCGACATCCAGGTTCTCGGCGGGTCCGTCGAGCGAAGCGAGGAGATACTCACCCCGGCGGCGTTGGAGTTTCTCGCCGGTCTGCACGAGCGGTTCGCCGCCCGGCGCGACGAGCTCCTCACCGCCCGCGGCAAACGGCGGGAGGAGGCGGCCCGCACCGGCAAGCTGGACTTCCTCGCCGAGACCCGCGAGGTGCGCGAGTCGGACTGGCGGGTGGCCGGGGCCCCCGAGGCGCTCCAGGACCGCCGGGTGGAGATCACCGGCCCGACCGAGCGCAAGATGGCGATCAACGCGCTGAACTCCGGCGCCCGCGTCTGGCTCGCCGACCTCGAGGACGCCAACACCCCGCACTGGCACAACGTCGTCGCAGGGCAGGTCAACCTGGCCGACGCGGTCCGCGGCACCATCGCGTTCACCTCGCCGGAGGGCAAGAGCTACGCCCTCAAACCAGACGTCCGGCCCGCCGTGATCGTCATGCGGCCGCGTGGCTGGCACCTCGACGAGCGCCACCTCACGTTCGACGGCCGCCGCGCGGTCGGCGCGCTCGTCGACTTCGGCCTTTACATCTTCCACAACGCGCACGCGCTACTCGAACGCGGCGCCGGCCCGTACTTCTACCTGCCGAAGATGGAGAGCCACCGCGAGGCCCGGCTCTGGAACGACGTGTTCACCCACGCCCAGGAGACACTCGGTGTGCCGCACGGCACCATCCGCGCGACCGTCCTCATCGAGACGATCCCAGCCGCGTTCGAGATGGACGAGATCCTCTACGAGCTGCGCGACCACGCGTCCGGTCTCAACGCGGGCCGCTGGGACTACCTGTTCAGCATCATCAAGTACTTCCGCGACGCGGGCGCCGACTTCGTGCTGCCCGACCGCAACGACGTCACCATGACCGCGCCGTTCATGCGTGCCTACACCGAGCTGCTCGTCCACACCTGCCACCGCCGCGGCGCGTTCGCGATGGGTGGCATGGCGGCGTTCATCCCGAACCGCCGCGACCCGGAGGTCACCGAGAAGGCCCTTGCCAAGGTGCACGACGACAAGCGGCGCGAGGCGGGCGACGGGTTCGACGGCTCGTGGGTCGCGCACCCGGATCTGGTGCCGATCTGCGCCGAGGAGTTCGACGCGGTGCTCGGCGACAAGCCGAACCAGCTCGACCGCCTCCGCGAGGACGTGTCGGTGTCGGCGGACCAACTGCTGGACATCAAGGCGACTCCTGGCAAGGCGACCTCGGCCGGTCTGCGCGCGGCGGTGGACGTCGGCATCCGGTACCTCGCGTCCTGGCTGTCCGGCAACGGCGCCGCCGCGATCCACAACCTCATGGAGGACGCGGCGACCGCGGAGATCTCGCGTTCGCAGGTGTGGCAGTGGGTGCGCAACGGCGTCGTGCTGGACACCGGCGACACGGTCACCGCCGAGCTGGTCCGCGGCATGCTCGCGGACGTGCGCGGCTCGCTCGCCGAGGACGTGCCGGCCGGGCACCTCGCGACGGCGTGCGAGCTGTTCGAGCAGGTGGCACTGGCCGACGAGTTCCCGGACTTCCTCACGCTGCCCGCCTACGAGCGGATCTAGTCCGTGCGGACAACACTGGACGGCTCGCTCGTCGCCGCGCTCGCGCACCGACTGTCCGAAGTGGACACCGCGCGCGCGGCCCGGTATCCGGGCGAGAAGGGTGGCCGGCAGCCGGTGCACACGTGTTACGTGCCGGCCGACGCGGTCACGCCGGACCTGCCGGGGGAGTGGGGCACGGCCGCGCTCGCCGCCCTGCGTGAGCACGCGCCGGGCCCACGCGCGTTCGCCGAGGTGCTCGGGCTGCCGGTCGAGCTGGCCGAACCGGTGCACGAGAAGGTGGTCGCGAAGCTCGAACGCGAGCCGGTGGAGGACCTGCGGATCGACTTCGAGGACGGCTACGGCCGGCGCGCCGACGAGGACGCCGACGCGGTCCGCTGCGCGGGGCTCGTCGGCGGGCTCGCGGTTCCGTGGGTCGGCCTCCGGTTCAAGTCGTTCGACACCGCCGAGTTGTTCGAGCGCGGGATCCGCACGCTCGACCTGTTCGTCACCGCGCTCGGTGCGGTGCCGCCGGGGTTCGTGCTGACGTTCCCGAAGGTCACGGCGGTCGAGCAGGTGACCGTGTTGTGCGAGCTGCTCGAGGTGTTGGAGGAACGGCTCGAGCTCGCGCCCGGCACGCTGCGGTTCGAGATCCAGATCGAGACCACGCAGTCCATTGTGGACTCGTCGGGGGCGTTCGCGATCCCGACGTTCCTGCGCGCGGGCAAGGGGCGGGTCAGTGGGCTGCACTTCGGCACGTACGACTACACGGCGGCGTGCGGACTGTCCGCGACCGACCAGCACCTCGCACACGCCACGTGTGACTTCGCCCGCAACGTCATGCAGGTGAGCGCGGCCGGCACCGGGGTGCGACTGTCCGACGGCTCGACAAACATCCTGCCGGTCGGCGACTCCGACGCCGTGCACGATGGCTGGCGCACGCACTTCGGACTGGTGCTGCGGTCGCTGTCGCACGGCTTCTACCAGGGCTGGGACCTGCATCCGGCGCAGCTCGTCACCCGCTACGCCGCCAACTACGCCTTCTACCTTGGCAACGCCGCGGCGGACGCGCGGCGGCTGCGGGCATACGTGGCGAAGGCGGACGATGGCGTACTGGACGAGCCCGCGACGGCGCAAGCGCTTGCCATGTCGATGCGACGGGCGCTGGACTGCGGCGCGCTGTCCGCCAACGACGTGGCACGCCTGTGTGGACTGTCCGAAGTGGAGCTAAGTGCGCTCGTGCGGCGGGAGTCTCCATGACTGACATGGACCTTGTGATCCGTGCCCGTCGGATGATCACGCCGGACGGCGAGCGGGCCGGCGCGGTCGGGATACGCGACGGCGTGATCGTCGCGGTCGACTCGTCGCTGGACGGCGCGAGGGTGATCGACCTCGCCGCCGACGAGGTGTTGTTGCCGGGCCTGGTCGACACGCACGTGCACGTCAACGACCCCGGTCGCACCGAGTGGGAGGGCTTCGCGACCGCCACCCGCGCGGCGGCGGCCGGCGGGGTGACGACGATCGTCGACATGCCGCTGAACAACGTGCCGCCGACGGTGGACGTGCCGGCGCTGGACCTCAAGCGCGCCACCGCGTTCGGCCGGACCTATGTGGACGTCGGCTTCTGGGGCGGCGCGGTGCCGGACAACGCGGCGAACCTGCCGGGGCTGCACGAGGCAGGCGTGTTCGGGTTCAAGTGTTTCCTGCTGCACTCGGGCGTCGACGAGTTCGGCCACCTCTCGCCCGACGAACTCGACGCGGCGCTGCGGGTGCTGCGGGACCTCGACGGGCTGATGATCGTGCACGCCGAGGACCCCGGCACGATCGACGCCGCGCCCGACCCGGACGGCCGCGGCTACGCGGGTTTTCTCGCGTCCCGACCGCCCGCCGCGGAGAACACCGCGATCGCCACGGTGATCGAGCTGGCGCGGCGGACCGGCGCGCGGGTGCACGTGCTGCACCTGTCGTCGGCGGAGGCGCTGCCGATGATCGCGGCCGCGCGCCGCGACGGCGTCGCGATCACCGCCGAGACGTGCCCGCACTATCTGACGTTGACCGCGGAGGAGATCGCGGACGGTGCGACGGAGTTCAAGTGCTGCCCGCCGATCCGTGGCGCGGCGAACCAGGATCTGCTGTGGCAGGGGCTGGCGGACGGGGTGCTCGACTGCGTGGTGAGCGACCACTCGCCGTGCACTGTCGAGCTGAAACGGTTCGACACCGGGGACTTCGGTCAGGCGTGGGGCGGGATCGCCGGCCTGCAGCTGGGTCTGCCGGCGGTGTGGACGGCGGCCCGGCGGCGCGGGGTGCCGCTGACCGACGTGGTGCGCTGGATGTCGGCCGCGCCGGCGGCGCTTGTCGGACTGAAGGACAAGGGCGCGATCGCGGTCGGTCGAGACGCGGACCTGTGTGTGCTGGCGCCGGACGAGGAGTTCACTGTGGACGTTGCCAACCTGTTCCACCGCAACGCGGTGTCCGCCTACCACGACCGTCGACTGACCGGTGTGGTGCGGCGGACCTGGCTGCGCGGCAGGGAGATCGTCGGCGGCACGGCACACGGGAAGCTGCTGATGCGGTCATGACTGAGTGGACTTACCTGCCCGACTTGGCATCCCGGCGTGTTGGCGGCAGTGTTCTGTGGGCGAACGACGAGCTGTTCGCCGAGCGGGAGAACCTGATCCGGCCGCAGGAGCCGGTGTTCCAGCCGGCCACGTTCGGCCACAAAGGACAGGTCTACGACGGCTGGGAGACCCGCAGACGCCGTGCGCCCGGTGTGGACCAGGCGGTGATCCGACTGGGGCTGCCGGGTGTCGTGCGTGGGATCGTCGTGGACACGGCGTTCTTCACGGGCAACTACCCGCCGTTCTGCTGGGTCGAGGGTGCGGCGGTGGAGGGCTACCCGTCGCCGGCCGAGCTGTCCGAAGTGGACTGGGAGCCGCTGGTACCCCGGTCCCCGCTGCTCGGCAACACGAAGAACTCGTTCGAGGTCCCCGAGTCCCGGCGGTACACCCATGTCCGTCTGACCATCGACCCGGACGGCGGCGTGGCCCGGCTGCGGGTACACGGGGTGCCGGTGGCGGACCCGAGGTACCTCGACCTCGCCGCCGTCGACCTCGCGGCACTCGAGAACGGCGCCGAGATCCACGGCTGCAGCAACATGTTCTACTCATCGCCCGCGAACCTGATCTCCCCCGGCTCCGCCGCGGTGATGGGGGAGGGCTGGGAGACCGCCCGCCGCCGCGACGACGCCAACGACTGGGTGTCGGTGCGCCTCGCGGCCGCCGGCACGGTGCGGCTCGCGGAGCTGGACACCAGTCACTTCAAGGGAAACGCGCCGGGTTGGGCGTCGCTGTCTGGCTGCGACCAACGCGTGTCGGAGGAGTGGTTCGAGCTGCTCCCGCGCACGCGTCTGCAGCCGGACACCCGCCACCGCTTCCGCGTCGCCTCGCCGGAGGTGACCCATGTGCGGATGGACGTCTACCCGGACGGCGGCATGGCCCGGCTGCGACTGCATGGCGCGCTGACGCCGGCTGGCCGCACGGAGCTGGTGAGCCGGTGGTTCAACCTGCTGCCGACGAGCCAGGCGGTGGCCGTACTGACGGCGGCCGGCGTGCCGGCGGACGAGGCGACGACGGTGGCCGCGAGCCGCCCGGTCACCGAACCGCCACCGGCACTGGCCGGCAGCGCATGAGACGTCCCGGTCACCTCAGGGGTTTCCGCTGGTCCCGATCGCGGTACTCCGGTCGGGTGCCGATGAGGATCAGACGTTGGGGTCGCCGTTTCCGTGATGTCAGCGGGCTCGACGCCGAGCTGATGAAACGCAGCGGCGCACTCCCGCCGACTCCCGCCGACCGCGGGTTCCGGCTGCTCGGCCGCGCCGCGGACCACAGCAAGCTCTGGTTCGGCATCGGCGCGTTGCTCGCCGTCCGCAAGGGGGCGAGCAGGCGCGCCGGGTCGCGCGGCCTCGCCGCGATCGGCTTCGCCAGCTTCGCGGCGAGCCTCGTCGGCAAGCGGCTCTTCCCGCGCCGTCGCCCCGCCGCTGAGCTGCTGCCGGTCTACCGCCGGATGACGCGCCGGCCCACCTCCTCGTCGTTCCCGTCCGGACACTCCGCCTCCGCGTTCGCGTTCGCCGCCGCGGTCGCCATGGAGAACCGGGTCGCCGGCGCCGCGGTCCTCCCGCTCGCCGCCGCGGTGAGCTACTCCCGCGTGCACACCGGCGTGCACTGGCCGACCGACGTCGCGGCGGGCGCGGCCATCGGGGTCGGCGCCGCCTACGCCACCCGGCACTGGTGGCCGCACCAGAACGACCTCCCGGTCGGCCCGCAGCGCCGCGACACCGCGGCCGAGCTCGGCGACGGCGAGGGGCTCGTCCTGGTCGTCAACCCTGGCGCGGGCAGCAACCCGGAGGCCGGGAACGAGTTCGACACGGCCTGGCCGCACGCCGACGTGATCGAGCTGGACCCCGACGTCGACGTGGTCGCCGAGCTGACCAAACGGATCGAGAACGGCGAGGAGGGCACGGTGCGGGCGCTCGGCGCGGTGGGCGGTGACGGCACCGTCGCCTGCGTGGCCGGGGTCGCGGTCGAGCACGGGCTGCCGCTCGTGGTGGTGCCCGCCGGCACGCTCGACCACTTCGCCCGCGACGTCGACGTGGCGACCCTCGACGACGCCCGCGCCGCGACGGACGCCGGGTCGGTACTCGTGTGCGACATCGCCGAGGTGGACGTCGAGGACAGCAGCGGCACGACCGAGCGGGTCACGTTCATCAACACGTCCGGGCTCGGCGGCTACCCGGAGACGGTGCGGCTGCGCGAGAAGCTGCGGACGCGCTGGCCGAAGTGGGCGGCCGCGGGGATCGCCGCCGTCCGCACGCTGCGCAGCGCGAAGCCGCTGCCGATCGTGCTCAACGGGCACGAGCGGCTCATCTGGATGTTGTTCGTCGGCAACGGCGCCTACGAGCCGAAGGGGTTCGGCGCGGCGCGTCGGCCGTCGATGTCATCCGGGCTGCTCGACGTGCGCTACCTGCGTGCGGACCTCCGGTACTCGCGGGCCAGGTTCGTGCTCGCCACGCTCACCGGCACGCTGCACACCAGTCACGTGTACCGGCACGCTGAGGTGCCCGAGGTCGAGGTCGTCCTGGTCGACGGTCACCGCAGGATCGCGCTCGACGGCGAGGTCGGGCCGCTCGGCCGCAAGTTCACGTTCCGGGTCCGCGAAGGCGCGCTGCCGGTCTACGTTTCTTGACCGACTGTTCCAGATTGGGCTAGGGTTCCGGTGTGGCCAGAACCAAGGAGTTCGACCCGGACGTGACGCTCCGGGCGGCGATGGACCTGTTCTGGCGCAAGGGGTACGAGGCCACGTCGATGCAGGACCTCGTCGACCACCTCGGCATCGGTCGGGGCAGCATCTACGCGACGTACGGCAGCAAGCACGAGCTCTACCTGCTCGCGCTCGACCGGTACGCCGAGGAGTCCGGCGACAGCGTGCTGGAGACGGTGTCCGTGCCGGGGCCGGTGTTGCCGGCCGTGCGCGGGTTGGTACTGGCGTTCCTCGACGAGTCGCTGACCGAGCGGAAAGGCTGCCTGGTCACCAACACCGCCGTCGAGTGCGCGGGCGACCGGGCGATCGCGCGGCGGGTCGAGTCCAACTGGGACGGCCTGGAGTCGGTCATCGCGAGCGCGCTCGTCCGTGCGCGCAACCAGGGGGAGCTGGCGGTGGACAAGGATCCGCGCGCGCTGGCCCGGTTCCTCGTGACGCTGGTGCAGGGCCTGAAGGTGATGGCCAAGGTGCCCGACGAGCGCCGGATGCGCGACGCGGTCGATCAGGCGTTGACGCTGCTCGACTGAGTGGCGCTTTCTCGTGCCGTCAATCTGGAACGATCGTTCAAATTAGGAGAGACATGGACATGCGGCGAAGGACAGTGCTCGGGGCGGGAATGGGTGTCGCGGCAGGCGGTCTGCTGGCGAGCGCCGGCGCCGCGTCGGCGAGCGGCGCCCCGTCGACCACCGGCGACCGGTCGCTCGCGCGGTCGCTGCCCGGCGACTTCCGGAACGGCTACGCCACGGTCAACGGCGTCCGCCTGCACTACGTCGAGGGTGGGAGCGGCGCGCCGCTCGTACTGCTGCCCGGCTGGCCGCGCACGTGGTGGGAGTTCCACAAGGTCATGCCCGCGCTCGCGAAGACCCACCGCGTGATCGCCGTCGACCTGCGCGGCATGGGCGAGTCGGGCAGACCGGAAGGCGGCTACGACAAGAAGACGATGGCCGCCGACATCGCGGCACTCGCGCGCCACCTCGGCCACGACTCGGTCGACGTCGTCGGCTCGGACATCGGCGCCATGGTCGCCTTCAGCCTCGCGGCCAACCATCCGGACCTGGTCCGCACGGTGACCCTGCTCGACGTCGCGCACCCCGAGGATGGCTGGTACCAGCTCCCGCTCCTGCCACAACCGGGCGTCACGTTCCACCTGTGGTGGTTCGCCTTCAACCAGGTCCGCGGCCTCCCGGAGCGGCTGCTCGCCGGCCATGCCCGTGAGCTGGTCGACCAGGACGCCGTCACCGACCGCGACCGCGCGATCTACGCGAGCGCCTACCAGTCGCGGGACGCCGTGCGCGCCGGCAACGGGTGGTACCAGGCGTTCGGGCAGGACATCGCCGACGACCGGACCTATCCGCCGGTCAGCGCGCCGCTCCTCGCGCTCGCCAACCCGGCGCAGTACGACTACCTTGGCGGGCTCCTGCCGACGAAGGCGGTCGACGCGGAGGTGGTCCGCGTCGACGGCACCGGGCACTACGTCGTCGAGGAGCAGCCGGCGGCCGTCATCGACCAGCTAACCCGGTTCCTGGCCTAACGCGGTCTGCAACCGTCGTAACCGATCGTCGGGGTGCTGGCGGGGACAGCTTGTGCACTTCTGCTGCCCCGGCGCCTCGTAGATGAGGCAGCACGACGCCCGCCGCACCACCCGCTGCCCCGCCACCTCGACGTGTCTCGGCGCCGGCAGCCGCTCGTCCGCGGCCAGCGCCGCCGCGTCCGCCGGCGAGCCGCCCGCCCACAGCACCCGGTTCGCGAGCGAGTCCGTCGCGATCGCCCACAGTGTCCGGCGCGCCGCGCCGGACACCGTGGCGACCGAGTTGACACACACGGAAAGCGTTGCCGCCAGCCGGACCGGCACCGCCAGACGGTCCACAAAGGACGACGCGCGAGCGTCGAGCACCCGGCCGTCCTCGTGCAGGAACAGGGTCAGTGACCGCAGCGCGGGATCGGCGGGCCGGCCGCCGTAGACGTAGGACTCCGCGGACGGGCCGAGCAGCGCCGAGCTCGCCGAGTACCACCACAGCACGCCGACCGACGCGCCCCGGTCCATGCGGTACCGGTGTGCGGCGGCGGCGAACTGGGTGGTGAGCCAGCTCGGGTCGGTGACCGCGGTGGCGGGCACGGGGATGAGTTGCGTGATGGTTCTAGAGGGTAGTGGTGACCGATTGCGCAACGTGCTCGTAACACGAAACGTCGCACAGTTCACGTTGCCGAAACCTGGGGCGCGATCCTGCGAAACCTGACTTCTCGATGCTCCCTGCAAGTCGGATGGCGCGGAGGAAGAGGAGGAAAGCGTGGAAGGGAATACGGCCTGGTTGCTCACCAGTGCTGCTCTGGTGCTCTTGATGACACCGGGGCTGGCGTTCTTCTACGGCGGCATGGTGCGCACGAAGAGTGTGCTGAACATGCTGATGATGTGCTTCGGAGCAATGGCCGTTGTCGGCGTGCTGTGGGTCATCTACGGCTACTCGCTCACGTTCGGCGACGACGTCACCGGCGGGCTCTTCGGTGACATCAGTCAGTACCTCGGACTCTCCGGTCTGATCGGTAACGAGGACGCGCTGACGACCACGGCATTCGTCGCCTTCCAGGCGATGTTCGCGATCATCACGGTGGCGCTGATCGCCGGCGCCATCGCCGACCGGGTCCGGTTCGGCGCTTGGCTGGTCTTCGCCGGCATCTGGGCGACGCTGGTCTACTTCCCGGTCGCGCACTGGGTGTTCGACTTCAGCAACGACTCCGGGCACGTCGGCGGCTGGATCGCCAACAACCTGGTCGCGTTCGACTTCGCGGGTGGTACGGCGGTTCACATCAACGCCGGTGCCGCTGGTCTCGCGCTGGCGATCGTGATCGGCAAGCGGCGCGGCTGGCCCAAGGAGCCGATGAAGCCGCACAACCTGCCGTTCGTGATGCTCGGCGCCGGCCTGCTGTGGTTCGGCTGGTTCGGGTTCAACGCCGGTTCGGCGTTGGCTGCCAACGGTCTCGCCGGTGTCGCGTTTATCAACACGTTCACCGCCACCTGCGCGGCGATCATCGGCTGGCTGATCGTCGAGCGGCTGCGGGACGGGCACGCCACCAGCCTCGGCGCCGCGTCCGGTGTGGTCGCCGGTCTGGTCGCGATCACCCCGGCCTGTGCGTTCGTCGACACCTGGGGCGCGCTGCTCATCGGTGTGTTCGCCGGCATCATCTGCGCGCTCGCGGTCGGCCTCAAGTACAAGTTCGGCTTCGACGACTCGCTCGACGTGGTCGGCGTGCACCTGTTCGGTGGCCTGTGGGGCACCCTGGCGATCGGTCTGTTCCAGACCACCTACGTCAACGACGTCGGCGTCAACGGCCTGTTCTACGGTGGCGGGCTGTCCCAGCTCGGCAAGCAGGCGGTCGGTGCGTTCGCGGTGCTCTTCTACTCGCTGATCGTCACCCTGCTCATCGGCTACCTGATCAAGTTCACCATCGGGTGGCGGGTCGACGACGAGGCCGAGGCGACCGGGATCGACGAGGCCGAGCACGCGGAGAGCGCTTACGATTTCTCCACGCTGCGCAGCGGGTCGGCCCCGATCTCCAAGGCGGCGGACGGCCTTGCTGGTAGCAAGGTTCCAGCAAACGCGAGTAAGGAAGGCGCAACGCCATGAAGCTGGTGACGGCGATCATCAAGCCCTTCACGCTTGACGACGTCAAGGCCGCGCTGGAGCAGGTCGGCGTGCTCGGCATGACGGTCAGCGAGGTCCAGGGCTACGGCCGGCAGAAGGGCCACACCGAGGTCTACCGCGGTGCCGAGTACTCGGTCGACTTCGTGCCGAAGGTGCGGGTCGAGGTCCTCGTCGACGACACGCTTGGCGACAAGGTGGTGGAGGCCGTGGTCGAGGCCGCTCGTACGGGCAAGATCGGCGACGGCAAGGTCTGGGTCACGCCGGTGGACACCGTGGTCAGGGTGCGTACCGGGGAACGTGGCGTCGACGCGATCTGATGAAGGCACAGGGGGAGGGGGCGGCCGGCCGTCAGGTCCCGGCCGCCCCCACTGCCGCCGACCTGGTGCTGGCCCGTGACCGGCTGCTCGGTCGCAACGGGTCGCACCAGGCGGGCCGGCTCGGTCCGGACGTCCTTCGGGAGGCGTTGACGGACCTGCACGAGTTCTGGCTGACCGTGCACGCGGCGCAGGCCGGTATCCAGTCGGACGCGCCGGGGATCGCGCTCGTGGCGGTCGGCGGGCTCGGCAGGCGCGAGCTGGTCCCGTACTCCGATCTCGACCTGGTGCTCGTGCATGACGGCAAGCGCGCCGGGCGTATCGAGACGATCGCCGAGCAGCTCTGGTACCCGCTGTGGAACTCCGGCGTCGGGCTGGACCACTCGGTGCGGACGGTCGCAGAGGCGCTCGACGTCGCGGGCGCTGACCTGCGCACCGCCATGGGGCTGCTCGACAGCCGTCATCTCGCGGGTGACGCGGAGCTGGCCCGCGAGCTCGGCGACTCGGCCCGCGACGCGTGGCGCACCGGCGTCCGCAGGCGGGTCGACGACCTCGTCGACTCCGCGCGGGCCCGCTGGCAACGCAGCGGCGAGGTCGCGCACTGGGCGGAACCCGACCTCAAACACAGCCGCGGCGGTCTGCGTGACCTCGCGATGCTCGACGCGCTCGCGTTCGCACAGCTCGTCGACCGGCCCTCCGGCGAGGTGTCGCAGGCACGCAAGCTGCTGCTCGACACGCGCACCGAGCTGCGCCGCATCGCCGGCCGGCCACGGGACGTGCTTATGCCGCAGGACGGCGACGAGATCGCCGCGATCCTCGGCATCGGCGACCGGTTCACCCTCGCCCGCGCGCTGTCCGGCGCGGGCCGCACCGTCGCGTACGCGTTGGACGTGGCGCTGCGGGCGATCCAGCCGTCGCGTCAGGCCCGCAAGGTGCTCGGCGTGCTGCGCCGTGCCCCGCAGCGCAGGCCGCTGTCGGAGGGCGTGGTGCTCAACGGCGACGAGGTGACGCTTGCCCGCGACGTCGACCCGAAGAAGGACCCGGCCCTGTTGTTGCGGGTCGCCGCGGCCGCCGCACGGACCGGCCGCCCGATCGCGCCGGCCGCGCTCGCGCGGCTGGGGGAGTCCGCGCCGGAGCCACGCGCGCCGTGGTCGGCCGACGTCCGCCAGGAGCTGGTGTCGCTGCTCGGCGCCGGCGAGGGGCTCATCGACGTGATTGAGGCGCTGGACCGCACCGGGCTGTGGGCGCGGCTGTTCCCCGAATGGGGCGCCGTGCGGGATCTGCCGCCCCGCGACGCGGCGCACGTGTGGACCGTGGACCGCCACCTCGTGCAGGCCACCGCGAACGCGCACCGGCTCGTCACGTCCGTGTCCCGTCCCGACCTGCTGCTGATCGGCGCCGTGCTGCACGACATCGGCAAGGGCCGCGACCAGGACCACTCCGTCGTCGGTGCCGCACTCGCCACCCAGGTCGGCGAGCGACTCGGGCTGGCCGCCCGCGACGTCGCCACGCTGTCCGCGATGGTCCGTCACCACCTGCTGCTGCCGCACACCGCGACCCGTCGCAACATCGAGGACGAGGCGACCGTGCAGCGGGTCGTCGACACGCTCGACGGCGACCCGGTGCTCCTGGAGTTGTTGCACGCGCTGGCCGAGGTCGACTCGCTGGCGACCGGCCCCGGCGTGTGGTCGGACTGGAAGGCGGGGCTGGTGGCCGACCTGGTCAGCCGGTGCCGCCGGATGATGGCCGGGGAGCGGTACGAGCCGCCGGTGCCGCTCGACGACGCCCAGCGTGCGCTGGCGGAAACCGTTGCCGCGTCAGGGAAACCGGACATCATCATCGGCACGAACGGCTCAGTCAGCTCCCTCGCGACGATCACGTTGGTCGCGCCGGACCGGCCAGGACTGCTGTCGCGGGCGGCCGGCGTGCTGGCCCTGCATTCGCTGAAGGTGCACGCGGCGGAGCTGCGCTCGCACTCGGGCGCCGCCGTGGACGTGTTCTCCGTGTCGCCGAGGTTCGGGTCACTGCCCGACGCCGGTCTGCTGCGGGAGCAGTTCGCCCGTGCCGTCTCCGGGTCGCTGCCGCTCGCGCAGAAGCTGGCGGCGAAGGAACGCGACTACGCCGCGGAGCCGGACGACGTGCCGGAGTCCCGCGTGCTGTGGTTCGACGACGAGGCGGACGGTGGCGCCGAGTCCAAGGACGTGGTGCTGGAGCTGCGCACCTCCGACCGCCTCGGCCTGCTGTACAGCCTGGCGGAGGCGTTGGAGAAGTGCGGCGCCGACGTCCTGTGGGCGCGCGCGATGCAGGTGGGCGGCACGGCGATCGCGTCGTTCAGCCTGGCCTCGACGAGCCCGGCGGACGGCGACACGGCGAGCCAGGACTGGCGAAGAGAAATAGAAAGAGCGGTACTAACCGCCTGCTGACCCCGCGTGTCCAACACTCACGACAGGTGAGTTCAACATTCGCGAACGGTCGACTCACCGTCCCCGAACGGGAGACTCGCGGGCGCCTGCGCGAGTCCCCCGTTCAGAACCCGCGAGTCGCCGTTTCGGGACTGGTGAGTTGCCGTTTCGCGTGCGGTTGAGTAGTTCTACTCACCCCTACCGGGGGCCATCACGCTGCCAACGGGGCCGGTCGCCCGACAGGCTGAACCCGCACGCCGAGAGGCGCGCACTGGGTAGGCCGGGGTGGGGCCCGTCGAGGGGTCGGGCCCATCCCGGCGACCATGTCGCCGGTACGACTACCCTCGAAGTTGTGTTCGACACCCTTTCCGACCGGCTCACGTCGGTCCTGCAGAACCTCCGCGGCCGCGGCCGGCTTTCCGAGGCCGACGTCGACGCCACCGCGCGCGAGATCAGGATCGCGTTGCTGGAGGCGGACGTCGCGCTCCCGGTGGTCCGTACGTTCATCGCCAACGTCAAGGAGCGCGCCAAGGGCGCGGAGGTCTCCGGCGCGCTGAACCCGGCCCAGCAGGTCGTCAAGATCGTCAACGAGGAGCTCGTCGCGATCCTCGGCGGCGAGACCCGACGGCTCAGCTTCGCCAAGAACCCGCCGTCCGTGATCATGCTCGCGGGTCTGCAGGGTTCCGGTAAGACGACGCTGGCCGGCAAGCTCGCCCGCTGGCTCGTCTCGCAGGGCCACACACCGCTGCTCGTCGCCTGTGACCTCCAGCGCCCCAACGCCGTGAACCAGCTCCAGGTGGTCGGCGAGCGTGCCGGCGTGCCGACGTACGCCCCGGAGCCGGGCAACGGCGTCGGCGACCCGGTCGACGTGGCGCGCCGCTCCATCGACGAGGCCAAGCGCACGCAGCACGACGTGGTCATCGTCGACACCGCCGGCCGGCTTGGCGTCGACGAGGAGATGATGCGGCAGGCCGTCGACATCCGCGAGGCCGTGCAGCCCGACGAGGTGCTGTTCGTCGTCGACGCGATGATCGGTCAGGACGCGGTCAACACGGCAGAGGCGTTCCGCGACGGCGTCGGCTTCACCGGCGTGGTCCTCACGAAGCTCGACGGCGACGCCCGAGGCGGCGCCGCGCTGTCGGTCCGCGAGGTCACCGGCCAGCCGATCATGTTCGCGTCCAACGGCGAGAAGCTCGAGGACTTCGACGCGTTCCACCCGGACCGGATGGCGTCGCGCATCCTCGGCATGGGCGACGTGCTCACGCTCATCGAGCACGCCGAGCAGGCGTTCGACAAGGACCAGGCCGAAGCCGCCGCCGCGAAGATCGGCACCGGTGAGCTGACGCTGGAGGACTTCCTCGAGCAGATGCTCGCGGTCCGCAAGATGGGCCCGATCGCCAACCTGCTCGGCATGCTCCCCGGCGCAGGCCAGATGAAGGAACAGCTGGCCCAGGTCGACGACAGCCACCTCGACCGGCTGCAGGCGATCATCCGGGGTATGACGCCGGCGGAGCGCACCGACCCGAAGATCATCAACGCCTCGCGCCGGGTGCGCATCGCGAAGGGCTCCGGCGTCGCGATCCGCGAGGTCAACGACCTGGTCAACCGGTTCTACGAAGCCCGCAAGATGATGCAGCAGATGGCGGGCCGGTTCGGCCTCCCCGGCGCCAACCGCGGCGGGAGCAAGTCCCGCAAGGGGAAGAAGGGCAAGAAGGGCAAGGGCCCGACGCCGCCGAAGGTGCGCGGCGGCCTACCCGGGTTCCCCGGCGGGATGCCCGACCTGTCGCAGCTGCCGCCCGGTCTCGACGAGCTGCCCCCCGGCCTCGGTGGCGGCGGCATGGACCAGCTACCGCCCGGGTTCGACCCGTCGAAGCTCAAGTTCCCCAAGAAGAAGTAACGCATGACGGCGTTGCACATGCGGGGCGTGGTGCTCCCCGATGGCGAGTTCCGTGACCTGTGGATCGTCAACGGTCGCATCCGAACCCGGCCGGTGCCGGGCGCGGAGACCATCGTGGACGGTGGCTACCTGCTGCCGGGGCTCGTGGACGCGCACTGCCACATCGGCCTTGCCGCAGACGACCTGGCCGAGGCGGAGCAGCAGGCGCTGACGGACCGGGACGCCGGCACGCTCCTGGTCCGCGACTGCGGCGCGCCGCTGGACACCCGGCCGTTGCAGGAGAAGCTGGAGCTGCCGAGGATCGTCCGTGCCGGCAAGCACATCGCGCGGCCCCGCAGGTACATCCGGTACATCAGCGACGAGCTCGAGGATCCGAGCCTGCTGCCGGCGGCGGTCGCCGAACAGGCGGCGGCCGGCGACGGCTGGGTGAAGCTCGTCGGCGACTGGATCGACCGCGACACGGGTGACCTTGCCCCGCTGTGGCCGGACGACGCGCTGGCCGAGGCGATCAAGGTCGCGCACGACGCGGGCGCCAGGGTGACGGCGCACGTGTTCGGCGGGGAGGCCCTGCCCGGTCTGATCAAGGCCGGCATCGACTGCATCGAGCACGGGACCGGTCTCACCGCCTCGACCATCGAACTGATGGTGGCGCACGGGACCGCGCTGGTGCCCACCCTGATCAACATCGAGACGTTCCCGAGCCTCGCGGCCGGGGCCAGCAGGTACCCGGTGTACGCGGGGCACATGCTGGATCTCTACGGCCGGGTCCGCAAGACGGTCGGCGCCGCGCTGGAGGCGGGCATCCCGGTGTACGCCGGCACCGACGCGGGCGGCGGCATCGCCCACGGCCGGATCGTCGACGAGATCGTGGCACTGCACGAGGCGGGCATGACCACCTCGGACGCACTGGGCGCGGCGTCGTGGTCGGCCAGGAGCTGGCTGGGCTGGTCCGGCATACAGGAGTCCTCCGCAGCGGACATCATCGCGTACGCCGACGATCCGAGGACCGACCTGAACGCGTTGCGCCACCCGACCCGGATCGTGCTGCGCGGCCGGGTGATCCGCTGACGGGGTCGCACCTGTCCACCGCCGACGCTCGCGGCGCCGAGAACTGTCGGTGCCCGCCGGTAAAATGGATACCGGGGGCCGGCGGCCGCCCCCACCAACCGGTTTGTCCGTCGTGAACGGACTACTCTCAGGTAGATGACGGCCGAACGCGAAGCGACGGACACCCCGGCTGTCGTCGACCCACGGCTCACCCGCGAGCACCGCTGGGGCTTCGGCGCCTTCCTCTTCGTCTTCGCCGTCTTCGTGCTCTCCGCGGTCGTCATCGGCGCGATCGTCGGCATGGTCGCCCCGAACGCGGGCAACGACCCGGTCGTCATCGTCATCGGCACGATGATCCCCACGCTCCTGGCCGCGGGCGTCGCACTACTGGTCACCAAGCTGCGCGGCAACGGCCCGAAGATCGACCTGCGCTGGTCCATGACCCGTGCGGACCTCCGCGTCGGCGTCAAGTTCGGCGTCATCGGCCTCGTCAGCACGACCGTGGCGGCGTTCCTGTGGACGAACTTCGTCGGCGAGGAGAACGCGTCCTCCGCGGTCGGGCGGCTCGTCGAGAACGAACGGATGCCGCTCGCCGCCGCGATCGCCATGTTCCTGTTCGTCTGGCTGATCGGGCCGATCTGCGAGGAGGTGATCTACCGCGGTCTGCTGTGGGGCGCCCTCGAACGGCTGAAGTGGGGCCGGTGGGCCGTGTTCGGACTCACCACGGTGATCTTCGCGGTCAGCCACCTCGAGCCGCTACGCACCTCGTTGTTGCTGGTCATCGGCGTGCCGATCGGGCTGGCGCGCCTGTTCACCGGTCATCTCGGCGCGAGCATCATCGCCCACCAGGTGAACAACTTCCTGCCGGCGCTCGCGGCGCTGCTCATCGCGATCGGGGCCATGCCGGCCTAGTCGAAACGCGTCTGGCAGAATGGCTAGCTGTCCGTCTTGGCCGGCCCCTCTCACCGTGCCATGG
>Ga0193717_1000885_pt1 | contig 18880 bp, 20 predicted proteins | sample U2c2metaG_FD_145900 | JGI IMG/M metagenome (GOLD analysis project Ga0193717, IMG submission 145900) | Soil microbial communities from a riparian zone of the East river system, Colorado, United States - U2c2 | ecosystem: Environmental > Terrestrial > Soil > Riparian zone | place: USA: East River...
GAGTTCGTTGAAGTAAACTTTTTTGGTGTTTTGGTCTATCAGCATGTCTACCCGGGCAATGCCGCTGCAGCCCATGGCTTTATAAACCGCCACGCCAGTGGCTTCGGCCCGGACATAAACTTCTTCTGGAATCTCAGCCGGTATCTTGCTATAACCTTGGGCGCCTTTAGCGCCACTCTTGCCTTTGCTTTTTTTGCCGCCTTGCAAATACTTGGTCTCAAAGTCAAAGAAATCTTCTGGCTGGGTCATGGGCTGCTCTAGCAAAGCCGGCTGCGGTCTATTGTTGCCCATGATTGGCAGAGTTACTTCAATAAGATTGTTGACGGCTTCTTCCACGATTACACGATCGTCGTAATGAGCCGCGACTTCCAAGCCATTACGCAACTCCTTATCATTAGTCACGCGAGTAATGCCAATGCTCGAACCCAAGTGAGCTGGCTTAACAAATAACGGATATTTGAGATTACTGGAAATTTCTTTGACGGCTACGCCAGGTTCTCTCTCCAGCTCAGATTTAGTAAATGCTAGGAACTTACTAACCGCAATGTCGTTCGCCACTGCGATCTGTTTAGCCAGGACTTTATCCATAGCAATCGCCGAAGCGCTCAGACCGCAACCAACGTAAGGTATGCCGGCCATGTCGAGTAAGCCCATCAGGGCGCCGTCTTCGCCGTAAGTGCCGTGCATAGCTGGAAAAGCTATGTCAATTTTGCGGTTCTGCTTACGGCCAGCAATGCTGCTAGATTTAATCAAGGTCATACCGCCGTCAAATTGGACGCTAGCTGGCTGGGCCCGGTGAAGATAATCTTGGATGGCACCGGATGTGAAAAGCTTAATGTCTTTGAGTTTTTCGTCCCAGTACCAAGTGCCGTCTTTGGCGATGTAAACGGCCTCAACCTTATATTTCTTGGTCAATTCCAAGGGTTTGATAATACTAGCCAGCGCCGTCACGATTGAAACATCGTGCTCAGCCGAGCGTCCGCCAAAGATTACAGCTATAGTTGCCATACAATTAGTATATACAATTCAGCAATACAATAAAATTAAGGGGGTTGTAATATCTTGAATTAGGACTACTATTACCTTGTATTGTCATAGGGAGTATTTATGACCCATCCTGAAGAACTTGTAATGGTATTTAGCGACAAGACCGTTGCCAACGGAGAGCATGTTCGCAATGTGGTTAAAGGTGTATTTGATGCAGAGTATACGGCTCTTCCATTACGCGATCACCCTGAAGCAGCCTCAAAGTCAGTGATAAGAGGCTTGGGAGGACTTATAGTTGTATCCAATGATCCTTTTCCAATGCCAAAGAGGCATCTTGAGAAACAAAAGAGACATGAAGTAACAATTGGCGAGTTAATGTTTGCTGCTATTCGTAGATTTAACCTACCGGTAGCACTGGTTACAGAGAATAAAATTGAAGTTCCTGGAGATATCACTTTTATCCCGGCTGAATCTCCTGACGCTGAATTGGCAGGTTTAATTACAGAATGGCTCAAGGGCCCTCACACGGAGTACATATCTGATTACGCCGAGCCTGCTCCGAGGCAGCTTCAGGCGTAGTTGTCCGTCCAGTCGTTTTGCATGACTACTAGGTCGCCGCTGGCTACAAAGTGCGATAAGTTCGTGTAAAAATCCAGTGGCTTAGGTTCAACTCTTAGTTCGCCTTTGAATTTTGCCTGTTTTAGGCCGCTTTTTATAAAGTCAGTTACGGAGTTTTGCATTAATACGACTAGGTCAGGATGAGCGGCCGCGATTAGCTTGCCGGCTTCCACATGAACCCGCTCGGTTTCCTCGCCTTGGTCAACTAGACCGGGCGTTACGTAGATTTTACGCTTGGCCGTAAGATCGCTCAAAAGTTTTGTGCCGGCCCTGAGACCCTCTAGGTTGCCATTATAGGTATCGTCCACAATCCAAGCGTCAGCCAGCCTGTACGGCTGCATGCGGTGCTCAAAAGGCTTGGTCTTAGCAATGCCAGCCTTTACTTGGTCTTCTGTTAAACCGAGTTCCAGCGCGAAAGCCGCCACGAAAGCCAGGAAAGCAACTTGGTGCTGTCCAACCAGACCGCTTTTAAGTTCTAAGGTTTGCTTGCCCCTAGTCAAATTAAAGCTAGTTCCTTCCAGACTGGCCTCGATTTTGTCTACCTTCCAGCCCAGAGCAGTTTTGGTATCAAATAAATGATAAGTTTTCTTTATAAATGGCCGGCTCTCTGGTGACTCGTCGTTAACGTAGACATTCTCGTGGTTCACATACTTAGCTACGGAGAAAATGTCTTTGCCGGCGGCGTGCAAGGTCTTGTATTTATCCAGGTGGGCTGGCGAAACACCAGTGATAACGGCGTGGCTAGGATGGGTTAACTGGGCGAATTTCTTGACATCGCCGGGAGCGCCCTCGCCGTATTCGATTATCAAAACGTTCTCATCACCTTGCAGTTTGCCAGCGAATTTAGCGTGGCTGCTACTGACATTTTTATTGGCTGGCGTGGCGGCCACTTTCAGGCCCTCGCTCAACACTGTGTTCAGTAATTCCTTCATGGTGGTTTTGCCATAGCTGCCCACCACGGCGATTTTAACGCCGGGGTGATTGGCAAAGATAACTTCTGAAGCGGCGATGATGTGGTGATTAGTAGGGCCATTGATAAACCAGCGTCCTAACGCCAGCGGCACGATTATAAGATGGGCCCAGACAATTGGATAAGCCAGAATCAGGGCGGCGCCAAAGCCAACGCCGCCAGTTAAATCATTACTCAGGCCAAGGTACAAAATTACAAAGCCCGCAATGACCTCAAGCAGCATGCCTAACCGCAATGCCAGCAGCAAAGCCCGGGCCGCCTTGGTTTTATGAAGCGTCCGGCGCTTCATCACGCCCGTGAAGTCTTTAGTTCGCCAAACCCACTTTACGTAAGGTTTAACTTCGTACTCAGTGCTTTGCAGCATGTAAACCAGCACTGTGGGATAGCTTGGCAGGTAAATACTGATGAAGTCGCGGATCATGCTAAAAATTCCTTTACTAGCTTGCTGACTTGGGCAGGTTGGTCAATGTGAACAAAGTGCCCGGCGTCTTCAATTATTTCAAGCCTGGAATTTTTAATCAATGATTTATATTGCTTGCCGTCAGCTACTGGCACGGCGTCATCAGCTTTGGCGTAGATTAATAGTGTCTGAGCGCTTATAACAACGGCGTCAGCTTGGACGTCTTGCCGGACGGTCTTTTTAAAAGTGTCCTGCAAAGTTGGAGCCACCAGCATATCCGAACCGGCCGCCCCGTATAGGCTTTTACGTAAATCCTGCCTGTAGCGTTCCGGCATCCAGATAGTGGCCAAGTTACCGGTTTTGGCAATAATCTTCAGAAAAACCCGCTTGGCCCGGTTGTTAGTCCGGACACCAGAGGCCGCCAATAACACGAGTTTTTCCGGTTTTAATAATTTAAGTGAGGTGGCCCGCACGGCCAAAGCGCCGCCATTACTGTGACCAATCACTGCGTAGGGCTGGCTAAGATCGAGTTTCTTTAGTAAAGCTGCCAGGAAGCGGCTGTAATCGTCCAGATCCCAAGCAGTCTCTGGTGGCTGGGTGGCGCCAAAGCCAGGCAAATCGAGCGTTAGCACCTGATAGCTACCAGCTAGATCAGCAGCCAGCGCGCCAACACCTTTGGAACTATCGCCCCAGCCATGTAAAACCAGCACTAACTTACCCTTGCCACGCAATTCGTAGCTAGTCATTAATTTATCAACGACAATGTTCACGCCTATAAGTATAACAAGCTTATGGTGGGCGAGGTGGGACTTGAACCCACAAGGCTTATTCAGCCAACGGATTTTAAGTCCGTCGCGTATACCAATTCCGCCACTCGCCCATGTAAATGGAGGCACCTACGGGATTTGCACCCGTGTACGCGGTTTTGCAGACCGCTGCGTAACTACTCCGCCAAGGCGCCCTATAGAACAGGGCTATTATACCGTAAGCGGCCTAAAACTTCTCTTAATTTGATAAATCCTGCGCTTGGTTGTAAAATAATCTTATGGAAGATGCTGGTTTCTTGAAACGAAAGCTAGAAAACGGTGGAAGTGTTAATAGGGACGTTGGCGCCCCTATAACAATGCGGGCTGCTGGTGAAGTTGGTGGCCTGGACCTCCCTAGGCCAGATAAAGTACACTTTCCAAACCCTTACTTGCAGGCTGGCGGAGCAAGCTCAGACTATCTTCCTGGACGCTTAGCTAGATTTGTTTATGGGGATGAAGATGACTTCAGTCGAGAAGTTTTTGAAAGAACTGAAGTCATAAAACAAAGAGATGCTGAAGAAGCTGAATTTTTATCTAAAACAAACGTGGTGAAACGATTTTATTATAAATTGATCTTAGGCTGAGCAGCCTCTGCTTCGAGGGCACGATCTTCTACTGCCTGCAGACTCTTTAAGGCCATTATCAATTCCGGGGGCATTATTGGTGCCGCATCGTGCGACATTACTACTACATCAGGCTTAGAAAACCCAACAGACTTACGCATAGCGTATTCCATGTCATCTTCGGCATAGTGCCTGTCTGATTTTGGGGCTTTATTGAAGTTAAACATCATACATATGATGGTACTGTTTACGGCAGATTGCAAGCATGAGCAAAAAGATCACGCGCAAGTTTGACGAAGCAACTTATTCTTGGGGCTCCCATAGCTCTACAAGGTTACCCTCTGGGTCTTCAATTGACGCAAAACTACCCATGCCGTCATACTTTTCTATTGGCTTTACTATCTTCACGTCCTTGGCTTTCAGTTCCTTAAAAAAACCATCTAGGTCTTCGACTCTAAAGTTCAGCATAAAACCTTGTGACTTATTAAAGTAGTCGCTGTCAGCGGACATTGGAGCAAAAGCTGTTGGACCAGCCTGTTGCTCCCATTTATTACGGTCAATTCCCAGATTTTTCTTATACCAATTCGCGAGCTCTTTTGGATCTTTCGCCCTAAATATAACTCCGCCTATGCCTGTAACTTTCATAGCTATTCGCCCATGGTGCCGGTCTTGACTTCGCCGGCCCGTTTGTAGTTGGCAAATATGGCACCTTTGGACGACACGCTGTGTTCTATTAGCTCAAACGCTGCCGGCATTGTGCCCTCGGTGAACAGCTTCTTTCCACTGCCCAGTGTCAGCGGGAAGGTTTTCAACCACAGCTCGTCTACCAGGTCATGCTTCAGCAATGTCTGTATCAAGTTGCTGCTGCCATGAACCTGCAGCATTGGACCGTCCTCTGCCCTTAACTCTTTCAGCCTCGCCACCACATCACCAGTGATAAGTTCTGAATTTTCCCATGGCATATTTATTTTCTCGTGCGACACGACATATTTCGTACATTTGTTAAACGGGATAGCTACGAATTCAATTTCCGGATGATTTGGCCAGTACGACGCGAAAATGTCATACGTCTTGCGTCCCAGCAACAGGTCGAACGGCACACTGAGCTGCTTGGTCATCTCTTTCCCAAAGTGCTCATCGCCATACGGTGCTTGCCAGCCGCCCAACGCAAAATTATCAGATGGATCTTCCTCCGGCCCACCAGGAGCCTGCATTACACCGTCAAGACTGATAAAAGATAAAACAACTATTTTTCTCATACTTCTATTTTAACAAATCCAAGCAAATTATCATGTTACCTAGAAGTAACTTATCATCCTATGTAAAATTCAGGTTACGAATCCCAGGGCGTAACGTATAGCTGTTCAGCATATATGCTACCTATTAACTCTTTGGTAGAAGGCGGCAAAGGAAATACTCCATTTTCCTTATCTCTAGTAGGTAAATCTAATAAATAACCAACACCTTCAGTATATGTAAGCTCTAATATTTCTACTTCCACGATATTATCTACTCCCCATGCAAATGCCCACGGCTCAGTATCTGGTTTGGCTATGTGTGTTCTCATGAGAATATCTTTATTTATTGCCGAGCGTTGCCATGCTTCTGTAGTTTGGTGATCAGCATCGGGCCGAACTAATAAAAGCTGGTAGCCTGACTCACTTCTCAATCGCACTTGCTCAGTTCCATTTACTTCTCTAACCAATGGTCGTTCTTCATTTTTTGCCCAATCAAAAAAAGACTCTATCTGAGCCCGTCCGGGTTCGGGCGATACATCAAATTCTAAGTTAAAGTATTCTGGGTTTGTCATGACTTATTCGCCTTCAGCTATTCTACGCAAGAAAAGACCAAGCTTTATTTTGCTATCTTCAATAACAAAGGAGGTCAACACATTGCCTTCACCGTACTCTTCGCTCAATCTTTCTCGATCATCGTGAAGCTGCGGAGTGACAAAACCATTTTCATTAAAGCCAGGATAAACTGCCTGTAAAACGAACTCTGTCTTCTCTCTTATAACTTCCGCAGTTAACGGTTCACTGTTAAAGACTTCATGATTAGTTGGCCTAAGTTTTTCAGACATATATTTTCTTACCTACCTACTCTTTAATAATTAAACCAAATACCAAGCATGTCATGCAACTATAAGCATAATGATGCAACACAATGACTGTAGTTATAATTAGATTGTCTTGCTAATTTTTAAGTATTGTGTTAAAATATAATTTATGAGCAGTGAAGCGGCGCTAAAGGCATTTGATAATTGCCCGAATAGAACTACAAGAGAAGAAGATTTTGAATCCTTCTCTGTTTGCGTTCGGTATCCTGAAGGCTTTGAGCTACCAATTTCAAGTATTTTCAGCTATGACAGCGTTAGGAGTCAGCTTGCCCAAAAATTGGGGTGTGTTGCTTGTCCATATAAAAACAGGCTTGCTAAGCCCGAAGGCGAAACAGAAATATTTGAAGGTTTTCATGCTTCGATAATCGAAAACTGTAAGCCCAAGTTTGAAGCCGGACACTATGATGATGCCGTATTGACCGGAATTCTGGTTGTCAGAGATCGCTTGCGCGAATTAACTGGTTTTGAAACGGCAGCTGAAGCCTTTGGTAGAGGCGGCCTGGTAATAGCCGGTTCGGCAAATGAGCACACTGATAACAATTTCCAAGAAGGCTCAAGGTTCATTATGATGGCTAACGACAGATTTAGGAATGAGCTTGCTCACACTAATGATCAAAATGATATTATCAAAGACCCGAATTACGCGCTGCAATTCATTGGAATGAGCTCAATTTCCGCGTACATGCTGGACGGCGCAACAGTCAGCCCTCCGCAAGCATAAACTATCGCCACGTACCGTCAGGCTGCTTCTGCTCATAATTGCCGTCATGCCAGAATTGAGGACCATCACATGTCTTCTGTGCTTCCCGCGCAATTGGGACCAGCTCCGGAACGAGCCTATCCGCAATACTTACTCTATAGGGTTTTCCGTCTATTTTTGTTAAGACTACGCCAGTACTTGATAGTTCACCCCAGCCTCCATATTCATCTTTTTCAGTTTGATTTGTATAGTAGAAGCCGCTAAGCTGACAGGTTTTTAGCAGCTCGATTGTTTCTTCTTTTGTTATTTCAGGATTTGAATTGTCAGAGGCAAATGCCTGTCGACTTGCTTCGGACTCTTTCCGTATTTTAGTATCTACTTCTTGACTCTGCTCGGGAACGGCTACTTTGATTAGGTAAAAACTATAAGCTCCATAAAAGGCAGGCATTAACGAAATAGCCACGGATAAAATACAAAGGACGAACCACTTACCTTTAGGTTTTTGTTTAATTACATAAATGGGTAGACCAATGATATTAACTAGCGCTATCAGGCCAACAGCAGGAACAAGCGTGAAGAACAAAGCAAGACCTACAAACTCGGTGCCCGACACGCCTGCGTTGGCTTGCCGAACCGCCCAGCTCATTATCAAGAAAAATAATATAACGCCAAGAATCTGCATAATACCTAGGGCAATAAAAAAGTATCGCCATTTAGACGGCTTGCGTACGGGCATTTGCTCGAGTGGACCACCCGTTACAGGGGCTGTTGGGTCATATGCCTGGCCGTTAACCATTGCCACTGGCTGAACTAAGGGTTGCTCGGGCTGTACGGCTGGCTGAACGGATTGAGGCGAAACATTTTCCTCATTTTTATTTTCTTCCATATCGAAAGCATATCACGAAAACAAAGATTTTGGTTATGGCTAAACTCTGAGTTTAACAGATAGGGTAAAGCCCTTTTAGAGAGCTCTACTTTTGAATTTTACAAATGGTGCAACACTGTTTTTGAAAGTGTAACTATTCTCAGAGATGCAAGACGAACTAGCCGCCGACTGTGATGTTTACAATCTTGAAACTTACAAGCTCTCGAAACAATTCAATACCTTTATCTTTAAGCTTGTTCTTCTCAAACGAGATGTATCCGATAGAACTAAAATTAGAGGCTAGTGTCACACCTTCCTCTTTGAATATGATAATACGGTTTTCATAAAGCATAGATGCTGCGCCAAGTTCGTGAACAACATTTTCGCTTGGTCGCCAAAGTTCATTGCCTTGTTCGTCATAGAATTTTTCATCTGCTGTAAATACGAGTATAGCAGCACCGCACTCACGCATTGTATCAGCCACTTTCGTGGGGATAGGCCGGCCCGCATTCGCTTCGGCGATAGCCTCTTTATGGGGTATGTGGTACTCATCTAGAATCTTGGTCAATTGTTCTAAGGGTTGTTTGTTCTTCCCATGCCCCAGGAAGATTGCATTTGGTCGCTCCGGTGTTATCGGATGGGTAGGGGTTTGCTGGTCTTCATTGAAAGTCTGATCCTCTAACTTCTCCTCACGTACATCGTTAGTGTTCGGATCTTCATCTGCCGGAGATTCACTTATGGGAACGACAGAATTCCGATTCCCTCCAGCTGGCCGTTGAACAAATTCAGCATCATTCATAGACCTTATATAGCCCTGCTCTCTCAACCCCGATACCAATAATTTATGTGCTCGATCAGTTATTTCAAAAGGTACCCCCATGCCATTCAGTACGTTTTTCAAGACGGTTTCTGACGGTAGCTTCCCGTTGTTGTACTTTGCAAGAAATTCCTTTGTAATTCTCGGCTTTTCGAAAGCCTCCTGTGTAGCGTCATCATCCTCACCTTCGGAGGTAGGGGCTACTATTCGTTTACCCAAATCTGTGAGAGCAATTTCTGATGCATTCCATCCTCCTGACGTAATCCCAAAGGCAAGAGCGGCGCTTGCAAGAGTCCGGAAACCCCCACTAGTTGGGGCAATCCCGATCGCCAGACCTACATCTAACGGCGTAGCCGAATTGAGATTATAGTTATCACGAAGTGCGGTAGCTATGCGCAAAGCTTCCTTCAAAGACACAGATGGTAGATCAGACTGAATCAATGAGGGCTTCTTTTTTGATACTTCCTTCTTTGATGTTTGTTGCTTGTTCGTCATACTTCCATTTTATCACCACTTTGCGATATAGGAAATAGTGCCGTAAGCATAAAACAATATGCGCACATTTAAGACGTGAACAGAACATAGGCAGAAATGCCTATTCTTTAGGCCGATTGCTCTACTGTAGTAAGATTTTAAGTGCAGCGTCCATATCGGCATCGAAATTATCGTCGTGGACTTCGATATAAGTCATACTATGATCATTGGCTTCTTTTTCAATATGTTTGCTGAATGTCTGATTAAAAACAGCAAAGGCTTCAATAGTTTCGTCTTCAAGATCATGCATCCAGTCATTTTCATTTGATCGTGCTGAATTGAGAATAGTCTTAAAATGCTGCTCAGACTGGTTACCTAAAAAGATAGCCGAGTAGTCGCACTCAAGTTGAGCCACTAGTTCCGGCAGAACGGCAATGCCTTCGATCAAGACGTCAAAACCGTCTTCTAGGTTGCTATTGATGAAATTCGCTACCGAGCGCCAAATGATTGCAGATTCTTTATTTTGTACTTCGACTACATCTGTGGGGTTAGATTTTAGATACGCCCGACTTTCAGGATCATTCGATGTGTATTTACCAAGGTGAAATAAATCCGGCTCATCCGCTTCTTTAATTACTCGCCTGAGTGTGTAGCGGATTGCGTCAGTAGATGTAGCTAGAATAGGCCGTTCTCTCAAGAAACGCATCGTCAAGGTTGTCTTGCCCGACCGAGGTGTACCGCCAATTAAGTATGCTTTTACCATAGGTCAATCATACCAAACAAAAAGACTCCTCATATGAGAAGTCTTAATTGCTACGTATAACGAAAATTGGTGCGGCATGGTATCGAAAGTTATGACCTTACTTAGATCGAGTAAGAGTTGCAGTTTGCATTAGTCAATCTTAAGTTGTATTTTATGTGTAGATAGGAGATTTTATGTTAACCAAAGAAGCAGCAACTACGCTAGACTTCAATGAGACAGAAATAGCGGAAGTCCAAGATGCAATTGATACGCTTTCACCGGACGTAAAAGAAAAGTTTATTGGCGCAATGGCCGTAGTGGAAGCAGTAACGTCACATATTGAAGTTGATGCTTTGAGCGAAGATATAAATAGGAAGCTACTTGCTACCAGAAGGTTCTTGGCGCAAGCTGATCGTCGCGGTTACATACACGAGGATGATCGGTACTTGCCGCTTAGAGAAAAGATAGCAACCACTGTTAGTTCTCAATCTGGCTTAGATGATCCAGAAAGCGACCCTAGTGTACCAGGAATTCTATTTTCTTTAAGCTCTCTTACTAGCTCAATAGTCGATAATATTTAAGTGATACTTGGCTGCGTATTTACATTTAGGTTATAACCTCAAATAAAAAACTCCCGATCAAGGGAGCTTTCTAGGTGTCATATTGGTGCGCATTAAGCTACGAAAGTAAAACGTTACTTCTTAGGAATTTAGAAAAGTAATTAAGACCGAAAATACACCTGAAAGTTAGAGTAATTTGTGTCGTGTCAAAAATGCTTGCCAAAAATCAATACAATCTGTAGCTAACTCAGTTGCACTTATTTTTTTGTCATTCACCACGACACTCCAAATATATTGCCCAGAACTTTTGGACTTTGAGCTTGCATCAGCGACTATGTCAAACCGATGCTCTACCCTCAGCGATTTTATGGTCTTTCTTTTATTATTTATCTGTATATTTTTATGTTTCATACCATTCGCTAAACAATCACAAATTATCATAGCTTCGCTACTACCTAAAGCTTCTTTTAAATCTTGCCTAATATTCATATCTACTTCATCAGCTAGCCAGTCTTTTAAATGCCAGCATTCTTTAAAAAAAGCATAGATGTAATCTTCGCCTAAAATTGAACTTACTTTTTTTCGACGTCTGGATATATTTTTTAGTCTTTTAAACCACCTCATCATTCGACCATACTGTGAGTGCCATTCAGGACCACCGGTTTGTAGAATTTCTATATCAACCAAGGTTATTTTCCCATAACATCTGTAGTCATAGATATATCATAACAGAGGTTAAGACCTAAATTCTTAGCAAATAATAAAGTAGCACCGACTATTTCATCTGCTCTATGAAATCCATAAAACCTGTCGAGAAGACATCTCCAGCTGTCAGTTTAGGATTTGCTGATAGTATTTCTGCCTGTATCTCTTTTGCTGTCTCTCTTCCAACGACATGCAATTTTGCGCCTTTATTTGTATGAGAAATCATCTCAGTAAATAATGCATCGTTAGCTCTGTAACCGATTACATATATTTCAGTGGCAAAACCAAAAATACGATTAAACTCGGCTCGCATTCTGTCCATAAAACCGTCAATTAAATCATCCATTTTTGTGGAAAGTGGCAGAAGAACTAGTGGGTACCCATACTCCCCGCCCGTATATATCTGTGAGAAAAATCTCTGCAAATCGTACAAGTTTATGTTTGCAGGGTCTAAAATTTTTAACTGTTTTTCCATGACTTCACCACGGAACATATTACTAGCTATCTTATTTAAAAGAATCTCTCGTTGTTCCCAGCCCCTATCTTCATTGGGTATGGCTAAATCCGAAGAGCGTTTATTAACAAACCAGTTTACGGAGCCATGCGGCTTCAAATAATTATGCGTTGTATAGTTCTCGATTGTTGAACTCAGATTGTATCCGTACAGCCTACTGAGTGCTTTGTCCAAAAGTAAATCATAGTTAAAGTTTACGAATGCCTTCTCTTCCTTATCGTCAATTTGGGCTAATTTTTGAAGAAAAGCATGATAGCCGTTGCTCTCCTTATAGGTTGCCGAGACCTTAACCATCAACCACCAAACATATAGAGCTAGGTCGCCAAACAGCTTTTGACCCTCTGCGAGTGCCTCCTTGCTGTGGGGCTTACTAAGCTTCACCCATTCCTTAGTGAGCCATTCTTCCAGGGAATCGTCTCCTATCAGTTCTTTGAGCTCATTAAGTCGAGTAGGGCTTATATTAACGTCATTTGCATGGGTATGGTATTGGCTATCGAAAAGGTTATTTATTAGAGGCGCGCGCAAATGAGTTTCTGGTATCTCACTATCCTGTGAACCTAGACTAGCTCCTGCTCCAAAAATGTAGATCTTCATAGCAATATCATAACAGAGGTTAAAACATATCTATATTATGATTGACTCCACTGCTAGATGCTCATCTTTCTAACTTTTTCGTCTCGTCTCTTTATGCTGGGAATTAGAGTTGTTAAAACCCGAATTTAATATATAAAAAGAGCCCTGATCGGGCTCAAGTTGCGAATGGTGCGGGTAATGGGACTCTAACCCATGGCCTCGTCCTTGGCAAGGACGCGCTCTAAACAACTGAGCTACACCCGCATGATGTACCGAAAGATTGTACCAAAAACCTCTGTTAAATGCAAAGCGCGCGGCCATTTACAGCCGCGCGCTTAATTTTATTTTGGATCTCTAACGACGCCAGAGATTGTAATAGCCGTTGTTTTTGTGGTGGCGGTCTTTGTCGCCTTTGTGGTAGTTGTTGTTTTGGTGACCATGGTGATGATGGTCATTATTGTTAGATTGGTTACCGCTAGCCTCTACCTTGAAAGCTGGCAAGTAATCTGTCCAGCAGTCCGAGTCTAGGCGGAATGTGCCTACGCCGCCAACACCAGCGTCACAGTAGTTACTAGCAGTACTGCTGTTGTAGTAAGCATCGTTAATAGTAGGCTCTGCCGAACCAACTGATGGAGTTGGGTTCGTGCCAACGTTCAGCGAGTCGTAAGCGCAACCCTGTGGAGTCGCGTTACAGGCAGTGTTTCCAATTGGAGAATAGCCGTAATGTGACGTGTTGTAAGCTACGCCAATGATTACGTTATCCGGCAATGTGACACCGTTAAGGTTGAAGCTGATCGTGAAAGCTTTGCCGCTGTAACAAGTGGTGCCGTCCCACCAAGCGCCGGTTGGACCGTTGGCGTCTTTACAGTTAGTGCCGTCATCGGCTGTTGGCCGGTAAGGCATAGTGAAAGTCTGGGTGTCTGACTTAATCAGGCTGCCAACGCTGTCATCTGGATTAACGTTATAGACCTTGATTGTTACTGGATGAGTGAACGTTGAACCTGGATTGGTAATACAATTCTTCAAGTTCCAGCTGCCGCTTTTACAAGCCCAGCTGCTCATTAGAACCGTTACTTTTGGATCCTTACGCTGCGTGCCGTCAAGATCAACCTGGCCGCCGAATTCTGACGTCTGGGTTGCCTCGTAACCTACGCTAGGCACGTTGCCAGGTGTTGGGTTTGGTATGTTGTTATAAATTGTGTTTTGTTGGGCCGCGCCTGCTAAGGCTGGAAACAGCCCCACTGATCCAAGACCGATCACCGCTACGCCTAAAATTGTTAAAGTAACTGCCGTTTTCGTTTTGATACTGGCTGCACCCGCTCGGATGCTACTTATGTATCGCATACAAATTCTCCTTACCCTCCCTTAATTGGTAGGCCTAGTATAGTACCATCACGTTTTTTTGCAATAAAAAACCACGGCTCTCACCGTGGAATTGATAATCTGGTGGCTCCTCTCGGACTCGAACCGAGGACACAAGGCTCTTCAAGCCTCTGCTCTACCAACTGAGCTAAAGAGCCACGCTATATTGATTATACTTGATCTGGTGGAGATACAGGGACTCGAACCCTGGACCTCTTCAATGCCATTGAAGCGCTCTAGCCAACTGAGCTACATCCCCACGCGTTAAGATCAGCAATTATTCTACCAGAACAGGGGTAAAAAACCAAGTCCTTGTATTAAATGACCCGCTTTTTGCGGGCTATGGCGGCTATTAGCAGGATTAGTACCACGTTAAAGCCAACAATCAGGCCGTAGGCCCAGCCCTGGTTCTGGAACGGCAGCGCCACGTTCATGCCGTACATTCCAAAGAAAACGTTTGGCAGGGCGATCAGGATGGTGGCAATGGTCAGGACGGTAATGGTGTGGTTCAAGTTGTTGCTGCTAATGGCCGTGTAGGCGTCACGAATGTTGCTGATTGACCTGAGGTTGGACCGGATAGCCTCGATTGACTGCTCGTTGTTAAGCAGCAGGTCTTCCACGATGTCTTCGTCCTCCTCGAACATAGGCAGTTGGCGTCCAGCCAGCAATCGTCTTAGAGTGGCGTTAGTTGGCAGCAAGGACGCTAAGAACTCGTTCAGTTCGTCTTCCAAGGTCACGAAGTCGATCAAGTCTTGGTTGGAAATGCCCTGTCCGCGTAACCTGGAGCGGATGGCTTTGATGCGGCGGCTGGTTTGGCTAATGGAGGTGTCGTACTGTTCGCTGATATGGGACAGGATGAGAAGGATAAGTTTGGCGCGTTGGGTGGTGGCAAAATCTGTGCGGTTTTTGATAAGCGTGCCTACGGCTGGGAGCGGCAGGGCTGATACGGTTACGATGACTTCCGTATCGAACACAATCAGGAGCGGCGCCGTGTCCATGTCGCCCTCATCGTTTTGGTAAGCGTAACGGACAAAGATGTAGCTCTGCTCGCTTTCACGCTCCAGGCGTGGCACTTCGTCTTCGTCAAGGGCGTCTTCTAGGTAGCCGGCGTCAAGTTTGAATTTCTTGACCAGCAGCTCAATCTCGGCGGCCGTGGGCGCCTCGGCATGAATCCAAGTGCCAGGCTTGGGCTCGGTAATTTCCTTAACGGATTCACTGCGGATACTTTTAAAATAATACTTGATCATGATCTTGGTCCAAATTAGTCGTGCGCGCCCACCCGCGGCGGGCAATAACTTTTTGTTTTTATTATGTTTATTTGACGCGCCGCTTACTGCGCACGAACTACACTAATCATAAGTAATTTCGCCGGATTGTCAACCCTGTTTGGCGGCTTTGGCCCGAGACGTCCCCATCCTTGGCAAGATATAAAGCGCGATAATCAAGGCGAATATAATGGCAAAGCCGCACATGATGCTAGGAATTCCTTGGCGGGTTGCCGGTTTTACGGTGTTAGCAATGCCGGTCGGCAACAAGAAAACCAAGTATCCAATGATTAGCGCCCGGATCGATTCCAGCCGCCGGCTAGAAGTTTTCTCTTTATTCCTGAGCTGGTTGGCCCAGCGTATGCCTAAGCCAATCGCGATCAGTAACCAGCCATAATAGTAAACCGCGTAAAAGCCGCCCATTCTGTAGCCGATCTGGAAGATAACGTAATTGCCGGTGCATTGATGACCTATGAACGAGGTTGGGTAGGTCAAAAAGAAGACCATGAAGCCCACCATTGAGGCGTAAGCTATGTTGACTAGCTTGCGGCTGGGTTTATTGGATATGACGTGCAAAATGTGAAGCCCAAGCGGCGGCAGTGTAGTAATGGCCACAAAACCGACTCTAGACCACTGCTCGGCGTGCAGGCCGTAACCGGTGCAGACAAAGTATTCCGCTAATTGGAAAGTGGCTAGACCTATCAAGGCAGCCACAATCAACCGGCTTATTGACGTCATTTTGTAGCGCCAAACCGTGTACAGGGCTAGACTAGTCTCAATCAACAAAGTAGCCACCATAACTGGCGGCGAAAAACAATTAAACTGGGTGCCTTTACCCTTGCTCATTGCTTAAGATTATAGCAGCTTGAGAAATTCTTGTTCGGTCAATTGTTTGGTGCCAAGCTTGTCTGCCTTGGCCAGCTTACTGGCGCCCACGTTCGCGCCCACCACCAAAAAATCCGTATCCTTGCCAACTGAGCTTTGGAAGCTGCCGCCCAGCGCCCGTATCCGCTCGCCAGCCTCGTCCCGGCCCATAGACTCCAGGCTGCCAGTAACTACAAAACTTTGGCCACTTAGTTTGCCACCAACATGCTTAACTGCTTGGGGCCAGACGCCATGGTTTTTAAACTTTTTAAGCAGTTCCTGGTTTTGCGGCTCGCTGAACCATTCCACTACCGATTCGGCCACGACTTCGCCAATGCCCTCAACTTCTGATAATTCATCTATGGTAGCCTGGCTAATTGCCTCCAGGCTTTTGAAATGATTAGCCAGGTCTATGGCGGTCTGCGTACCAATTTGGCGAATACCTAAGGCGTATGTGAAACGGGCTAATGGCGGCTGTTTTTTAGACTGGATAGCATTAACCAATTTTTTGGCTGAAATTTCCGCGAATCTATCCAGTTTTATAACTTGCGCCTCTGTCAGGCTATAAATATCAGCTGGATCCTTAACAAGTTCAGAATTCATCAGCGCGATGACATTTTTCTCGCCAAGACCCTCAATATCCAAGGCGGCTTTACTGGCAAAATGCTCAATCCGCTTCCAGGACCGTGATGGACAGGCTTCGTTCGGACAGCGCCAAACTGCGTCTTCAACCTTATACTTAACAAGTAAAGTATTACACTCTGGGCAGTGGGTTGGCATCTTAAATGGCTTCTCCGAGCCATCCCTGAGCTTAACTAGCGGCTCCACCACTTCTGGAATAATATCACCGGCTTTATGGACAATTACGGTGTCACCTACCCTGATATCTTTGCGTGCGATTTCGCTCTCGTTATGAAGAGTGGCCATTTGGACCGTGCTACCGGCAATAACCACGGCGTCCAGCATAGCCACGGGAGTTGCCGCGCCGGTCCGCCCAATTGAAACGAAAATATCCTTAACCTTGGTAGTTGCCTGCTCGGCGGCGTACTTGATGGCGATGGCGCCGCGTGGTGCCTTGCCTACCACGCCAAGCCGCCTGTAAAGCTTACGGTCGTTAACTTTAACTACCAGGCCATCGGTATTAAAGCGGAGTTTTTGTCGCTCCGTATCCCATTTATCGGCGAATTTCATTACTTCATCTATGGATTTCAGAACTTTGGCGTCAGCATTGGCCAAGAAGCCTAGGCGGCGCAGAGCCTTGTAGGCAAAATCATTGGCCGGCACTTCATCCGCGTTATTGCGAAGCAGGTCGTAAGCCCTGAAATGCAGTGGCCGGCCAACCACTAACTTTGGGTCAAGTTGGCGAATCGTGCCAGCGGCGGTATTACGGGGATTTGCGAACAATGGCTTGCCTGCTTTTGCCCGGGCTTCATTCAGCTTGGCGAACTCATCCTTATACATGACGATTTCGCCGCGAACTTCGGTGCGGCCACTTAGGAACGCTTCGAACTTTTTATCAGCCCGTAAACTAAGCGGCACCGAATCAATCGTGCGGACGTTCATGGTGACATCCTCGCCTATAAAACCATCGCCGCGGGTTATACCGCTAACTAGGACGCCGTCTTGGTAAATTAGGGCGCAGGCCAGGCCATCCATTTTTATATCGGCGAAGTATTCCAGCTTGGCGCCACTAGGCAAAAGTTTAGTGATGCGGTCTTGCCAGGCCTTGGCTTCGGCCTCGTCAAAAACATCGTTTAAGCTGAGCATGCGCGAACTATGCTCCAATTGCTTAAAGCCGGGCAGCGGCGCGCCGGCCACGCGCTGGGTTGGCGAGTCTGGCGTTATAAGTTCTGGGTACTCGGATTCGAGCTGCGACAACTCGTGCTTAAGGCTGTCGGCGGCAGCTTCGCTCATGATTGACTCGTCTAGAACATGGTAGTGATAACGGTAGTCGTTAATCAGCTGCCGCAATTTATTAACCCTGTCCGAGGCCTGGTTCCTATTCATTCAGTAATTCCCTGTATAAAGTGTACATATAGGCGTGAACGGCCAGCAAGGCGAACATACTTATCAAGAAGAAGATCCACTGGGCCAGCGGCGCTAACAAGGCAATGATTGGCACCATGATTATGGCCGCTACAAGCAATAAGATGATTGGCAAGCAAATTATCTTCCGCAGCACGGTCCAGCGCCGGCCACGAACCAGCTCCTTGGCTGATCTAAGGGCCTTTATGGGTGTCATGTCTGGTAAGGTCACTATATACAGCGCAAAGAGTGAAGAGCCGAGCATGTATAACGTCAGTGCCGCTAAAGCGGCGTACAGCAAAAGCCAAACCAACTTCTCGGCCGCGGCTACGGCAATACCGTTACTGATAACCAAGCTGTATAGAGCCGAACCAATTAACAGCGGAATCAGTTGCAGCCCAATTACCAGTAAAACTAGTATGAACGGCACAAGTGGGTACATGCCCTTATAAAAGCTGTCGCGAATACGAATCTTGGTTCCGGCCAAAGTCTGGCGTAGCGCCCAAATAATTGCCAGGCTTCCAATCAAGCCCAGAAAGACCTGGTAAGCCCCGGCTGTCTGGCTGGAAGCGTTGCCAGCCGAACCAACTAGTACCGCGAATACGCTTAGCCCAGTCGCCGCGGCAGCGAATTGTCCCGTAAAAGCCTGGTCAACGTTTTGCTTTAAGCTACTGACGTCATTGCCGCCAGTTAGGCCTTGGACAAAGACAAGGTTCAGCAAGCCATAAGCTAAGATAATGCCCCCGAACAGTTTTTTATGCTGCCATAAGGTTTGGGTGGCTATTTTAGCAATAACGTAAACGTTAGGAAGCCTAGCCGGAGACTTAACGCTTTTCTGAGTTTTAACAGCGGCCTTCCCGGTTTTTTTTGCCATAGGCTTATTATACAGGCCGTTCTCCCAAGGACTAAGCGTGCGTACCCATCTTATTAAGGCGGGCAATCCGCTCTTCAATT
>Ga0193717_1000886_pt1 | contig 18874 bp, 14 predicted proteins | sample U2c2metaG_FD_145900 | JGI IMG/M metagenome (GOLD analysis project Ga0193717, IMG submission 145900) | Soil microbial communities from a riparian zone of the East river system, Colorado, United States - U2c2 | ecosystem: Environmental > Terrestrial > Soil > Riparian zone | place: USA: East River...
CGTCATCCTGAGCGGAGCGAAGGATCCCGAAGGTCTTGATGCGCCACAACCGCCTGGCCCTTTCCAACCACCAATTCCACCGTCTCGTTGTTGCCCGTTCTTGCCCTTCGGCGGGAGCGCAGGCTTCAGCCCCGTTCCTGCAAGAGGCCTGTCCTCCCTCAACCCACCTAAAAAATCCGTCATTCTGAGCGGAGCGTTTGACAGTCTCACCGTCAAAACGCGCAGTCGAAGAACCCCCGCATTCCGAGGGGAGCGCAGCGACCCGAGTGCCTTCCCCCAATAACCCCAAAGAACACCTCCGAAGACCTGTCAAGCCCCAAACCGACCTAACTCCAAAATCATCAATAACATCCACATGCCTATTAGTTTCCCTCTATCCGTTACACTAGATACAGAATCAAAAAAGGCCCCGGCCTCTTGGCCGGGGCTTTCCCATGAGCACCCTAACTTCAATCAGGAGAGGAATTTAGCGATAACCCTTTTACTTGCACGACTTTGCAGAGACTCGTCCTCTTAACTTGCTGAATATAAACACCTTACGCCCAAGATACCGGGGGGGGGAGGGGTACCCTCAATGAAAGCGCATGGAAAAGGGCCAGCTTCGGTCTCCCGAAAGCCAGCCCTATATCTCGGCTTAGGTTTGAAGCCGCTGAACTAAGCGACCTTCTTTACAGTGACAGCCTTCACACGCGCATTCAAGCGGCTCTTGTAGCGGCTCGCGGTGTTCTTGTGCAGAACGCCCTTCTGAACGCTCTTGTCGAGTACGGAGACGGTCGCGCTGTAGGCAGCGCCGAGCGTCTTTGCATCGCCCTTGACGATCGCCTCACGCAGCGAGCGCAGCGTTCCACGCAGCTTGCTCTTGTTGGCGCGGTTTACCGCGGTCTTGGTCTCGGTCTGACGTGCGCGCTTCAACGAGGAAACATGATTTGCCATAAACTCTCTTCTCTAAACCCGCAGCAATGTGTCGGGGGAAATGGGATGCAGGCTACAGGCCAGCCAAATCACAGCCTGCCGCACTCCCTGCAATGTCTAAGTCTACGGAACTCCTGCCTTCAGGTCAACAATCGTCTGCTGACCCCGGAGAAGCCATCTTCCGGCCATGATCCTGCAGGGATTCCCGCCGGCTTAATCAATTCATCATTTGCCCCTTGACGACCGTCGTCTCAAGTTCTAGTCTGTGCCCAAGATTGGCCACTTCAGCCATCCCGGATCTAGTCCTAGAGCGCATCCCAGGCGCTGTACGCCATCTTCAGGCCAAGAATCCCTTTCGTCCTCTCCCGTGTCTAATAGAACAGCGGTTAACCCAGCTTCCCCTGACGGAGGTCAGCACACTACTTGATCAAAAAATCCCTGGATATCATCCCCGGTATTGAGCCCCTGTATGGGACCCACGACGAAAACCTCCGACTCCTCGAAGACGGACTTCACGTCACGATCGATCTCCGCTCCGATGCCATTCATGTCACCGGAGACTCCGATAGCGTAGCCCGTGTAGAACGAGTCTTCACCGACTTCGAATACCTCCGAAAGTCCGGCGTAACCCTCAACAACGGCGAACTGAACGGTATGTTGAAGCTCGTCGTCGCCGATCCAGCCGTAAGCCTGCGCTCCCTGGTCGAATCCGGCAAGCAGCGATCCGCCGGCGTGAAGCGCATGGTCCAACCCCGCTCTCCCAACCAACGCAAGTACGTCGAAGCCATCGAGCAGGCCGACATGGTCTTCGGCCTCGGGCCTGCCGGAACCGGCAAAACCTACCTCGCGGTAGCCATGGCCGTCTCCGCGCTGATGGCCAAGAAGGTCAGCCGCATCATCCTCGTTCGCCCCGCAGTAGAAGCTGGCGAGCGCCTTGGCTTCCTCCCCGGCTCCCTGCAGGAGAAGGTCGATCCCTACCTTCGCCCCCTGTACGACGCCCTCTACGACCTGCTGGACCCACAGAAGGTCGATAAGATGCTTGAAAACAACGTCATCGAGGTCGCGCCGCTCGCCTTCATGCGCGGTCGCACCCTCTCCGACGCCTTCATCATCATGGACGAGGCCCAGAACACCACCACCGAGCAGATGAAGATGTTCGTCACCCGCCTCGGCAATAACTCAAAGGCCGTCATCACAGGCGACCTCACCCAGACTGATCTTCCGAATCCGAAGAAGTCCGGCCTGCTTGAAGCCCTCCACGTCCTCGACGGAGTCGAAGGCATTCGTTTCTGCCACTTCGAAGATGTCGACGTCGTCCGTCATCACCTGGTCCAGCGCATCGTCCGAGCCTACGATAGCTACGGTCGCGCGCAACAGCAACTCCCACTCACGCTTGGGGATACCACCTTGCCTGACCCTGCCATCGCTCCGGCAGCACGCGTCAAAACGATTCCAAAACCCCAGTAGTTCAGCCGCATGCGATACCATCGTCAACAGAGGGCGCTTCCAGCCCTCTGTTGACGTTTTATAACTCTTCTTCGACGATGATCACCATCGAACCCCCAAGTAGTCCCTTCGCCTCCGCGCTCTCAAAGTCCGGCCTGACGCACTTCCTCAACCGTGCTCGCAACGCAATTGGCCTCGAAGGCCAAGTAGACGTCCTTCTGGCCGACGACGCTACGCTGCGCCGATTGAACCGGACCTTCCGAGGCAAGAACAAAGCCACAGACGTCCTCAGCTTCCCAACTCCCGCGGAGATTGCCCACGAACACGCAGGCGATCTAGCCATCTCCCTCGAAACCGCCGCCCACCAGGCAGCCACCTACGGCCACACCCTGCGCGACGAGGTCCGCATCCTCCTCCTCCACGGTCTCCTCCACCTCTCAGGCCTCGACCATGAGACCGACGCCGGTGAGATGGCCACCCGAGAGGCTGAGTTCCGCCAAGAACTCCATCTCCCCACCACCCTCATCGAGCGTGTAACCGCAACAAAACGTAGACGGACAGCATGAGCCCTGCCTACTTCTTTACCCTCGTCGTTCTCCTCGCCATTCTGGCGCTGGCCGCTTATGTGGACCGTGTGTACTCGGAGATGGGAAAGTTCCTGGCGCGAGAGTATCAGGACAACATCGACTCCTGGGAAGAGGTGGTCGAACCCCGACTCCGCCTCGGGCGCGAATCCATTGCCCTCTCTGCCTCCGTCCTCCGCCAGCTCACCCTGGCGGCTATTGCCCTCTTTTTCGGACTGCACCTCTATACGCATACCAGTCTGCTCCCATTGCTGGCCCGCACCCCCAGTACCTCGGAGATTATCCGCGCTGCTTGTGAGCTCATCCTCCTCATCCTCATCTTTGACCGTCTGCTCCCGCAGATCCTATTTACACGTACACGCGGCCTATGGATCGCTCGTATCCGCCTGCTCATCCAGGTGCTCTTCTACCTGATCCTGCCCATCACGATGCTTCTTCAGCTCCTGCTTTCCATCGCCGCGCTGGCTGAGCCTGAGGACACCGAGGAGGAGGAGCATCCCTCTGAGGCGATGGAGGCGCTGCTCGAAGCTGGGGAGGAGGAGGGCATCCTGGAGGAGTCGGACCGCGAGCTGGTGCGCTCGGTGGTGGAGTTTGGTGACAAGGTGGTTCGCGAGGTGATGACGCCGCGTCCAGAGATATTCGCTGTTCCAGGAACGTTGAGTCTTCGCGAGTTTACTGCCCAGATTAACAAGCACGCCTTCTCGCGGGTGCCTGTGTACTCCACATCACTGGATCAGATCACCGGTATTGCCTTCGCGCATGACTTGCTGCAAGTTCTTGATTCGGATGCGAATACGCGTACGGTGGCGGAGATACAGCGTCCTGCCGCCTTTGTACCGGAGATAAAAAAAGTAGCTGAGTTGCTTCGCGAGATGCAGCGCGAGAAGCAGCATATGCGCATTGTCATTGATGAATATGGCAGTGTTGCCGGCCTTGTCACGATTGAGGATCTGCTTGAAGCGATTGTGGGCAATATCGCGGATGAGCATGAAGATGCTGAGGCGGATGATGCTCCGATCCGTGAGGCGGATGGGGCTTATGCTGTCTCGGGCGGCTTTGAAATTTCGCGGCTGCGCGACTTGTTTGCCGACCAGCTTGAGGCTTCTGGCCGCCGTACTGCCGAGGAGGGGGAGGCGCATCCTGCGGATTCACCTGAGGAGTATGACATTCGCGACTCCCGGGATGAGCCGACCATGCTTAGGCTTTCGGAACACTATGAATCTACGACACTTGGGGGTCTGGTGTCAGAGATTGCGGGGCATATTCCTCTCCCGGGTGAGGTGGTTGAGGAGGGGGGTCTGCGTCTAGAGGTTCTGGCGAGTACCGACCGACGCATCGACCGCATTCGGCTGAGCCTTGTGCATCCTCCTGTCGCTTAAATGTGGTTTTTAATTGGTGGTGGTAGACATCCAAATGATCAAAAATAAGGCTATTTTCGGGAAAATAGCGCGTAGATGTGGTGTTTTGGGGGTTAGGGTCTGGTGAAATGTGCGGTAACGGTGGACATCTTCCAGTCCTTATTTCGAGAATGAAAATGTGCACGGATTCCAACTATTTTTTCAGGGCTTCCTGAGATTAAAGGCCAAAGCCCCGCGGTGGCGGGGCCTTGGCTCTAACCGAAGTAGAACCACTAATCGATAGAGATCTTCCGCAGCAGTTTGAAGTCGGAGAGCATCTTTCCGGTTCCGAGCACTACGCTGGCCAGCGGATCGTCTGCGATGGAAACGGGCAGGCCCGTCTCCTCGCGAATCCGCTTGTCAAGATTCTTGATGAGGGCGCCGCCGCCGGTCAGGACGATTCCGCGGTCGGAGATGTCGGCGGAGAGCTCGGGCGGGGTGCGTTCGAGGGCTACGCGGATGGCGTTGATGATGGTCGCGATGCACTCGCTGAGGGCTTCGCGGATCTCCGAGTCTTCGATGGTGATGGTCTTGGGTACGCCCTCGATCAGGTTCCGGCCCTTGACCTCCATCTCGATCGGTTTGTCGAGCGGGTAGGCGGAGCCAAGAGAGATCTTGATCTGCTCGGCCGTCCGCTCGCCGATCAGCAGGTTGTACTTCCGCTTGAGATAGGTCATCACGGCCTCGTCCATCTGGTTGCCGGCCATGCGGACGGAACGGGAGTAGACGATGCCGGCGAGCGAGATCACTGCAACATCTGTCGTCCCGCCGCCGATGTCGACGACCATGTTGCCGCCAGGCTCTGTGATGGGCAGACCGGCCCCGATAGCGGCGACCATGGCCTGTTCTACGAGATGGACTTCAGATGCCTTCGCCCTGTAAGCGGAGTCCATGACGGCTCGCTTCTCGACCTGGGTGATCTCAGAGGGGACGCCGATGACGATGCGTGGGTGGACCATCATCTTACGGTTGTGTGCCTTCTGGATGAAGTAGTTCAACATCTTCTCGGTGTGACGGAAGTCGGCGATGACGCCGTCCTTCATGGGCTTGATTGCGACGATATTGCCCGGCGTGCGCCCGAGCATCTCCTTGGCCTCTCTGCCGACAGCCTCGACCTCATTCGTGATCTTGTTCACCGCGATGATGGATGGCTCATTGACGATGATGCCCTTGCCATGCGCGAAGACGAGGGTGTTCGCCGTGCCCAGATCTATCGCCAGGTCGCTGGAGAACAAGCTGAAAAGTGACCGCATGTTGTGAATGCGGGAGTAACGCATCTGAAAATTGTTTGACGACATTCGGCGGGTTCGTTCCTAAACGCGAGGATGAGCTTATTGTACGGCCAAGCGACTTTCTCCGGAAATATAGGAGAGATGTCAATTTCACGCCGCTCACTCTCCCTCTATCGGCATATTGCTTGACAGCTTCAGCGCCTGGAGTTGTACGCTGCGGACGGCCTGGATGGCCGGCATCATTCCTATCGGCCGATCACCTGGGAAGGGCAAAGGCCACGTATACGCCGCCTATCGGACCCCGGGGATTCATGCTGCTGCCTCCTGCGGCAATGACGACATATTGGCGACCATCCACCTCGTAGGTAGCAGGGGTAGCATTTCCCGCAAAGGGAAGAGTGGCTTCCCATAGCAGCCTTCCAGTCGTCTTGTCGAAGGCGCGAATCTTCTTATCGAAGTTGGTCGCTGCGATGAAGATCAGGCCTCCAGAGGTGACGATCGGACCGCCGTAGTTCTCGCTGCCTGTGTCGGGCAAGCCCTTCGCGGCCAGCTCCGGATACTGCCCCAGTGGAAGCTGCCAGAGATACTTGCCGGTCTTGAGATCGAGTGCGTTCAGGGTTCCCCAGGGGGTAGCGGTGGCGGGGTAGCCATCGGGATCTACGAACCGCCGATAGCCAGTCATGGTGTATTGCGCGGCAGCATCCTGGGCAGGCATCGCGCCGGTCGCTTGGGCTTGCGCTCCGGACCCCTTTCCGTTGGGAGCTGCCTGATCCTCACCTACAGAGACATTGCCGAGGGAGAGGTCCTTATTGGTGCCGAGATAGTCGAGCAAGTCAATCAACGATTTCCCCTCAATTGGCATGGCCGGCATGCGCCCCTTGCCGTCGTGAATCGTCGAGATAATCTGCTCGGTCGTGAGCCTGTGGGTGATGTCGAGGAGAGAGGGGAACTCCGGAGGAGAGCCGGCGCGACGCTCACCGTGACAGAGACTGCACTGGCTGAGGTAGGTCTTCCGGCCGGGGGAGTCGCCGGTATTAACCGCGAGCGCTCCTATGGAGGCATAGTTGTTGGCGTTGATGTAGAGGATGCCAGTCTCCGGATCCACGGCTGGGCCGCCCCATTCGGCTCCTCCTTCAAAGCTGGGAGAGACGAGGGTATCTTTGCCGACGCTGAGCGGAACGAACTGTCCGTCGTGTCGCATCTCGCGAAAGCGCTTTAACGCCCACTGATGCGCCTCTGGCGTCCGGTTGGTGAGGGTATCTTCTGTAACGGTCTGCGGAGCGAAGGGCTCCGGCTTGAGGGGGTAAGGCTGGGTCGTGGAGGCCCTCTCTCCCGGCGTGGTGCTGACAGGATAAGGCCGATTTTCGATAGGAAACAGACTGGCGCCTGTAACTCGGTTGAAGGCATACAGGTATCCCTGCTTCGTCGTTTGGGCAACCGCCGGAATCAATTTCCCCTGCTGCATGACGGAGACGAGGATAGGGGGAGCTGGAAAATCCCGGTCCCAGATGTCGTGATGAACTCCCTGGAAATGCCAGATCCGTTGACCGGTCTCGGCATTGAGCGCGACAAGCGTGTCGGCGTAGAGATTGTCACCGATTCTTGTGGCTCCATAGAAGTCGGGTGCCGCAGATCCTGTGGGGACAAAGACGATACCCCGCTCTAGATCGACTGCCATGCCGGTCCAGTTGTTTGCCGAGCCGCTCGTCTTCCACGCATCCATGGGCCAGGTCTCGTAGCCGGACTCTCCCGGGTGGGGGATGGTGTGAAAGGACCAGTGAAGCGCACCGGTCCGAACGTCGTACGCGCGGATATCACCCGGCGGGGCAGGAAGAGTCTCCGGAGTTCGACCGCCAACGATGATCAGATTTTTATAGATGACTCCGGGACTCGTCAAAGCGATGGACTGCAGGGCTGGATCGCGCCCGAGATTCTCGCGAAGGTCGATCCTTCCATTTTTTCCGAAGCCGGGAATGACGCCGCCGGTCGCTGGATCCAGAGCATAGAGGAAGTTCATCACACCGGCCAGGAGGCGTTTGTCTTTACCGTCAGTCCAGTAGGTCAACCCGCGGTCGGGGCCGGTGCCCTTGATCCCCGACTCGAACTTCCATAGAAGCTCTCCCGTTGCCGCGTTGACCGCAATGACCTTCTGTGACGGAGTGAAGGCATAGAGGACACCGTCGACAATGATCGGAGTGGTCTCGAGCCCGCCAGACTCATGAGTCTCAAAGGTCCACGCCACCTTCAGCCGGGACACATTGGAGCGGTTGATCTGCTTGAGGCTTGAGTAATGCGAGTTCCCAGCGGTTCCCCCGACTATCGGCCAATTGGTCGTGGAGCGCGCGGAGTTCTGGCCGAGGCCAGGGATGCCGAGGCTAAGCGCAAAGAGTCCGATCGATGCTACGCTTCCAATTTTGTACGAACTCTTCATCGATAGTGGGGGTTGTGGCTATTCGTATTTTTTTGCGAGCGACATGAATCCATCATTGGCATGCCATTGTTGATGGCGCAGAATTGCGATCAGTGTAATCCCTCTGCTCTTTAATGCAATGGATACAATCGATACAGCTTAGCTGGAGGAAGAATGATTATTGGTGTGCCCAAAGAGGTAAAAGACCACGAGAGCCGAGTAGGCGTAACCCCCGCAGGCGTCAAGGCGCTTGTCGAAGCTGGCCATAAGGTTCTGGTGGAACAGAAGGCGGGGGCGCTCTCCGCAATGCCGGATGACGAGTACCAGGCTGCCGGCGCGGAGATTGTCGGTTCGGCTCACGACGTCTGGCGGCTCTCCGAGATGGTCGTCAAGGTGAAGGAGCCGGTTGAAAAGGAATATAAGCACTTCCGCGAAGGGCTGGTGTTGTTCACCTACCTGCATCTTGCCCCCCTTACTGAGCTGACTGATGCGTTGCTGACCAATAAAGTTACGGGTATCGCCTACGAGACGGTCCGGGACCGCGCCGGAGCTCTGCCGCTGCTGACGCCGATGAGCGAGGTGGCCGGACGCATGAGCGTGCAGGTAGGCGCAGCGTATCTGGAGAAGGAGCATGGAGGGCGCGGTGTTCTGCTGGGTGGGGTTCCGGGAGTGCCTCCGGGGAATGTGTGCATCATCGGTGGCGGAATTGTGGGAACGAATGCCGCGAAGATCGCGCTCGGCATGGGCGCCAAGGTCACGCTGGTAGATCTGAACCTGAACCGGTTACGCGAGCTGGATGACATATTCAGCGGGCGCGTGTTCACTGTCGCCTCAAACAGCTACAACATCGAGCGCGCCGTGTGCGAGGCGGACCTTGTGATCGGCGGCGTGCTGATTCCGGGTGCGGCGGCACCGAAGATCGTTACGAAGGCCATGGTCGAGAAGATGAAGAAGGGCGCAGTGGTTGTGGACGTTGCGATCGACCAGGGCGGCTGCATCGAGACGGCGCATCCGACGACGCATAGCAACCCCTCGTACGAGGTGAATGGCGTAGTCCACTACTGTGTGACGAACATGCCGGCGGCTGTTCCCAATACGTCGACGCTTGCCCTGACGAATGCGACCTTCCCCTATGTGCTGAAGCTGGCGCGGCTGGGTGCGAAGGCTGCCATCAGCGAGGACAATGGGATCGCCGAGGGTGTGAACACGTACAACGGCATCCTGACCTATGAGGCCGTGGCTGCGGCGCAGAAGCGCGAGTGGCAGAGCGTAGCGGGGCTTGTGTAGTCGCGCAAACAGCATTGGAAGCAGCCAGCCGCGCCTATAATCGGGTCACTGAGGAGGGCGCGGCATGGCCGTAACTACGAATCGGCGAAAGCTACTGAGCATAACGCTTGGCACCTGCCTGCTGGTGCTGCTGATTGCCTTGATTGCGCTCAATGCCTTCAACCAAGAGGTGAGCTTCCTAACCCCGGCGACTACGGAGCAGACGTTTGTCTTCACGGGGCTTTCGGTTGTAGCGTTTCTCCTCTTCGTCGTTGTTCTGCTGATGCTGGTTCGCAATGTGCTGAAGCTCTACGCCGATCAACGCAGCCGCGTGATGGGGACACGGCTGCGGACGCGGATGCTGTGGGGCGCGGTGCTGGTGAGCTTTCTGCCCATCGCCTTCATGGTTGCTTTCAGCTATGGGCTGATGAACCGCGCCGTCGACCGATGGTTCTCACAACCCGTCACGGAGATGCGCGACGACAGCAATCGCATGGCCATGGAACTGGCGCGTTACACGACGGCCAATGCGCGGGCCGAGGCGAACGCCATAGCATTGAGTCTGCCGGAACCGGCTGAGACTGCCTCCGCAGAGAGTCGACCCGCAGCGGCAACCGCGCCTGGTTCGAAGAACCGGCCGGGCCGCACCTCCGCACATCTCCCGGAGCACAAGCTCACAGGCGGTAACACCGCCTCCACAGCCCTCTGGAACAGGGAGACACTCTACACCATGCTTCGCCAGCGCGAGATCACGCTGCAGAATGGCTTTGCCATCGTCTACCGCAACAAGCGTCCCGTCGCCTCTTTCCAGATGCCAAAGCCCAATGGCGCAACCGCGCAGGTGAAGACGTGGTTTCCAGAGCAAGGCTCGGGGGGGAACGGCGACAGCAGCCATACAGGCAACGAGAGCCCGCTCAGCGAGTCCACCGATGCGGCCATTCTCGCCGCCGCCCAGCGCAACGACGAGCCGGTCTTCAGCCTTGGCGAGATGGACTATGCCCTGGGCACGGCCACCTTGAAGCAGGGAGGAACCATCGTCGTCGGCCTGCCGATGCCCTACGGCATGGCCGCAACGATGATTCGCCTGCGCGCGGCCGCCGATGCGTATTGGAAGCTGTATAGCGAGCGCCGGCAGATAAGAAATCTTTATACGCTGTTGCTGCTGATGATGACCTGCCTCGCGCTGTTCTCCTCGAGCTGGCTGGCGCTCCATCTCTCGAAGCAGGTGACCAAGCCCGTGGAGGCCCTGGCGGATGCAATGGAGGCCATCGCGGCGGGAGACTACGCCCATCGCGTGAAGGAGAGCGCCACGGAGGAGCTGGGTGAGCTTGTGCGTAGCTTCAACCATATGGCCGCTGATCTGGAGGGGAGCCGGCGGGCGGTGGAGGAGTCGACGATCCAGCTGAGTGCGGCCAACGCTGCGTTGGAGGCGCGCCACGGCGAGTTGGAGACGATGCTCGAGACCATTCCGAACGGCGTCGCGACGCTCGATACCGACCGCCGGATCGTGCTGACCAACAGGGCGTTGAGCGAGATGATGGACCCCGGCGGACAGCGACCGTTCCTGGGCCGGGTGATGGAAGAGGTGTTTCCATCGGAGGTCGCGGAGGTGATCGACCGTCTGATCAATCGCAGTCATCGGATGGGCTCTGCGTCGAGCGAGATCGAGGTGACGGTGCCTGCGAACGACAGGTTCGGCGGGACGATGAATCTTCTGGCTACGGTGGCTCTGTTGGAGACGTCTAATGCGGCCCGTCGCGAACACCGGGGCTATGTGGTGGTACTGGAAAATGCTACGGAGCTGCTGCGCGCGCAGAAACAGTCGGCGTGGAAGGAGGTCGCGCGGCGGGTCGCCCACGAGATCAAAAATCCGCTGACACCGATCAGCCTCAGTGCGGAGCAGATTCACCGCCACATCAACCGGCTGGCGGACACACTGACGGCGCATGCGATTGAATCTCCGTCGCCTGCGGTCATTCGTCGTTGCAGCGAGGTCATTACCGGATCGGTCGAGAGCATGCGTAGCCTGGTAGACCAGTTTGCCGCGTTGGCGGAGTTTCCCACGGCGCGTCCGAAGCCCGCCGATCTGAATACGATCGTGGAGAACTCACTCGCTCTCTTCGCGGGACGGATGCAGAACATCCGTATCGTAAAGAAGATGAGTCGCAGCCTTCCACTAGTGATGGCCGACCCGGAGGCTTTGAAGCGGGCACTTGGCAACCTGATCGACAACGCCGCCGAGGCCATGCAGCAGAGCCTGTTGCGCGAGCTCCGCATCGGTACGGCGCAGCTGGAGAATGGGATGATCGAGCTTACGATCGCTGATACCGGCTCGGGACTAACTGACGAGATGCGCGAGCGGCTCTTTTTGCCGTACTTCTCGACCAAGCAGCGGGGCACAGGGTTGGGGCTCGCCATAGCCGCGAAGATTATTCAGGAGCACCAGGGCACCATTCGCGCGGAGAAGAATGAGCCTGCCGGGGCGAAGTTCACGATTGAACTAAAAGCCGCAATCAGCCTGGACGGCGACGCCGATGCAGGCGTGCTGGCTACGGGCAGCAACGGAAACGGAGACGCAGCTTGAATCATGTATTGATCGTCGACGACGAAGCCGAGATCCGCGAATCGCTGGAGGGCATCCTGCGCGAGGAGGGTTATCTGGTAACCACGGCAGCCACCGCGACGGAGGCGCTGGAGCTGCTGCGGGATGCTGCCTACGATGTGGTTCTGTTGGATATATGGCTGCCTGACCGTGATGGTTTGGAGACCCTGGGAGCGATTCGCGAGCTGGACAGCACCAACGGTCCGGAGGTTGTCATCATCAGCGGCCATGGGACGATCGAGGCAGCGGTGCGGGCAACCAAGCTGGGCGCATACGACTTTCTCGAGAAGCCTCTGTCTCTCGATCGCACGTTGATCGTGCTGAAGAACGCGATGAAGGCACGGCAGATGCGGGAGGACAATCAGGAGTTCTCGCGGCAGCTTGCGGTGAAGGGAACGGTGACGGGCAACAGCGTTCCGATGAAGGCGCTACGTCAACAGATCAAGCTGATGGCTCCAACGAATGGGCGGGTGCTGATCTTCGGTGAGAGCGGCACGGGCAAGGAGCTGATTGGCCGCGCGATGCACGCTGAGAGCCTGCGAAAGGATCGGCCGTTCGTTGAGCTGAACTGCGCCGCTATTCCGGAGGACTATATCGAGAGCGAGTTGTTCGGCTATCGCCATGGGGCATCGCCGGCTGCGACCGGTGGCCCGGGGGCACCGCTTGAGAAACGCGGGACGTTCGAGCGTGCAGATGGCGGGACGCTGTTTCTCGACGAGGTTGGCGACATGAGCCTGAAGACGCAGGCGAAGGTGTTGCGTACGCTCGATGAACAACGATTTCTGCCGGTGGGTGCGTCGCATCCGGTTCACGTCGATGTACGCGTGATTGCGGCTACGAACAAGGATTTAGAAGAAGAGATTGCGCGTGGCAACTTTCGCGAGGATCTCTTCTACCGATTGAATGTCATTCCGTTCTTCGTTCCGCCTCTACGGGACCGCAAGGAGGATATTCCTCTGCTGGTAAAGGAGTTTCTGCAGCAGTTCGGCCAGCAGTACGGCCGGCCCCATGTTGAGATGACGGAGGATGCCCTAACCACGTTGAAGCAGTACCACTGGCCGGGCAACGTTCGCGAGCTGCGCAATCTTGTCGAGCGGGTGATCATTCTCAACCCCAAGACGCAGCGTGTGGAGCGAAAGCATCTGCCGATGCTGGTCTATCGCGGGCCAGGGAAGCTGACGGAGTCGGGGCGCATCAATCCACGGAGCGAGGAGTTCTCGAGCCTGTTGGAGGCGCGGGAGGCATATGAGCGCGACTACATCCTGAAGAAGCTCGACGAGTTCCATGGGAACGTGAGCCGGGCCGCCGAGGGTCTGGGGCTGGAGCGGAGTCATCTCTATCGCAAGATGAAAGCGCTCGGCGTTAGTGTCAAGGAGTAGTTGCTCGATGGGCCTTACTTCAGGGGACCTAGTTGGAGCCGATAGCGGATGGTTCCTGCCTCCTCTCCCTCACCGTCAAACGTGAGCCCACACTTCTCCATGACCCTGATCGATCCGGTAAGCCGAGGAAATGTATGCGCGATGATGCTGGTGAGTCGCTCATCGCCACGAAGATATTCGATCAGGGCGTTGGTGCCTTCCGTCGCAAGGCCTCGGCCGTCAAAGGGCGGCAGGATGGAATAGCCGATCTCGCACTCTGCCGGGTTGGTCGCCTTTGAGAAGGCACCCAGGGCGCCGATGAGCGTGCGGCCTCCGTCCGGTTGGAGAAAGGCTACGTAGCGATGCCAGCCGATCTGGTCCGGATGCTGCTCGAACTGTGCCAGTATGAAATCGAAGACATGCGGCTCCCAATCGACGGGAGGCCAGTTTGTTGGAATGGCGCAGCGAATCAACTCGCCGAGCTGCTTGTCATCGAGCTGCTCTGATCTGATTGCGGCGGGTGTGATTGCGATAAGCGCGAGGCGAGACGTAGCGATATCGTCACGCTGTGGAAGCGTCATGATGAAACTCCTGAATCGTTGAGTTAAGGCGTAAAAGCACTGGCCGGACTACGCCGGTCGCACAACAACGATAGGCACATCAGATTCAGGCAGTCATAGGCAGAACGTAAGTGTAGCAGTCCTACTCTTCTTCGGCAGCTTGTTTTTCGGCAAGCTGATCGAGCTGGCGGCGCCAGTCGAGGTCTTCGACGAAGCCGCGTGAGCTGCGCCACTCCTCTTGGACCTTGACGAAGAGTTCGAGGAAGACGCGGGTGCCCAGCAGCGACTCGATGTCCTTGCGGGCAGCGGTGCCGATACGTTTGAGCATCTCGCCCTGTTTGCCGATGAGGATGGCCTTCTGGCCAGTGCGCTCGCAGTAGATGGCTGCGGCGATCTTCGTCACGGGAAGCTTGCCGTCCTTCATCTTCTTCAACGAGGCGGGCTCTTCGTACCGCTCGATCACGACGGCGGTGGCGTAGGGGACCTCCTCACCGGTCAACAGCAGTATCTTCTCGCGAATGAGTTCGGCGACGAGAAACCGCTCCGGTTGGTCCGTGAGTTGATGCTTCGGGAAGTAGCGCTGGCCCTCTTTTAGCTGGCCAATGATCTTCCCCAGCAGCAGATCGAGCCCCTCTTTCTTTCGCGCCGAGATCGGAATGACGTCGGCAAAGGGGTGCAGGGCGCTCCAGTGTGCGATCAGAGGCAGCAACTCCTCTTTCCGTACAGCATCCATCTTGTTCAGCACCAGGATCACCGGGCACTCGAGCTTTTTGATCAGCGAGAGCGCAAAATCGTCTTCGGCTGCCGACATCGCTCGCCGGTTCGCCGTGAATGCCTTGCCAGCAGCCTTTTCCCCATCTGCAGCCTTCTCCAGGCGGGGCAGGCGATGGGTTACGTCCACGATGAAGAGCACAGCATCACGCGACTCCAAAGCATCGTGCACCTCCTGCATCATGCGGCGGTCGAGCTGCGTATCCGGCTTGTGCACGCCGGGCGTATCGACCAGCACCACCTGTGCTGCAGGATGTCCGGGCTCTCCCTTGGCTTTCTTTTTCAAGGGAACCTCAAGCACGCCATGGATGCGAGTCCGCGTAGTCTGCGGCTTATGCGTGACGATGGCCAGCTTCTGCCCTAGCAGGGCATTCAAGAGAGTGGACTTGCCGGCGTTGGGCCGGCCAATGATGGAGACGAAACCAGAGCGAAAGGCCATTCCCTTTATTATGCGCCGTCTATCGAAGCGGCGTTCCCCCTTCGGCTACACTGGCGCGTATATGAAATTCAACTGCACGCGTATCGTCCTGAAGCTTACGCTCCTGTTTGCCCCCGCCCTTCTCGCAGCTCAGACCGAAGCTCCCTTCCATTCGACTGAGGTCCACCCCGACCGCACGGTTACGTTCCAGTACAAGGACGCCGCCGCAACCAAGGTCACTGTCGCGCTGAATGGCGTCGCCAAGCCGATTCCAATGGAGAAAGACGCAGCCGGCGTCTGGAGCCTGACGACCCAGCCGCTGGCGCCTGAGATCTACGGCTATCATTTTGTTGCCGACGGCGATAAACGGCTGGACCCCGCCAACCCGCGCGTCACCAGGAACCTCCTTGACCTCTCCAATATGTTTACCGTGCCGGGCGAGACGCCCGAGCCCTGGGAGATCACGAATGTTCCGCACGGCAACCTGAACATCCATTTCTATACAAGCGCCACCGTGCTGGGACTGCCCAATAATCAGAGCGAGTACTTCGTCTACACGCCGCCGGGCTACGATGCCAAGTCAAAGAAGTCTTATCCCGTGCTCTATCTGCTGCATGGCTGGAGCGATGACGCCTCGGGCTGGACCGCGGTCGGCCAGGCCAATCTGATCTTCGATAACTTGCTGGCGCAGGGCAAGATCAAGCCGATGATTGTGGTAATGCCACTCGGCTATGGCGATATGTCCTTTGTCCGCGAGCACGGTGTATGGGACCAGGCCGCTACGGTCGATCACAACACCAGTCTGTTCACGCAAGCGCTGCTCACCGAGGTGCTGCCCCAGGTTGAGTCGGCGTACCACGTCTCGCAGAAGCGTGAGGACCGTGCCATTGTGGGTCTCTCCATGGGAGGCCTTGAATCCCTGAGCGCCGGCCTCACCCATGCCGACAGGTTTGCCTGGGTTGGCGGCTTCAGCTCCGCGGTGCAAAACCTCGACTTCGAGAAGCAACTCGGCAGCCTCGACCCTAAAGCAGCCAATCTTCGCCTGCTCTGGATCGCCTGTGGAACGGAGGACCATCTCATCGATCCCAATCGCAAGCTGATCGACTTCCTGAAGAGCAAGAATATGCCCGTCACGCAGATTGAGACTCCCGGCATGCATACCTGGATGGTCTGGCGCGACAATCTCACTCACTTTGCACCGCTGCTCTTCCAGGGCAAATAACCATCCCGCTACCCTGCGCCGTTCAGGGTAGCGGAGCACCTTCAATTAGACATAGATCGAAGTGGCCTTACGGAGGATGAGCGTTCCGGATTGCACCGCTATATCGTCTGGCGGAAGAGCCTTTGTGCAGTTGCCTCACTGATCTTTCAGTCCAAATCAGGAGCCCAGGTTTCTCCAAAGGCTTACTTGGTCTGAGGCACACTCGGCGTAGCTATTTCATGCGGGTATGCCGCGCTGAGGGTGCCCTTCTTCTTCGCCAGCTCAAACAACGTTGGATAAAACTGGACAAAGGTAGTATCCACAGCGGCATGTTGCTCGTGGCATGAGTAACATGCGGCAGGCCGCTTCGTCAGCTTTGCACTCACTGGGTTGTCAAACGCAAAGAACCCCCATCCGCCCTCGAGCGATGCATCTTTAACATGCACCTCAAATCCCATCATTTCGGCGGACTGGGTATGTCCTCGCTTATTTATAGAGATGTCGCTCTCCGCACCGCGAATTTCCAACACCAGTGTCGTCTTATCCGGCCACGTCCCCGTCTCCTGGAATGATCTGTAGGCCGATGGATTCACGAAGATGTTGTCAAACATCGAGTGCGAGGCCGCGGCTGCCGTTGGGTTGTAGCTCATATCGATGCCCGAAGTGAGAAAAACCCACTCCCGGTACTTTTCTGGGAATTTCAACTGACCATCCGCCGTGTAACTCGGCGCATCTTCTGCCGTGGCTGCATGGGACGGTGGTACGGCGCTCGGTCGGGGTAGAACCAGCATCAGCAGTAGAAGCGTGGGACGCAGCATTGCAATACCTCCCTTTAATTTGGCTTCAGGGTCTCATGTCCATACGGATTCCGGACAAACTTGTTCCCTGCGTTACTGCCGTACCGCCCGGGAGGATGAGCCAGCGGTGCGCCCCGCATCTATCCTGTCACCCCCACCCTCCCACATATGCATCATCTCGCGGATAATCATCTCTAGCGCAATGGAACCCTTCTTCACACGTTTCAAGAACGTCCTTGTCCTGGTCGCGGTTCTTCTCGCGCAGACAATAGCCCTGGCCATCCAGGTGCGCCGGCCTGTCGAGTCCGGCGCACCGGATGGCAGTAAGGTTACGCTCATTCGGTATTGGGTCGTCGCCACGGTCACACCGCTGGAGCGCTTCTTCCTCGGCATTGGCCACAACGTCCGCGGTGGCTGGGACAACTATGTCGACCTGCGGCACACCCGGCAGCACAATCATGACCTGCAGCAGGAGATCGCGCGGCTGCGGTTGGAGCATGCCGCACTGGCCGAAGATGCGATTCAGGGCCACCGCCTTCAGGCACTGCTCGATTTCCAGCAACACTATGTCGCTACTACCGTTGCCGCGCAGGTGATCGGGACCAGCGGCAGCGATCTCTCTCACGTGCTGTACATCGATAAAGGTTCCAAGGACGGGCTCAAGACGGATCAGGCTGTCATTACTCCAGACGGTATCGTCGGCAAGCTTCGTGACGTCTTCCCGCATACCTCGCAGGTTCTGCTTATCAACGACCAGACCTCGGGCGCCGGTGTTCTGCTGGCCACGACTCGCATTCGCGCTATCCTTCGCGGCAGCGTCACCGGCCATATCCAGATCACCAACCTCACGCCGGACTCGCGCATCAAGCCGGGCGAGACGGTGCTGACCTCCGGGGGCGACCAGATCTACCCGCGCGGACTGAATGTCGGGACCATCGAGTCCATCGCCCCGGACCCCGATCACCAGCCCTATACGATTATTCAGCTGCATCCTGCCGCGAACCTCTTCCAACTCGAGGAGGTATTGGTCATTACCGGCACGCAGTCCGAGCTGCCTGTGCAGGCCAAGAAGGATCTGGCTGTGGGAGCCGCCACCGCAGAAGCCCAGGCTGAGGCTGCCAGAGTCGCGGCTGCCGAAGCCGCCGCAGAGGCTGCAGCGAAGTCTGCGGCACAGATCGTGGCCGATCGCCTGCCCAGCCTCCACGATCCCAACAATCCCGAGCCTGACGACAAGACTGCGCCGGGTACTACGCCGGCTGCCAAGGTAGGTGGAGTCGTTCCGCGGCCTCTTCCTACCCTCCGTCCAGATCGTTACACTCCCGGCTCAACCCCGTCCGCAGCCTCTCTCAAGCCTGGGGGCGAGAATAGCACCGGAGGCAATCCGGAGAGCAACACCGGCAACCCGCCGGCTTCGACTACGAATCCGCCGCCGCCAGCAGCCCCTAGAAAAGCACCGACTCCCACCACTCCGCAACCTGAGAGCCAGCCCAACTAAATGGCCATCCACAGCTACACCTCACGCCGAGAACTCGAGCAGCACACCTTTCCCCCCGCCGTGACGCTGCTTGTGCCGATAGCGGCCATTCTGCTGCAATCTCTTCTGCCAAAGCCATTTCCGCGTCTCGCCATCCTCGATCTTCCCCTCATCGTCACTATCTTCTTCGCCGTCTCCCGCCGTAACCCCGTCGCGGGAACGCTCACGGGGGCCGCCATCGGCCTGCTTCAGGACGCCCTGACCAACCAGCCTATCGGCGTAAACGGCATGGCCAAATCCGTCATCGGCTATATTGCCGCCAGCATCGGCATTCAGGTCGACGTCGAGAATCTCTCGACTCGCCTCATCATCAACTTCGGCTTCTCGATCCTCAACAGCTTCCTGCTCTTTCTAATCAACCATCGTCTGCTCGGTCTCCCCGGCTC
>Ga0193717_1000887_pt1 | contig 18870 bp, 16 predicted proteins | sample U2c2metaG_FD_145900 | JGI IMG/M metagenome (GOLD analysis project Ga0193717, IMG submission 145900) | Soil microbial communities from a riparian zone of the East river system, Colorado, United States - U2c2 | ecosystem: Environmental > Terrestrial > Soil > Riparian zone | place: USA: East River...
CCGAGGCGGTTCGTCAGGGACGCCGCCGGGAATTCGCCGGCGCCTATGCGAAATATGGCGACGAGATTCCCGATCCGCTGGAGCTATCGACCGTTCAATCTGCGGTGCTCGATTGGAAGGCCTCCGACGCAGAGCCTGGACGCGCGCGACTGAAGCTGGTGCGGGACCTGCTCGCGGTCCGTGCGCGCGAGATCGTGCCAAGACTTGCAGGCCCAAGACTTGCAGGCGCACGCTTCGGCGAAGCACGGGCGGCCGACAACGGCCTGCTGACGGCGCACTGGCGGATGGGCGGCGGCGCGACGCTCTCGCTGATCGCCAATCTATCGAATCAAGAGGCTTCCCATTCGCCCGATAAAATTGAGGGAACTCCGATCTGGGGTACCGCGTTGAACCAGAACATCCCGCCTTGGTCGGTATTCTGGCGCATCGGATAAAAACATGCCGCCTAGCGTTCCGATTGCGACGTACCGCCTGCAACTCACCGCGGACTTCAACTTCGACGCCGCTGCGGCCGTCGTTCCCTATTTGAAGAATCTCGGCATCAGCCATGTCTATGCCTCGCCCTTCATGAAGGCGCGCAAAGGCAGCACGCACGGTTATGACATCGTCGATCACACCAAGTTCAATCCCGAGCTTGGCGGTGAGGCCGGCTTTGAGCGCCTGAGTGCTGCGCTGAAACAGCACGATCTTGGCCTGATCCTCGACTTCGTCCCCAACCATGTCGGCGTGCATTTTGACGACAATCCGTGGTGGCTGGACGTGCTGGAATGGGGCCAGGCATCGCCACATGCGACCTCGTTCGACATCGATTGGGACCAACTGCCCTATCGCGCCCGCGGTGGCGTGTTGCTGCCGATCATCGGCTCATCCTACGGCGAGGCGCTGGAAAAGGGCGATATCGAGCTGCGCTACGATCCTGCCGAAGGCAGCTTCTCGGCCTGGTATTTCGAGCATCGCCTGCCGATCGCGCCCGAGCGCTACAGCGAAATCCTGCGCACGATCGTGAAGCAGGCCGGTGCCGAAGACGACGCGGCGGGCAAGGCGCTGCTCGCGCTCGGATCGCGCTACAGGGGATTGCGCCATCCAAATCGCAGCGAAGCGCCGGCGTTCAAACAGGAACTGAAAAGCACGCCGGAAAACGCTGATATCATCATGCGCGGGCTGGAGGCCTATCGTGCTGGACCCGGCCGTTCGGTGCAGATCACGGCATTGCATCATCTGCTGGAACGCCAGCACTACAAGCTCGGCCATTGGCGGCTGGCCTCGAGCGACATCAACTACCGGCGCTTCTTTGACGTCAACACGCTGGCCGGATTGCGCGTCGAGGATGCCGCCACCTTCGATGCCATGCATACCCTGGTCAGGCGGCTGATCGCCGAAGACAGGCTGCAAGGCCTGCGGCTCGACCATATCGATGGCTTGCGCGATCCCGCCCAATATTTCCAGCGCCTGCGCCGCCTGATCCGGGACGCCCAAGGCAAGACCATCAGGCCGTTCTATATGGTGATCGAGAAAATTCTCGGCGAACACGAGGAGCTGCCCTCGTTCAGCGGCGTGCACGGCACCACCGGCTATGAATGGCTGAATGTCATCACGCAGGTGCTGGTCGACGGTAATGGCCTCGGTGCGCTCGACGAGATCTGGCGCCAGATCAGCAACCTACCGCCGAAGCTCGAGCCTGTCCTGAAAGAGGCCAAACGCCGGGTTCTGGAGACCCTGCTGACCAGCGAATTCACGGTGCTGACGCGGCTGCTCGCGCGCATCGCCAGCGGTCATTATTCCACCCGCGATTATTCGGCAGACAGCCTGCGACAGGCGCTCGAACTCTATGTGCTGCATTTCCCGGTCTATCGGACCTATCTGGCGTCGACGGGGCCGATCGCGTCCGATCGTACGCTGATCTCGGAGACAATCGAAAAGGCCCGCGCCGACTGGTTCGCCGCCGACGAGGGCATTTTCGACTTCCTGCGCGACACCCTGACGATGGATTTGATCGCACCCGGCCGCCCGCCGCACAGCGCCGCACGGGTTCGCCGCTTCGCGCTCAAGGTCCAGCAATTCACCGGGCCGGTGATGGCAAAGTCGCTCGAGGACACCAGCTTCTATCGCTATCACCGTTCGCTTGCGCTCAACGAAGTCGGCGGCGACCCGGCGGCCGGGGCGCTCTCCGCCGATGCGTTTCACCAGGCCATGGGAACCCGCGCCAGGGAATGGCCGCATGGGATGACGGCGACCGCGACGCATGACACCAAGCGCGGCGAGGACGCGCGCGCACGGCTGATCGCGCTGACCGAATTGACCGGCGAATGGACCAGTGCCGTGGCACGGTGGAAAATCCTCAACGCACCGCATCTGGTGATCGAGAGCGAGATGCGGGCGCCGTCCGCGACATTTGAATACATGCTGTATCAGGCCCTGCTCGGCGCGTGGCCAATTGGCAAGCACGACGATACATTCGCGGAGCGGATGCAGGCCTATGCGCTGAAGGCCGCGCGTGAGGGCAAGCAGGAAACCAGCTGGCTCAATCCGCATCAGGCCTATGAAGCGGGATTGCGGACATTCATTGCACGGATTCTGGATCGTTCGATTTCGGCCGACTTCCTGAACGCACTCGAAGCGCTGGCTCGGCGGGTTGCGCTGCTGGGGGCGCTGAATTCGCTCAGTCAGATCACCTTGAAAGCGACCATGCCCGGCGTGCCCGACTTTTATCAGGGCACCGAGTTCTGGGATCTTTCGCTGGTCGACCCCGATAACCGGCGACCGGTGGATTTTACCGCGCGCGCCGCCGTGCTGACAAAGATCGAAACACCGGCTTGGGACAGCCTCATGCAAAGCTGGCCCGACGGTCATTTGAAGCTGGCCTGGACCCGCCATTTGCTGAAACTTCGGACTGAACTGGCCGATGTATTTGCCGACGGCGATTATCAGCCGCTGGAGGTGACCGGACCACATCGCGATCACGTCATCGCTTTCGCGCGACGGCGTGGCCACACCGCGGCAATAGCGATCGTCATCAAATCGCTGGCGCCCTTATCGCAGGGCGGCCGGACTTGGCCACGCGCGGACGGTTTTGAGGCTGCGGTGAACCTCAGGGGATATTCGATTGAGGGCATCGATGGCACGCGCAACGCCGCCGAAGTGCCGCTCTCGATATTGATGCCGCATCTGCCGGCGGCGGTGCTGAAGGCGACAGTGATCGCGAAAACGAAACGTCGTCGCGCGCCGGCGTGACCTGGAACGCGACGGCCGTCCGCAATTGCTGCGGAGCAGCATTTGCCGGCCGATCAGCTGCGCTTTGTAAGCAGCAGTTTGCCGCGATTCCGGATCGCAACTTGAGCGACTTCGGCAAATCGCTGCAGCAGCCAGGGCAGCGTCACTTCGAGCCGGACATGATCATCCGCGACATCGAGATGACCCGACGCCGCCTGCCCCAGCGCGCGCACGCGAAACATCATGCGGTCGCCGTCCCATCGCTCTTCATCGACTTGCAGCACGGGAATGCTGGAAGCGGCGCGGGTCAGTCCAACCTTCAACCGGCGCGTCGCCTCTTCGCGACCAAGCTGATGCGGAATCGAAACGACAAGCGGTGCGGACATCGTAAATCCCTCTGCAGATGTAACTTCATGTAATCGCGCTTGGTTCGAAAGAAAGGACTCTCGAAAGGAAGGACTCGGGCGATTATTGCGATCCAAAAATGGAACTTTAGCAGTAGCCGTTCGTTTTTTAGTTCGAAGGCAGCGCAACCGTGGCGACTGCCGGGCTGGAGGAGTTTTCATGTCTATCGGAACAATCATTCTTATTATTCTCGTGATCGCCCTGCTCGGCGGGTTCAGCGGCATCGGCGGCGGCCCGTTCTACGGCACCGGCTATTATGGCGGTGGCGGCCTCGGCCTTGTCGTCGTGATCCTGCTGATCCTGCTGCTGATGGGCAGGTTGTAAGCGTTACGTCTCACGACGAACCCATCATTTTCCGTCATGGCCGGGCTTGTCCCGGCCATCCACGTTTTTCACGCAATGCAGTAAGGCGTGGATGCCCGGGGACATCTAGCGCGAGGACGCGCTTCGCGCTTTTGCCCGGGCATGACCGACCCTACTGCAAAGCTACGCTTTGGTAGAAGCCAACTTCTTGATCGCAGTCTTGATCGACGCCGCCGCGTCGTCATAGCCGTCCCATGCCTTGGTCCGGGCGAGCAGTGCCGGCACGGTTCTTGCCGTGTAGCGTTTCGGATCGAGGTCGCCCTTCACTTGCGCCCATGTCAGCGGCATTGAGACGGTCGCGCCTGCGCGTGCGCGAGGTGACAGCACGGCAACCGCGGTCGCCATGCGATCGTTGCGCAGATAATCCAGGAAGATCTTTCCCTTGCGCAATTTCTTGGACATGTTGAGCAGATAGCGCTCGGGCTCTTCCGCGGCCATCCATTGGCAGACGCCCTGCGCGAAGGCCTTTGCTTCCTTCCACGTCACTTTGTCTTTGGCGCCGTGCAGTAACGGCGTCACCACGTGGAGCCCCTTGCCGCCGGTGGTCTTGCAAAAGCTCTCCAGGCCGAGCGCGGTCAGGCGCTGTCGCATATCCTTGGCAGCCTCAATCACGTCGGCAAAGTCGACTTCCGGCGCGGGATCGAGATCGAACACCAGCCGTCCCGGCACATCAGGCGCATCCGGGGCGCAGTTCCAGGGATGCAGTTCGAGGCCGCCGATCTGCGCCACCGCCGCAAGCCCCTCGACCCGGTCGATCTGCAGATACGGTTTGCGGTCGCCGGAAACTTTTACCAGTTCGAGCAGGCTCGACGTGCCCGTCATCGCGTGGCGCTGAAAGAAAGTCTCTCCGTTGATGCCATCGGGGGCGCGAACCACCGAGCACGGCCGGCCCTTGAGATGGCCGATCATCCATGGCCCGACCTGTTCGAAATAATGCGCGAGATCGAGTTTGGTGACACCCTTGCCGTCGCCGTCGTCCGGCCACAGCTCCTTGTCGGGCTTTGAAATCACGACGCCCATCACCTCAGCAGACTTGCCAGCCGCGGGCTTCGCGCTTCGGATGACGGCGGTTGCAGCCTTGCTTTTGTTGCTGGTCCTTTTGGCCGACGGCTTCGCGATTTTTCCCATGGACGGTGTCTCCGCCTCGACCTCGTTGGCCGGTTTATCCTGCCGCAAGCCCTTGAACGCGGCCTGCCTGATATTGCCGCCATCGGTAAAACCGGCGAATTCGATCTCGGCGACGAGTTCGGGTCTGAGCCAATGTAGATCGCGGGTCTTGCGCGGCGCATCCTTGCCGCCGAACGGGCTCTCGTCAGACGCTGCAGCCTTCAGCGCCGGCATCAACCGCCGCACCGTGTCCTGTCCAAAGCCGGTGCCGACGATGCCGACAAAGGCGAGATGATCGCCGCGATAAACGCCCGCCATCAGCGATCGGAATTTCCCATTGGTGGTCTTCCAGCCGCCGAGGACGACTTCCTGTCCATTACGGATTTTGGTCTTGGTCCAGCTCTCGGAGCGGCCTGATTGGTACAACGCGCCGAGCTTTTTCGAGATGATTCCTTCCAGCGACAGTTTGCGGGCCGATTCCAGCACGGTGTCACCACTTTCCTCAAAATGCTCGACGTATTGGATCAGCTTTGGCTGGCCTTTACTGGTTTTGCCTTGGCGGGCCGCGAGCATCCGTTTTAGCTGCGCCTTGCGGTCGGCGAGCGGTACGCGACGCAAATCTTCACCAACGGCAAACAACAGGTCGAACGCAAAGAAGATAAGTTTATCGGTCTTGCCGTCAGAAATCGCCGCCTGCAGCGTCGAAAAATCCGGCGTATGCTCATCGTCGAGCGCCACGATCTCGCCGTCGATCAGCATATCCGGCAGCGCGCGGCCTTCTCTGGCGATCGCCGGGAATTTGTCGGTCCAGTCCAGCCCCTTGCGGGTCTTGAGCGTGGCCTCACGATCCTCGACCCGCAATTGCACCCGATAGCCGTCAAACTTGATCTCGTGACACCAACCATCGCCATTGGGCGGACGATCGGTCGAGGCGCATAGCTGCGGCGCGACGAAGTCGGGCATCGCGGCGACCTTCTTGCCATTGACCGCCTTCGCGGCTGTCGCCGCGGATTTCGGTGCGGCTTTCTTCTCGGCCCGCGCTTCGGCGGCCTCGCCCCGGTTCGAATTCCACACCGCATTCGCTTTGGTGCGGGTGGATTTCGCCGTCATGAACGGCTTCGGCGCTTTTCCCTTGCCCGCGGCGATCTCTGCCATCGATCGGCCCGAAGCGACGGACTGATCCTCATCCAGGATGTCATTGGCCTCGCCTTCTTTGGCGAATTCATCCCGGTGCTTGATCAACAGCCAGTTGGTGCGGTTACCGCCATTGCGATCGTGGCGCATGCGAACCAGCACCCAGCTGCCGTGCATCTTGTCGCCATGCAGTATGAATTTCAGGTCACCTTTCCTGAAGCCCCGTTCCGGATCATCGGATTCCCAGGTGCCGCGGTCCCATAGCTGCACGGTGCCGCCGCCGTATTGCCCCTTCGGAATGGTGCCTTCGAAATCGCCGTAGTCGAGCGGATGGTCCTCGACCTCAACCGCCAACCGCTTGTCATGCGGATCGAGCGAGGGGCCCCGCGCCACGGCCCAGGACTTGAAGACGCCATCGAATTCCAGCCGCAGATCGTAATGCAGCCGGGTCGCGGCGTGTTTCTGAATGACGAACCGCCGCGCTTTCGACGGCGCGACCTTGACCTTGCCGCTGGGTTCGGCGGTTTTCTCGAAATCGCGTTTCTTCCGATAGGTGGTGAGGCTTCCAGTGGGCAATGTCTGACTCCAAGAAGCGCAAACTCCACAGAAATCGTCGTGTCCGGCGCGGCAATACGGACCCGGAACCAAAACCCTTAATGGCGGTTGAAAGTTCCCGAGCCCCTCTCACCCAACCTGTGCCGGAGATAGTAATGGCCGCCCGCGCCTATTGGAAAGGGTCCTTGAAGCTTTCCCTCGTGTCCTGCCCGGTGCTGCTGTATCCGGCCTCGACCACGGCGGATAAAACCCGCTTCCACATGATCAACAAGGAGACCGGCAACCGGCTGAAACAGCAGATGGTCGACGCCGAGACCGGCGACATCGTGGAAGGCGACCAGAAAGGCCGCGGCTACGAGTTGAAAAAGGGCGAATATGTCGAGGTCGAAAAGGACGAACTGGACGCCGTCCAGGTCGAGAGCAATCATACCATCGACATCGACAGCTTCGTGCCAAGCGATGAGATCGACAAGCGCTATCTCAATTACCCCTATTACATCGTCCCCGACGGCAAGGCCGGCGTCGATGCCTTCGCCGTGATCCGCGATGCCATGAAGGACCAGGAGCGGGTGGCACTGGCCCGCATCGTGCTCACCAGCCGCGAGCACATCATCGCCATCGAACCCCTGGGCAAGGGCTTGCTCGGCACCACGCTGCGATATCCCTACGAGCTGCGCAACGAAGACGAATATTTCGACGGCATCAAGAATCCGAAGATCTCGAAAGACATGATCGAGCTGGCTGGCCATATCCTCAAGACCAAGGCCGCGCATTTCGATCCCTCCAAGTTCAAGGACGAATACGAGAATGCGCTGAAGGCGCTGGTGAAACGCAAGGCCGCCGGCAAGCCGGTCAAGGCCGCCGAGCGCGCCGAAAAGCCCGACAATGTGATTAGCCTGATGGACGCCCTGAAGCAGAGCCTGAAGGGCAAGGCATCAACCAAACGCGCGGCACATGCGCCTGCCCGGCGGGCGGGTCAACGGCGTCCCGCGAAAAAGGCGCATCGATCGGCCGCAAGGGCCCGCAAGGCGGGGTGAGTTAACGTTCGGAGCGGATCGACGCACCGTCGTCATTCCGGGGCGCGCTCTTGCGCGAGCCAAGATGCGCAATTGCGCATCTGGGAATCCATAACCCCTGCATCGTTGTTCTTTACCAAACTTTGCTACAGGGGGCATGGATTCCGGGCCTGCGCCAAGTGGCGCATCCTCAGGTGCGCAATTGCGCACCGGGGAATGACGGGCATTACTTCTTCGCCTTGCGCTTCGACTTCTTCGCTGTCTTCTTTTTCTTGGCAGCCTTCTTCTTCGAAGCCTTCTTCGGCACCTTCTTGCCCTCGGCCCGCGCCTCGGACAAACCGATCGCGATCGCCTGTTTGCGGCTCGTGACCTTGCGGCCCGAACGGCCGCTCTTCAATGTGCCGGCCTCGCGCTTCTTCATCACGCGTTCGACGTCGGCGGATGCCTTCCTGGAATATTTTCGTGCTTTTCGTGCCATGATCAATCTCCCGTTGACGGGAGAGTAATCTTCACCACCAGCAAATGGTTCCAAATTTGCAACCAGAGGCTAGAGCAGCTAATCCGCCCCGCGCAACCGATAGCCGATGCCGGTTTCGGTCAAGACGAATTGCGGGCGTTCGGGATCGGCCTCGATCTTCTGCCGAAGCTGGCGCACATAGACCCGCAAATATTGCGCATCGGTCAGTTCGTCCCAGAGTTCTTTCAGCAAAAACCTGTGCGTCAGCACCTTGCCGGCATGCTGAACCAGCACGCGCAACAATTCGTATTCCTTGGGCGACAGTTTGACATCCTTGTCGCCGACCTTGACGACGCGGCGCACCAGGTCGACCGAAAGGTCGCCGGATCGAAACACCGGCCGCTCGCCATGGACCTGCAATTGATGCCGCAACGCCGCGCGCATGCGGGCGAGCAACTCGTCCATCCCGAACGGCTTGGTCAGATAATCATCCGCGCCGAGGTCGAGCGCCTGGACCTTTCCGGCTTCATCGCCGCGGCTCGACAGCACCACGATCGGGACGCTGTCGTTGCGTCCGCGGATCATGCGCAGCAATTCATGCCCCTGGATGTCCGGCAGGCCCAGATCGAGAATGATGAGCGCCGGGTTCTGCACCAGCAATTCCAGCGCGATCTTGCCGTTCGAGGCTTCCAGGATCTCATAGCCTTGCGTGGTCAGCCCCATCCGCAACAGCTTGCGGATCGGCGGCTCATCGTCGATGACGAGGACTTTGACGGGGGTTGCACTCATGCGGCAGTTTCCAGCGTTAGAGCCTCGGCTCTGATTGCATCAGAACCGAGGCTCCCATTTTTTGTTCTGACGCGTTTTCTTCACGCGAACCGGCATCCACTTCGCTCGAAAACGCCATGGTATTAGCCGGGATCGGCAACCGGATGGTCAGCACCGCGCCACTCCGGTCGGTGCGGTTGGTAGCCGTGATCGTGCCGTGCATCGCCTCGACAAATCCGCGCGAGATCGCCAGCCCAAGCCCGGTGCCGGGGCGGACATGGTCGCCCTTTTGAGCCCGATAGAACTTGTCGAACACGCTTTCCAGCTCGGTCGGGGGAATGCCGTCGCCTTCGTCGATGATCTGCAGCGTCATCGACGTCCTGTCGCGCTGGCTCCGGATCGATATCGTAGTGCCGGCCGGCGCATATTTCGCCGCGTTGTCCAAGATATTGAACAGCACCTGTTCGAACAGCACGGCGTCAAGCTCCAGCATCGGGATGTCAGCGGCAAGCTCAAGCGCCACCTTGTGATGCACCAGGATCTTGCCGGCGCGGCGCAACACGCTTCCGACGATCTCGCCGATGTCCTGCCGCGCCGTATTCGGCACGATCGCGCCGGATTCCAGCTTGGTCATGTCGAGCAGATTGGCGATGAAGCGATTGAGACGTTCGGACTCGTCGATCACGGTCGCGAGCAGATCGCGCTTCTCAGTCTCGTTCAAGCCGCTTCCGAGATCGCGCATCGTGCTGGCGGCGCCCAGCACCGACGCCAGGGGCGTCTTCAGGTCGTGCGAGATCGAGGTCAACAATGCCGAACGCAACCGGTCCGACTCCACGGTTCGCTTCACCCGATCCATGTCCTCAACCAGCAACACGCGCTCGATCGCAAGCGCCCCCTGATCCACCAGCGCGTCGAGCAGGCGTCGCGCATCCGGCGTCAGCAGCGGTCCGGTGCGGTCATCATCGATGCCGATGACGCCGATCGGCCCGCGCCCGGTACGCATCGGCAGGAACAGTCGCTTGGCACCCGGCAGCGTGTCCGAGCCGCGGCCGGCGGTGCGATCATTGCCCCAGGCCCAGTTCGCGGCGGCGAGATCCGCCTTATCCAGCTGGTCTTCGGGCGGGTAGCCCGCCTTGACGGTCAGGACGTCGTCCTCGGGCAACAGCAGCACCACCCGCACCTTGAGCATCAGTGCGATCTGATAGGCGGTCGCCCATAGCACGTCGTCCAGCGTGGCGGTGCCCGCCAGCTTGCGGCTGAAGGCGTACAGCGATTCTGTCGTCCGCACCCTGCCGATCGCAGTGACGGCCTGGGTGCGTACCCGCGCGGCGACGTTGGAAACCAGAATCGCGATCAACATGAAAAAGAAAAAAGCCGCGACGTTAGTCGGATCGGTAATCGTGAACGTATAGACCGGCGGCAAAAAGAAAAAATTGTAGCACAATGAGGCAGCGACGCTGGCGAACAAAGACGGCAACAGGCCGAAGCGAACGGCGACGCTGACCACGGCGGTAAGGAACACCAGATCGACGTTTTCAATGCCGAACATCGGCTGAATCAGTCTCGCCGCGCCGAGGCCGATGGCCACGAACGCCAGCGCCATCAGATAGGGCCTGGGATCGAACGGCTCCGGCCGCGCTTCGGTCTGGACCTTCGCCTTGGCCGCCCCGCCGGCGGGCAGTTCGTGGCCGGCGATCACGTTGACGCTGATATTGCCGGCGCGGCGCACCAGATCGTGCACCACCGAACCGCGCATCAATTCGAACCACCACGACCGCCTCGACTTGCCGATGATGATTTGCGTCACGTTGTTGGCTTGGGAAAAACTGATCACGTCATCGGCGATGCGGCGGCCGACGCCGGGGATCGTGACTGCCTCGCCTCCGAGCGCTTCCGCGAGCCGCATCGTATCGGCCAGCCGGTCGCGCTGCTCGTCGGTCAATTGCAGGCTGCGCCGGGTCTCGATGCTGATGGCGGTCCAGGGCGCGTGCAGCCGGTCCGCCAGCCGCTTGGTGTAGCGGACCAGGCCTGCCGCGCGCGGATCCTCGCTGAGGCATACCAGGATGCGCTCGCCCGCGGCCCACGGTCCGGCGATGGCGTTGGCCTGCATGTGCGTCAGCAGCTGTTCGTCGACGCGTTCCGCGGTGCGCCGCAACGCCAATTCGCGCAGCGCGGTCAGATTTCCCGGTGAAAAGTAATGGTCGAGGGCGCGCTCGGCCTGTTTGGGGACGTAGACCTTGCCTTCCTTGAGCCGCTGGATCAGGTCATCGGGCGTGAGGTCGATCAGTTCGATGGCATCGGCGCCGTCGAACACCGAATCCGGCACGGTTTCGCGCACCCGCACATGCGTGATCTGGGCGACCACGTCATTGAGGCTTTCGATGTGCTGGATATTGACCGCCGTATAGACGTCAATGCCCTGGGAAAGCAGCTCTTCGACGTCGAGGTAACGCTTGGGGTGGCGGCTGCCCGGCGCGTTGGTGTGGGCGAGTTCGTCGACCAGCGCGATTTGCGGACGCCGCGCGATCAGCGCGTCGAGGTCCATCTCCTCGAGCGCTTGGTCCCTGTAGGTGAGCCGCTTGCGCGGCAGCACTTCCAGGCCCTTCAGCAGCGCCTCGGTCTCCGCCCGTCCATGGGTTTCGACCGCGCCGACCACGACATCGGCACCCGCCTTCAACTTGGCATGGGCGCTTTGCAGCATCTCGTAGGTCTTGCCGACCCCGGGGGCAGCGCCGACGAAAATCTTGAGCCGGCCGGCCTGATCGTTCTCGCGCCGGACGGTCTCCAACAACGCGTCCGGCGAAGGTCTCTTATCGGGGTCGTGGCGATGATTTGCCATGAGGCATTATAGTCCTCGACCCCGACCAAGCCTAGCGGCGCTATTTCGCGGCCGCAGCGTCCAGCGCCAGATTGAGTGCCAGAACGTTGACGCGCGGTTCGCCGAGCAACCCGGCAAGGCGGCCTTCCGTCTTCTCCGTGACCAGCTGGCGGACGCGATCTTCCGGTATATTCCGCGCCTTGGCGACCCGCGGCACCTGGAATAGCGCGCCTTCGGGCGAGATATCGGGATCGAGGCCGCTGCCCGACGTGGTGACGAGGTCGATCGGGACCGCAGCCGAAGGATTTTCCGCCTTCAACTTATCCACGTCTTCCTTGACCCGGTCGTTCAGCGCCTTGCTGGTGGGGCCAAGGTTGGAGCCACCCGAATTGGCTGCATTATAGGGCGCCGACACCGTCTTGGTGGAATCGGCCGGGTCCGGCGCTGACGTCGCCGAAAGCCGGCCATGGAAATATTTGTCGCTCTTGAACTCCTGCCCGATCAGGGCGGAGCCGACGACCTTGCCGTCTTGTTCGATCAGGCTGCCTTCGGCCTGCTTCGGGAAGACCACCCCGGCAATCGCGGTCATCGCCAGCGGATAGGCCAGGCCCGTGATCGCCGTAAGCGCGACCAGCAGGATGATGGCGGGACGAATTTCTTTCAACATGAGAGTTCTCCTTGGTGGTTCTCGTCATCGCGAGGAGCGAAGCGACGAAGCAATCCAGTCTTTCTTCGTGGCCCTGGATTGCTTCGCTATCGCTCGCAATGACGTCAGGCCAGGTGCAACGCCGCGACGACGAGGTCGATGGCCTTGATGCCGATGAAGGGGATGATGATGCCGCCGAGACCGTAGACCATCAGGTTACGGCGCAGCAGCGCGCCGGCCCCGATCGCGCGATAGGCCACGCCCTTCAACGCCAACGGGATCAGCCCGATGATAACAAGCGCGTTGAAGATGATCGCCGACAGGATCGCGCTTTGCGGGCTCGCCAGATGCATGACGTTGAGCACCGCGAGCTGCGGATAGAACGCCAGGAACATCGCCGGGATGATGGCGAAATACTTCGCGACGTCGTTGGCGATCGAGAACGTGGTCAGCGCGCCGCGCGTCATCAGCAACTGCTTGCCGATCTCGACGACCTCGATGAGCTTGGTCGGATTGGAGTCGAGATCGACCATGTTGCCGGCCTCGCGCGCCGCCTGCGTGCCGGTGTTCATGGCAACGCCGACATCCGCCTGCGCCAGCGCCGGCGCGTCATTGGTGCCGTCGCCGCACATCGCGACCAGCTTGCCCTTGGCCTGTTCGTCGCGAATGAGCTTCAACTTGTCCTCGGGCGTCGCCTGGGCCAGGAAGTCGTCGACACCCGCCTCGGCGGCAATCGCTGCCGCGGTCATCGGGTTGTCGCCGGTGATCATCACCGTGCGGATGCCCATGCGGCGCAGTTCGGCAAAACGCTCGCGGATGCCACCCTTGACGATATCCTTGAGCTGGACGACGCCGAGCAAACGCCCATCCTTGGCCACCGCAAGCGGCGTGCCGCCGGCCTTTGAGATCTCATCCGAGATGGCCCGAATTTCGCGGGCGATGTCGGAATTGATCGATGGCTGCAACGCGCGGACGGTGTTACCCGACGCCATGGATTGCGCGGTACCCCCACCGACATAATTCAGGATCGCATCGACCGCGCCCTTGCGGACCGACGACGCGCCGGCATCGACGCCGCTCATGCGGGTCTGCGCCGTGAACGGCACGAACGTCGCGGCGAGTTCCGCCATCTCGCGGCTGCGGATGCCGTATTTCTCCTTCGCCAGCACCACGATCGAGCGCCCTTCGGGCGTTTCATCGGCCAGAGAGGCGAGCTGGGCCGCATCGGCGAGTTCCTGCTCGGTGACACCCTGCACCGGACGGAACGCGGTCGCCTGCCGGTTGCCGAGCGTGATGGTGCCGGTCTTGTCGAGCAACAGCGTATCGACGTCGCCGGCGGCTTCGACGGCGCGACCCGACATCGCCAGCACGTTGAAGCGTACCAGACGGTCCATGCCGGCAATGCCGATCGCCGACAGCAACGCACCGATGGTGGTGGGGATCAGCGTCACGAACAGCGCGACCAGCACGACGACGGAAATCGAACCGCCGGCGTAGGCCGCGTAGCTCGGAATCGTGACGGTGGCGAACACGAAGATGATGGTCAGGCCGGCCAGCAGGATGTTCAGCGCGATCTCGTTCGGCGTCTTCTGCCGCTCGGCGCCTTCGACCAGCTTGATCATGCGGTCGATAAAGGTCGATCCCTGGGCAGCGGTGATGCGAACGCGGATCCAGTCAGACAGCACCTGGGTGCCGCCGGTGACCGCCGAACGGTCGCCGCCGGATTCACGGATCACCGGCGCGGATTCACCGGTGATCGCGGCTTCATTGACCGAGGCGACGCCTTCGATCACTTCGCCGTCGGAGGGAATGTTGTCACCGGCTTCGACCAGCACGATATCGCCGACCTTCAGGCTGGTGCCTGACACCAGCCGATAGGTCTTGTCGGAGCCTGAAAGCAGTTTGGCCTGGCTCTCGGTGCGGGTCTTCTTGAGCGATTCCGCCTGCGCCTTGCCGCGGCCTTCCGCGACGGCTTCGGCGAAGTTGGCGAACAGCACCGTGAACCACAGCCACAGGATGATCTGGAAGGTGAAGCCGAGGTTGTCCCCGCCTGTGACAAGGTCACGCAGAAAGATCACCGTGGTGAGCGCTGCGACGGTCTCGACCACGAACATCACGGGGTTCTTGATCATCAATCGCGGGTCGAGCTTGGCGAACGCCGAGCCGATGGCGGGAAAAACGATCTTCGGATCGAGCATCGCCGAGACCGGAACGCGTTTTTGTAATTTCATGGCTTCCATGGACGTAACTCCGTAAGGCGTCGATCAGAACAGGGTGTTGGCGTTCATCGCGAGGTGCTCGACGATCGGTCCGAGCGCCAGCGCCGGGAAGAAGGTCAGACCGCCGATGATCAGGATGACGCCGACGACGAGGCCGACGAACAGGCCGCCCGTGGTCGGCAGGGTGCCGGCCGACGGCGGGATCGACTTCTTGCCTGCCAACGAGCCTGCCAACGCCATCGCCGGCACGATCATGAAGAAGCGGCCCACGAACATCGAACTGGCAAGCGTCAGATTGTAGAAGAAGGTATTGCCGGTAAGGCCGCCAAACGCCGAGCCGTTATTGCCGGTCGCCGAAGTGAAGGCATAGAGCACCTCGGTGAAGCCATGCGGGCCGGAATTGGCCATCGAGGCCACCGCGGACGGCAGCACGACGGCCACCGCGGTCCAGCCCAGATACATCAAGGGCAGCACCAGGATGGCCAGCATCGCCATCTTGACCTCGCGCGCCTCGATCTTCTTGCCGACATATTCCGGCGTGCGGCCGACCATCAGGCCGGCGACGAAGATCGCCAGCACGACGAACAGCAGCATGCCATAGAGACCGGCGCCGACGCCGCCGATGATGATTTCACCGAGCTGCATGTTGATCAGCGGGATCATGCCGCCCAACGCCGTGAAACTGTCGTGCATGGCGTTGACCGCACCACAGGAGGCCGCCGTGGTGATCACCGCGAACAGGCTGGAGGCGACGATGCCGAAGCGGACTTCCTTGCCTTCCATATTGCCGCCGGTCAGGCCCAGCGCCTGCAGCGCCGAGGTGCCGTTGGCTTCCGCCCAATAGGTAACCGTAACGCCGGCGATAAAGAGCACGCCCATCACGGCCAGGATCGCCCAGCCCTGACGTTGATTGCCGACCATGCGGCCGAACACGTTGGTCAAGCCCGCACCGAGCGCAAAGATCGAGATCATCTGCACGAAGTTCGACAGCGCCGTCGGGTTTTCGAACGGATGCGCGGCATTGGCATTGAAGAAGCCGCCACCGTTGGTGCCAGACCAGGAACAGCGTGTAGACCACGCAGATCGGCAGCAACACGTAAAGGGTGCAACGCGTCACATCGACCCAGAAATTGCCGATGGTGCGCACCGAAGAACGCGAGAAGCCGCGGATCAGCGCCACCGCGAGCGCGATGCCGGTTGCCGCAGACAGGAAATTCTGGTGCGTCAGCCCGAGCATCTGCACGAGGTAGGACATCGTGCTTTCGCCGCCGTAGTTCTGCCAATTGGTATTGGTGACGAAGCTGATCGCGGTATTGAAGGAAAGGTCTTCAGCAACCGCGGATTGCCCCGCCGGATTGAACGGCAATATCGCCTGCAGGCGCATCACCGCATAAAGAATGAGAAAGCCGCCGACATGGAACAGCAGCATGGCGACCGTGTAGGTCAGCCAATGCTGCTCGCGCTTCTCATCGACGCCGCCGATCCAGTAAAGCCCGACCTCGACCGGCCGCAGCAGCGGCGAAAGGAACGTGCGCTCGCCATTGAAGACGCGCGTCATGTACCAGCCGAGCGGTTTGACCAGCGCGACAACGATCGCACAGAAGAGAAGAATTTGAATCCAGCCAATGACGGTCATCGGAGTATGCCTTTAGGATTTTCGCGGGATCAGTTGCGTGAACGGTCAGAACCGCTCGGGCCGCAGCAGCGCGTAGGTGAGGTAGAACAGCAGGCCTATCGAGACGAGACCGGCGAGTGAATAATCGAAGATCATGGCAGTGCTCCTTCAGAGCTTTCGGGCGAAACGGATCGCATAACGATCAGGCTTACGCAGATTGCGTGGACTTGCCTGCGATCGAAAACACATCAAGGCTAAAGGCGTTCGCAGGCGTAGGTGTAACCAACCGCCGCCACGAAGAAGCCGAACCCGAGGGCCAGCATGAAAATATCCAGCATGGTATACTCCTATGCGGTGTAATCCACGGGGCCAAAGAGGACCCCGCTCCATTGGGGCAGAAGTGACATCCGGCGCATAGGTTTTCGAGGCGACCTCAATGGCGGAGTTATAGGAATTCCATAAAGGCCGGCCCGCGCCCGCCGCACTTATGAAATTCCTATATCTGGTGGCCTGGCCTCATCTCGCTTTCAAATGGCGCTTTATCCATCTTGCGGACGTGGCTGCTGGTGGCAGTCTGCCCGATATGAGATGACACCATGCCGTTTCTTTCAGAACCTCTTGATCCGCTTGAACTTAACGATCGGCTTCATGATGCGCATGCGATCACGGCGGAACTCTTCTCGGTCGTTATTTCGGCTGCGTGCCGGCGGTTTCCCTCGGCCGGGCAGGCTGAAAAGACCGCGAAAATCGAGCGGCTGGTCGCGTCACAAGCCTGGACCGACGCTGTCCTGGCGTTGATAGATCTGGAGCTGCCGCAATGGCAGGTTCGCCGTATCGTTTATGACGAAGGCGAATGGCATTGCGCGCTGTCCCGGGAGCGCGAGCTTCCGGAATGGCTCGATCAGGCGATCGAATCCCATCACACAGACTTGGCGTTGGCCATCCTGAGCGCGTTTGTCGATGTCCAGCGCATCAGCGCCCCGTCGACCAGACCCAGCGTTCCCATCGTCCAGCGCGAAACGAGCGCTCTCTACCAACACCAACCGCTTTGCTGCGATAATTTCGCGTAACCCTGCGCACGGCCGGGAATCGCGGCCGGTCGCGATCGAGCCGGCGGCGGGCTCCGCCGCGGCTGCGCAAGCCCGAGTTTCGATCGATGCAACTTCCTCATCCCTCGCAAGAACTGAGATCGACGCAGGTGCTCGTTCGCTTTTCACTGCGAATGGCGATTCTCGTCGCCTTCGCCAGCTTCGGCGGCGTCGACTTTGCCCGCAGCCTCGCCGCGCTGCTGTGGATGACCATCGTCCTCAGCGTCGTCGTCGGCGCCATGAAGCGCGAGCGGCCGTTCGACACCATTCTCAATCACTGGGATGAAGCGGTCGCCTACACCGCGCTGTTCTGTCTGATTCATGTCGTTAACCATCTCGGCTTCGCCGAACTCGCGCCGGCTTAGCGTACGAACCGCGAACATGTCGCTTCCACGCCTTTACATCCCACTTATGAGATCGCGGCTATCTCGCTCTCGAATTCATATGCGATCTCCTCAATGTTAAGTCCCATGCGCGCCGGATCCCACCGGGTCGCGCCGGCCAACAGGAGCCTTCCGTGGAAAAGATTGATGAACCGCCCTCGTGCACGTCCAACCTTGTGATTGTCGGACGGAATAGCAGGGGCAACTGGGTTGCCCAGGAAAAGAACGGATTATTCGGCGGATTATTCGTCAGCCGCGCGCAAGCCCTGAAATATGCGCTGTTCGAAAACGGGCATCATCCCGAGACCATTTTCTTTACAACCAACATCGTCGAACTCGACATGCATCGCAAAGAGCCGTCCTCCCAGATGGCCATGGATGCCAACAGCTCTCCACAGAGCCGCGCCGCCTAGGCGCCCGTACGCCCCCCCCGATCAGCCGGAGCATGCTCATGTTAAGACAGCCTCCCGTATCACGACAGCCTGGCCTGTCGCCGCGAGACGAAATTGTCGAGACCATGATCAATCTCTCGCATCTGTCGAAATCGCATCGGATCATTGTTGCCGGCAGCGATAGCGTCGAGCTTTATCTCGCACTCAAGCGGCGGGGATTCAGCTTCGGCGCGCTCGCTTCCAGCCGTCGCACGCCTTCCGGGCAGCACTCCGTCGGCTTGATCGCGGGTGACCATTGCTACCCGGCGATCGAGGCGGCGATCAATCAGATATCGAAGCATCTATATGCCGCAGCGAGCATCACCATCTCGATCGAATCGCAGGAGATCGGTCTGGGCGGCAAGGTGCGGGCGAAACTGCAGCAATTGGGATTCCGGATCGAAGCCGGCGCCCGCTGCCATCAGGGTTTTGTGCTGGCGGCGCATCGCGAGGAATTCGGCCAGCACTTTGGTACCATCGCGAATGTCGCATAACCATGCCCGCGCTCAAATCCAGGGTTAAACCGTCGCACTGGCTCGGCGGGTATATCGCCGACCTGCCGACGCCGTTCAACGACGCCGACGAGATCGATTGGCCGGCGTTCGAGATGCTGTGTGAACACCAGATCGGATCGCGCCCGACCGCGATCGTCGTT
>Ga0193717_1000888_pt1 | contig 18862 bp, 17 predicted proteins | sample U2c2metaG_FD_145900 | JGI IMG/M metagenome (GOLD analysis project Ga0193717, IMG submission 145900) | Soil microbial communities from a riparian zone of the East river system, Colorado, United States - U2c2 | ecosystem: Environmental > Terrestrial > Soil > Riparian zone | place: USA: East River...
GAAGTCGGTGCCCATGGCCGTGTGCGCGCCGGCCCGGTTCGGCAGCACCCGCAGCCGGACATGGGGCATCGCGGCGAGCTCGAGCAACCGGGTGAGCTGAGCACGCATGACCTTCGGGCCGCCGACCCGCACGTGCAGCACCGCCTCCGCGAGCAACGCCTCCGCCCTGATCGGGTTCGGTTCGGTCAGCCGGACCTGCCGCCGCAACCGCGCGTCGACCCGGCCGCGGATCGTCTCCTCGTCCGGCCTCGGCAGGAACGCGCGCAGCAGCGCCTCCGCGTACTCCGGAGTCTGGAACAGACCGTGGACGAGATCGATCTTGAACGTCTTCAGCCCGGTCGCCTCGGACTCCAGCTCCACGTAGTCGAAGACGTCGTCGGTCAGCGCGCCCTTGGCGAGCTCCTCCCACCACCCCTTCTCCTGGGCGGTGAGCGCGGCGTTGAAGACCTCGTTGCGTTCCTTTTCGGACACCTCGTAGATGAGCGCCAGGGTCATCACGTCCGCCGGTGTGATCGTCTGCCCACCGGTCTCGAGGCGGCTCTGCTTGGCGGCCGACCAGCCGGCCCGTCTGGCGACGGCGCCGCCCTGCGCGCCACTGTCCTCGCGCCACCCGCGCAACGCACGAGCGATCCGGCGCACGCGCACGCTCGGTGAGTATGAGTCGGACATACGCCGGAACTTACACCGTCGCCCGATCGGGTACTGATGGAAATTCCACCGCTCTGAACTTGCACGGGAGGTGGGACCCCGGGCAACCTAGGCGTCGGCCAGCCCGGTCGCCGACCCGCACTCAGCGGACCGGGCACATCGCGGGCGGCGCGTCGTCCGAGCGATCCTCCCCCGATTGCGCTCCGCGCGCCGCCCGCCCCCGTCCGACTCACCCCCGTGAGCGCGCCCATAGGTACTGCAGCCACACCTCCGCCGGACGCACCGCGCGGTCGAGGAACATCAGCTCGTCCATCCGACAGTCGCACGGGTTGTTCTCCCGTGTGTTCTGCGGAAAGCTGCCGCCGATCTTGATGCCGCGCGGGTCGGTGGCCGACGCGACGTCCGGCTCCGGCGCGCCTTCGAGCAGCCACGGGTCGCCGGTCTGCGTGTAGAACCCGTCGAGCGCACGACCGTCGCGGTACAACGCCATGGCGCCCGTGTCGAAGTCGAACGTCGCCGCCAGGTGCACCCATTGGCCCGGCGGCAGGACCTGCTGCCAGTCCGCCGACGCGGCGAACGTCTGTGAGCTGCCGCCGTCGACCCGCCTGCCGAGGGCGACGACACGCAACGAGCCGGACACGTCGATCACCTCGAGCAGCGCGCGCACGGCGTGCCCGTCGGAGTCGCCCGTCAGCACTCCCGCCAACCCGACGGCGTTGTACCGGTCGTCGGGGGCGGCCGTGTTCGAGTTCAGGCTCGGGTTGACGCCGGTCGTCTTGAACCAGCCCATGACCGTCGCCTCGCGGGCACCGTCGAACTTCGACAGCGACGGCACCCCGGTCGGCGAGTACACGCCGGCCTTCCAGTCGTCGTTGCCCGCCACCGTCGGCGCGATCTGCTTGGTCTGCAACGAATGCCGGAACCCGTCGCGAACCCTGGTCGCCCCGTTCAACAGCGCGATGTCGGTCCCCGACCGCCCCCGGTCCCGTTCGACCGTGCCGGCCGGGTGCTCGAAGTCGTAGTACGCCACCAGATCCCGCGCGAGTGTCGGAAACACGCCCGACCCGGCGCCCGTCGCAGAAGCGGCGGCGGGCACCGAACCGGACAGCACCGCGAGGGACACGGCACCCGCCGCGGCCACCAGTCGGCGCATCACACTCACCGTTGTCTCGTGCCGGTGGCCTGGAAGTCCCGCGTCCGCCCGATGTTGTCGAACGAACCGAAACCGACCCGGCCGGAGCCGAACGTGGTGTCCACGGCGGTCATCACGAGCTTGCCGTCCACCCGCACCGCGATCTCGCCCGACGTCGCGCAGTGCGTGACGCTCACGTCGTGCCAGTCCGCGTCCACGATCGACGGCGGCGCGCCACGCGACTGCGCCTCGTCCCACTGGTCGTCGATCCGCAGCCGGTCGGCGTTGTTCACCGCGAAGATCCCGTTGTGCGGATAGATCGTGTTGTCCGTCGACACGTGGGTGTAGTAGAACTCCGTGTCCGAGCGGTACCCGAACACGATGATCACGTCCCGGTTGGTGATCTCGACCGGGGTGTCGAGGCGAACCTCGGCGTCGACGCGGACGTTGCCGAACGCCGATCCCTTGTCCACCACGGCGTACTCGAACGGCCGGCGCGGACCCGGCCGCGCCTCGCCCTGCTCGGCCAGGATCGCCTGACCGCCGCGGAACTGCCACTTCGCCGGCGTCACCGGCGCCCAGTCCCGAGCGGAGTTGGCGGCGACCCGGGTGTGGCCGACCGCGCAGCCCGCGAACCGCTGGGTGCCGGTCACTTTCCACACCTTCCCGTTCGCCTTCGCCAGCAGGTACAGCTCGCCCCTGCCGTCGCTGCCGAACCGGAGGTCGACGCGTGCGTCGCCGGCCAGTGCCTGCATCGAGGTCCGCGCGCCCGCTGCGTCGTAGATCTGGAACTCGTGGATGGTCGCCGCCGCCTTGCCCCGGCGCATCTCGTTCGCCTCGGTGTAGAAGACACGGCCGTCGACGAGGTCGGTGAACACGTACTTCCCGCGCAGCTCGGGGATGTCGTGGCCGCGGTAGACGAACCCGCCGCTGATCGCGTGTCCGGAGTCGGAGCACAGCGGGAAACCGGGCGGCGGGTTGTGGTCGAACGCCGCGACCGGATACACGTAGCCGTACTTCGCGTCGTCCGCCGGCAGCGGATAGACGCCGCACGACGGGTCGCCGCGCTTGTACAGGAACCGGCCCTCGCGCTCGCTCCACCCGTAGTTGTCGCCCGCCTTGACCTCGTACACGGCCTCGATGCGGTGCTCGCCGATGTGGCCGAGGTACAGCCGGCCGGTGGCGGAGTCCCAGCTGAACCGGTGCGGGTCCCGCATGCCGATCGCGTAGAGCTCCCCCAACGCGCCGGCCTCGCCGACGTGCGGGTTGTCGCTCGGGATGCCGAACTGGCCGCCCGTTCCGTCGGTGCCCAACGGGTTGACGCGCAGCAGCTTGCCGTACGGGTTGTCCAGCGACTGCGGCTGCGTGTTGGACGCGCCCTGCCCGCCGTCACCGGAGGCGACGTAGAGGTTGCCGTAGTCCCGACTGCCTTTGGGAGCCGTCGGGTTGAAGTCGATCTGCTGGATCGCGTGGACCTGCCCCTTGTAGCCGATCCGCATGACCTCGCGGTGGGTGCCGGCGAAGGTGTCCGCGGTCGGGTCGGTCGCGGTCCACTCGGTGAGCACCGCGTGCAGGATCGGGGTCGGCTGCGTCGGCCACGTCGTCGGCTTGGTCAGGCCGGCGCCGTTCTCGCTGTGCACCGTGTACAGCTTGCCGTTGCGCTTGAAGTCCGGGTGGAACGCGACGAACCCGGACCCGGTGCCCAGGCCGCGACCGGAGAAGAAGTCGGGCGCGAACAGCGTGCCGATGTCGAGGTAGACGTGCTGCGCGCGGAGGTTCGATCGAGGGTGAGGGCTCGGGCCCCGCATCGGCTCGAGCAGTTGGTCGCCTTGCGTGACCGACTCCTCGGGCAGACCTCCGGCCCACCCTCGATCGCCGGGAGCCCTCACGGGATCAAGCACATAGATCTTGCCGTTGAGATCCGGCACGTACAGCCGGCCGGAGTCGTCGGGGACCGCGCCGAGGTAGTTGATCCGCGCGTGGCGCATGAGCCGGGGATCGATCGGCGGCGGGACCGGTTCGGTCTTGGGGAACTGCGCGAACTCCTCGACCGTGAGGCCGATGCTCGAAGGCACTGGGTCGGGTAGTGGATCCTGGATCGGTTCGTCGGCCTGTGCCGCCGCGATGGGTGGCACGGCAAGGCCTGCCGCGATCACCGCACCGGCGATCGCCACGAGCCACCGTCTCGATTTTGACATTTTCGCCCACCACCTTGGGGGGAAGATGTGGTCAGGAAAGCGCTTTCCGGAAAGCGCTTTCCTGACCCTACAGACGCGCCGCTCCGGTACGCAAGACTCTCGACCGGCGCACCGGCGAGTTGATCGTGGGCGCGGCCCCTGGCGCGATCACGTTATGGTCGTGGCGTGTGAGGTCCGCGTCGACGAACAGATACCTCAGGGGAGACCCACACCCAAAAATACGGGGAGGCGGACGAGTGTTCGCGGCGGAACGACGGCAACGCATCCTCGAGCTGGTTCGCTCGAGCGGCGCGATCTCACTGCGTGAGCTCGCCAGTCAGGTGCAGACCTCCGAGGTGACCGTTCGCCGTGACCTGCGCGCGCTGGAGTCGCAGGGGTTGCTCGACCGGCGGCACGGCGGCGCGGTGCTGCCGGGCGGTCTCTCGCACGAGCCGACGTACTCGGAGAAGGCGCTCGTCGCGGCCGACGCGAAGGCCGCGATCGCCAAGCTCGCGGCCGCGCTGGTGAGCGACGGCGACGCGATCGTCGTCGGCGCCGGCACCACGACGCAGGCGTTCGCCGCGCAGCTCACCCGGCACACCGAGCTGACCGTCGTGACGAACTCGCTGCTGGTCGCGACCGGGCTCGCCGGCACGAGAGGGATCGACGTGGTCATGACCGGCGGGACGCTGCGCGGGTCGATCCACGCGCTCGTCGGCGGCACGACCGAGCAGGCGCTCTCGACCGTGCAGGGCACCAGGGCGTTCATCTCCGGCAACGGACTGACCGCCGCGCGCGGCCTGTCCACCCCCAACCTGACGGTGGCCGGCGTCGACCGGGCACTCGCCGCGGCGGCGGCCGAGGTGGTGGTGCTCGCCGACCACACCAAGATCGGCACCGACGCGTTGCTACAGACGGTCGCGGCGGAGGACATCCAGCACCTGGTCACCGACGACGCGGCCGATCCGGCCGAGCTGGACGCGCTGCGGGAACTGGGGATCACCGTGCACGTCGCGCCGGCGTCGCGAGCCAGGTCCACGAAGATCGTGTCGGAAAGTGTGTCAATCCAGGCGAAGTCTTGACAGATAAGTTTCGGTTGTGACTGAATTTGATCGGTGAGGTTGCCGGTGAGGGCGCAGCCTCCCTTATCGGCCAGGAGAGTGTGCCAATGTCGGCAGCACGTCAGCTTCGCCATGCCCGTCTCGCCGGAGCCGTCGCCGTGTGCGCGGCGCTCGTGTTGACGTCGTGCACCAAGTCGGAGGACTCGGGAACCGGCTCCACGTCCGGCACCGGCGGTGAACAGGTCGCACAGGACGACACCACCGGCCCGACCTGCACGCTCGAGCAGTACGGCGGCAAGAAGCTCGACCTGAAGAACGCGATCGTCGGGTTCTCCCAGTCCGAGAAGGAGGCCAACCCGTTCCGGATCGCGGAGACCCAGTCGATCAAGGACGAGGCGGCCAAGGTCGGCGTCAAGGAACTGCTGACGACGAACGCGAACTCCCAGCTGAGCAAGCAGATCTCCGACATCCAGGACATGATCAACAAGGGCGCGCAGGCGTTGATCGTCGCGCCGCTCAACTCCGACGGCCTCGAGCCGGCGCTCGCCGCCGCGCGGGCCAAGGACATCCCCGTGCTCACGGTCGACCGCAAGGTCAACTCCGAGCCGTGCAAGGACTACGTGGCCTTCCTCGGCTCGAACTTCGTCGAGCAGGGCAAGCAGGCCGCGCAGCAGATGGCCAAGGCGCTCGGCAACAAGGGCAAGGTGGCGATCCTGCTCGGCTCGTCGGGCAACAACGTCACCACCGACCGCACCAAGGGCTTCGTCGACGAGATGAAGGCCACCGCGCCGGACGTCGAGATCGCCGTGCAGCAGACCGGTGACTTCGCCCGCGACAAGGGCCAGCAGGTTATGGAGCAGATCATCCAGGCGCAGCCGGACATCACCGGCGTGTACGCGGAGAACGACGAGATGGCGCTCGGCGCGCTGGTGGCGCTCAAGAGCGCGGGCAAGACGCCGGGCACCGACGTGCACGTGATCTCGATCGACGGCACCCGCAACGCGGTGCAGAAGATCGTCGACGGCGAGATGTACTCGGTCGTCGAGTCGAACCCGCGGTTCGGGCCGCTCGCGTTCGCGACGCTGGCGAAGTTCCTGTCCGGCGAGGCGGTCTCGCAGAACGTCGTCATCAGCGACAAGCTGTACGGCAAGGACAACGCGGCCGCAGAGGTCGGGAACGCGTACTGAGCCCCGGTTCGCGACTTCCCCCATGAAAGCGAACCCGGCCGCGAACGCCGCGGTGCTCACGGCCACCGCGATAGGCAAACGTTTCCCCGGTGTCGTGGCGCTGTCCGATGTGGACCTGACGCTGGCGGCCGGTGAGGTGCACGCCCTGGTCGGCGAGAACGGCGCCGGCAAGTCGACGCTGATCAAGGTGCTGACCGGGGTGTACACGCCGGACTCCGGCACGCTGACCTACCGCGACTCGGTCGTCTCGTTCGCGCGGCCGTCCGACGCGCAGCAGGCCGGCATCTCGACGGTGTACCAGGAGGTCAACCTGGTGCCGCTGCAGTCGGTGGCCAGCAACCTGTTCCTCGGCAGGGAGCCGCGCGGTCGGTTCGGGCTGATCGACTTCCGTGCCATGAACACGGCGGCCCGCGAGCTGCTCGACTCCTACGGCTTACGCGTCGACGTCACCCGGCCGCTGCGGACGCTCGGGATGGGGGTCCAGCAGATGGTGGCGGTCGCGCGGGCGGCGGCGACCTCGGCACGCGTGGTGATCCTCGACGAGCCGACGTCGTCGCTGGAGCCGCGCGAGGTCGACACGCTGTTCGGCATCATCGAGCGGCTGCGTGCCGATAGGGTCGCGGTGCTGTACGTGAGCCACCGGCTAGACGAGCTGTACCGGATCTGCGACCGGGTCACGGTCCTGCGCGACGGCCGGTTGGTCCACAGTGGACCGATGGCCGACCTGCCACGGCTCAGGCTCGTGGCGATGATGCTCGGCCGCGACCTCGAGGAGGTCCGGCGCGAGGGCGCCACGAAGTTCGACGGCGAACGGACGGCGGAGGACACCGAGCCGGTGCTCGTCGCCACCGGGCTGACCAGCAAACATCGGCTCGACGGTGTGGATGTCACGGTCCGGCCGGGTGAGATCGTCGGGCTCGGCGGGCTGCTCGGCGCCGGTCGCAGCGAGACCGCGATGGCGATCGCCGGCGCGCTGCCGCTGGACTCCGGCGCGGTCACCGTGGGAGGCAAGCGTTTGCGGACCGGGTCCGTGGCGGTCGCCATGCGTGCCGGGGTCGTGCTGCTGCCGGAGGACCGCAAGGCGGACGGGATCCTGCCCGACCTTTCGGTGCGGGAGAACATCGTGCTCGCCGCGCTCCCCCGGCTGTCGCGCGCGGGGGTGGTGTCGCGGCGGCGTCAGGACGCGATCGTCGCCACGTTCATGAAACGGCTGCGGATCAAGGCGTCGAGCCAGTACCAGCGGGTCGGCGACCTCTCCGGCGGCAACCAGCAGAAGGTGCTGCTTGCGCGGCTGCTGTGCATGCAGCCGAAGGTGCTGCTGCTCGACGAGCCGACCCGCGGCATCGACGTCGGCGCGAAGGCCGAGGTGCAGTCGCTGGTGGACGAGCTGGCCGCGGAGGGCCTCGGGGTAGTGCTGATCTCGTCGGAGTTCGACGAGGTCGTCGAGGGCGCCGACTCGATCGTCGTGCTCCGCGAGGGCCGGGTCGTGACCGAGCTGCACGGCGCGGACGTCAACGAGGCCGCGCTGCTCGACGCCCTGGCCGAGGCAGGTGAGCGAGAGTGAAGGAGCGTTCGCCGTCTGGACTGACGAGTGCGGAGGCCGCCCGCGGCCGGAGCGGGAGGAGGGAAGACGGCGAGTCAGCGACTGAGCGAAGCGAACGATCAACACTGCTGCGGGACAATGGGGTCTACGCGGCCATCGTCGTGCTGCTGGTCTACAACTTCGGGTTCACGGAGAACTTCGCGACGCTCGCGAACCTGAACACCCAGCTCGTGCAGGTCGCGCCGGTGCTGATCGTCGCGCTCGGTATGGCGCTCGTCATCGGCACCGAGGGCGTCGACCTGTCGGTCGGCTCGGTGATGGCGATCGCCGCCGCGATCCTCCCGCTGTACCTGGGTTACGGGCTCGTGCCCGCCATCGGACTCGCGCTGGTCGCGGGGCTGTTGTGCGGCGCGGTCAACGGGACACTGGTGGCGGTCGTCGGCATCCAGCCGATCGTCGCGACGCTCGCGCTGCTGGTCGGCGGCCGGGGGCTCGCGCTGGTGCTTGCCGACGGGCAGCTCAAGGACATCCGCAACCAGGAGCTGCTGGACCTCGGCGCCGGCAAGGCGTTGGGCATCCCGTACGTGGTGCTGATCGCCGCCGTGCTCGCCGTACTCGTGTTCCTCCTCGTGCGGTACACGACGTTCGGCCGGCAGCTCGTCGCGGTCGGCGGCAACCGGTCGGCGAGCGCGCTTGCCGGGCTTCCGGTGCGGCGCGTGCTGATGACGACGTACCTCCTGAGCGGGGTGCTGGCGGCGATCGCGGGTGTGGTCGCCACCGCGCGGCTCACGGCGTCGGACCCGTCGGCCATCGGCAACCTGTTCGAGCTGTCCGCGATCACCGCGGTGGTGGTCGGCGGCACGCCGCTGTCCGGTGGCCGGGTGCGGATCCTCGGCACGGTCGCCGGCGCGCTGCTGATGCAGCTCATCACCGCGACGCTCATCAAGCACAACCTGCCGGACTCCACCGCGCAGATCGTCCAGGCGGCGATCATCGTGCTCGCGGTGTACCTGCAGCGATCCCGGTCGGGCGGTGGGTCATGACGGCGGTGGCAACGCAGCCGGAGGAACAGTCCGTCGCGAGTGGACGGTTGACCGGCCGCGAACGCCTTGCCGCACTGGCACAGCGGCGCGGCTCGATCGTCGTGCTCGCGCTCGTGGTGCTGATCGCGTCGTTCTCGTTCGACTCGTTCTTCACCGTCGGCAACGCGCAGAACGTCGCCATCCAGAGCTCGTTCCTCGCGATCGTCGCGCTCGGCATGACGTTCGTGATCATCTCCGGCGGTATCGACCTGTCCGTCGGGTCGGTGTACGCGCTCGGCGGAGTCCTTGCCGCGTACGGCATCCAGTGGGGCAGCCTGGTCGGGTTACTGCTGCCGCTCGTGGTGTGCGGCGCGATCGGGCTGCTGAACGGGATGCTCGTCGCGTACGGCAGGCTGGCGCCGTTCATCGTCACGCTCGCCACGCTGCTCGGCGCGCGTGGGCTGCTGCTCGCGATCACCGACGAGGGCTCCACGACCCGGCTGATGGCCCGCGACGACTGGCTCACCCGTCTCGGCCAGGGCACCTTCCTCGGTCTCGGCCTCCCCGTGTGGATCACGCTCGTGTTGTTCGCGATCGGCGTCCTCGTGTTGCAGCGCACCAGGTTCGGGCACGCGACGCTCGCCATCGGCGGCAGTCGGGAGGCCGCGACGCTGATGGGTCTGCCGGCTGCCCGCAACACGATGATCGTGTACCTGACCAGTGGGCTGCTCGCGGGACTCGCGGGCGCATTGGCCGCCGCGTACTCGGCGTCGGGCGTGACCATCGTCGGCGAGGGCCTCGAGCTGGACGCGATTGCCGCGGTCGTGATCGGCGGCACGCTGCTCACCGGCGGCGCCGGCACCGTCGGCGGCACGCTCGCCGGTGTCCTGCTGCTGCGCGTGATCCAGAACGTGATCAACCAGATCGGCACGCTGTCGTCGTACTACCAGTCGGTGGTGAGCGGCGCGTTCCTGGCCGTTGTCGTTGCCGTACAGGCATATCTGAGCCGCGCGTACCTGCGTGGCGGGCGGCGGTGAAGGTGTTTTAACCTAGGAGGCCCTGCATGTTGAGGACATCCCTACGACGAAGAGCGCTCGGCGCGCTGGCCGCCACGGTGGTCGCGGTGGCACTGGCTCCCGCACTTCCCGCGGCGGCGGATCCCGGTTGGCAGCCAGGGACTCCGCCACTGACCACCCCGTGGACGAACCTGGTCGGCCCGAACAACGCGTTGCCGGAGTACCCCCGACCGCAGCTCACCAGGCCGGACTGGAAGAACCTGAACGGCGTCTGGGAGTTCGCCGGCGCGGCAGAGGGTGAGGCGCCGCCGATCGGCGATTCTCTCCCGGAACGCATCCTGGTGCCCTACCCCGTCGAGTCGGCGCTCTCCGGGATCCAGCGCAGCGAAGAGCGGATGTGGTACCGCCGCACGTTCGAGGTGCCGTCGAAGTGGAAGAAGGACCGGCTGGTCCTCAACTTCCAGGCTGTGGACTACGACACGAAGGTGTGGGTCAACGGCAAGCAGGTGACGACGCATCGCGGCGGCTACGACTCCTTCTCCGTGGACATCACGGCCGCGCTGAAGAAGAAGGGGCAGCAGGAGATCGTCGTCGGCGTCGAGGACCTGACGGACAAGACGTGGCAGCCGATCGGCAAGCAGCGGCAGGTGCCCGACCGGGGCATCTTCTACACGGGCAGCTCGGGCATCTGGCAGACGGTGTGGCTGGAACCCGTGCAGGCACGGCACGTCACGAAGCTCGACATGACGCCGCGGTTGTCCGACAGCACGCTCGGGCTGACCGCGCGGTCGTCGATCGAGGGCACGGTCGAGGCGGTCGCCTACGACAAGGGACGCGTCGTCGGGAAGGTGCGCGGGCCGGCCAACACCGAGCTGCGGGTGCCGGTGCCGCACGCGAAGCTGTGGTCGCCGGACACGCCGTTCCTGTACGACCTGAAGGTCACCTTGTTGGACCGCAACAAGAAGGTCGACCAGGTCGGCTCGTACTTCGGCATGCGGGAGATCGGCACCGCGCCCGGCGCGGACGGCAAGCTGCGGATGACGTTGAACGGCAAGATCCTGTTCCACCTGTCCACACTGGACCAGGGGTTCTGGCCGGACGGCATCCACACGGCGCCGACCGACGCCGCTCTGCGGTTCGACCTCGAGCAGCACAAGGCGCTCGGCTTCAACACCGTCCGCAAGCACATCAAGGTGGAGCCGGACCGCTGGTACTACCACGCGGACAAGCTCGGTCTGATGGTGTGGCAGGACATGCCGGCGATGAAGACGTCCAACGAGGTGCCGCCGCCCGCCGCGCGCACACAGTTCGAGCGGGAGCTGCACACGTTGGTGGACCAGCACAAGAGCTGGACGTCGATCGTGGTGTGGGTGCCGTTCAACGAGGGTTGGGGCGAGTGGGACCGCGGGGAGACCGGCCGCATCGCCGACGATGTGCGGGCGCAGGACCCGAGCCGGTTGGTGAACGCGCACAGCGGCGTCAACTGTTGTGCGTCCAAAGGGGACTCCGGACGTGGTGACATCATCGACCACCACGCGTACGTAGGGCCGGCGTCGGTGTCGCCGGCCGGGGACCGGGTGTCCGCGGACGGCGAGCACGGCGGGTTCGGTCTCGAGGTCGAGGACCACATGTGGTTCGGCGAGGGCCACGCGTACGAGATGGAGCCCGACTCGGCCACGCTGACCCGCCGGTACGTGGAGAACCAGCGCGACGTGCTGAAGTCGGCGCAGGACTGCGGCATCAGCGGCGCGATCTACACGCAGATCACGGACGTGGAGCACGAGGTCAACGGCTTCTTCACCTATGACAGACAGGTGAAGAAGATGGACTTCGCCCAGGTGAAGGCGGTGAACGACGAGATCATCGCCGGCGCCGACGGCACGGGTGGCGGCACCGAGCCGCCGCCGCCGGGCACGCCGGGTCCGGACGGGATCGCGTACTACCCGTTCAGCGAGGGAACCGGTGCCACGACGGCGGACGAGGTCGGCGAGCACGACGGGACGCTGGTCAACGGTCCGACGTGGACGACCGGCACGTCCGGGAATGCCTTGCAGTTCAACAACTCCTATGTGGACACCGGTGCGTCCCTTGTGGACACGACGGTGAACAACTACACGGTCGCCGCGTGGGTCAAGCTCGACAGCCTCGGCGGGTTCGCGACCGCGGTCAGCCAGGACGGCGACACGAACAGCGGTTACTTCCTGCAGTACTCGGGCCAGGACAACCGGTTCGCGTTCAGCTTCGTCGGCGCGCGGGCGTTGGCGCCCCAACCGCCGACGGTGGGTCAGTGGTATCACCTGGTCGGTGTCCGGGACGCGGCCGCCGGCACGCTGAAGCTGTACGTCGACGGTCAGCCGGCCGGTAGCGCGTCGGTGTGCGCGGGCACGCCGGCCGCCGGCAACACGGTGATCGGCCGCGCCCAGTACGGCGGCCAGCAGGTCGACTTCTGGCGCGGCGCGATCGACCAGGTGCACGTGTACGACCGCGCGCTGCCCGACGCGGAGGTGGCTGAGCTGTACGGCTCCGGGAGGTAACAGCGTTTTGTTGACGGGCCGGCCACTTCTCGCGGCCGGCCCGTCACTGTTCTTGTCCATCTCGCCACGCACCGTGACACCGTGCGCTAGCCTGCTTGCGGGGTGTTTCCGCAGCTAGAAAGGACCACGGTGTCGACCAACCCGTTCGAGAGCCTGGACCCGGACACGGTCCTTCGCCAACTACAGCAGCAGGCCGACGACCTGGAGTCCAAGGCGACGCGGCTACGCACCGAACTCGCCAAGGCCACCGCGACGGCCAGTTCCCCGGACGGCGCGGTCACGGTGACCCTGTCGCCGACGGGCGCGTTGCAGAACATCCAGTTCTCCGCGAAGGCGGCCGGCCACACCCCGGACGCGCTCGGTCCGCTGGTGATGAAGACCGTGCAGGCGGCCCAGCGCGAGGTCTCCCAACGAGTGACCGCCTCGCTGGCCGAACAGTTCGGCGACCCCGACACGATGGACTTCATCACCCAGTTCATGCCGAAACCGGAAGCAGAGCCGGCCAAACCGGAACGAGCCCCGGACGACGACCTCAGCGACGGCGTACTGCGCAAACGCCCTGGCAGCCCGACCGCACCCGCACCGCAACCCCCGCGTCGTCGCCCGGATGACAGCGGCGGCTCACTGCTTCGCTGAGGAGGTGGTCATGGACAGGCTGCATGCCGACATCGAAACCCTGCAGGACTACGCCACCGCGGCCGGAACCCGCGCGAGCCACATCAAGGCGGTGCGCGAGGCCATTGAAGGCGTGTACCTCGGCACCGAGATGCTCGGAATCGTCAACACGTCCTTTGTCAACGGCGCGATTAGCGACCAGCAGGCGGTCGTCACCGCGTTGAACGGCGCACACTCCGCGGTGTCCCGGGACATGGACGCGGCGGCCGCATCGGCCAGCGACCTCGCCGCCACGGAAGAGACGAACACGAACCAGTTCACAGCGACGGAGCTGCCATGAACGGGGGCTTGTCCGTGGACGATGAGACCTGGGATCAGAAGTACACAGGCACGGGACTGACCGATTCCGCCGCACAGATCCTCAAGTCCATTCAGGACGGAGATGGCCTGTCGATCGCCGCGAACACCGGCGCCGCAGCACTCGACGTGCTCGGCTTCGTGGAGAACCCGCTCAAGGCGATCGGAGTCTCGACCGTCGGTTGGCTCATCGAGCACGTCTCGTTCCTGGACTGGTTTCTCGACCGGACTGTCGGCGATCCCAACGCGGTCCAGAACGCCACTGACACGTTCTTCCGCGCCGCACAGAGCATGGACGCCATCACGGCGGACCAGGTCAAGTCCTTCGATGTCGAGATGGCGGAGTTCCGAGTCTGGGGCAGCCCGTCGGCCAAGGCGTTCGAGAAGAGCGTCGGTCCGCGCGCCGATGAGCTGAAGACCATGAGCATGCAATGTCTCGCACTCGGCAGTGCCATGAACCGGGCAGGCATGCTCGTGGCGACCGTCCGGGGCATGATGCGGGACGTGCTCGCCGAGTTCACCTGGTGGGTGCTCAAGAAGGCTGCGATCGCACTGGCCAGCGCGACCTACACCGGCGGCACGTCGCTGGTGGCGTTGGTGACCGACGCCGTCCGCACAGGGGCGAAGGTGGCCAGAAAACTCGCCGCCGACCTCGCCGACATGGTCGGGCAGTTGGGTGGCCTGTTCGCCAAGCTGCGAAAGCTGGCCGGCCTGCTGGACTCGCCGGTGGCCACGGCAGCCGCGACCATGGCACAGAACCTGGTGCCGTCCGTGGCGAAAATGGCGGACGACCAGGTCGAGCTGACGGCGACGACCAATGCCGAACAGGAAGGCGCCCAGGCCAAACGGGACGCCGCCGCGGCAAAACAGCGGGCCGACGACACGGGCTCAAGGAAGCCGGACCTGGAGATCGACGTCCCCGGGGTGGACGAGCGTAAGGAACAGGGGCCCGGGCTGCCGTCGACGTGGCAGGTCAGCGGCACGCTCGACGACTGACAGCCGCGCCAGAGGAGTGACACCATGGGGGCATGTCGCTGATTGTCGTCATGGGGGTCACCGGGTCCGGGAAGACGACCGTCGGGGCCGCGCTCGCGCAGCGGTTGCGGGTGCCGTTCGGTGACGCGGACGACTTTCACAGCGCGGCGAACGTCGCGAAGATGTCGGCCGGCGTGCCGCTCGACGACGATGACCGACTGCCGTGGTTGCGCGCCATCGGGGCCTGGTTGGCGGCGCACCGCGACGGCGGCGGGGTGGTCAGCTGCTCGGCGCTGCGCCGGTCCTACCGGGACGTCCTCCGGGAGGCGGCGCCCGACGTGACGTTCGTGCACCTGCACGGGGACCGGGACACGATACGGCGCCGCGTGGCTGGGCGGCCAGGGCACTTCATGCCGGAGTCGCTGGTGGCGTCGCAGTTCGACACGCTCGAGCCGCTCGGGCCGGACGAGCGCGGCATGGTGCTCGACCTCGACCGGCCGGTTGACGAGCTCGTCGACGCCGCCGTGGAGTAGCTTCGAGGTCTGATGAAGACCATGATCGACTTTGACACGGCTCGGACCTATGCGATCCCGATGACCACGCGGTTCCGTGGCATCGACGTCCGCGAGGGCATGCTGATCGAGGGCCCCGCCGGGTGGGGCGACTTCTGCGCCTTTCCCGAGTACGACGACCGCGAGGCCGCCTCCTGGCTGACGACGGCCATCGAGGCGTGCACCGTCGGCTGGCCCGACCCCGTGCGCGGGCGGATCCCGATCAACGCGACCGTGCCCGCCGTCGGGCCGGAGCGGGCACACGCGATCACCTCGGCGTCCGGCTGCCGGACCGCCAAGGTCAAGATCGCCGACCACCCGGACTCGCTCGCCGAGGACCTCGCCAGGTTGGAGGCGGTCCGCGACGCACTCGGTGACGGCGCCATCCGCGTCGACGCCAACGCGCGATGGGACGTCGACACCGCCGTCACCACGATCCCCCTGCTCGACCGGGCCGCCGGCGGGCTCGAGTACGTCGAGCAGCCGTGCGCGACCATCGAGGAGCTGGCGACCGTGCGGCGACGGGTGTCGGTGCGGATCGCCGCCGACGAGTCCATCCGACGCGCCGAGGACCCGCTCCGCGTGGCCGTCGCAGAGGCCGCCGACCTCGCGGTGATCAAGTGCACGCCGCTCGGCGGGGTGCGGCGGGCGTTGCGCGTCGCGGAGACGTGTGGGCTGCCGTGCGTGGTGTCGTCGGCGTTGGAGACCAGCGTCGGGTTGAGCGCGGGGCTCGCACTCGCCGGGGCGCTGCCGACGCTCGACTTCGCGTGCGGGCTGGGCACGTTGTCGCTGCTGACCGGCGACGTGGTGGGCCCCGCGCGTGCGTTGACGCCGGTGGACGGATACCTGCCGGTCGCGCCGGTGACCCCCTCGCCCGCACCCGAGCTGCTGGACCGATACGAGATCACCGACCCGGCACGCGCGGCGTGGTGGCGGGACCGGCTGACGCGACTGGTGAAGCAGGGCCGCGTGCTCAGCTGACCTGGTCGCGCGTTGGCATTCCCGTCTGCGCGCCTCGGTGCGTGGTCGAGATGCCCGCGACCCGGACGGCCCACTCGGCGGCCGCCAACAGCGACGCACCGCGTGCCAGCCCGTCGGCCAAGGCGCCGCAGAAAGCGTCGCCCGCCCCGGTCGCGTCCACTGCCGCCACCGCCGCCGCGGGGAGGTGCGTCGACTCGCCGTCCGCCACGACCAGGGCGCCGTCCGCGCCAAGCGTGACCACCACGGCGCCGGGGCCGGCCAAGCCACCGGCCAGGGCAGCGGCGTCCGCGATCGTGGTGGGTTCCGGCGCACCCGCCAGCACACCCAGTTCCGAGCGGTTCGGGATGAGCACGTCGACGTCGGCCAGCAGGTCGGCGGGCAGCGGCCTCGCCGGGGCGGGGTTCAGCAGCACCTTGCCACCGGCCGCGCGGACCGCCGCCGTCACCGCGTCCAGCGGGATCTCCAGCTGCACCAGCGTCACGTCGGCCGTCGACAGCAGCGCGCCGGCCGCCCCGATGCCGGCGGCCGACAGGTGGCCGTTCGCGCCGGGGCTGACCGCGATCGTGTTCTCGCCGCCGTCGGCCACCGTGATCAGCGCTATGCCGCTCGGGGTGTTCGGGATCCTGGTCAGCCAGTCGAGCTGAACGCCAGCCGCGTGCAGCGAGTCCCAGATCGTCGACGCCAGCTCGTCGTCGCCCGTGTGACCGACGAACGCCACGTCCGAACCGAGGCGCGCGGCGGCCACCGCCTGGTTGGCGCCCTTGCCGCCCGGCGCGCGCAGGTGGTCGCGGCCGAGGACCGTCTCCCCCGGCGCGGGCAGCGCGGCGACCGGCACGACGAAATCGACGTTGCAGCTACCGACGACCGCGATCATTCCGCGCTGGACCTCGCCCACAGGTTGATGCCGCTCTCGACCGCGTGCTTGTCGATCTCGGCCAGCTCCGAGTCGGTGAACTCCAGGCCGGACAGCGCGGCCAGGTTGTCGTCGAGCTGACGGACGCTCGACGCGCCGATCAGGGTGGACGTCATCCGCGCGTCGCGCAGGGTCCAGGCCAGCGCGAGCTGCGCGAGGGACTGGCCGCGCGACGACGCGAGCTCGTTCAGCGCGCGAATCTTCGCCAGGTTCTCGTCGGACAGCATCGACTGGGACAGCGAGCCGTCGCGGGCGGCGCGGGAGTCGGCCGGGATGCCGTTCAGGTAGCGGTCGGTCAGCATGCCCTGCGCGAGCGGGGAGAACCCGATGCAGCCGACGCCGAGCTCACCGAGGGCGTCCAGCAGGTCCGGCTCGATCCAGCGGTTCAGCATCGAGTACGACGGCTGGTGGATCAGCAGCCGCACACCCATGCCGGCGAGCAGCGCGTGCGCCTCGCGGGTCTTCTCCGGCGAGTACGACGAGATGCCGACGTAGGTCGCCTTGCCATGCTGGACGGCCGACGCGAGCGCGCCCATCGTCTCCTCGAGCGGCGTGTCCGGGTCGAACCGGTGCGAGTAGAAGATGTCGACGTGGTCGAGGCCCATCCGCGACAGGCTCTGGTCGAGGCTCGCGAGCACGTACTTGCGCGACCCGCCGCCCTGGCCGTACGGGCCGGGCCACATGTCGTAGCCGGCCTTCGTGGAGATGATCAGCTCGTCGCGGTACGGGCGGAAGTCCGCCGCCATGATCCGGCCGAAGTTCGACTCGGCCGAGCCGTAGGGCGGGCCGTAGTTGTTCGCCAGGTCGAAGTGGGTGACGCCGCGGTCGAACGCGCGACGCAGGATCGCGCGGCACTGCTCGATCGGCACCTCGGTGCCGAAGTTCTGCCACAGCCCGAGCGAGATCGCCGGCAGGACCAGCCCGCTGTCGCCGCTGCGACGGTAGGACAGGTGGTCGTAGCGGTCCGCTGCGGCGCCGTAGGGCGGCGGAATGCTCATGCTTCGCGTCTCCTCGATCTTCTCCTCGCGGGTAACGTGCATGGTATGTCCGAGCTGGTGGACAACGTCGGATGGATGGGCTGGAACCTGGTGCTGGCCCTGGTTCCGCTCGGCCTCGCCCGGTACCTGTTCGGCAGCCGGGAGCGGCCGCGCTGGCTGCTGTGGTCCGGCGCCGCGGTGTTCGTCGCGTTTCTGCCCAACGCGCCCTACGTGCTGACCGACGCGCTGCACCTGCCCGGCGAGCTGTCCGCCACGGATGGCGACCACTGGCTCGCCGCCGCGCTGCTCGGGCAGTACCTGTGCCTGTTCGCCGTCGGGTTCGTCGCGTACGTGCTGTCACTCGTTCGGTTAGAACGTTGGCTGGCCGATCACGGCGTGTCGCGCCGCCGGGTGCTCGCCGTCGACCTGTCGCTGCACGCGCTGTGCGCGGTCGGCATCGTGGTCGGCCGGGTGTTCCGGTTCAACTCGTGGGACCTGGTGACCAACCCGGGCGGACTGCTCGACCTGGTCCGGGTGCCCCAGCCGAGGACGTTCGCGGTGCTGTTCGTGCTGTTCGCGATCCTCGCCGGCGGGGCCACGCTCACGCGCGCCCTGCCGGCGATCCTGGACCGCGCTGCCCGCGCGGGTTAACCCTCTTGGAGGTCCGCCAGGGCCTGCTTGACCTTCGACAGCTCCGCCTCGAGCTCGGCGAGCCGGCTCTGGTGCTGCTCGCGGGCCACGTCGAGCACGGACTCGATGGCCTTCGAGATGTCCTCGTGCAGCTCGGCGGCCGCGCGGGACACCGCGGCGGCCGGGATCGAAAGGCCCTGCAGCACGCGGCTACCCGAGTGCGACAGGTCGGCCTGCCACTCGCCGTCCATCGTGCCGGTGACCGTCAGAGTCAGCTCGACCGTGCGGGTCTTGCGGGCCGTGCTGCCCGGCTTGCGGCCGCGCTTACGGGGCGCCTCGACCTCGGCGGTCGGCTCGGCGGCCGCCTCGTCAGTGGTCGCTGGCTCGACCGCCGTGGCGGACTCGGCCGCCACCGGCGTCACGTCGGCGTTGGCCTCGCTCGTTGGGGACACCTTCACGCTCCTTCTTCACGGGAAACGCTGCGGAACGCCACATTAGAACATGCGTTCACCATGCGCATCCGCAGCGGGTTCGGGGAACCAC
>Ga0193717_1000889_pt1 | contig 18862 bp, 16 predicted proteins | sample U2c2metaG_FD_145900 | JGI IMG/M metagenome (GOLD analysis project Ga0193717, IMG submission 145900) | Soil microbial communities from a riparian zone of the East river system, Colorado, United States - U2c2 | ecosystem: Environmental > Terrestrial > Soil > Riparian zone | place: USA: East River...
ACGTGGACCAGCGGGCCGATCGCCAGGGCGTAGGCGACTGTGCCGAGGCCGACGACACCACCGAGAAGCCAGCCGATTGCGAGAACCGTGACCTCGATGGTCGTACGAACCAGGCGCACGCTGCGGCCGGTACGTCGCACGAGACCCGTCATCAGGCCGTCGCGCGGCCCCGGGCCGAGCTGGGCACCGATGTAGAGCGCGCCGGCCAGGGCGTTCACCACGATGCCGCCAAGCATGAAGACGATCCGCAGCCAAAGCTCGTCCGGCCGGTCCACCGTCGACAGCGTCAGGTCGGTCACCAGGCCGATCACGATGGCGTTGCTGATCGTGCCGAGGCCGGGCCACTGCCGCAACGGGATCCAGGCGAGCAGCACCACGAAGCTCATCACGATCACCACGGTGCCGAAGCTGACATCGACGTGCTTGATGATGCCGGAGTGCAGCACGTCCCAGGGATCCAGGCCGAGGTTGCCCTGGATCATCAGTCCCATCGAAGCGCCGTACAGGGTGAGGCCGAGGTAGAGCTGGACGAGACGTCGCGGCAGGTGCCCGGCTCGCAGTTGCTCGATCGGGTTCAGCGCGGCGAGTGGTCTGCCCCGGACGGTCTTGCCGCTGGGCGCTTCAGAAGTGGCGGTCACATGCTTCAGTCTGTGGCTGATTGGCCTGGTGTTCGATAGCCAATTACGCAATAGTGGACTGCATGACAGGGCAACATGTGCCCGCCAGCACGCTCGGCGGCCTCCTCGGCAGCTGGTCCGAGGCGTCCGGCCCGGCCTATCGGAGCCTGGCCGAGCGACTGCGGCTGCTGATCGCCGACGGGCGGATCATGCCTGGCGCGCGGCTGCCGAGTGAGCGTGAACTGACGGATGCTCTCGGAGTCAGCCGAACCACGGTCGCGTCGGCGTACCGGGAACTGCGGGACCGCGGCTACCTGACCAGCAAGCGGGGGTCCGGCAGCGTCACCTCCTTGCCGTCGCGCCTCGAGCCGGAACTCGGGCGCCACCATGCTCCGGGCATCGACACCGGCGGCCTCTACGACTTCACCTGCGCTGCTTCACCCGCCGTCGCCGGCCTCAGTACTGCGTTCGCCGAGGCGCTCGATGATCTTCCGGCGCATCTGGCGACCCCTGGCTATCACCCGCAGGGGATCCCGGAACTGCGCGCGGAGATCGCCGCGCGCTACGCCGAGCGCGGACTGCCTACCACCCCGGACCAGATCATCGTCACGGCCGGCGCCCTGGCGGCGACCTCGATCGCGGTCCGGGCGATGACGCAGATCGGCGACCGGGTGCTGACCGAGAGCCCGACCCACCCGAACTCGGTGGACGCGATCCGCCGCAGCGGCGCCCGGGTGGTCGCCGTCCCGATGAGCCCCGGCGGCTGGGACCTTCCTTTGCTGGAGGCAACGATCCGGCAGACTGCGCCGCGAGCCGCCTGGCTGGTGGTGGATTTCCAGAACCCGACCGGCTGGTTGATGTCCGACGCCGACCGGCAACGGCTGGCGAACGCCTTCGCCCGGGCCCGGACCACCGCGATCATCGACGAGACGTTGTTCGAGCTGTCGCTGGACGGGCAGCGGATGCCGGCCCCGTTCGCCTCCTTCGATCCCGGCGGGGTGATCACCGTCGGTTCGGCGAGCAAGTCGCTGTGGGGAGGGCTCCGGATCGGCTGGCTCCGGGTGCCGGAATCCCTGGTCGCCCGGATCCTCGACGCCCGCGCCTCGCTGGACCTCGGCGCGCCGGTGCTCGAGCAACTCGTCGTCGCGCGGCTGCTCCGCTCGTCGCTGGTGGAGGAACGTCGCGCCGGACTGGCTCTGCGCCGGGATGCGCTGGCGTCCGCGTTGACGTCGCTGCTGCCGGACTGGCGGTTCGAGCTGCCGGGAGGCGGGTTGTCGTTGTGGTGCGAGCTGCCCGCGGCGGTCGGATCGAGCCTGGTCGGGGTCGCCCAGCGTCATGGGGTGCTGCTCGTCGCCGGTTCGCGATTCTCCCCGGACGGGGGTCTGGAGAGCTTCATCCGCTTGCCGTACACCCTGGACCCGGACACGCTGCGCGACGCAGTACAGCGACTGGCCGATTCGTATGCGGGGCTGGCGGCGGGACCACCTCCCCGGCGTACCGGCGCCATGATCGCCTGACGTCGACGTCCCGTAATTACGGCCGGGAAGTTCCCCTGGGGGCGGGGCGTTGGGACACTGTGAGAGTCACTCTGCGAGAGGCGTGAGATGTCGTTCTTCAAGCGCAATACAGCCCTGGTCGAGCCCGAGGCCGCCCTGCCCGGCCGCGTCGAGCCCGGATACGCCGTACCGGCGGACAACATCGTGCTCGGTACGCCGCAGACCGCACCCGCTCCCCCCGGCTTCGAGGAAGTCTGGTTCGGCACCGGCTGCTTCTGGGGCACCGAGGAGATCTTCTGGCAGCAGCCGGGGGTCTACACCACGGCCGTCGGGTATGCGGGCGGTTACACCCCGAACCCGACGTACGACGAGGTCTGTACCGGGCGTACTGGTCACACGGAGGCGATCCGGGTGGTCTACGACCCGACCAAGACCACGTTCACCGACCTGCTGAAGGTGTTCTGGGAAACCCACGACCCGACCCAGGGAATGCGCCAGGGCAACGACCTCGGCTCGCAGTACCGGTCGGCCATCTACTACACCACCGACGAGCAGCGCGCGGAAGCCGAGCGCACGCGCGACCTGTACGCCCCGGTCATCAAGCCCCTCGGCTACGGCGACATCACCACCGAGATCGCCCCCCTCGGCTCGTTCTACTACGCCGAGGGCTACCACCAGCAGTACCTCTACAAGAACCCCAACGGCTACCGCTGCCACAGCAAGACCGGCGTCCCATTCCCCGAGTGACCGAGCTGAACGGCTGAAATGTCGAGAGTCGCGGGTCGGCCCCGATGTAGCTTCGAGAGGGCCGACCAGCGGTTGCTCCGACGTTAGGGATCTCTGATGAAGTACGTCGTACTGATCCACTCCAACCCGCAGCCGTGGGGCCACCCGACCGGCGACACCGTGGCCGAGCACCGGGCCCTCCCCAAGGCCGAGCGGGACCGGCTGAACTCGGACTTCGAGAAGCTCTTGAGCGACCTCCGGGCCAACGGCGAACTCCTCGGCGGCGAGGCCCTGGGCGACCCGGCCACGTCCCGCCTCTACCGCTACTCCGGCCGCCCGGTCGTCACCGACGGCCCGTACTCGGAGTCGAAGGAACACCTGGCCGGTTTCTTCCTCATCGACGTCGACACCCCGGAACGCGCCGACGCCGTAGCCCAAACCTTCGCCGGCCCGGGCGAAACCATCGAACTCCGCCCGATCCACGTCTTCTGAAGTCCCTGGCCGGGCCAGTACGTCGTACTGGCCCGACGGTCAGGGCATCAGTTGGCCAGCGACTTCCACGCAGTCGTCGACGCTGGCCGCTTCTGTCGCCCACGCGGTATTGCTACCACCAGCAGTACCTCTACAAGAACCCCAACGGCTACCGCTGCCACAGCAGCGCCACTCGTGCAGTTCCCGACAGACAAGCAGTAGCTGTGAACATTGCTATCGTCCGGTTCAATTGAGGCGAGGTGATTGGCTCGTGCGGAGTCAGGCGTTGGCGATCCGGGCGCGCGCGCCGGGCGCGTGCGAGGAGGCGGTATGACGACCGGCCAGGCCCGGGCCAGCGCCGAGTGGCTCAGGTTGCGGGAGCTGGCCGACGCGGCAGCCCGGGCGCCCGAGCTCGTCGACGAGGTCCGGGGGTACCTGCCGACCGACGGCGGGACGGCCATTCACGACCTCGGTTGCGGCAGCGGGTCGATGGCCCGTTGGCTCGCCGTGCAGCTGACCGGACCCCAACACTGGGTCATGTATGACCGGGACGCCGAGCTGCTCACCCTCGCCGCTGCGGACCCGCCGGGCGATGCCTTCGACGGAGCCCCGGTGACCATCGAAACCCGTCAAGGCGACATCACCCGGCTGAAGCCCGAAGAGCTGGCGGGCGCAGCCCTCATCACTGCCTCTGCGCTGCTGGACATGATGACCGCGGAGGAGCTCGGCCGATTCGTCGCCACCTGTGCCGGCCCGGGCTGCCCCGTGTTGATCGCCCTCAGCGTCACCGGTCGCGTCGAACTCACACCGAGCGATCCGTTCGACCAACGCGTCACCGACGCGTTCAACGCCCACCAGCGACGTACAACCAGCGCCGGAAGGCTCCTCGGTCCCGACGCGGTCGGCACCGCGGTGGACGGCTTCACCCGGCTGGGCCTCGACGTGCTGGTCCGCCCAAGCCCGTGGCGGCTCGGCCCCGGTCAGGCCGCTCTGGCGGCCGAGTGGTTCACCGGCTGGCTAGCGGCGGCATGCGAGCAGCGACCGGAGCTGGGCGCCGAGGCCCCGTCGTACGCACGGCGACGCTTGGCCGAGGCAGCCACCGGCCGGCTGTCCGTCACTGTGGACCACCTGGATCTGCTGGCGCGGCCCAGCTGAGGGCCTGCGCGCTCGGTGAATCATCGTGGCGCCGGCAGCTACCAGTCCCTGACCTACGCCTCTGCGTCGAACCGCTCGCCGGACGGGAGGTCAAACGTGTGCGCGCCTCGTCGAGCCTTCGTGGCCAGGTAGCGGGCGTTGGTCGCGTTGAGGTGCATCCTGGTCGGCACCCGCTCCGCAACGGTCACTCCGAGCCGATCCAGCTGGGCAGCTTTATCGGGGTTGTTGCTCAGCAGTGCGACCCGGTCCACGCCCAGGGCACGAAGCATCTGGGCCGCGACCGTGTAGTCGCGCCCGTCCTCGGCGTAGCCCAGCGCCAGGTTGGCATCGTACGTGTCGAGGCCGCCGTCCTGTAGCGCGTACGCGTCAAGTTTCGCGTACAGACCGATGCCGCGGCCTTCCTGGCGCAGGTACAGCAGGAACCCGCCGACCTCCTCGATGCGCCGGACAGCCTCGAGCAGCTGCGGCCCGCAGTCGCACCGCTCGCTCCCGAGTACGTCGCCGGTGAAGCACTCGCTGTGGACCCGGACCAGCGGCGGTCCCCCCGTGTCCACGCAGACCGCCGCCGCCCGGTCGCCGAGGCCGAGAGCCAGATGCTCTCGCCCGTCAGCGAGTCCGTCGAAGGAGTAGACGCGTGCGGTCGTGCCGAACCCGTCCGCGAACCGCAGCGGCAGCATGATCTGGGTACGGATCGTCGCCGTGGGCAGGTGCATCGTGTTCTCCTTCAGTCCTGCTTCAGTCCTGGCAGAAGCGCTCCGAGAGCGCGTAGCGCAGGAGTACGACGTCGCCGATCCTGCGCACATCCGCCAACCGGGCGTGGCAGTCGGGGTTCCACGGGAAGCTTCCGTCGCCGACGAACCGCGGCGCCCGGGAGTCGCCGACGAAGAACGGCGCCACGACCAGGTGCAGCTCGTCCGCGAGGCCGGCGGTGAGGAACTGGGTGTGCACCGTCCCGCCTCCCTCGACCATCAGCCGACGTACGCCACGCACGTGCAGGTCCTCGCTCATCCGGCACATGTCGACCCGCCGACCGCCGTCGACGATCGTGGCCACCGCCCCGAGCCGGAAACGAGCCTCGGCGACGGCGTCGCCGGGGCAGTAGACGAGCTTCTCGGAGTCGCCGGTGACGAAGAAGTTGGCGCGTGGGTCCAGCCGGGCCCTGCTGGTGACGGTCACCTTGATCGGTGTCGGCGGCAGGCCCCGGGCGGCGCGCCCGGCGCGCCGGGCCGAGGCCCGCACCAACAGCCGGGGGTTGTCATTGCGGACCGTGGCGGCACCGACGAGGATCGCGTCGCTGTCCGCGCGGACGGCGTCGACCCGGTCGAGGTCGGCATCGTTGGACAGCAGCAGTCGTTCGTCGGTGGCAGTGTCGAGGTAGCCGTCGATCGATATGCCGCAGCTGAGCAGGGTGTAGGGGCGATCAGGCATCGACAACGCTCCCGACTCGCTCCGGCTGCGCCTCGGCCGGGCCGCGCGCACCGTCCCGGGGGCGCCGTCGCCCAGCCAGCACGACGACGGCTCCGGGCAGAGTGGCCACCAGCGCGAGTACGCCGTACACCACCGCCACGGTGACTCCCTGCGCCGCGCTCAGCCCGACCGAGCCGAACGCCCATGCGGCCGCGCCCTCGCGCGGGCCCCAGCCGGCGATGTTTGCCGGCACCGCCGAGGCCATCAGCACGACCAGTGCCAGTGGCAGCAGCCGACCCAGCGACACGTCTATCCCGGTCGCCCGCACCGCGACCAGGAACACGGTGGCGTGGCCGAGCACGGTGAGGACAGAGGCGAGCAGGATGCCCGGCCAGGCCCGCCGCGCGAGGACCGCGTCGCGGAGATCGGTAGTGACGGCGCGCGCGATCCGGGCCGGGAGGCGACGTGGGTTCAGGCGCAGAGATACGGCGACCAGCGCGACACCGGCGACGACCGCGACCGGACAGGCGACCAGGAGAAGAAGCGAGCCTGAGCGCAGGGGCAGCAGAAGCAACACCCCCAGTGTCAGCACCAGCTGTACCACCTGCCCCGACGCCCGCTCCCAAGCGACGGCCCGGAGGCTCAGGCCCAGGTGGCCGAGGTCGCGCCCGTGGCGCACGGCCCGGTGGACGTCGCCCACCACTCCGCCGGGCAGCGTGGCGTTGAGGAACTGGGACCGGTAGTACGCAGCCACCGCTGTCCTCAGCGGCATCCCGACGCCGAGCCCGCCCGCGACCAGCCTCCAGCGCCACGCACAGCACAACGTGGTCAGCGACGTGATCGCCAGGGCGGCGGCGAGCGCCCATCCGGTCGTCAGTCGGAGCCCGTCCACCAACGGGCCGGCGCCCACCCGCCACACGAGAACAGCGAGGATCGCGGCGCCGCCCGCCAGGCGGGCCCACCTCCAGATGCTTCGGCTGATGGCGGTTCCGATCTCGTAGTTGAGGCCTCTTACAGTGATACGGCCATGATCCGCCGCTGGTTCATCCGGTCACCCGGCGACTTCCGTCAGCACGGCCGACAGCTCCCGTGAGGTCTGCGACCAGTCCGACAGCGTCAGTCGCCGGGACCTGGCCGCGGCGCGGAGCAGCGTGCGCTCGCAGGGGTCCCCGAGCCACCGGGACAACGCCTGCGCGAGAGCCTGTGGGTCGCCCGGCCCGACCAGCAGGCCGGGCCGGCTGCCGTCGGCGGCGTGGCCGAGAGCCTCCGGCACCCCACCGACGTCCGTGGCCACGACCGGCAGCCCGCGGGCGAGCGCTTCAGTGATGACCATGCCGTAGGTCTCGGCGTACGAGGCCAGCACCAGCAAGTCCGCCTCCGCGTAGGCGCGCTCGAGTTCCGCGCCCGTGAGCGGGCCTGTGAAGCACACCCGGTCGCCGAGCCCCCTGTCCTCGGCCTGCCGGCGCAGCACGTCGACGAACTCCATGTCGCGGTCCAGTGAGCCGACGCATGCGCATCGCCAGGCCGGGTCGTCGATCGTGGCCAACGCATCGAGCAGCACGTCGTAGCCCTTGACCGGGGTGATGGCTCCGACGCAGAGCAGCCGCCCGCCGGATGGCGAAGGCGGTGCAACGTCGGCCACGTCGACGCCCGGCGGTACGACGTACACACGATCCTCGGGCAGCGCGTAGTGGTCGAGCAGCCACCGTCGGGTCCAGTCGCTCGTGGCCACGATCGCGGACGCCGCCGAGAGCGCGGCGACCTCGCGCGGCTCGTCCCGCGGCATGTGCAGGAGTACGACGAGCCGCAGTCGGTCGGCCTCCGGCTCCAGCACCTCCGGAGCCACGGACGCCAGCAGGCCGTCGACCAACACCTGCCCGCCGCCCGGCACCCGAGCCAGCGCCGCAGCCACGGCCGAGCGGGCCGCCGTGTCGGGCCGGGGCCACTGGCCCGCCACGGCGTGCTCGTGGACGGACCAGCCGAGCGCCACGAGCCCGCGACAGACCCGGCGGTCGTACACGTTGCCACCGCTCGGCCGACTCGGGTCGTCGATCCCGTCCGGGACCACGACGTGCACCGCTGTCACAACGGGCGCTCGTAGCCCGCCGACGCGATGGGCGACTCGCCCAGCGTCACCCCGATCCGGGCCAGCCCCCTCGCGGACTCCCCTAGCCCGCCGGCCGCGACACGGTCGGCGAGCCGGTCCGCGATCAGCTTGGCGAGGACCTCCGTGGTGGTGTTGCGGCCGGCCAGCTCGGGCACCTCGTCGAGGTTGCGGTAGTTGAGGTCCGCAAGAGCGCCGTGCAACTCCTCGGCGGCCCGACCGATGTCCACCACGATGTCGTCGGAGTCGAGCTCCTCCCGGGCGAAGGTCGCGTCCACGACGTACGTCGCTCCGTGCAGACGCTGCGCCGGCCCGAACACAACGCCACGGAGGCTGTGCGCGATCATCATCTGGTCGCGAACGGTGACACTGAACATAGGTCCTACCCTTCGTCGTAGGTCAGCGTGTGGCAGAGCGCGGGCAGCTGTCCGGAGGCCAGTCCGGCCATCACCTCGGGCAGCTCGTCGAAGCGGGATGCGCCGGTCAGCAGCGCGTCGAAGGCCGGGTCCCGGAGCAGGTCCAGCGCGAGCGCGCGCCGCTCGGCGGTGGTACGCCGTCCACGCCGGGCGGCCGCGACGAGGCCGACCTGGCTGGCCCGGATGCCCAGGCGGCGGGAGTGGAATGCGCCACCGAGGGACAGCTGGACCTGCCGGTCCCCGTACCAGCTGAGATCGACGACGGTGCCCTCCGCGGCGAGCAGGTTCAGGGAGAGCTGCAAACCGGTGGACGTCGCGCTGGCGTGCATCACCAGGTCTTGCCCGCCGGCCGCGTCCTCGGGCCGCGCGAAGTCGACGCCGAGGGCGGTCGCGGTGTCCGCGCGCGTATCGTCGACGTCCACTAGGGTCACTTTCGCTCCTGGCATGCCACCGACCAACCGGGCGACGCAGCACCCCACCATGCCGGCGCCGACGACCGTGATTCTGTCGCCGACCAGTGGCGCGGCGTCCCACAGTGCGTTGACCGCGGTCTCCACCGTCCCGGCGAGAACGGCCCGCTCCGGTGGGACCTCGTCAGGGACCACTGTCACGGCCTCGATGGGCACCACGTATGCCGTCTGGTGGGGGAAAAGACAGAAGACAGTGCGCCCGCGCAGCTCGTCCGGACCCCACTCGACGATGCCGACGTTCAAGTAGCCGTACTTCACCGGGCCGGGGAAGTCGCCCTCCTGGAACGGTGCCCGCATCACGTCGTACTGAGACTCCGGTACACCGCCGCGGAACACCAGCGTCTCGGTGCCCCGGCTCACCCCGGACCGCAGCGTGCGCACCAGCACTTCGCCCGGACCTGGCTCCGGTAGCCGGACCGGGCGGATCTCGCTCCGGCCGGGTTCGCGGATCCAGAACGCGCGTGCATCGGTCGGCACCGTAGCCTCTTCTCCCGCCCGGATGAACCGAAGCGTCGCTGTTCTCGTATGAACTCTCGTACCACTAGATACGGAGGCACTGTGCATCTGGTTCAGGGGCGAGTGCGCAGCCGTATCCTGACCGGCCCGCTGACCGGCTTCGCTTGCCTGCTTGTGCTCCTCGGTGTCCTCGCGGCGACCACCGGCCTCGATGCCGCCGGCTGGGCGACCGGCGTCGCCTGCGGAGCCGGTCTTGCTGCCCTGCTCGCCCGCGCGCTGGCGCGTTACCGTCGTGACGGGCTGCGGCCGGCGGACAGAGTGACACTGGCTCGCGCGGTCCTCGCCTGTGGGGTCGCGGCGCTCACGGCGGACTCGTTCGGTGGCCACGCACCGGTGGCGCCCCTCGTGGCGCTCTCGACGGTGGCACTGATCCTCGACGGAGTGGACGGTCAGATCGCTCGGCGTACCGGGACCGCTTCGGCGTTCGGGGCGCGCTTCGACATGGAGGTCGACGCGTTCCTCATTCTGGTCCTGAGCGTGTACGTCGCACCTACGACGGGCTGGTGGGTGCTCGCGATCGGTGCGGCCCGCTACGTGTTCGTGGCCGCCGGTTGGGCGCTGCCGTGGCTGCGCGGTTCGCTCCCGCCCCGCTACTGGGCCAAGGTGGTTGCCGCGATCGTGGGCATCGCGCTGACCCTCGCGGCAGCCGACATCCTGCCCGACGCCGTGACCACCGTGGTGCTGCTGATCGCGCTGGGACTGCTGGCCGAGTCGTTCGGCCGTCACATCTGGGGGCTGCGGCGCCTGGCCGGAATCCCGCCCGGCCCTCGTGCCACCGTGACGTCGGTGCTGGCAGTGCTCCTGATCTGGGCTGCTCTCCTCGTGCCGGACCACACCAGCAACCTATCGCCGGCCGCCTTCCTGCGGATCCCGGTCGAGGGCCTGGTGTTCGTCGTCCTCGTACTGATGCTGCCGCCGAGACTCGCACGGATCCTCGCAGTGGGCGGCGGTCTCCTCGTCGGGGTGCTCGCGATCGTGCGACTGCTCGACAGAGGCTTCTACCTCGCCTTCGACCGTCCCTTCCACCCCGTCTACGATTCGGGGTACGCCGGCTCCGCGCTAGGCCTGCTCGGCGACTCGATCGGCCGCGTAGGCGCCATCGCGGTCCTCATCGGAGCCGGGCTGCTCTGCGTGGCCATGCTCGGCCTGCTGGCGCTGTCGGCCTTGCGACTGACCCGGCTCGTGGCGAGACACCGACGGCCGTCGATCCGGATCGTCGCCGTCCTGGCCGTGATCGCGCTGGTCCCCGCACTGATCGGCGCCCAGCCGGACCCGGACGGACACATCGCCTCGGCCGCCGCGGCGCGGCTCGCAACGCAGGTCCATGACGACCTCAACGACCAGCGGGACTTCGAACGGGCGCTCGAGCAGGATCCCTTCCGCAACACCCCAAGCAACGACTTGCTGACCCGCCTGCGGGGCAAGGATGTGCTACTGGTGTTCGTCGAGAGCTACGGACGCACCGCGCTCGACTACCCTGTGGTCCAGTCGGCGCTCGATGCGGGGGACAAGCGGCTGCAGCAGGCCGGCTTCTCCTCGCGCACCGGCTTCCTCACCTCGCCGACCTTCGGCGGCATCAGCTGGCTGGCACACTCCACCCTGCAGTCCGGGGTGTGGGTGAACAGCCAGCGGCGGTACGACCACCTCGTCACCCGCGATCGGCTCACCCTCACCGACGCGTTCGGTCGCGCGGGCTGGCGGACCGTCGCCGACGTACCGTCCAACGACGAGGACTGGTCGGTGGCGAAGGCGTACTACCACTACGAACAGGTCTACGACCGCCGGAACGTGGGGTACGCCGGGCCGTCGTTCAGCTACGCCTCGATGCCTGACCAGTACACCCTGGCCGCGCTCCAGCGCCTGGAGCTCGGGCAGCGGAACCGCGCTCCCGTCATGGCCGAGGTCGACCTGGTCTCCAGCCACACGCCCTGGACACCGCTCCCCCGGCTCGTCGACTGGAGCCAGGTCGGCGACGGCTCGGTCTTCGACCCGATGCCGGCCGAAGGCCACTCGCCGGACGACGTGTGGCCGGATCCGGACCGGGTGAAGGCCGCCTACGCACAGTCCGTCGCCTACTCGCTCGACGCCGTGACCTCGTAGGCGAAGCAGGCCCACGACCCCAACCTGGTGCTCGTCGTCCTCGGCGACCACCAGCCGGCCAGCATCGTCTCCGGCGAGGGAGCGAGCCGCGACGTGCCGGTGAGTATCATCGCCGCCGACCCGGCCGTGACGGCTCGGGTGGCGGACTGGGGCTGGCGGGACGGGCTGCGGCCGGGCGACGGCGGACCGGTCTTGCCGATGGATGCCTTCCGGGACCGGTTCCTCACCGCCTACGGCCCCTAGCCCTCGCCCACTTCCCTACGTCGACGCGTTCGCCCCCGCACAAGGAGAAGCGACGCCGTAGCCCAAACCTTCGCCGGCCCCGGCGAAACCATCGAACTCCGCCCGATCCACGTCTTCTGAAAGTCCCTGGCCGGGTCAGTACGTGTACTGGCCCGACGGTCAGGGCATCAGTTGGGTGTCCAGCTAGTGGTGGCGTCGGGCGAGGTGGACATGGATCTCGGCGTTGAGTTCCACGGTTTCGGGGAGGACCTGGAGGGTTCGGCGGAAGATCTGGTCTCGATCGGCGGGCTCCAGCATCACGTAGGCCGAGACCGTCGAGAGTTGTCCGATGTAGTCGTGGGCGCTGATTGTCAGGCGCCGTTCGATCACCGACTGCCGGACATCGGTGAACCACTCGGACTGCTGGAGCTCTGTGCCGGGCCATTGCATCGGGCGATCCGCGGGTGTGCCGTCGGGCGACGGGACGCCGTCTTCCTCCAGGTACGGCGCACGTGCGGCGCGCGCGGCCTCCTTGAGGGCGGGGTCGGCCAGCTGGATCGGTACACCGAACGAGGCGAACACGCCACCCGGTCGGACGAGTGCGGCCATGCGGTCCCACCGGCCTTCAGGGTTGGTCCAATGAAGCGCGGCAGCCGAATACACCAGCTCGTACGACGAATCCGGCGGCAGGTCCTCGAATGCGGCTTGCACGGTTGTGACGTTGGCCGGCACGTGTTTGCGCATTTCGGCGAGCATGGCCGCGTCAGGCTCGGTCGCCGTGACCGCGATCCCTCCCTGCGCGAACAGGCGCGTCGCCTTGCCTGTCCCGGCGCCGATCTCGAGGGCGGTCCGGATCGGCCCACCGGCGTACGCCATCACCAGATCGAGGAGTTCCGCGGGGTACCCGGGCCGGAACCGTTCGTAAGCCTCCGCCACCGCCCCGAAGCTCAACGCGCGCGCAACCATGCCGGCATCCTGGCACCTTCCACGCCCCAGCGCTTGGCATTTTCCCCGCCGAAGAGCGCGCCGGACCATCGTTACTCCGCTGCCGCCACCGTTGCCAGTGCCCGAACCGCGAGCGCGGTCGGTTCAATCGGCAGGATGACAGGGAGCTTCTATCGCCCCGTCGGTGGATGCTGGCGTGCCGACCGACAGGAAATGGTGGGGTCTGAGGCCTCAGAGTGGCTACTGCTAGGCGTGAGATACGCACAGCAGGCGCCCATTACCTGTCCGTCGGCACAAGCCCACGCAAATCAGCCGCATAGTGACTTGGTGAACATGAGGGTGGCGTCGTCGTCGTTTCGGACCAGTTCGCCGGGTGGGACCTGCTTGAGGTTGTAGAGGATGCCGCGGCCGTCGGGGATATAGCCGCGGCGTACGTACATCCGTTGGGCCGTGCCGTAGTCGGCGTACAGGCCAACGCCCAAACCGACCACGTCGGACCGCTCGGCGACCAGCGCCTCGGCGGCGTCCATCAAGCCGGTACCGATCCCCCGCCGGCGGAACCTCGGCAGCACGTTGAAGTCCTGGATCTCAGGGATCCCCTTGAACGGCTCGTACGGCGATTCCCACCACACCGTGACGTACCCGGCGTACTCCCCGTCGACCGTCGCCACCAGCACGCTGCGCAGCCCGGCCCGCTGATCCGCAACATACTTCTCGTACTGCGACACCGGCTTCTCCCAGCCGATCGCGGTCATCGCCCCCGAGATCACCTCGGGGTCATCGTCCCGCAGAGCCATGATCGCGTACCCCGAGCCGCCCACGAAATCCTCCCAGCACCGATATCCGACGTCCGTTGGCGAGTACATGATCCCCCGAGGTCAGCCCATGGTTTTCTGGCCGTCGATTGTTTCTCGGATGATGTCGGCGTGGCCGGCGTGCTGGGCGGTTTCGGCTGTTATGTGGAGGAAGACGCGCCGTACCGTCCAGAAGACGCCCGGCGGCTGCCAAGGTGCCGCAGGGAGCTCGTAGGTGGTGTCCAGATCGAGCGTGCGGACGAGGTCGTCAGTGGCGGCTGCGACCTTCTCGTACTCCGCCAGTACGCCGGCCAGCGTCTCGCCCTCGGCGAGGCGGAACTGGTTCTCCCATTGGGCGATGCGCTCCGGGGTGTACTCGGTCTCCTCGGGCGCATCCGTGCTGCCGCCCGTCTGGGCGAAGTCGGCCCAATTCTGCTCGACCGCGGTCACGTGCTTGATCAGGCCGCCGACCGTCAGCGCGCTGACCGTACTGCGGGTGTTCGCCTGCTCGTCGGTCAGGCCTTCCGCGGTGTGGCGCAGGAAGTAGCGGTGCTTGGTCAGAAAGTCGAGGATGTCGGCGCGCTCACCGGTCACGATCTGCTCGTTCGTTGTCATGTACTGAGCCTAAAAGCTATAGCGGCCAGTTTATTACCGCTATTACGAGCAGTTTGGACGGTATGCCGAACACGCCGGCGGGCGGACACTGAGTTCGTGGGGAGAGCCGCGGTAAGGCGGGACTCCCGGCTCGCCGGCCGGGTGGTCGAGCAGCAGCTTCTCGCGAGTGCTCTGAAGGGGACCGCGAGCGGACGCCCGTGTGCGGTGGTGGTGCACGGGGAGGCCGGCGTGGGCAAGACCCGGCTGATTCGTGAGGTGTGTGAAGGTCTGGGCGACGACACCGAAGTGCTGTGGGGTACCTGTGTGCACTTCGGCGAGGCCTCGGTCCCGTTCGCGCCGGTGATCGGTGCGCTGCAGGCGTGGCTGGCGCGTGCTGACGCGGAGACCCGAGCGGAGGTGTTGGCCGGGGCCGGTGACCTCGGTGTGTTGCTTCCGGCTCTGGGGCGCGGTGACGCCCGGAAGGGACTGCGTGGGCGGCTACTGCCCTCGATCGACATGGTCGTCAACCGTCTCGCCGACCTGGGTCGGACCGTCGTTGTGATCGACGACCTGCAGTGGGCGGACAGTACGTCGCTGGACGTGCTCGCCTACCTGATCGCCGGGTTCCGCGAGCAGCGTCTGGCGGTGCTCGCAACATGTCGCGACGAGCACCGCGGTGAAGGTCATCCGCTGCACGGCTGGCTCGCGGACATGCGGCGGATGCCGCTGTTCAGCGAAGTTCACCTCGACCGGCTCGGCCTCGTGGGGACGGAGGCCCAGCTCGAAGGCCTGTTGGGGCGCATGGTGGACGTCGGGTTCGCGTCCCAGGTGCACGAACGCTCCGGCGGGAATCCTTATCTCACCGAGCTCATGGTCCGCGGCCTGTCGGAGACGGAAGCAGACCTGCCGGCGACTGCACCGGCCGCGCTCCGCGACGCGCTGCTGGCGAGCTGGCACCGGCTGTCCCCCGCGGCCCGCCAGGCCACCCGCGTGCTCGCCGTCAGCGGCCGTCCGACCGAGCTCGCGGTGCTGACTGAGGTGGCGGCAGACAACGGCGTCGCGCCCGCCATGCTCCCCGCCTGCCTCACCGAGGCCAAGGACCAAGGCGTGCTGCGGCCCGATGACCAGGGACGGCAATGGTTCCGGCATCCGTTGCTGGCTGAGGTCCTGTACGACGCCATGCCACCGGGCGAAGCTGCCCGGGTCCACGCGACTTATATCCGTGGGCTTGAGTCCCTGCCCGACGATCTGCGGGGGAACGTAGCGGCAGACCTCGCGGTTCACCATGAGCGGGCTGGGCAGATCGACGAGAGCTTCCAGTGGTCACTCATAGCGGCGGACCATGCTGCGGGCCTGCATGCCTCTGCCGAGGAGGCCATCAGCCTCAAACGGGCTTGTTCATTGTGGAACGCGGTCCCCCAAGCGGTTCGGGGCACACCTGCCGAGCACGTCGACCTGCTGTACCGAACTAGTCTGACCTGCAACAACGCCGGCCAACTCGAAGCGGCCATTGCCCACGCGGTACTAGCCCTCGACCGGGTGGATCGCGCTCGGGAGCCGCTCTTGGCCAGCACACTCCTTCGTTCGTTGGCTGAGTACACGTTCCAGCGCCCGACCTCAGGCACCGCAATCGTCCAAGAGGTTCTCGAGGCAGTCGAGTTGACAGAACCGTTTCCCGACAGCCCGCAGCGCGCCAGCGCGCTGGCCACCCTTGCTGAGGCCGAACTGCGGGACCACGTCATCTCGGAGGCCGCGGCACACGCTGAGGAAGCCGCGCACGTAGCCCACAGGTCTGGTTCACAACAGGCGCTGGCGGACGCGCTCAATGTCCGGGGGCATATCCACCTCCTGTTGGACGATGTGGAGTCCGCACTGGCGGATTCGACAGAGGCCGGTCGCCTTGCACGGCTGTGCGACGACAGCCCGGGCTGCGTGGAAGCCGCACACTTCCGCGTGATCGACCTGCTGAAGCTAGGACTGGTCAGCGAGGCGACCGAGGCCGCCCTGACAGCATTCGAGGAGACACGCCAAATGGGAAACGTGGTGTGGTGCTACATGCTCGCCGCCCAAGCCGCTGAAGGGATGCTGTACTCGGGGCGATGGGAGGACTGTCGCAGTCTGCTGCGGGACGCGTTGTCCGCGCGATGCGAATCCATTCCAGGCGCCGAGGTTCGGCTGGTCGCGGCGAAGTTTGCCGTCCGGTCTGGAAGTCTGGCGGCAGCGAGGCAGCACCTGGATCGGGCACTGGAGCTGATTCCAGGCGAGTTCCCGGGCCAGCGCGAGGAGCTGGCGCTGGCCGGAGCGGAGGTCTTCGTGGCGACCGGTGAACCGCTCGAGGCGCTCGAGTGGGTTCGGACCCGGATGGCTCCGGAAGGCGTGCCCGGCGACTACAAGGACCAACTCCTCGTGGCTTTCGCCAACGCTGCGGCCGACCTCGCGGTGGCAAGCCGAGATGCCGGTGACACCGACACCGCGATCCGGGCGTTGGCCGCGCTGGACGAAGTACTCGGACAATGGCCGGAGAAGGCCGTCACGGCAGGAGCCGGCGACCGGGTGATGCTCGCGGCGCTCTTCGCCGCCGAGGTCGCCCGTTGCCGAGGGCAATCAGATGAGGCGATGCGGTGGGAGCAGGCGATCGAGAAATGCCGCGAAGCTGGTGCACCATGGCATGCCGCTGTTTCGCGCCTGCGCTGTGCCAACGCTCGGATCGCCGCCGGGTCGACAGGCTCCGACGTGAGCGAGCTGTTGCGGCAGGCCCACGGGACTGCTGTTGAGCTCGGGGCCAGACCGTTGCAGAGGGAGGTCGAGTCGCTCGCCCGGATGGTGCGCCTCACGCTTCGCGTACCGACCCCGATCGCGGACCCGCCTCGAAGACCAGCCGCGCTCGCCGGCCTCACCACGCGCGAGCGAGAGATCCTGGCCTTCCTGGTGGCCGGACGCTCCAACGGCGAGATCGCCAAGGATCTCGTGATCAGCGACAAGACCGTCAGCGTGCATGTCTCCAGCATCCTCCGAAAGACCGGCACCGCGACCCGGGTGGAAGCGGCAGCACTCGCCAAGCGCTTGGCCGCCCACCCTGACAGCTGACGACCGGCCAGCAGCGCTCAGACAGCTGACAGGTGGCGACGCCGGTACAGCCACAGTCCACCAAACGCGAGGCCGGCACCACCAAGTGCGGAGGCGCCCATCCGCAGAGCCTCGGCCCCTTCGCCGTCCGACGGACTCTGGATAGGCGCCGCCTCGAACGGGCCCACTTCTGGAACCAGCTCGCACACCGGGTGGTACGGGTAGTTGCATTGCGGGGTCGTGTACCTGTCCGCCGGGTCTGGTTCCAGTCGTGCCGACGCTTCTGTCGCCGTGAGCGCGGCCGCGCTCAACGCAAGTGCGGATACTCCGATGGCCGAATACCTTCGGTTCATGATTGCTCCCCTTGAGGACCGGCGGCGAGGATCGCCGCTCCCCTCCACCGTCGGCGCGCAGGCTGCGCCGCCACATCATGGTCACCCCCTCAGATCGTCGGCCCGACCCACTCAGATTTCGTGCGTGTTCGGAACTTAGAACCACACTGCGTGCTCAGTTGACGGCGGCGCCGAACCACTTGGGTAGGTGGGTGAGGAGGTCTTGCTGGTTTTCGCCGACCCACGCCACGTGACCGTCGGGGCGTAGCAGGGCTGCGGGCACGGTCAGTTCGTCGCTGGTGTCGACGACGTGGTCGATGCGGTCTTCCCAGCCCGCTACCGAGAGACCGCCGGTCTGGTCGAGCAGGAGTCCGCGCCCAGCGCGCATCAGCCCGTAGAGGTGCCCCTGCTTCAGCTCCACATCCCGCAGACGCCGGCCGAGCAGTTCATCGCCTTCGCCGAAGTCGTAGCGGATCCCGATCGACATGATCATCTCGATCAGGTACTTGTTCACGTCAGGGAAGTCCATCAGTCTCGACATGAGCCGGCGCACCGCCTGCGAATTAGGGTCTGTCGCGATCAGCACCCCCTGCGCACGGGTGTTGTCCAGGACCTCGGCGGCGACCGGGTGCCGTTCGGTGTGGTAGCTGTCCAGCAGCCCCTCCGGCGCCCAGCCGTTGATCTCGGCAGCCAGTTTCCAGCCGAGGTTGAACGCGTCCTGGATGCCGAGGTTGAGCCCCTGTCCGCCGAGCGGCGGGTGGACGTGAGCCGCGTCGCCGGCCAGCAGCACCCGGCCGCTCCGGTAGCGCTCGGCCAGCCGGGTGGAGTCACCGAAGCGCGAGAGCCAGCGCGGTGAGTGCGCACCGAGGTCGGTACCGGCAGTCACCTGCAACTGCTGCTTGAACTCCTCGAAGGTCGGTGGGACCCGGGGGTCCTCGGCCACCCCGGCCGCCGGTACGACGACGCGATACACCCCGTCGCCGACTGGCCCGGCGCCGAACCGCAGCTGGGTCTTGCGGACCTCGACATTCACCTCGGTGATGGTCTCCAGGGACGCGGTCAGCATCATCTCGCCCAGCAGCGTCTCGACCAAGGCGGACTCACCGGGGAACGCGACGCCGAGAAGCTTGCGCACCGTACTGCGCCCGCCGTCGCAGCCGATCAGGTAGCGGGACCGCAGCTCCGTGCCGTCGGCCAGCTCAACCGTCACCTCGTCCTCATCCTGGCTCAGCCCGACCAGTTCGGAGCCGCGCCGGATCTCGGCGCCGACCTCGGCGGCGTGCTCGGCCAGCAGCCGGTCGGTGACAGGCTGTGGGAGGCCGAGGGTGTACGCATGGGCCGTCTCCAGCCGCTCGGGCGACTGCTTGGTGATGCCGGCGAAGAAGCCGTACCGACCACCGATCGGGTACTGCGTGCCGACCGCGAGGAACC
>Ga0193717_1000890_pt1 | contig 18855 bp, 17 predicted proteins | sample U2c2metaG_FD_145900 | JGI IMG/M metagenome (GOLD analysis project Ga0193717, IMG submission 145900) | Soil microbial communities from a riparian zone of the East river system, Colorado, United States - U2c2 | ecosystem: Environmental > Terrestrial > Soil > Riparian zone | place: USA: East River...
TCTACATTGAAAATTTGATATAATAATCGTGTTGGTAAGTCCAGATCATCGGACAGCTCTTGTCTCTAAGAATAACTGTTTACTGGCTCACGTTTGATGAAGAGACTCACTATTAACTAATAAGGAGTCATCAAATGTCGAAAATGACAAAAGATGAACAGACGGACTGGTACGAGCGAAGTCACAAGCACTGGCGTTCGTGGGGTTCGTGGTTCAGCTGGGGCTCTCCTGTAGGTCTAAGTATATTTATACTTACCCTCGCGGGAGCAGCTTGGATTATTGCTCAAATATAGAGCAATCAATTGTAAAAACAGGGCGCTTACGGTGCTCTGTTTTTATTTTGCTCATGCTTGCATTGTTAGACCCTCAGTAATATAAATGGAGTACTAAGGAGAAGTATGGGATTACCAATTCAGAAGGAAACCGCCGCTCACAAGCTAAATGAAGCTATGGATGCGGAATGGATAAATGAGTATTCAAAAGAATCATTAGAGCTTGCTGCTGCTCAGTTGGCTATCGCGCTTGCAGCATCTAATGGCAATTCTGAAGTAGGTTTACTTGTTACGCGCGTTGAGGAAAGCGAGGAAGGTACGGACATAGTGGCTGCCGACTTCCTAAGTGATAAGGAAAAAGAATTTCTGCCTGCCGCTCAAGTTGTCATAAACTTAGTACAACTTAGTGCGCAGTTTAGTGCAATAAAAACTACTCAGGCGTTTCAAAACGTACATCTACACTCGCATTAATAAACATATTCTTGTTTTTATTTGCCGTTCTTCTGGCGGTATCTAAGCAGAGTGTTTTTGCTATACTAGAAGTATGCAAAAAATAGCTACAAGAGTATTTATTTACGCGTCGATTGCCTTTGGCATTATTGGGATTTTAGTCGTGCTGACCGCCTCAGGTCCGGACCAGAAGGATTCTGATCTTAGCGAGGTGCTCATAAGGCTCTTGTTCGCAACCGTTTTTATCATCCTGCCTTCTTTTGCGCTAAGTATTGCCGGTAAGTACCTAAACGACAAATCCTAGTTAAAATTTTAAAGTTATCCGGCTATGTTGGTCGGCATGGAAATTTCAAAATTCGAGCCAACATTAGTTTCAGAAGTTACATTTATATTGCCTTCGTGTAAATCTAATATTTTCTTTGCCCAGTACAGGCCTAGTCCTGTGCCTTTTACAGATGCTGAGAGAGAATTATCAATCCTGGAAAACTTCTTAAACAGTTTTTGTAGATCTTTTTTAGGTATTCCTACGCCGTGATCTCTAATTGTAACTATTGTATTTAGTTTGTCCTGACGAATATCAATAGTGATATGCTTTCCGGCTTCTGAATACTTACCGGCATTGTCCAGTAAATTTTCCAAAACCATCAACATGAGCTTAGGGTCAATACTAGCTATCATTTTTGCTTTAGGTTTATCAAATATGACAGTTTGTCCTCTGTGCTTAAATAGTATTGCTTGCCCCTTTATGGCTTTTTCAATCTGCGTAGTTACGTCACAATAGGCTTTATCCAGATAGACCTTACCGGCATCCACCTTGGCTACTCTGAGTAGATCTTCAATAATTTCAAGCTGTCGCTCGTTATTTTTATAAGCGACCCCTAACATATCAAGCTGGTCATTCGTTAATTGGCCCGCATAGCCCATTTGCAACATCCCAACATATTGGTTGACGGCCGTAGCAGGGGTACGAAGTTGATGAGACGCCAATGAAATAAACTCGTCTTTCGCGTCATTAAGGCCTTGGAGCTGATCACGCTGTTTAACTAAGTTCTCTGTGAGTTTATCGGAATCAACTTTTAACTTCCACTGCTCGGTGACATCTTCCATAGCCAGCAGAATGAGTTGCTTACTATCGACTTGCCTGGCATTGAGAAGTATAGTTTTTTTTCCAATCGTTGGAAAAATGTGGGTAACTGCATAGTTATTTAATAGTCTGTGGGCTGGTAGAATTTTTTCAAGTAATATCCGAAGCTCTGGTGCGTCCCATTGACTGTTACCCAGATCATATATACTTTTGCCCTCTGTATCTTTTTTGATTACTTTAAATTTACGATAGAAAGATAGGTTAGCAGTTACTACATTCAGATTTTTATCTAGAATGATGAATGGTTCACGTACAGTCTCTGTTATTTCCTTGTAGTACACCATCTGCTTTTTAAGTGCAGCAATTCGATTATCTTGGTTTATTAACTTTGTTTGAGTTTTTTGGTCGTGCTTAGAATTACTCATTATGAACTTAATCCGTTCTGGACTGGTTAAGATTGTACAGTTTGGATAAAACCGCCGTTCCCTAAGTGTGCTCTCACCAAACAATAATAGATGTAAGATATTCGAGGAAAGCATAACCATCCTGGAAGAGGTACTCGTTTGTTTGATATAATTTAAGTATGACTAAAACAGCAATTGCCACTGGTGTAGTGCATGAAGTACCGGAAGATTTGCGCAAAGCCCTGGAGGCTGACGAATCTGCCTTGGAAAGATGGGAGGACCTGACGCCGCTCGCTCGCAATGAGTGGATTTGCTGGACAATCTCCTGCAGGAAACCAGAAACCAGGGCAAATCATGTTGATAGGGTAATTAGCGAGCTGCTCCAAGGTATGCGCCGCCCTTGTTGCTGGCTGGGCTGCAACCACCGCTAAATAACACTGTCTCTTTACAATTTTATATTTTTGTGTTATTCTATGTTGATGATACATGAAAGTAAAATTAACGTTGGCTCTCTAGGCCCTGATGGCTCGCTCAAAGATTGTGCCATGCTGTGTCCAGACTGCCCTCGGCGCACGGGTGAACGCAAGGTGAAAGCCAAAGGAATATCTGGATGGCTTGGTAAAAAGGTGACTGAACGAGTTCATTACAGCTCCTTGAAATCTGGAATCTTAAGAAGCTTTCAAACTAATGGGGTTCATGGCGTTTTTCACGGAGAAGGTGCTGATAACACCGGTACTGTGACAGGTCTTAACCAAAATACCATAGAAGAGGCTCTTGAGGCTGTTATTAACTGCGAGGGGACAGAAAAAGGCGGAAACGTTTGCGGTGCGCTTGGTCCCATGTCATATGACGCGATGGTTAGTTTAGATTCTTCCGTTGAGCGAGCTATTGACGAACTGCCGCTTGAAGACATGTTAGCAACGCTAGTAACTGACGAAGCAACAAGGATAAAGGGTAACGCTCTGCCTGAAACCGAAGTGTTCGTCAATAACTCTCAACCAAACTCTTCAATATAGCCCTCTAGGTACGACTCGCTCATGCTTGCCTAGGGCTTTGATTCGTTTTAGTTTGCCTTGGTGTCGTGACTAATCATACAGAGATTATGTATTGGACGGGTATAATCGTACTTATAAATAAGGGGGCATTATGAAGCAAATTACGCCAAATCTATGGTTCGACGGTAACGCCAAAGAGGCAGTTGATTATTATGTGTCGGTGTTTCCGGACAGCAAAGTGACCAATACTATGTATTATCCAAAGACTAAAGAGGAAGGTTTAGCGGATTTCCAGCTAGATATGGCCGGCAAGGAGCTGGTGATTGATTTTGAGCTGAGCGGTAACCACTTTACGGCTATTAACGCCGATTCCACGTTCAAGTTCAGCGAGTCCGTATCATTCTCGATTCCATGCAAGGACCAGGATGAGATCGACTATTATTGGGAAAAACTCTCCAAAGTGCCCGAATCAGAGCAATGCGGCTGGTGTAAGGACCAGTTCGGATTGAGCTGGCAGGTTGTACCAGAAAACACCGGTGAACTCTTGAAGAAACCAGGTGCCTACGCCAACATGATGAAAATGCACAAGTTGGTCATTGCTGATTTCTAGCAGCTATTTGACGAAGGCCCGCCAGTAACTGAAGACGTAGAAGCCACTGACAAAGATTATGCAGGCTGTGCTAGAATCAGCTTATGGTTGGTAAGAAGTCAAAACATAAATCCAAGCGTTTTTTAGCCCGGCATCGTTATCTTAAATACTTTTTAGTCGTTTTGCTGTCTATTGTCTTACTGATCGCTTTTGCCCTTACTTTCTCTCATGTGCGTACGTCTATCCGCCAATCTAAGCTCGAGCCGTTTTATAACACTAAAGGGCTGGTTGCCAAAGGCAAGTTGGGGCAGATTGTCAGGCAAGAGCCGTTGGGAGTAAATCTTGAAAACGGCACTGCTACCCGGATTTTGTACCGCACCCAGCGGGCGAACGGCAGCTACACGTTTTCTTCTGGTATGATCTTTGTGCCCAATAACGCTAACGCCGGGCTACCAAGACCAGTCGTGGCTTGGGCGCACGGCACCATGGGACTAGGCGACCAATGCGCGCCAACCCGGACGCCTAATCCAGTTAAAGATATCGCGGGGATAAATAGCATGCTGGCTAAGGGCTGGGTGGTGACAGCCACAGACTACGCCGGTTTTGGCACACCCGGAACCCAGGGCTATCTTGTTGGCGGTTCTGAAGCCAATGACGTATTGAACAGCGTCCGGGCCGCTCGTGACCTGCCTAGCGCCAAAGCCAGTAATAAATTTACGGTTTGGGGTCATTCCCAGGGCGGCAGTTCAGCGTTATTCACAGCGTCCGCCGCGGCTCAATACGCGCCTGAGCTTGATTTGGTGGGTACAGTGGCCTCGGCGCCAGCCGCCGAGCTGGTGTCCTTGTTTAGCCAGCAATACAACACCTTGGTTGACTGGGTGATTGGTCCAATCTTGGTCACTTCCTGGCCAGCCGCTAACTCAAGCCTAAATGCCAAGCAAGTAACGAGTTCTTTAGGGTTCGATAATTATCATCGATTAGCCAATGATTGTATTGGCAAGTCCACTATAGCTGGCTTGATTCGAAACGGGCTTGGCCAGAAATTCTTCTCTGTTAATCCTATGGACGTACCGGCTTGGCGAATCATGGCCGAGCAGCAATCGGCGCCAGTATTAGCTCCAAACCAGCCTCTAATGGTGGTGGAAAGCGAAAATGATAACGTGGTACTGCCAAATACAACGGCCTTATATATACAGACGGCCTGCAGCGCCAGTTCGGACTTAACCTCATTATGGCTCCAAAAGGCTTCGCACCTCCAGATTCCTAGTAAGAGCTCGGCCCAGGTGATTAGCTGGCTGAACGGGCGGTTCAATAACCAGCCAACCAGCCCAACCTGCGCCCAACCGCTTCCTGTTAAACCGGCTGCAAATACTTAGCTAACAAGGTATTTAAACAATATACTTGACATTGTACTAAGTATCTAGTATTGTAACTCACAAGGGTAGTCTAGGCTTTGGGGCCTAAAAGTAAACGTGGGAAGACCATTTGGTCTTCTTATTTTAATTGTGGAGTTATTTAAAGATGAAGAACAAAGTTTCAAGTAAAGTACTAGTAACTACGGGCGTAATGACGGCTCTAATTATATTTTTACTGGGTTTTAATTACTCAGCTGGCAGTAATCTTTTAGATGTTAGTGACGGCAACGCTAACGCAGCCGTAGGCGCAACCTCTATATCGCAAATTATTAAGAAAGCCGGAAGCGAGCAGATTGGCTCACAAGGCGCTCAGGGCATACAAGGTCCGCAAGGCCCACAAGGAATCCAGGGTCCAAAAGGTGACACTGGCTCGACTGGTTCTCAGGGTTCACAGGGAACGCAAGGTGTTCAGGGTATCCAAGGCGACAAAGGTGATACAGGTAACACTGGAGCCACTGGCTCGACTGGTGCGACCGGAGCACAAGGCCCAATTGGTTTAACTGGCGCGATTGGTCCTCAAGGCCTGCAAGGTATCCAAGGTGATACTGGCTTACAAGGTGCGCAAGGTATTCAAGGTCCTACTGGTTTGACTGGCTCACAAGGCACTCAGGGTGACACTGGTCCTCAAGGACCGCAGGGTCTTCAAGGCGAAAAGGGTGATACTGGCGCTACTGGACCCCAGGGCGTTCAAGGTGATACAGGAGCCACTGGCGCGACTGGTTCTCAAGGTATTCAAGGTGACGCTGGTTTAACTGGCGATGTTGGTCCACAAGGCTTGCAAGGTCTTAAGGGCGATACTGGACTACAAGGTGTTCAAGGTCCTAAAGGTGATACCGGCTCTACGGGAGCCCAAGGTATTCAGGGTATCCAAGGCAACAAGGGTGACATTGGCCTACAAGGCGCTCAGGGTATTCAGGGTCCCACTGGCCTAACAGGTGCCGTAGGTGCTCAAGGTATCCAAGGCGTTCAAGGTCCTACTGGCTTGACTGGTTTGACAGGACTAACCGGCTCAGCTGGCGCTCAGGGCATTAAGGGTGACAAAGGCGATACTGGTGCAACTGGCGTGGCTGGAGCCACCGGAGCAGCTGGACCTAGCGGTTCGACTCTCGTAACCGGAACACCAGTTCAATCTTCGAACAATCCTAACTCAGGCACTAAGATTACAGCTACAGCAACTTGCGCGGCCGGCAAGGTCCTACTTGGTGGTGGCGTACAAGTTACATCTAGCAGCTCATCTTACGTTGTCAGCACCGCCTCGTCTTACCCAAGCAGCACTACGGTTTGGACCGGAATTGGCGTGGTAAACGATAGCATGTTCTCCAACAACAAAATGACCGTTACCGCATACGCGCTCTGCAGCTTATAGTCCGTTAACACGTGCTATCATAGAGCCCATGCCAAAGACCAAACAACTTGATCTAAAAGCCAAACCAGAAACCGAAGACTTTGCCCATAAATACACCGAAGAGGGCCAGGGCAAAATTGGCCGCAAACTGCTCGATGGTTACTTTCGAGGCGTGGAATCGCTAGTCAAAGAAAGCGGTGTTACCAACCGGAAAAAAGTAGAAGCCATCGAGATTGGCTGCGGCGAAGGCTTTTCGACCCAGCGCCTGCGTGACATGCTCCCAGCCAACGTCAACCTTAAAGCCTCTGAATTCGTGACCGATTTAGTGCCTAAGGCTCAAGAGCTCAATCCCAAGGTTAAAATCATTGAAGAAAGCGTTTATGAAACGACTCACGCCGACAATACTTTTGATCTTATCTTTTTATTAGAAGTGCTGGAGCACTTGGATTATCCAGATAAAGCCCTGGCAGAGCTGGCTCGCATCCTAAAACCAGACGGCTACCTGGTGCTGGGCGTGCCACGGGAACCATTATGGTGCGGCCTCAATATGGCCCGTGGCAAATACTTAAGCCGGTTTGGCAATACGCCGGGGCATTTTAATCATTGGCCAACTTTTGCCTTGAAGCGATTCGTAAATAAGCATTTTGGGCCCATTCAAGCCAAGCGCACGCCACTGCCTTGGACCCAGGTTTTGGCTAAAAAGCGCTAATATAGCGCCTGACTCTTGTTGTTCTCAGTTAAAATTGCTAAGATTTAGATAATTAAGAGGGGTAAAAAATATGGCAAAAACGCCAGCTACGTCTGTTCCAAAAAAAGCTAAACTCACACGGTCGCAGCGCCTCAGCCTGTTTTTCTTTAACCGTCCCAAGAAAACCGCCCTAATTTGGCTAGTTATAGCCTTGTTCGGCGCCACTTGCTACGTAACCCTATTGAAACGCGAGGGCTTTCCTAGTATCAACACGCCTTTCGCGGTCGCCAAGGGCAGCTACCTCGTCAACAACCCTTCCGAAGTCGATAACCAAGTCGCTAAACCCCTTAGCAACTTCCTGCTTAAACAAGATGGCGTTAAAACCGTCCAGGCCCAGAGTTTTTCTAACTTTTACAATGTCATGGTCAGCTACAAAGACAATGTTAACTCTGACGCAAAGAGTAAATCGCTAACCAAGGCGGTTGAAGCCCAGAATATACTGCCGGCCAAGGCTACGTTCGCCCTGAACCCTTATGAATTTGGCTTCACTGAGCGTGGCGATGATCTGGTTGTATCGTTCTACAAAGTAGATAACTCCGGCTCAACCCAGGACTTGGTGACAAATGCCCAAACGGCGGCCGCTTTTATAAAGAGTAAGAATTTACCTCTGGTCAAAGACGTGTCGGTGATCAATCCTCTAGAGACTGCCAATAATCCAGTTACGGGCCAGCAAGAGCTTAACCAGAAGACATTCGATCAATTTGGCCAGCGCGCAGGTGATAGCAGTAAGTTCTATACCTCAGTTGTTATTGGCGTTAAGGCACAGGATGGCGCTGATAACCTTGAGCTGGACAACCAGGTCAGGGGGGCCGTTGCCGAACTGAACAGCCAGCCACAAGCTAAAACCTACCACGCCGTCATTAGCGCTAGCTACGCGCCCCAGATCCGGTCGCAAATTAGCGAGCTTCAATCGGCTCTAACTGAGGGCTTGATTGCGGTCTTGATTATAGGCTCGATCATTATTGCCGTCAGGGCCTCGGCCATAACCGTGCTGTCTATGGTGACCGTCATAGCCTTTACTAACGCCTTCCTATATCTGGCTGGCTACAGCCTGAATACCATTACGTTATTCGCGCTGATTCTTGGCTTGTCGCTAATCGTGGATGACACTATCATCATGGTGGAAGCCCTGGAGAAACAAAGGAAGCGGCAAAAGACCGCCGAGGCCGCCGTCCAAGAGGCTACTGGCCGCGTCAGCAAGGCCATGATAGCCGCTACGTCAACATCCGTCTTGAGCTTTGCGCCGCTACTATTCGTAGGTGGTATTCTGGGTAGCTTTATACGAGCGATTCCCGTAACCATCATTTCGGCGCTGATTATTAGCTTGCTGGTGGCGCTGATCTTCATACCTTTGTTCGCCCGTTTCTTGCTGCTAAATAAAAAACAGATGAGCAAGGACAGTCCCAGAGAGTTTTCTGCCGGAATCGAAGCTAAAATCGCCGAATTCATTGCTGGACCAATGTTATGGGCAAAAGGCTCTACTAAGAAACTCCTACTAGTCGGAATAACCGCCATTGTCATAGGCTTTGGTTTCATTGGAGCTGGCGGCTTCTTGTTCCAGAAAGTGACTTTCAATATCTTCCCGCCAGACAAAGACAGCAACCAGATATCGGCGAATATTACCTATAAGCCTGACACTGATATCAACCAGGCCCAAACTATAGCCGACCAAGTCGACGATATTGTCAGCAACGATATTGGCGCTAACTTCAAGCAAGCCTCGTATTACGGCCAGGCTAACATCCAAAGCGCCACGCTAACCATTGATATAAGCGATTACAAAGACAGGGACGGCGATCATACCGCGCCAAAGATCATTGACCAGCTCAACAAGAAGCTGGCTAACTTCCATGCCGCCAAGGTTGAAGCCGCTTCACTTGGCGTGGGCCCGCCAGCTGCCGCTTTTAGCGTCCATGTTGACGCTAACCAGAATCGTGTAGCCGCGCTGAAAATATCGGATGACATTGCCGCTTACTTGAAGAACGATGCCGTGCTTAAAAGGCCGGACGGCACCATCGCCAAGATTAAGAGCGTTGATGTTGGCAATTCCAGCATCTATACCCGCAAAGACAACGATGCCTACGTTGCCGTAGACACTAAGTTCGTAGACGATGATACTACCACCCTGGTAACCCTGGCCCAAGACTCGGTTAAGAAGAAGTTCACGCCGGCAGTAGTGGAATCGTACGGCTTGTCTAAGAATGCGGTCACATTTGACACTGGTCAAGAGCAGGAAAACCAAGACAGCTTTAAGACCTTGGCACTGGCATTCCCAATCTTGCTGCTGGTGATCTACCTAGTACTATCACTCGAGTTCAAGAGCCTGTTACAGCCGATTCTAATCTTTACGGCGCTGCCATTCAGCCTGTTCGGTATTACTCTGGGTCTATACCTTACAGATAACGCCTTCAGCTTCTTTGCCATGCTTGGATTCTTTGCCCTGATTGGCCTTAGCCTCAAGAACACCATCCTACTGACCGATTACGCCAACCAGGCCCGTAGAGCCGGTATGGGCACTGTAGACGCCGCCCATGAGGCCTTGGCAGAGAGATTCCGTCCGCTGATTGCCACCAGCCTGACCGCCGTCTGTTCGCTGATACCACTGGCTCTATCCAGCCCGTTCTGGGAAGGCCTGTCCGTGGTGCTAATCTTTGGCCTACTATCCAGTACATTCTTGGTCATCACCGTCTTCCCGTACTACTACCTGGGCGCCGAATTCATGCGCCAGCACATTAACCGCCGCACTGGCCTGGGTTGGCTAGTGCTAACAATCGCCTTAGGTGTTGCCCTACACAAAGCCGCTTTCATAGCGCCATTCCTAGCCGCAATCTTAGTCAAAGCTATTAAGATCATTGCTAAAAAGAGAAGTTCCGCCAATGGCTGATAAAGCCGGCATTGCCTTACTATCTGTCTATGACAAAACTGGAATTGTCGAGTTCGCCCAAGGACTAGCTGGTTTGGGCTGGCAGGTCTACGCCTCTGGCGGCACCGCCAAAGCTATCCAGGAAGCTGGCGTAGCCGTGACTGACGTTTCCGAACTTGTTGGCGGCAGCGCTATTTTGGGGCACCGAGTCGTGACCTTGTCCCGCGAGATTTCAGCTGGTTTGTTAGCTGATAAATCGAGCCAGGAAGACCTGGACGAGATGAAATCGCTGAATCTGCCTATAATCGACCTAGTTTGCGTGGACATGTATCCGCTAGAGGAAGCGACTACTAAGCCTGGTTCGACTAAGCAAGAAGTGGTGCTTAAGACCGATATTGGCGGGCCAACCATGTTGCGGTCAGCCGCTAAGGGCCGCCGGATTGTCCTATCTCATGCTGAGCAGCGCCAACCGGTTTTAGGCTGGCTAAAAGCCGGCAAACCGGACGAGGAAGCCTTCCTGGACGAACTGTGCGCCCGGGCCGAGTACGAAGTCGCCCGCTATGTCACTACTTCTGCCCAATATTTAGGTGGCACCGAAGTTAGCAGCCTAATAGCCCGCAAATCAGCTCCAACCAAATACGGCGAAAACCCCCAGCAAGCCGAGGCGGCTTTTTACGCGGACAACAGGGTCGCGGCCGATCCGCTCGGCATTGACCAGTTCGAGCACGTCCAAGGCATGGAGCGCAGCTTCATTAACATGACTGATATTGACCGGCTGCTGCAGACTGTGACGCATGTTGCCGCGGGCTTTGAGCGAAACTTTGGCTCCGTGCCGTCTATCGCTGTGGGCGTTAAGCATGGCAACGCTTGCGGAGCAGCCGTAGCCCAGACAGCCGTAGAGGCTATCCAGAAAATGCTAACAGGTGACACCCGGGCCATTTTTGGCGGCGTAGTCATGATAAACGGCCCAATTGACGAACTCGTAGCCGAGGCTCTAATGCACCACGCTATGGAAGGCGACCGCCCAAGATTATTAGATGGCGTTATCGGTTCCAGTGTCACTAAAGAAGCTCTAGAACTTCTAAGTCGCAACAAACTCCGAGTTGTAATCAATCCTGCCCTCGAGACCCTTAACGAAAAATCTTTGGATAGCACTCGCCGCCAGCGCCCAGTCCGCGGCGGCACACTCGAACAGCCCAACTATGACTTTATCCTCGATCTTAAATCAGATGTAATTCAGCAGCATGGTGATGTAAATGAGCAGCAGAAACAAGATATGATCTTAGGCTGGGCGGTTGGCGCCACCAGCAACAGCAACACTATTAGCATCGTTAAAGACGGCCAATTAATCGGCAACGGCGTCGGTCAGCAAGACAGAGTTGGTGCTGGACAGTTAGCCCTAACACGTACCACCACAGCTATGCCTGAGCTAGAAGAGCAGGGCGAAAACCTTATTCTCAAAGTCACCCTCAGCAAAAACAAGCTAGCCGGAGCCATCGCCTACAGTGACAGTTTCTTCCCATTCCCAGACGGCCCAGGCCTGCTGGCTAAGGCTGGCATCAAGGCCATCCTAACTTCTAGCGGTTCCGTAGCCGATGAGACAGTTATCAAAAGCCTAACTGACCAAGGCGTCAGCATCACCACAGTCCCAGACAAACTAGGCCGCGGCTTCTACCTCCACTAAAGAACGAGGGGTCTGGTGGAGGCACCGGGAATCGAACCCGGCCAGCCAGCTTCGCGGGCAAGCCGCGACACCAGTCTGTACCCCCTATAAGGCACACCGTACCACCAGACATTTTCATGATATCAATCTGTTATTAAATAAAAATTAACCCTCGCGATTTTGTTGAAAAATACTTCGGGGCATACTATAATGCAGTTAGCTAGTTTCGCGGGCAGTCGCGGCAATGGCCGTACTAAAAAGAGCAGCGCAAGCTGCTCTTTTCTTATGCCAGTTTTTCTTGCCAGAAGTCGTGGGTGGCTAGGGCTTTTTTGGCGGCTAAGCCAGTGTAATGTTTTTCTGGTTCTTGGAGAATTTGCTTCTCGTCCTCTGTGAATTTTGCGAAGTATCCGGCAATATCTTTATCTTTTTCGGTAATTTCATAGAGAGTTTTGCCTTCTTCCAAGGCTTTGTGGGACAGAGTTTTAGAGACTTCATGGGCTGTGGTATGGCCATATTTTTCGAGTAATAGGTAAAGAGGCTCGGCCGCAATGGCGCCGCCACTCATGTAAAGGTTGCGCTCCATATTTTCTTGGTCGACTTCAATCTTGCTCATGACTTTATCTAGCCGGGTGGCCATGGAAGCCACGCTAGCTAAGACCACGCCGTAAAAGCGGGCCGAGGCGGAATCTGTCAGGTCACGCTGATGTTCGCTAACAATGTTCAGATTAGCGTTAACCATCTGGGCAGTCACTTGTTTAGACATACTTATGACATTCTCAAAGTTCCAAGGATTGCGCTTGTGGGCCATGGTGGAAGAACCGGTTTGGCCAGCCTCGAATGCCTCACGGACCTCGGCGATCTCCGTACGCTGCAGGTGACGCATATCGTGGCTCAAATTGGCCATAATGCCAGATGTGATACCTAATTCGGCAATCAGTCGAACGTAATATTCGGCAGGAATAATCTGGGTGGAGTAAGGAGCGGGCTCAAGGTCCACGTAACTCAAAACTTTTTCCTCGAACTTCAGTGGGTCATCCACGAATATACTCAGCGCATTGTAAGCCCCAACCGCGCCAGAGAATTTACCTGGCAGTTTGTTGCTTAGAACTTTCAACGAGCCAATGCTGGCACCCAGGCGACTAACGTACTCGGCCATAGCAAAGCCAAAGGTGATGGGCACAGCGTGCTGGCCGTGGGTGCGGCCAACCTGGACAGTATTGGCATAGTCCTTGGTGAGCTTCAATAAAGTTTTTTCTAGTCCGATTAGGCGGGGAATTAACAGATCGCTAACGGCGGTTCGCAGCTGCAAACTCAAAGCCGTGGCCACGATGTCGTAAGAGGTAGCGCCAAAGTGCACGAATGGTTGTGCTTCTTCTGATAAATCAGCTTTGATGGTGTTAACCAGGGCTTTAACATCGTGCTTGGTGGTCTTTTCGGCCTCGGCCACGTCTTCGGCTTTAACCTTGGCGGCCGCGGCCTCGATTTCTTTAGCTATCTCTGGCGAGCAGACCCCAAATTCGGCCAAAGCATGTGCCAAAGCAGCCTCTATATAGGCTTGATAAGCGATCCGGCTACGCTCGGACAAATACTTGGCAATCTCTGGATCATAATAACGGCCATCTAGAGGATCGATTGAACTGAAGTTAGGGCCTTGGGCTACAGCTGGTAGATTAATTGGTTTCACGCGTTTGCCTCCAAGTAAGTGGTTATATTAGCTTCGATTCTATCCTTAATTTTATCATTAGCGGCTGGCTTGAATTTCTGGCCGCTAACTTGTTCGAACAGTTCAATGTAGCGTTCTGAAACCTGCTGGACAAACTTATCCGTCATTACTGGCAGAGGCTGGCCGTGGCCGTCAAAGCCATTTTCCATAAGCCATTCACGTACGAACTCCTTTGACAGGTGTTTAGGCAGTGGCTGCGAACGGTCCTGCAGGTAGCGGTCATAACTGTAGCGGTAGAAGTAACGGGAGGAGTCTGGCGTGTGGATTTCATCTATCAATATGATTTTGCCATCAACCTGGCCGAATTCGTACTTGGTGTCCGCTAAGACCAAGCCTTGTCCGGCTGCCATCTCCTGGCCGCGGCCAAACAGCTTAAGGGCGTAATCGGTCAGCTGCCGCCACTCGCCCTCAGTGGCTAGACCACGCTTAATGATCTCTTCAGGGGTGATATCTTCATCATGACCCTCATCAGCTTTGGTGCTGGGCGTGACCAGGGGCTCCGGGAAAGCGTCATACTCATTGAGGCCGTCAGGCATAGCGGCTCCGCATAACTCGCGCTTACCGGCCTTGTATTCGCGCCAGGCGTGGCCTATTAGGCAGCCGCGCACCACCATTTCCACCTTGAAAGGCTCGGCTCGCTGGCCAGCGCTAGCATTCGGGTCTGGTACGGCCTGCAGCCAATTCGGAATAACATCACTGGTGGCTTCAAGAAAGTGGGCGGCTAACTGGTTAAGAACCTGGCCTTTGTAGGGAATGGCCCGCGGCAAAATCACGTCAAAGGCCGATATTCTATCTGTTGCGACTGAAACTAGTAAATCTTTGCCTAGGCTGTAGACATCACGAACTTTGCCGTGGTAGAGCGCCGTTTGATTAGGAAATTTAAAGTCTGTAGTATCAACGGTCTGGGTATCCATTACCTCTATTATACGGTATTATTAGGTTATGAAACAACAGGGGACGATCGGTATTGTTGGCGGCGGCCAGCTGGGACGGATGTTGACCGAGGCAGCCCTGCCGCTGGGTTTCAAAGTCATTGTACTCAATCCTGAGCCCAACTCTTCAGCCGCCCAGGTTGGTGCGGAAGAAATCATCGGCGATCTTTATGATGGCGAATCTCTTAAGAAACTCGCTAAAGTTGCCGATTATATCACTGTTGAAATCGAGCATTTGGACACTAAAACCTTAGCTGAACTCGAGAAGTCAGGCAAATCAGTCAACCCATCGGCCCAGACCTTATCTATGATTCAGGACAAGTTGCTTCAAAAGCAATTCCTGCGTCAAAACGGCATACCAGTAGGTGATTTCGTAGAAATAACGGATGAGACTTCGGCCCAAAAAGCATTGGAAGAATTTGATGGACGGATGCTAATTAAGACCCGCCGCGATGCCTTTGACGGCCGTGGCAACATGATAATTAACAGCGAGGCAGACTTAAAGCAAGCCTTTGAAATCTTTAAAGATAAGCAGCTCTATGCCGAACGTTTTGTGCCTTTTACCAAGGAGTTGGCTACACAGATCGCGCGCAGCACCAGTGGCGATATCAAGCTTTATCCAGTGGTGGAGACTGTCCACGAACGTAATATCTGCGTGGAAGTCCTGGCGCCAGCCCAAATTGACCCGGACATAATCGATAAGGCTAACCAGGTCGCCCTCGATTGTGCCAAGCATTTGGAGGGTGCTGGTGTCTTCGCTATTGAAATGTTTTTGACCCAAGCTGGGGAAATTTTGGTTAACGAGATCGCGCCGCGGGTTCACAATTCTGGCCACTATACAATTGAGGGCTGCGCTACCTCGCAGTTCGAGCAACATATCCGGGCCATCACCGGCATGGAGTTGGGTCCAACCAATCTGACAGTTCCAGCGGCAGTCATGGTCAACATCTTGGGCGAACGTGACGGGCCAGTTGAGCTGAAGGGGGTTGAACAAGCCGGGCAAGACGGCCATACTAAGGTGCATATCTACGGCAAGTCGCCAACCAAGCTAGACCGCAAGATGGGCCACCTGACATCCGTAGGCGAAAGCGTTGAGCAGGCCACGGAGCGGGCCAGGGCAGCCAGAAAGTTAATTAGCATTTAGGAGTAACATGAGCAATCCTTTAGTCGGCATCATAATGGGATCAGATTCGGACCTAGACATCATGGGATCAGCCGCCAAAACTCTAGAGGAGTTTGGCGTTGAAAACGAAGTTAGAATCATTTCAGCCCATCGCACTCCAGCTGAAATGGCCGAATATGCCCAGCAGGCAGCCAGCCGTGGTCTAAAAGTTATAATCGCGGGGGCAGGCGGCTCGGCTCATCTTCCTGGCATGACCGCTTCCGACACTGATCTGCCAGTTATTGCCGTGCCTGTTAAGCGGGATCATCACGGGCATGAAGCCATCTATTCAAGCATTAAGATGCCACCTGGCATCCCGCTGGCAGTCATGCCGGAAAACGGCGCCAAAAACGCCGCGCTGCTGGCCATCCGCATCCTGGCATTGGGCAACCCAGCTATAGCGGAGAAGTATGCCGCTTTCGTTGAAAAACAGCGTTCTGAAGTCATCAACAAAGATACCCAGGCCCAAGCTGACTGGGAATCCCTACTCAAATAACAGATCATTTAAACAGTTGCTATCTTCGGTCTATTTGACGAAATATGGTATAATATAACTCAGTTACGGCCTCTACTACTTTAGCGAGAGAGATAATATGCCAGGTAATCCAAATTTTAACGAAGCCAAGTTAATTGCTACAGACTTTGATAACACTTACGCGCTAACATCACAGCCAGCACCGAATGGTATGACGGTTGAGCGAGCTTATGAAAAGGCCGTTGAGGAAGTGTTTGGCTTACCAGAATTGGAAATTTATAAACAGGAGGGTGGTCTACACAACCGCGCGCCGTCAGAGATCGTCGCTCAACTATCTGATGACACAGAAGACGGTAAGTTCAGTCAAAGGACCGAAGATTTGGTACAGATAAAATTAACTCATCTATACAAGCAAGTCGGTCAAAAACTACCAAATGGTGAATTTTGGCCACGCATTGTGCCCGGCTTCAAAGGTATGTGGGAAACAGTTAGTGCCGATCCAAAAGTAGATACTGGCGTAGTATCCTCAGGTCATAGACTATTCATTGAAAAATTTCACGATGTTCATGACCTGGAACTGCCAGATCATATGGTAACTGATGATGATATGCGGCCTCTCCTAGCTACGTTCCCTCGTGAAATGTGCGTGAAACCTTCATCGATTTTACTTGACTGGATTCATGCCGAATGGCTCAAAAAATACAATATGCGAGATTCTTACTTCCTAACAGAAGATCATGATCGAATTGTTTACGCCGGCGATGATCCCGTAAAAGACGGCAAGCTAGCCGAGAACTACGGAGTGGAGTTCGTGCATGTTGACCCGGCTAAGCCTCAAGAGGCCTGGGACAGGCTTAGGGAATTCGGCAAACAAAGACTCGTTCAGCAGTATTAACGGCGACCAATGTCTGTCCGGTATTGCATGCCTTCAAAGTTGATTAGCTTTACGGCGGCGTAGGCTTTGTCTAGGGCTTGCTCCAGCGTTTCCCCTGTGGCAGTAACATTTAGTACCCGTCCACCAGCCGTGACTAGTTGGCCGTCTTCGATTTTGGTGCCAGCGTGGAAGACTACAATATCTGCTTGTTTTTCAGCTTCTTCTATTCCAGTGACTGGTAAGCCTTTAGCGTACTTGCCGGGGTAGCCGCCAGATGCCAGAACTACGGTGGCCGCGAAGCCTGGCTTCCATGTCACAGTAGCTGGATCTAGCCGGCCGGCGGCGCAGGCGGTTAGGGTCTGGTAGAGGTCACCATCGAACAAGCGCATGTAGACTTCGGCTTCTGGGTCACCAAAGCGGGCATTGAATTCAATGACGCTAACATCGTCACCGTCGATCATTAGGCCGGGATAGAGACAGCCGGTAAAAATGGCTCTTCGTTTGGCTAATCCGTCCAGGGCAGGTTGGACTACTTGGGTTTTCACGGTTTCAAGATGCTCCGGGGTTGTCCAGGGCACTGGCGCTATCACGCCCATGCCACCGGTGTTGGGGCCTTTATCGCCGTCAAAAATCTGTTTATGGTCCTGGGAGGTAGGAAAGATGACAGCTGTCTTACCATCACACAGAGCATGAGTCGAAACTTCCTGGCCCTGCAGGAAATCTTCTACCACGACGTTATTACCAGAATCGCCAAAAGCTTTTTCCACCATGGTACGATTGATGGCTTCATCAATGTCCTCGGTTTTGAAACAGACTGTAACGCCTTTACCCTCGGCTAAACCATCAGCCTTGATAACTACTGGCAAGGGGCGGCTTTTGGCATATTCCAAGGCTTCGTCCGCATTATCGAATGTCTTGTAAGCCGCCGTGGGAATATTTTCCGAGGCCATCAGGTCTTTTGATAAAACCTTGGATGATTCGATTTTGACGGCAGCCTGGGTTGGGCCAAAAATCTTTAATCCAGCGGCTAGAAACGCGTCAACCACGCCAGCCTCGGAGGCGGCCTCCTGGCCAACCACGGTAAAATCTATCTTATGCTTTTGGGCAAAACCAAGTAAGCCATCAACGTCCGTGAAGCCAACCGCCACGTTTTCTATAACCCCTTGGCTGCCACCGTTGCCAGGCGCCACGTAAACCTTATCAACCAACGCCGATTGCGCTAATTTCCAAGCTAGGGCTTGTTCGCGCCCGCCACTACCAATTACCAGAACAGCTGCCATCTATTTATTACTCCTTATCTTGATTATAAGCCAACCGGGCTTGGGCAAACGCCTCAATATCCATTGGCAAAAACTGCTTTTCCACGGCTTGGACGCGGCCAAACAATGTTTCCGGGGTATCGCCTGGCTCAACCGGCACGCGGTGCTCGGCTATAATCGGGCCCTCGTCGTAACCAGCCGAGACCAGGTGCAGGCTTTGGCCGCCAAACGGCAGGCCCTTATCTAGAACGTATTGCTGGATCTGTTCGCCGTAAAAGCCTTTGGTATCCGGTAATAGCCCAGGGTGGGTGTTAAGCATCATGGCTTGGTACATGCTGGTGTATTCGGGCAGCCAGCCATAGGCTTCAATTAAGCGTGGGCCGGCTCGTTTCATGTAACCCATAAGAGCGATCAGGTCAAAGTTACCGGCTTGGAGCGCTTTTAGAATCCCGGCTTCCTCGGCTAGGGTTTGGTCACCTTGGGCAACTTGCTCGCCGTCCGCAGCTGGGTGGGTTTTGGCGCTGACCAGCTGGCATTCTATATTGAGGCCGAGCTCGGCGTTAAGGTCTTTGATCCGCTGGAAGATACCGGCATCGCTACGG
>Ga0193717_1000891_pt1 | contig 18839 bp, 15 predicted proteins | sample U2c2metaG_FD_145900 | JGI IMG/M metagenome (GOLD analysis project Ga0193717, IMG submission 145900) | Soil microbial communities from a riparian zone of the East river system, Colorado, United States - U2c2 | ecosystem: Environmental > Terrestrial > Soil > Riparian zone | place: USA: East River...
GCCACGGCAATCACCTCGCGATGGTCGGCGACGTGCTGGAAAGCATGATCAATTTGGCGCCGACGCAGGTCTCGCCAGGGTCGGATCGGCAATCCGATCCAAGGATGTAAGCCAGGCCGGCGCCTCGGCGATCGGTGCAGCCGGCCGCTGCAATGGCGCTTTGAGGTCGATGCGTTGCGCGTCGCCGGCCGACAGCCAGAACGCCGTGCCGCCGTCGAGTTCGAGCACGATATAGACCGGCGGGCGGCCGGGTTGCAGGCCGGCATTGAAAACCCAGGTCGCGCCGAGCTGATCGAACCACGAGCCGTCGGGAATGAACGGCGACTGGTGCACATGGCCCGAGATCACCATGCTGGGCTGATAGCCCTTGATCCATTGCACCAGTTCGACATCGCCGAAAAACCGCTTGCCGCCCCAGCTGGTAGGAGAATCCGCCGGCGGCGCATGATGCACCCAGATCCATCGCTTCAACCGTCCCACGGCGGCCTTCCGAAGCTGGTCTTCGATGCGCTGCTTGACCAGCGGGCCGTCCCACCACGGACAGACTGTGAACAGCGTATCGCCGATGGTCAGGCTGTCGCCGTCGCAGGCAATACCAAGTTCACGGACATCACCGATCCATCGTGAAATCTTCTCCCCCTCGGGACTGCGTTCGTCGAGGTCATGATTTCCGGAGCAGAGAATGACTTTTGTGACGCCGGCGAGCAGCGCCAGATATTTCTTCACCACAACGATCTGGGCGCGGAAGTCGACAAACGATCCGACATCGAGCGCGTCGCCGGCGAAGATCACCAGGTCGAAGTGCGGCGCCGCGCTGAGCAGCCAGTCGAACTGCGGCAAGGAATAATGCAAATCGGCGACGACGAGGCAGCGCATACATCAATGCCCGCAATTTCGCGTCTGGAAAACGCATTTAAAAAATTTACTGTACGGACAAATCCATGCCGCGCAAGCTCACATCAAGCCGGCCCGCTGGGGAGATCGGAAAACCGCGTGAGCCACGCCACCGGTCCGATGCTTGCGGCAACGATCAGCAGCGCCGCCAGCGCGCCTTCCTCGAAGCTGCCGCGGCTCGCGTACTGGTAGATCGACGTCGCCAGCGTTTCGACGTTGAGCGGCCGCAGCAGCAGCGTCGCCGGCAATTCCTTCAGGCAATCCACGAACACCACGATGACCGCACCCAGCATGGCCGGCCGCAGCAGCGGCAGATGAATCAGGCGCATCGATGCCGTCTGACCGGCGCCCGCGGCTCGCGCGCTGTCATCGTAGTCGAACGGAATCCGCTCGAATCCGGCCTTGATGAATCCGGTCGGCACCGCCAGAAACCGGATCACATAGGCAACCACGACGGCGGCGCCCGAGCCGACCAGGATCAGCCCGGGCAATGAACGCCCCATCCATCCGGCAAGTGTGTTCAGTCCGTTGTCGATAGCCAGCACCGGGGTGAGCAGGCCGAGCGCCAGCACCAGCCCGGGAAGCGCGTAACCGGTTTGCGACACGTTCATCGCGATCGACCGCAGCGCATTCGGCCGCCAGCGATGCGCCAGAACGGTCGTAAAGCCGAGCAGCAGCGCGATCAGCGTGGCAAGGACTGCGAACGCCACCGAGTTAAAGGCATCGCGCCATAGCGACATGTCGAAGTTCGCCAGCAAGCCGCGCCTGAAACTTTCGCGCATCAGAAAAAGCAGTGGAACGAAGAATCCGAACAGTACCGGCAGCAGGCATGCCGCGAACGCCAGCCAGCCTTCGATCCCGGCAAGCATGGTGCGCCGCGTCAGCCGCGGGCTTTCGGCTGAAAACTCGATCGTGGCGTTGCGGCGGCCATAGCGTTCCACCGCGATCAGGCCGGCGACAATCGCAAGCATGAAGCACGAGAGCTGCGCCGCGCCCGCCAGGCTTCCACGATTGAGCCAGGTCGTGAAGATCGACACCGTCAACGTGCGGACGCCGAGATATTCGCTGGCGCCGATATCATTCAGCGTTTCCAGGGACACCAGCGCCACGCCTACCGCAAGCGCCGGCCGTGCCATCGGCAGCGAGACGCGCCAGAACACATTCCAGCGGCTGGCGCCGAGCGTCCTGGCGGCCTCGGCGAATTCCGCGCTCTGAAGCTGAAACATCGCGCGCGCCGACAGATAAACATATGGATAGAGCACGATGCCGATCACGAAGATGGCCCCGGGCAGGGAACGCAGATTGGGGAGTGCGAATACCGCATCGCTCGACGGAAACCAGATCGCGAGCGTGCGATGGACCAGACCCAGCGGCTCGAACAGATCGACGTAGACGTAGGCGGCCAGGTAAGTGGGAATCGCGAGCGGCAGCGGCATCAGCCAGATCAGCATCTGGCGCCCGCGAAAATCATGCAGCGAAATCAGCCAGGCGGTTCCGGCGCCAACCAGCAAAGCCAGCGTCCCGACCCCGCCAAGCAGCAACGCGGTGTCGCGGATTGCCAGCGGCAGTACGTAGTCGAAGAGATGCCGCCAGACCTCCGGCGCAGGTTGTAGGGCGAGAGCGACGATCGAAATGACGGGGGCCGCGATCATGCCCGCCGTCAACACCGCGATGGCTGCCACGACTCGGCCGGCACGCGTGGGGTGTCTCACGCGAGGCCGAACCTGCATGAAGTTAACCCGCAACACTGCGCGCTTCCTCGCCCCGCTTGTGGGGAGAGGGTTGGGTAAGGGGCTCGTCGACCCGCGAATTCCTGCAATGAAGTGAACGCAGTGCCTTGCCCCTCACCCGGCGCTTCGCGACAGACGATGCGAAGCATCGGCGTTCTTAAAGAACGGCGGCCGAAGGCCACCCTACGCTCGCCCCGCAAGCGCGGGGCGAGGTAAGAACTCTCAATTATCGAACCCGACCTTGTCCACCAGCGTCGAGGCCGCCTTGCGGTTGGCGGCGATCCTGGCGATCGGCAATGGATCGGCATTGAGCTTGCCGTAACCGGCGATGGTCGGATTGACGGCGACGCCGGCGCGAACCGGATATTCGTAATTGGAATCGGCATACATCTGCTGCGCCGCCGGTCCGGCCAGCCAGTTGATCAGCTTGACGCCATTGGCCTTGTTGGGCGCGTGCTTCGCCAGCAGCACGCCCGACAGATTCACATGGGTGCCGCCGCCCTCGAAGGTCGGCAGAATAACCTTGGTAGCTTCCGCCCACGGCTTCTTCTCGGGATCGTTGTTCATCATCAGCGCCCAGTAATAGGTGTTGCCGATGCCGATATCGCATTTGCCCGCGGCGACGTCGCGCGCCGCCTCGCGATCGCCACCCGACGGCTTCTGCGCAAGATTGGCTTTCACGCCCTTGAGCCACTCCTCGGCCTTGGCCTCGCCGTGATGCGCGACATAGGCCGCGAACAGCCCGTTGTTGTAGATGTGCTGGCCCGAGCGGATGCAGATTTTGCCTTTACATTTCGGATCGGCTAGTTCCTCATAGGTGATGGCGTCCTGCTTGACCCGCTCCTTTGACGCATAGATCACGCGGGCGCGCATGGAAATCCCGGCCCAATGGCCGTTGGGGTCGCGGTACTGCGGCGGGATGATCGTCTCCAACACCTCGGAGACCACCGGCTGGGTGACGCCGGCCTGCACGGCTTCGTCGATACGGCCGATATCGACCGTCAGCAGCACGTCGGCGGGGCTGTTGGCGCCTTCGGCCTTCATGCGCTGCTCCAGCCCTGAACTGGCGGAGACGACATTGACCTTGATGCCGGTGTCCCTGGTGAAGGCGTCGAACAGCGGCTGAATGAGTTTGGTTTCGCGATAGGTGTAGACGTTGACCTCGCCGTCGGCAGATGCCGTCGAGACATTCAGGCAAGTCAAACAAAGCAACGCCGCGGTTGCGGTGAAGGCGCGAAAATTCTTCATGAAGCTGCTCCGTCGGAGATAAGTGCGATGCCGGTTTCAGTAGCGCAGAGGGTACTGCACTGTCCGCGACGCGATGTCGCGAAAGCGCCGATTTAGAGATATTCCAGTCGAAGAATTAGAGATGTTCCAAATCGAAGAAGATGCGTAGCGACGGGCTCAGGACCCTCGCCGCCGCCGGTCCGACAGAAGCTTGTGAAACGACCGATCTCTTCCTAGCCTAGCCGGAACGATCGTTTTGGGGGCACCGGACCATGTCGGACTTCTTCCGCGCACACCAGGCCGTCGGGATGACCATCCCGACCTACTTCATTGAAAGCACGGCGCCCAACAACGTGGACGACACGGTGGTCGTCCCTCCGGTACTGCCGCCGGAACTTGAGCCGATCGATTCCGACCTGGCGGTCAGGCAGATCGCCGCGGCGCTGGCGAACGTTCCCAATCCGAACCTGGTGGTGATGGTCCATGGCTTCAACAATCCGGAGCCGGATGTATTGCGGATGTATGCAGCCGCGGCACGGGCGATCGAGGCTGACGCTGCGATTCGGTGCCGGCAAGGCCTGGTCTGCGTCGGCTACCGCTGGCCCTCGGAAAAAATGGGCCAGCCGATCCACGGCACCTGGGATGCCTTGCCCACGCTGCCGACCTGGATTCTGTATCTTGGCGCGGCGTTGGCGGTCGTGCCGCTTCTGCTGTTCTGTCTTGGATTTTTCTGGAGTCCATGGATCGGCCATATCGTGTCGATCGCCGGCCTGGTGCTGGCCGGCCTGGTGCTTGCCGCGGCGTTGCTGCGCACCATCGTGTATTTCCGCGACACCTACCGGGCGACCAATTACGGCGCGCCGGACCTGGTGCAGATCATCCGGGCGATCGACGGCGAGATCGTCAGGCAGCGCGGCGACGGCGGCGGAAAAAATGACGTCCAGCTCTCTTTCATCGGCCACAGCATGGGCGGGTTCGTCGTCACCAATACGATCCGCGTGCTGTCCGACGTATTCCTCAGGCAGGTCCAGGGCTTGAGCGACTATGGTGCGCACGCGCCGGCGCCGCCGTCGCCGAATATCGGCAATGTGTTTTGTCTCAGGCGTTTCGTTCTGGCGTCGCCGGATATTCCGGCCGAGACCTTGTTGTCCAACCGCGGCAATTTCCTGGCCTCGTCGCTGGCGCGCTTCGATGAAGCCTATCTGTTCAGCAATGAAGGCGACGAGGTGCTGCGCCAGATTTCGACGCTGGCGAATTATTTCGTGTTTCCGACCAAAAGCCGCAACTACGGTTTCCGGCTCGGCAATGTCGAGATCTTGTCGAGCAACTTTGGTTTGATCGATGTAAACGAAGACAATTTCCTGCGCACCCTGCGCATCGGCAATCTGACTCTGCAGCAGATTTACGATACGCTCGAGGACGCCAGAACCAGCCGTCACGCCAATGCGGAGCCGGCGCGGGCGCAGATATTATTACCCAAGGTATTTACCTATTTCGATTGCACCGATTATGTCGACCTCGCCAATGACGGCGGCCCGGCGCGGCCGCTTCTCACCTTTGCAAAATGGGTGAAGCGCACCGACCCCAACGCGAAACTGAGTTGGTACTCGCATCTCCATCTGCTCTACGCCTACCTGTTCCATCATCAGCGGCCGAATGTGCATGGCGGCTATTTCGAAGGCCTGTTGTCGCAGCAGTTGATCTACCGGCTGGCCTGCCTCGGCTACGAGGACACGGTCGCGGCCTATGGCAGCGACGCGGCGATGTGGCAGACCTGCGAGGCCAAGCAGATTCGCGTGCTGCCGTCGCCGCGGCTTGCGGCGCGGCGGCTTGCACGGTGAGGCCCGTGTCCCGCGCGCGCGAGACATGAGTCCGGTTCTGCGAAGATCAGGAAATCAAATGCCAGTCGGCGGCGGCGTTGACGGTTCCGATCTGGGCTGCGGCTAGAATTTGGGTGCCGTTCATTTCCCACACAGCGATGCCATGGCTGGTGCTGCTTTCAAACAGCAGGTCGGTCTTGCCGTCGCCGTTGAAGTCGCCGGCTCCGCTATAGGACCATCCGCCGGCGGCGTTGACCGTTCCGACCTGGGCCGCCGCTGCGATTTGCGTCCCGTTCATCTGCCAGACGGCGACGCCGTGCGTCGTGTCGTTGAGGAACAGCAGATCGGTGTTGCCGTCGCCGTTGTAATCGCCAGTATCGGCAAAATGCCAGCCGCCGGCGGCGTTGATGGTTCCGACCGTAACGGCCGATGTCGCCTGGGTGCCGTTCATCTGCCAGACCGCGACGTCGTGGGTGGTGTCGTTGAGCAGCAGCAGATCGGTCTTGCCGTCGCCGTTGAAATCTCCGGTGTCGGCAAAGTGGAAGCCGGAATCCATGGTTCCGACCTGGGCCGCGGACGCAACCTGGGTGCCGTTCATCTGCCAGACCGCAACGCCGTGCGTGGTGTCGTTGAGGAACAGCAGGTCGGATTTGCCGTCGCCATCGAAGTCGCCAACACTGCTGAACGCCCATCCGCCCGCGGCGTTGACGGTTCCGACCTGGGCCGCTGCCGCGATTTGCGTTCCGTTCATCTGCCAGACCGCAACGCCGTGGTTAGCGTCGTTGAGGAACAGCAGATCGGATTTGCCGTCATCGTCGAAGTCGCCGATATTGCTGTACGCCCATCCCGCGGCGGCGTTGATGGTTCCGACCTGAGCCGCCGATGCGACCTGCATGCCGTCCATCTGCCAGATGGCGATGCCATGCGTGCTGTCGTTGAGAAACAAGAGGTCGGCCTTGCGGTCGCCGCCGAAGTCGGCGCGATCGGTGTAGTGCCATCCAGCGGCGGCGTTGACGGTGCCGATCTGCGCGGCTGAGCTGACCTGCGTTCCGTCGATCTGCCATTCTGCGAGGCCATGGCTGGTGTTGTTGACGAACAGCAGGTCGGTCTTGGCGTTGGCGTTGAAGTCGCTTTGTGCCTTGTTGCTTGATAGGACGAAGTCGCCCCTGTTCAGACTGGCGCTGTTGATATTCTGCACCGTGATCGTGTCGCCATTGCCGAAATCGATCACCGCGTCGGCGCCGACCTGCGTCGTGCGATTGAGAATGTCGGTCAGTCTGAAGCCGGCGAACGCCGTCAGGACGATCCTATCGTCGCCGCTTACGCCCGCAATAAAGTCCGTGATCGTGTCGGCGCCGCCGCCCAGCGCAAACACAAACCGGTCGTCGCCGGATCCGCCCGTGAGGATGTCACTGCCTGCGTCTCCGAAAAGCGTGTCATTGCCGCTTCCACCATCGATGTAGTCGTTCCCATTGAGGCCCGAAATCGTGTCATTCCCAGCTAACCCATAGAAACCATCCATACCTGAGGTGCCGGTGAGCGTGTCGCCATCCGCGGTGCCAGTGTTCGCGCGAGTTGTAGATAGAGTGGTAGTGCCATAAAGTTCTGCATAATATTCTACGGTCCAAAAATAGTATTCAAACCCAGCGACCGTCAGATCGGACATAAGCGTGCCCGTAGTGGTATAGTGGTTGTAGGTCGCACCTCCCATATATTCATCGAAATTGCCGAGCATGTGCCCCGATTCGTGGGCGGCTGCCTCGTCAAGGTAAGAGGGGCCCCAGCCTTCAGGCTCCGCATACCAATTGGTCATGTTGTATCGGCCGGAGCCTGCATGCACCGTCACTGTATGATGTTGTCCACTCTGGACGAAATCGAGGTTGACTTTGACCTCGTAGAGGCGGCTGGCATCAGCAAAGAAGACTTTGTTATTCCAGATCGTTTCGACGCCGTTTTCCCAAATATTTCTCGTCGCCTGGCCCGGATCAGCGCCCGTCAGCTTCACGCGCAACGCCACCTGAACGGTCGCATTAAGGAAACTGAGGTCGTAACTGACATTCCAAGCGAACCCGCCATCCGCTCGATTCTCGAGATAGTTGATCGTTTGAGTATTAAATGCAGTCATCGCTTCCACTCCGCCCTGTTATTTGATGTTGCTGACTGACATGTGAGATCGTCGATCCTTGGTTGAAATTGCCGGTGCTTGGATTGAGCAGCCAGGTGGCCTCCTGCGCGGCAACCGGAAGGCAGGTTGCAACCAGCGACGCGGATGCCAGCAATGGAGTCGTAGCCTTCGGTGCGTCAGGGCAACGTCAATGGAAGCGTCAATCGGCCTCTTATACGGAATGCCCCGCCGGGGCAGGGTTGATTTCTGCAGGCTGTGCTATTTTTACCATGCAGATCTGACGCACCTTTATGCTCTCGACTGCATCTTGTGCGAATCCGGGGGTCAGCCCGGACTGCCGAACGCCTTGTGCAGATCCTCTATTAGCCCCCGCGGCTCCACGCCGGCTTCGGTTTCGTCGGTGACCCGTTTGACCGGGCGGTCGTGGGTAAGCCAGGGCGCGATCCCTTGGCTGTCGGGCCATACTTGGCGCTGGCGATTTTTGTCATTCTTGCAATGCAAATACGGCGGCGAGAACCAAGTGAACTGAGGGAGCTGCACGTCGCGAGCGGGATGCGGTAGGCGGCCGAGAAACGGTTTTGCGACATGCGCAGCGAGCGCCGGATGGCTTTCACGTCCGGCAACTCGACAGCCGTTACGCGCCTGCCTTTCACCTTGCCGCCGCGAGCGTGTTTTGCCGCCGGCGTCAAACTCGTGATCAGCTCCTTTGCAAACTTCGCCATAACCTTCACCCTTCGTCGCTCCAGCTCTTCAAGATCCCGACCAGCTTGCGCACTGCGCGTTTCTCGTTGGCGCTTAAATCTTCTTGCCGCGCCTTCGCGTAGGTCATCAACAGCTAAAGCGGGAGGTCCGCGTCCCGGTAGAAGCAGATCACGCGCGCGCCGCCGCGTTTGCCGCTGCCGCCACGTCCCCAGCGCACCGACGCCGCCACGTTGCGGACTAGCTCAATTTAACCCGCAACTTATGCGAGAAGGATGGCACAACCGCCGATTGGTGTTTGCCCCTATTTGTTATGGTTAGATTTAGCGCGGGTCCGTTTCAGATATTTTTTCCACTTTTATTTATTTTTTGTTCCTGGAGTTGGAAAAGAATGATCGCTGCAAAACCGATTAATCCAACCGACAAACACGTCGGCGAGCGTGTCCGAATGTACCGCATCAAGGCCGCGATGACTCAAGAGGCCCTTGGCAAGCAGCTCGGAATTACATTCCAGCAGATTCAAAAATACGAAAAAGGGACAAACCGCATTGGAGCCAGTCGCCTTCAACAAATTTCCGAAATACTGAATGTACCGGTTGCAGCGCTATTCGAGGATTTGCCGGGAGCCAAGCGCAACGTCGCGGACAATCTCGTGAATGAATTTGTAGAGTTCCTGGGAACGGCGCTAGGGCAAAGGCTGGTTCAGGGTTTTATGAAGATAACTGATAGAAACGTTCGCAGCCATCTTACGCGGTTGATTGAAAGTATTTCCGGTAAGACGCCGCCGGTTCCTGAAAAGGGCGGGAGAAAAAAGAAGCCGGTTCAGCAAGCGTAGCACGCGTAGCCCGCATGAGCGCAGCGATATGCGGGGCCAGCCCACCCCGCATATCGCTGCGCTCATGCGGGCTACTTGCTGGTGCAAGGGCGACCCTTACCGGATGCGCCTCGCGGCATAAGGCACGGCAGGCGCGTAGAGCCGCGCCAGCTATTTCCGACATTCATCACCTGCGCTAATCTTGCCGGCATGAGCGAAGACGCCCCCCCGCGAGATAGCCGCCACCAGCTTCCCATTCTTCTTGGCATCGTCGGCGCCGTGCTCGGCTTTATCGGCGCCGTCGTCCTCGCGCTGCCCTCCAACCCGGTGGACCCGGTGACGTCGGGGCTGACCGCGCTGTTCGTCTTCGGCCCGATCGGCGCGGTCGTGGGCGCCTTCGCCGGCGCGAAGCTTGGCATGCTCATCCGCCCGAAGCGGCCCGCCGCGGAAAGCGTCGCCGTCGCGCCCCCGGCCGGCGTGTCCGCCGCCACATCACCGGCCGGCGTTTCTACCGGCACCACCCCGGGCAATGCGTTCAAGGCGCTTGGCATTGCGTTCGGGACCGTGGCTGTCGTGCTTGGCGGCTATGCATTCTACGACTATCAGACCACGACGACGCCCTGGCTGCGGCCTGACGGCACCGAGTTGCTTTTCGAAGTGCGGTTGCCGGCCGGCGCCGCCATGCCGCCCGCGAACGTGAAGGCGGAATTGCAAACTTCGGAAAACACCATGCCGGCGGACATGAAGCCGAACCTGTTTCGCAGCGACGGCGGCCGGCCGGTAATCGTCGGGGAAGTCTCTCTCGCGTTCCGAGCCAGCTGGCGCCAGATCGAGGTGAAAATCCCCGGCCGCGGCGATAGCACCCACGCGATCAAGATCGCCAAAAGCCCGTCGCATGCCGCGGCGCTCGGGTCCTGGCAGCCGCATCCCGACGGCAGCGAAATCCGCTATCGCGTCAAGTATCCGGGGAAGGATTGAGCCAGCGTAGCCCGCATGAGCGCGGCGATATGCGGGATTCACTCCTCCCCGCATCTCGCCGCGCTCATGCGGGCTACTTGCTGAAGCTGATGCGGCCGGCGTAGCGTGGGAGCCGGCGTAGCCCGGATGAACTCAGCGACATCCGGGACTGTCTCCCCGCATATCGCCGCGCTCCCGCGGGATACTTGCTGGCCTGTTTCGACCGGTGACGGTCGGTTTTGAAGTTAACAGCGGCCTGATTCGAAAAGTTGAGAGGAGACCCGTTACAATGAGCATTGCCGATCCCAACAAGACGATCCTCACGGGCGAGAACCCATTTATACGCCTGAGCCCGAAGGACGGCGAGCCGAACTCAACAGAGGCGAGCTATTGGCGGATCATCTTTTCGCCGGCTGGTCCCGGCCACGTCCTCTACTTGAAAAGCGAGCTGACGGAAGGGCGCTGGCGCATTTACTCCGACAACATCGCGATGGCGCGGTGGCTGCAGTCAACCGTACAAGGCATGCTCAATGCCGAACTTTCCGACACAACGATCCCTTGCGCGGACGCGCAATTTTCCAAAGCCGGGGATCCACGCTACTTCTGGACCGAGTACATCAGGTCGCACGGCGAAGAAATCTCGCTTACCTGGTTCGATATCGGCGAGCCGCTGCTGATCCACTCGCAGCCGAACCAGATTCCCGACCGGCGCTACGGCGTTTGCACAGTGCTGATCCCGGCGCTCGGCACGCGTCTCGTCCGCAACGGCGTCGAGGCGAATGGGCGATCCTGGCCGCGCGAACGTGAGGGGCGGCCGTTCTCGACGTCGGCGTTGGCATTCTCGGAAAGCTGGACCGAAGCGGTCTGAGGCGGAGCTGCCAAACAGTGAGTGTAGCCTGCATGAGCGTAGATATTGCGGGTTGGCGGTACCCGCATTGCTTTGCTCATGCGGGCTACGCTTGCTGGACGGAAGCAGTCTGAGGCGGAGCTGCCAATCGATGTCCGCCTTCTCCACATTCGTGAGCCACGGTTTGCATGGCAAACCGTGCGCCCTTCAGTGCGCCACGGCTTCCCTGATTTCTTTTGGCTTTCGCTTGATCGCGAGCAGATAGGCTGCGGCCGGGGCGTCGGGATGGCGGCGCCCCTGTTCCCAGTTCTTCAGCGTCGCGAGCGGGATGCGGTAGGCGGCCGAGAAACGGCTTTGCGACATGCGCAGCGAGCGCCGAATGGCTTTCACGTCCGGCAACTCGACAGCTGTTACGCGCATGCCTTTCACCTTGCCGCCGCGAGCGTGTTTCGCCGCCTGCGTCAAACTCGTGACCAGCTCCTTGGCAAACTTCGCCATAACCTTCACCCTTCGTCGCTCTAGCTCTTCAAAATCCCGACCAGCTGACGCACTGCGCGTTTCTCATCGGCGCTTAAATCTTCTTGTCGCGCCTTCGCGTAGATCATCAACAGGTAAAGCGGGCGGTCCGCGTCCCGGTAGAAGTAGATCACGCGCGCGCCGCCGCGTTTGCCGCTGCCGCCCCGTCCCCAGCGCACCTTGCGAACGCCGCCCGTGTCGGCAATGACGTCACCCGCCTCGGGATTGCGCGCAATGAAATTCACAAAATCTTCGCGTTCGTTCTCGTCCCAAACATCCTTGGCTTGGCGTTGGAATAACGGCGTTTCGGCGACGGTGATCAATTGCGCAGGCACTGAGCACTATACGCCAATGGCACCCAAGAATCCAGACATATCGCCGCTTATTCTCCAGCCGGTGTTTCGCGCCCCAGACGATCCAGGCCTGCCGCGATCAGACCGAAAACGGCTAGCGCCACGGGGCCGGCTTGCGAGATGGTTTTGGTTCAATGCGTCCTTGTAGATTGCAAGCAAAAGCGCGGCAAACGCGACCAGCGTCAGCAGATGGAAGAACCAGCGGAGATAACTTTTCATGCCGGCCGCTAGCTGACCCTTGAAGGGGTGGGGCCATCCGCAATTGTTGAAAACGGCGCAGGGCGAGTGCTCCCGCCACCCGTTGGTCTTTGGTTGCCGAATATATCGGAGGCAACTCCTTAATTTTCAATTGCAGTATCGGACGCAGATGCGTGGCGCCGCGTGGTTTCCACGATTCGCAGGGTGCGGCCCTCGCGGTTCCGAAACACGGCGAAACCATACGTCACTGGACAGCACCGGTTCCACACGCTAACCACCGGAAAACGTGGCACTTTCCTACATGGCGAACCCAACCCGGCACGAGACCATTCGATGAGCAAAATCGATCCCTCCGCGCGGATTGCAGACGGCGCTGTGATTGGCGAGGGCACGTCGATCGGCCCTTATTGCATGATCGGCCCGGAGGTCGTGATCGGGCCCGATTGCCGGCTGATCGGGCATGTGCACGTAACCGCGCAGACCACCATCGGCGCGGGCTGCACCATCTATCCCTTCGCCTCGCTGGGCACGCCGCCCCAGTCCCTCAGTTACCGCGGCGAATTGACAAAACTTCAGATCGGCGATGGCTGCACCTTGAGGGAGTCGGTGACCATCAATGCCGGCACCGCGGCCGGCGGCGGCATCACGCGCGTCGGCGACCGCGGATACTTTATGAACTGCAGCCATGTCGGTCATGATTGCCAGGTCGGCAATGACGTGATCTTCGCGACGTCGGCGACCTTGGGCGGTCATTGCGAGATCGGCGATTTTGTCTTCATCGGCGGGCTGTCCGCGGTGCATCAGTTCACGCGGGTCGGGCCGCAGGTGATGGTCGGCGGCGTCTGCGGCGTGCGCGGCGACGTGATTCCGTTCGGCCTGGTGAACGGGCAATACGCCGTTCTCGAAGGCCTCAACATCATCGGCATGAAGCGCCGCAAATTTACGCGTGAGCGGCTCGCCGTGGTACGCTCGTTCTATCAAAAGCTGTTTCATGGGCCGGGCGTGTTTGCGGAACGTCTCAACGACGTTCAGCATCTTGCGGCTGAGGATCCCGCGATCGCGGAGATTCTGACCTTCATCGGTGATGGCAAGCATCGTGCGCTGTGTCTGCCGGCGGGCGACGGCAACAAGTCTTGATCATGGGCTCGTCAGTGACCAACCAGGCTGTGCAGATTTCATCGCCCATCGGCCTGATCGCGGCAGGTGGCCCGCTGCCTTTCGCGGTGGCGGACTCCCTGCTCGCGCGCAGCATCAGTCCGGTTTTTTTTGCCTTGAGAGGCATCTGCGATCCGGTTGAGGTCGCGCGTTTCCGGCATCACTGGATTTCAATCGGCCAGCTCGGCCGGCTTGCCAACTTGCTGCGCGCTGAAAACTGTCGCGATCTGGTTTTCATCGGAGCGCTGGTGCGGCCGGCGTTGTCGGAGATCCGTCTCGACTGGAAGACCATTCGCGCCATGGCGGGTGTCTTGAAAGCCTTCCGCGGCGGTGACGATCATCTGTTGTCCAGCGTCGGCCGTATTCTGGAAAAGGATGGATTCCGGATGGTCGGAATCAAGGATGTCGCACCTAGCTTGCTGATGCCCGCGGGCTGTCTTACGCGCGCGGCTCCGAACGCAGACGCCAACGCCGATATCGCCAAGGGGCGGGAGGTGTTGCGTGCGCTCAGTCCGTTCGACATCGGGCAGGCCGCAGTCGTCGTCGACGGCCATGTGCTCGGCGTCGAAGACATCGAGGGCACCGACGGGTTGCTCGCGCGCGTGGCGCGGTTGCGCGGGGAGGGCCGTATTCGCGCCAAGGCAGGACGTGGCGTGCTGGTGAAGGCGCCGAAGAGCGGACAGGATCTGCGTTTCGATCTGCCCACGTTAGGCGCGCGGACCATCGAAGGCGCGGCGGCGGCGCAATTGGCCGGTATCGCCGTCATAGCCGGCAACACCCTCGTCGCCGAACCTCAGACCATGGTCGAAGCCGCGGACAAAGCGGGCCTGTTTGTGCTGGGTTTGCCCGCGTGATGGCGGCGAAACCGACCTCCATCGTGGCGCGAAAGATATTCCTGGTCGCTACGGAAGAATCCGGCGACCGGCTCGGCGCCAGCCTGATGAAGGTGTTGCGGCAGCGGCTCGGCGATGCCGTGCGGTTTGAGGGCGTCGGCGGGCTGACCATGGCGCGCGAGGGCCTGGTGTCGCTGTTTCCGATCGAGGAATTGTCGATCATGGGATTTACCGCGGTAGCGCGAAAGCTCCCGATGATCTTAAGCCGCGTCCGCGAAACCGCCGACGCCGCCGTCATGGCGGCTCCCGATATTCTGGTGATTATCGACAGTCCCGACTTTACCCATCGCGTCGCGCGGCAGGTCCGGGCGCGCGCGCCGGCGATTCCGATCGTCGACTATGTCGCGCCCACGGTGTGGGCATGGCGATCCGGCCGCGCGCGCGCCATGCGCCGTTACATCGATCACGTGCTGGCACTGCTGCCGTTCGAGCCGGAGGCGTATCGCAGGCTGGGAGGGCCGCCTTGCACCTATATCGGCCATACCCTGATCGAGCAGATCGGCTCGCTTCGGCCGGATCCCGACGAGCAGCGACGCCGCGACGGGCAACCGCCGGTGCTGCTGGTGCTGCCGGGCAGCCGCCATAGCGAGATCAGACATCACATGGCGGTGTTCGGCGAGACGCTACGCCTGCTGCGGGAGCAGGGTGCGGATTTCGAGCTGGTGCTGCCGACGATGCCGCATTTGCTCGACGCGGTTCGCGAAGGCGTCGCGAACTGGCAGGTAGCGCCGCGCATCGCGGTCGGCGAGCAGGAAAAGAAAGCCGCCTTCCGGATCGCCCGCGCCGCCTTCGCTAAATCCGGTACCGTGACCCTCGAACTTGCGCTCGCCGGCGTGCCGATGATCGGCGCCTACCGGGCCGGCCCCATCGAGATGTGGATCGCGCTAACGCTCGCCCGAACGTCGTCGGTCATTCTCGCAAACCTGGTCATCGGGGAGAATGTGGTGCCGGAATTCATGCAGCGCGATGCCACGCCCGAGAAGCTTGCAGCGGCGTTACGCGATGTTCTCGAGGACACCCCGCAACGGCGGCGCCAGCTGGAAGCGTTTTCACGGCTCGATGCCATCATGGCGACGGGCAGCCAGCCGCCGAGCGTGCGCGCCGCCGATATCGTGCTCGCGACGCTGCGGAAGGCGGGGAAATAAACGGGCGTGCCCCGGACGCAGCGCAGCGCGTAGCACTTCGCGAAGCGGTGCGCTGCAGAGCCGGGGCCGTAACAGGGGTCGGTGTTCGCGACGGTCCCGGTTCTGCGAAGCAGCGCTTCGCGCTGCATCGCGCCCGGGACACGAGCCCTTCTACCCGCGCTTGGCGATATCGACGTAGTCGCGATGCGTCTTGCCGGTGTAGAGCTGGCGCGGGCGGCCGATCTTCTGGTGCGGGTCCTCGACCATCTCGCTCCACTGGCTGATCCAGCCCACGGTGCGGGCGACGGCGAACAGCACGGTGAACATCGATGTCGGGAAACCCATCGCCTTCAGCGTGATGCCTGAATAGAAATCGACGTTCGGATACAGCTTGCGCTCGATGAAATATTCATCGCTGAGCGCGATCTTTTCCAGTTCCAGCGCGACCTTCAGCATCGGATCCTCGCCGTGGCCGGTTTCCGCCAGCACCGCGTGACACATCTTCTGCATGATCTTGGCGCGGGGATCGTAATTCTTGTAGACGCGATGGCCAAAACCCATCAGGCGGACTTCGCTGTTCTTGTCTTTCACCCGCCTGATGAAGTCCGGAATCTTGTCGACCGAACCGATGCCGGACAGCATCGCCAAGGCGGCTTCGTTGGCGCCGCCATGCGCCGGTCCCCACAGGCAGGCGATGCCGGCGGCGATGCAGGCAAACGGATTGGCGCCGGAGGAGCCGGCGATCCGCACCGTCGATGTCGAGGCGTTCTGCTCGTGGTCGGCGTGCAGGATGAAGATCTTGTCGAGCGCGTCGGCCAGCACCGGGTTGATCTTGTAATCCTCGCACGGCACCGCGAAGCACATGTGCAGGAAGTTTTCAGCAAAGCTCAGCGAGTTCTTCGGATACATGAAGGGCTGGCCGATGGTGTATTTGTAGGCCATCGCGGCCAGGGTCGGAATCTTCGCGATCATCCGCATCGAGGCGATCATGCGCTGGGTGGGATCGGTGATGTCGGTGGAGTCGTGATAGAACGCCGCCAGCGCGCCCACGGCTGCCACCATGATTGCCATCGGATGGGCGTCGCGGCGGAAGCCCTGGTAGAACCGCGCCATCTGCTCGTGAACCATGGTGTGATGGATCACGCGGTTGTCGAAGTCCTCCTTCTGCGCCTTGGTCGGCAATTCGCCGTACAGCAACAGGTAGCAGGTCTCGAGAAAATCGCCCTTTTCCGCCAGCTGCTCGATCGGGTACCCGCGATATTCCAAAATGCCGGCGTCGCCGTCGATATAGGTGATCTTGGATTGGCAGCTGCCGGTGGAGGTGAAGCCGGGATCGTAGGTGAACATCCCGGCCTGGGCGTAGAGCTTGCTGATATCGACGACGTCAGGGCCGACGGTGCCGCTCAAAATCGGGAAATCGTAGTTCTTGTTGCCGACGGTAAGCGTTGCGGTTTTGGCGGTGGTGTCGGTTTTTGCGTCCATCGTGAAGTCCCCGATGCGATCGTTGCGGAGGCCGGGCGAGCCTGACCAATGAGATGGTGGGACCGGCCGGATATTCCAGAAGCACCACTGAAATGGGTATCGTATTGCCGTGTGCACTGCAAGATGGACCGCCGGCCCGGCCCCGCCGCCTTTAGGCGGAAGCCTGATCGCCCAGCCGGCCTAAGCATTCCTCCCGGCCCAAAACCGCCAGCACGTCGAAGATGCCCGGGGAGGTGGTGCGCCCTGTCAGCGCCACCCGCAGCGGCTGCGCGACGGCGCCCAATTTGAGATTATTCTGCTCGGCGAAGGCCCGCGTGGCGGCTTCTGTGGTTTCCGCCGTCCACGGCGAGACGGTTTCGAGCGCGACACGAAGCCTGCCGAGCAATTCCCGGGTCTCCGGCGTCAACAGCGCGGCGGCCTTTGGCTCGATCGCCAATGGCCGGTCGGCGAAGATGAAGTTCGCGCTATCGATCAGCTCGATCAGCGTCTTTGCGCGCTGCTTGAGGTCCGGCATGGCCTGCAGCAGTTGCGCCCGCGTGGTGTCGTTGAGCTTGGCCTTTAGCCCCGAACCATCGGGGATATAGTTCAGCAGGTCCTCGAACATGCTCACGAGGGATTGATCGTCGGCTTGGCGGATGTAATGGCCGTTGAGGTTTTCCAGCTTGGCAAAGTCGAACCGTGCCGCCGAGCGGCCGATGGCCGGCAGATCGAAGGCGTCGATCATTTCCTGGGTCGAGAAGATCTCCTGGTCGCCATGGCTCCATCCGAGCCGGACCAGATAGTTGCGCAGCGCCGCCGGCACATATCCCATGGCGCGGTAGGCCTCCACGCCAAGAGCGCCGTGGCGTTTCGACAGTTTCGATCCGTCGGCGCCGTGGATCAGGGGAATGTGCGACATGCTCGGCAGGTACCATCCCAGCGCATCGTAAATCTGCTTCTGCCGCGCGGCGTTGATCAGGTGATCGTCGCCGCGGATGACGTGGGTCGCGCCCATGTCGTGATCGTCGACGACGACGGCCAGCATGTAGGTTGGATTGCCGTCGCCGCGCAGCAGCACGAGATCGTCGAGGCTCTCGTTCTGCCAGACCACGCGGCCCTGGACCTGGTCCTCGATCACGGTTTCGCCGGTCTGCGGAGCCTTGAGGCGGATCGTGGGTTTAATCCCGGCCGGTGCTTCGGCCGGATCGCGGTCGCGCCACATGCCGTCATAGAGGCGGGTGCGGCCCTCGGCGCGCGCGGTCTCGCGCATCGCCTTGAGTTCGTCCTGCGTGGCGTAGCAGCGATAGGCCCGGCCTGAGGCCAGCAGTTGCGCGGCCACTTCGCGGTGGCGCGCGGCGCGCTGAAACTGGTAGATGACCTCGCCGTCCCAATCCAGCCCGAGCCATTTCAACCCGTCGAGAATGGCGTCGATGGCTTGCGGGGTCGACCGCTCGCGATCGGTATCCTCGATTCGCAGCAACATCTTGCCGCCGCGCCCCCGCGCATAGAGCCAGTTGAACAGCGCCGTGCGCGCTCCTCCGATATGGAGAAAGCCGGTGGGCGAGGGCGCAAAGCGGGTGACGACGGGATCGGTCATTGCGGCGGGGGTTTATGAGGCAGACAGGGCATGCGCGAAGCGCGCTGGTGTATAGCAGGAACGAGGCATAACTAAAGCCCTGTGCGGGCTTGGCGGGGGACGCGGGATTTGGCAGAAGGTCCGCTGATCCTTCAACAGGAAATCGTAAATGACAGCGGAACCGGTGGCGGCAGAGGCAGGGCGCGATTTCATTCGCGACATCGTGCAGGCCGATCTCGATTCACACAAGCACAGCCAAGTCGTGACCCGGTTTCCGCCGGAGCCGAACGGCTACCTGCATATCGGCCATGCCAAATCGATCGCGCTGAATTTCGGCATCGCGCAGGAATTTGCGGGACGCTGTCACCTGCGTTTCGACGACACCAATCCGACCAAGGAAGAGCAGGAATATATCGATTCGATTCAGGCCGATGTCCGGTGGCTCGGCTA
>Ga0193717_1000892_pt1 | contig 18831 bp, 15 predicted proteins | sample U2c2metaG_FD_145900 | JGI IMG/M metagenome (GOLD analysis project Ga0193717, IMG submission 145900) | Soil microbial communities from a riparian zone of the East river system, Colorado, United States - U2c2 | ecosystem: Environmental > Terrestrial > Soil > Riparian zone | place: USA: East River...
CGCACTGATCTTCGCGGTGGTCGCGGTGGTCGCCATCGTGTTCCTGCGCACCAGCGCCTTCTCCCGGCACGTGTACGCGATCGGCGGCAACGAGAAGGCCGCGCGGCTTTCCGGTGTCCCGGTCGTCCGCGTGAAGGTGATCGTGTTCTGCATCTGTGGGTTCCTGGCCGCGTTGGCCGGCATCGTGCATGCCGGTCAGCTCAACCAGGGCAGCCCCAACGACGGGTTCGGCTACGAGCTGGACGCGATCGCGGCCGTCGTCATCGGCGGCACCAGCCTGATGGGCGGACGGGGCACGGTGGTCGGCACCGTCGCCGGCGCGCTGCTGCTCGGTGTGCTCAACAACTTCCTCGGACTCCACGGTGTGGATCCGAACGTCCAGCTGCTCGTCAAGGGACTCGTGATCGTCGTCGCCGCCGGCCTGCAGCGCCTGCGGCCAACCGCCTGACACAACACGAAAAGAGGAACAGGACATGGCCCGTCGTCGTGCCGTGGCAGCCGTGCTCACCGCGGCAACCGCGCTCAGCCTGACCGTCGCATGTGGAACGACCAGTGAGAACAGCGGGCAGGACAACGCCGGCGCACAGGAAAGCACGTGCGGTGGCTCCGACGGCAAGTACACGATCGGCATGAGCCAGGCGAACGTCGCCGAGCCCTACCGTCAGCGGATGGACGACGACATCAAGGCCGCCGCCGAGCAGGTGCCGCAGTTCAGCGTCGAGTTCGCGGACGCGCAGCAGGACAACGCCAAGCAGGTGTCCGATGTGGAGAACTTCCTCACCAAGCAGATCGACCTGCTGATCATCAGCCCGAACGAGGCGACGCCGCTGACCGCGGTCGTCGCCAAGGCGTACAACAAGGGCATCCCGGTGATCGTGTTGGACCGCAAGGTGGACGGCGACGCCTACACCACGTGGATCGGCGCGGACAACGTGGAGATCGGCCGCACGGCGGGCAAGTACGTCGCGGAGAAGCTGCTTCCCAACGGTGGCAAGGTCGGCGAGATCCGGGGCCTCGCGGGCGCGACGCCGGCCAAGGAGCGCGGCGACGGTTTCCGCGAGGGCATCAAGGGCTCGAACATCGAGATCGTGCAGAGCGTCGACGGTGACTGGCTGCGGGAGAAGGGCCAGACGCAGGCGGACGCGTTGTTCAAGGCGCACCCGGACATCCAGGTGCTGTACGCGCACAACGACCCGATGGCCGAGGGCGCGTACCTTGCGGCGAAGGCGGCCGGCATCGAGAAGAACATGAAGTTCATCGGCATCGACGGCCTGCCGATCCCCTCCGGTGGCCTGAAGGCGGTCGAGCAGGGTCGCCTCTCCGCGACGCTGATCTACCCGACGGCCGGCAAGGAGGCCGTGGACACCGCGAAGAAGCTGCTCGTCGACTGCCAGGACGTGCCGAAGGAGCAGACGCTCAAGACCGAGCTGATCACGATCGACAACGCGGCCACGGTCTACAACGAGGCCAACGGCTGATCCTCGCTCGACAACCCGCGCCGCGAGCGCGGTCCCCACCAAACGCAAGGGAGATCCCGATGCGTGTGCGAAGCATGCTCGGACTAGCGCTCGGCGCGGTCCTCGTCGCCACCACGCCGGCCGCGGTGGCGTCGGCCGCGGCGCCCGACAGCGCCGCCGAGGCCGGCAAGGGGCCGATCGGCTGGCAGACCTACCGCGACCTCGGCGCCATGGCACAGTTGCGGCCCGACGCTCAGGTGCGGCAGTTCTCCAGCTTCGACCGCACCGGCGGCAACGACGACGGGTTCAACAACACCCACTCGTGTCTGCGGCACTCCGACGCGGGCTGTGTGATCGCCGAACGCGTTGGTGCGGGTGAGATCGAGTCGATGTGGTTCACCCGCGACTACGGCTCGATGGTCCACAACGGACGGATCACCGTCGAGCTGGACGGTGAGAAGGTCGTCGACGCGCTGTTGTCGGAGCTGGTTGACGGCAAGGTCGGCGCGCCGTTCGTGTGGCCGCTGGTCGGCAACGGCGACGACACCGCGGGCGGCTCGGTGATCAAGGTGCCGATGCCCTACCGCGAGTCGATGCGGGTCACCGTGCAGAAGGACCCGTTCTTCTACCACGTGTCCTACCGGGAGTTCCCGGACTCGAGCGGGGTGCGCACGTTCAACCCGCGAGAGTCGGCGCAGGATGTGGTGAACCGGTTGCGGGGCTTCGGGATCCGGGATCCGAAGCCGGCGCTGCCCGGCGCACGCACGACACGGTTTGCCGGTGACGTCGCGCCAGGCGCGGCGGCGGCGCTCGCGTCGCTGTCCGGGTCCGGCTGGGTGTCGCAGGTTCGGGTGCGGCTGCCGCAGGTGGTGGCGAGCCCTCGGGTCGGCAACGACGGGCGGGCGTTCGGCGCCGGTGGCAGCAGCGCGTTCACCGTGGCCGTGGACCGGAACAACAACGGGGTGCGGCTGACCCGGCGTGTCGACCCGGTGATCGGCAACCAGGTGGCGCGGCTGGTGGTCGACGGCAAGGCGGTGACCACGTTCGACAGCGGTCCGGTGCGCAACGGCGCGTGGGTGGACGAGGTGGCCGACATCCCGGCGTCGGTGTCGAAAGGCAAGACAGCGCTGAAGATCGGCGTCGAGTACGTGTCGTCCGCGTTGGACGTCAACGAGTTCCGTTACGACATACACTCGAAGGTCGGCGACTCGTGGACCCGCACCGACGTGCTGGACCTCGGGCCGGGCCACGACGGCGAGGAGCGGGCGCACGGGTACGCGATCCGCAACCAGAGCTGGGAGGGGTCGCGGGTGTACCGCCTGCCGGCCGACCCGGCGGCGGTGACCGAGTCGGACGCGGTGCTCGAGGGTGCGCGGCTGGTCGGCACGTTCGACGGCAGGACCACGGTCGACGCCCCGGTCGGCGAGTTCTTCGGCTCCGGGCTCGGCGAGTACGACACCCGCACGCTGTTCTCGTCGATCGACGCGACGCCGGACGGTTGGTACACCGCGTGGTGGCCGATGCCGTACGGCGAGTCGGCGGCGCTGAAGCTGGTGAACGACAGCGGGGTGCCGATCACGGGCGCGGTCGTCGAGGTGACGGCGGCGCCGGACCGTGCCGTGGCCGGTCGGCTGTCGTCCGGCGTGCTCGGGTACTTCAACGCGACCCACCGGCGCGGCGACACGGTGCCGAACGAGTCGTGGAACTTCCTCGACGCGTCCGGTACGGGCGTGTTCTACGGGGTCACGCACTCGATGCGCGGCAACATCCCGGCGGGCAACCGGCGCGACTACCTCGAGGGCGACGAGACGGTGTATGTCGACGGCGCGGCGAGCCCGACCCTGTACGGCACCGGGACCGAGGACTTCTACGAGTCCGGCTGGTACTTCCGGGACGGCACCACGTATGCCATGCCGGAGGCCGGCAACCCGGCGTACGAGCTCGATGGTGACGGCTGCCGGTACGACTGCACCGGCGCGTACCGGCTCATGGTCGGCGACGCCGTGTCGTTCGGTTCGTCGTTGAGCTTCGACATCGAGCACGGCCCGCTGGACAACGAGCCGGCGGACTACAGCTCGACGGCGTACTGGTACGGCAAGGCGGCGGTGTCGCTGACAGAGACCGACACCCTCGACGCGGCCGACGACGCGAGCCGCGCCGCACACGGCTACACGGCGGCGGGGGAGACCCGCGACTCGCTGACCTCGACGTTCGAAGGCCGAGGTGACACCACACCGGTGACCCACGGCGTCACGGCCGCCACCGGCGCGGTGTCGTTCAAGATGGCCGTGACGCGCGACAACCGAGGCGTGCGCCTGCTGCGGATGGGCGACCAGAACGCGGGCTACCAACGCGCGGCGGTGCTGGTGAACGGAAAGCGCGTCGGCGAGTGGCTCCAGCCGCTCGACAACACGCACTCCCGCTGGCTCGAGGACAGCTTCGAGCTACCCGCGTCCGCGACGACGGGCAAGTCCTCGGTGACGGTGACCCTCCAACCGGTGGCCGGCGCGCCCGCCTGGTCGGCCGCCACCTACCGGGCCTTGTCCCGGAGCTGACCGAGCTGGCCGCCGCGCGCACGCGCGGTGGCCAGCTTCGGCTGTCGCACAAGAACCACCGGAGTTATCCACAGGCAAGATCAACATCGCCTGTTCCGTCGGTGGGTGCCGGTAGATTGGGCACTGGGCCGCCCCCGGGATCGGGTGGGGGATGCATCGCGCGCGAGCTGGCTTGTCAGGTCAGCCTCGGTGGGAGCTGCCTCTCTCGATGAGGCGGGCGCCCAGTGTGGTGGTTGTCGGGGCTCGGGTGTTGTCCGTGATGCGTGCCAGCAACAGGTGTGCGGCCACGGTGCCGATCTCGTACGCGGGCTGTGCCACCACGGTCATCGGCGGGTCGACGAGGCCGGCCCACGGCACGTCGTCGAACGCGACGACACCTACGTCGCGGCCGGGGCGCAGTCCGTGGGCCCGCAGGGCCTCCAGCACGCCGATGGCCATCGCGCTGTTGGCGACCAGCAGCGCGTCCGGCGGCTCCTCCTGGTCGAGGAGATCGGCGGCGGCCCGCCGGGCGCCGGCGGCCTTGAACTCGGTGCGCCGCACCAGCCTCGGCGACGTCTTGTGCTTGCCGGCGCGCAACGCGTCCCGGTAGCCGGCCAGGCGGTCGTCGGCCGTGCGGACGCCCGTCGGGCCGGTGATGCAGCCGATCCGTTGGTAGCCCTGGTCGATCAGGTGCGTGGTGGCCTGCCGGGCCGCCATCCGCGTGTCGACGAGCACCGTGTCACTCTCGCGCTCCGGCAGCGGCCGGTCGACGGCCACTATCGGCGTGCCGCGCCGCGCCAGGCTGTCCACGTTCGACGTGGTCGACGTCGGCGAGACGATCACGCCGGCCACCCGCTCCTGGATCGCCACGTCGACGTACCTGCGTTCCTTCTCAGCGTCCTCGTCGGAGTTGCACAGCACCACCGAGTACCCGACGGTGTGCGCGACATCCTCGACGCCGCGCGCGATCGCGGTGAAGAACGGGTTCTCCACGTCGCTGATGATCAGCGCGAGGACGGCCGCCTCCTGACGCCGCAGGTTCCGTGCCGGCCCGTTCGGCTGGTAGCCCAACTCCTGGGCGGCGGTGCGCACCCGGGCGGCCAGTTCGGGGTCCACTGTGGACTTGCCGTTCAACGCCCTGGACACCGTCGCCGTCGAGACGCCCGCCCTGCTGGCAACATCGCTGATGGTCGCCACTACCGCCTCGCTTCCAAACCCTTGCCGGAGACCCTACGCGGACCCCTATTGACAGGCTTCTGACCTAAGAATAGCTTCTGAGAAAACGATTACTCCAACCCCAGGGGGAACCTCCGGTGGCCCGTATCGGCGTGATCAACATTTCGGACGGGCGGGACTACGTCCACGGCGGCATCGCCGACTTCATCCGCGCCAACGAGGACAAGCTGGTCGCGAGCCTCGAGCGCGCGGGGCACGAGGTCGTCCGCGCCGGCGCGCCGGTGTCCGCCAACAACCTCGCCACCGCGCTGGCCAGGGAGATCGAGGCCGCGCGTGTCGACCTCACCGTGCTGCACTACTGCGTCTGGGCCTTCCCGCACTTCACGATGCTCGCCGCCGGCCAGCTCACGAGCCCGCTGCTGCTGCTCGCCAACCTCGACCCGGTCCAGCCGGGCATGGTCGGCATGCTCGCCGCGGGCGGCGCGCTCGACCAGATCGGCCGCGCGCACACCCGGCTCTGGGGCGACCCGGAGGACACCACGCTCATCCAGCAGATCGGCGTGCGGGCGTCCGCGGCGCACGCGGTCGCGGCGCTGCGCGGTCAGACGTTCGGCCGGATCGGCGGCCGCCCGATGGGCATGAACACCGCGGTCGCGAACACCGACCAGTGGCAGAAGCAGTTCGGGGTGGACGTCGAGGAGATCGACCAGTGGGAGATCGTCCGCCGCGCCGAGCGGGCGGACCAGACGGAGAAGACCAAGGCCCGCCAGTGGCTCGAGCAGCACGCGAACGTCCACTACGACGGCAAGAAGCTGACCGAGGAGCTGCTCGAGCGGCAGATCGGCTCATACCTCGCGATGCGTGAGCTCATCGACGAGTGGCACCTCGACTTCACCGGCATCAAGGGCCAGCCGGAGCTGACCCAGTACTTCGCCACCATGGACATCGCGGAGGCGTTCCTCAACGACCCGTACGACTGGAACGGGCCGAAGGAGCCGCACGTGTGCGCCACCGAGGCGGACATGGACGGCGCGTTGACCATGCAGATCATGAAGCACCTCACCGGGACGCCGGTACTGTTCGCGGACGTGCGGCACTACCACGGCGACCGCGACATCTGGGACCTCTGCAACTCCGGCCAGCACGCCACCTGGTACGCGGCCCGCAGCGACGACCCGGCGGAGAACCTCGCGAAGGTCCACCTGTACCCGGAGGTCTTCTTCTTCCCGGCCGGCGGCGCGTCCGTGCAGCACGTGGCCGCGCCCGGCGAGATGACGCTGGCGCGCCTGACCCGCAACGACGGCAAGTACCGCCTGCAGCTGATGCTCGGCGAGTTCGAGAACTACGACGAGGCCACCACCGAGGCGCTGATGAAGATGTCGACGCCGGAGTGGCCGCACGCGTTCGCGCGGCTCGACGCGCCAGCCGAGGTGTTCCTGTCGCGCTTCGGCGCCAACCACATCCATGCGGTCCCGGGTGACCGGCGCGCGGAGCTGCGCGCGGTGTGCGACCTGCTCGACGTCACGCTCGACGAGTTCACCCGGGGCTGAGGTCGTGAGTCAGGGGCTGCTGCTCGGTATCGACATCGGCACGGCCAGCTCGAAGGGCGTGCTGGTCACCGGCCGGGGAAAGGTGGTGGTCAGGGCGAGTCGCGACCACGCCACCGCCACACCGCACCCCGGTTGGTTCGAGCACGACGCGGAAGGCGTGTGGTGGGCCGACTTTCTCGCGCTGGCCAGGGAACTGGCCGGCGCGGCAGGGGACCGCGCCATCGAGGGCCTCGCGGTCAGCGGCATCGGTCCGGTGCTGCTGCCCGCGGACGGCGCCGGGCGGCCCCTGCGGCCGGCGATCCTGTACGGGGTGGACACGCGGGCGGGCGTGGAGATCGCCGACCTGGCTCGGGAGCTGGGTGCCGACGCCATCTTGCGCCGCGGCGGCACCCCGCTCTCCAGTCAGGCCGTCGGGCCGAAGCTGCGGTGGCTCGCGCGGCACGAGCCCGCGGTCTACGAGCGCACCGCGATGCTGCTGATGGCCAGCTCGTACCTGGTGCACCGGCTGACCGGGCGGTACGTGCTCGACCACCACTCGGCGAGCCAGTGCGACCCGATGTACGACCAGGAGAAGTTCGACTGGGCGCACGACTGGGCCTCGGTGGTCGCGCCGGGGCTGACGCTGCCGGAGCTGGCGTGGCCGACCGAGGTGGTCGGCACGGTCACCGCCGCCGCCGCGCGGGAGACCGGGCTGCCCAGTGGCCTGCCGGTCACGGCGGGCACGGTCGACGCGTGGGCCGAGGCGACGAGCGTCGGCGTGCGCGAGCCGGGTGATGTGATGGTCATGTACGGCACCACCATGTTCCTCGTCCAGGTCATCTCGGCGCCGCGGCCGCACCCGGCGCTGTGGACCACGAGCGGCGTGTACCCCGGCACGTGGTCGCTGGCCGCCGGCATGGCGACGTCCGGCGCGATCACCGACTGGCTGCGCAGGCTGGTCGGCGCCGACTTCGCCACGCTGGTCGCGGAGGCGGCCGAGGTGCCGGCTGGCAGCCGTGGGCTGTTGCTGCTGCCGTACTTCGCGGGCGAGCGGACACCGATCTTCGACCCGTCCGCGCGTGGGGTGATCGCCGGGCTGACGCTCGGGCACGGGCGCGCCGAGCTGTACCGGGCCGCGCTGGAGGGCATCGCGTACGGCGTGCGGCACAACCTCGAGACGATGCGTGAGTCCGGCGGCCCTGCGAAGCGGCTGGTCGCCGTCGGCGGTGGCACGCAGGGCGGGCTGTGGACGCGGATCGTGTCGGACGTGACCGGCGCGGAGCAGGTGGTGCCGACCGAGACCGTCGGCGCGTGCTTCGGTGACGCGCTGCTCGCGGCGACGGCGATCGGCCTTGACGTCGACCAGGAGGCGTGGAATCCCCCCGACCACGTTGTCCGGCCGACCGAGGGCGCCCGCTACGACGACTTCTACCGGCGCTATCGCGAGCTGTACCCCGCGACCGCGGACGTGGCACACTTCCTGGCCGAGGAACAACATGCGGCGGATCGGGGGAGCGGTGTCGAAGGAAGCTGAGGGGTCCGGCGTACAGGCGTTGTTCGACAGGATCAACGAACTGATGCGCCAGGGGAACGTCCGGCGCATCGTGGTCAGCGACAAGCGGGGGCGCAGGATACTCGACGTGCCGATCACGGCGGGTGTGGTGGCGGCGGTCTTCGCGCCGATGATCATGGCCGCCGGCGCCGCGCTCGCGCTGGCGGGCGGCTGGCGGATCCAGGTCGAGCACACCGATCCGGAGATCGTCGAGGCGCCGGCCGAAGAACCGACCGGCGCCGAAGAACCCGGACCGTCCCAAAAGGACAGTTAGGCCGGCGTCATGGGCCGGTCGAGGTCCGCGTTGTCGATTACCACGGTCGCGCGCTCCTGCGGTTTGCACTCCGCCATGTAGAGCCGCTGCCCGTCGATGTAGCGCTTGTTCACCGGCGCGTCCGGGTTCCGGTCGCCGTAGCTGCGGCCCGTGCCGCGGGGGATGGCCACGGAAAACGGCACCTCGAGCCACACCGAGTAGTCCCAGAACATCACCAGCTCGCGCCGGTGCAGGAAGATCCCGTCCAGCACGAGGATCGCGTTCGGCTCGGCCATCTCGGGCAGCCGGTGCACCTCGCGCTCGCGCTGCACGTCGTACACCTCGCGGACGTACACGCCGGACCCGCCCGCCGCGAGCGGGTCGAGCAGCAGCCGCACCATCCGGCCGTAGTCGAAGGCGTCGCGGTAGAAGCCCTCCGCCGATGTCTTGCCACGGCGGTGTCTCGTTCTCGGCGGGTTGAGGAAGCCGTCCGCCGACGCGCGGATCACCGAAGCGCCCCGCCCGGTCAGTTCCTTGGCGAGGGCATCAGCGAAATGGGTCTTGCCGGCGCCGTCGACCCCGTCGACGGCCACGCGGCGGAACCGATCCGAGGGCAGCGCCAAGATCGCGGTCGCCACCTCGGCGGTCGTGCGTTCACTCATCTCCGCAGTCAACCCTCTTCCGTCGCGTTTTCCAAGGAATCCGCCCGAACGAGCAACGCATTCACCACCAGCATCCGTCCTGTCGGCATGAAGCACGACTTACCGAGCTGGCCGCGCATCGCTGTCGCGGCCGCCGTTGTGGTGGTACTCGGCGCCGGGGTTACCGGCGCGGCGGTGGTCGTCGGCGCGGCCGACGGTCCAGACGGCGGTGGCGACGACGCCGGCACGACGATCGGCGCCCATGGCATCAGTCTCGTCTCCTACGACACCTGCGACACCGCGCTCGCGGAGCTGAAGAACCGGGTGTCGCCGCACGTCGGGCCGTACGGCCTTGACCTCGGGTCCGGCGGGGTCAGCACGGACGCGACGCCCGCGGAGGGCGGCGCGCTGCCCGCGGCGCCCGCGGACGAGAAGGCGGCGGCCGACTCGGCGGGCCGAGGAGACTCGTCGGACTCGACCGCGGCACCGTCCGGCGAGCGGGACCACTCGTCGACCAACACCCACGAGGCAGGCGTCGACGAGCCGGACCTGGTGAAGACCGACGGCAAGCGTGTGGCCAGCATCGCCGACGGCGTGCTGCGGGTGGTCGACGTGGCGTCGCGCGAGCAGACCGCGACAGTCACGCTGCCCGGGGGCTACGCGACGCAGCTCCTGCTCTCCGGCGACCGCGCGCTGGTGATGACCTCGACCAGCATGGTCATGGAGGACGACGTCGCAAGGGGCGATACGGGCAAGATCGCGCCGGACCGGTCGCCGCCGGTCAAGCCGATGCCGTCGGAGTACGGCTCACAGCTCGTGCTCGTCGACCTCACCGGCGCCGGCACGGTCCTCGGCACGCTGTCGGTCGACGGCGGCTACCTGGACGCGCGGCAGGTCGGGGCCGTGGCCAGGGTCGTGGTGCGTTCCGAGCCACGGCTGGGGTTCGCCTACCCGGACGACCGGAAGAGCCCAGCGGCGGCGCTGCGCGACAACCGTTCGGTGGTCGCGAAGTCGACGATCGCGGACTGGTTGCCGCGCTACGAGCTGACGGCGGGCGGCCGCACGACCTCGGGCCGGCTGACCGACTGCGCGTCGGTGAGCCACCCGACGGACTACACGGCAGCCGCCATGCTGACCGTGCTCACCGTTGACCTGCAAGGAGCACTCGGCATCGGCGACCCGGTGACGATCGTCGCGGACGGCAACACCGTGTACGGGACCGGCACGAGCCTCTACGTCGCGGACGACCACGTCGCGCACGGGCAGATGGAGTCGCCGACCACCGAAGGTTCGCGCACCGAGGTGTACCAGTTCGACATCGCGAAGCCCGGCAAGCCGGTCTACGTCGCGTCCGGGGGAGTGGACGGCAGCCTGCTCAACCAGTACTCGCTGTCCGAGCACGACGGCAACCTGCGGGTCGCGACGACCGGGTACGACCAGTCGAGCTCACAGAGCATGATCACTGTGCTGGCGCGCAAGGGAGATCAGCTAACACAGCTCGGCAAGGTGGCCGGACTCGGTGTGGGGGAACGGATCTACGCGGTTCGGTTCTTCGGCGACACCGGCTACGTTGTCACGTTCCGAGAGACCGACCCACTGTACACAGTGGACCTGTCGAACCCGGCCGCGCCGAAGGTGACCGGCGAGCTGAAGATCACCGGCTACTCGGCGTACCTGCACTCGGCCGGTGACGGCAGGCTGATCGGCGTCGGTCAGGAGGCCACGACCGACGGCAGGCGCACCGGCGCGCAGGTGTCGCTGTTCGACACCGCGAACCCGGCCGCCGCGCGGCGGGTGGCGCAGTACCACCTCGCCGGCGCGTGGACCGAGGTCGAGGGCGACCCGCACGCTTTCCTTTACTGGCCGGAGAAGAACCTCGTCGTGCTGCCGGTGTCGGGCGGCGGGACGGACCGGTCGGAGCCGACCGCGGGCGCCTTGGTGCTGAAGCTGAACGGCGACTCGTTCACCGAGGTCGGCATGCTCAGCCACACCTCGGACCGCTACGGGGACATGGCGGTGCCGCCGCGCCGCGCGCTGGTGATCGGCGACGAGCTGTGGACGGTGTCCGAGGCCGGCATGCTGGTGAACAACGTGGACTCGCTGGCTCAGTTGGCGTGGTTGCCGTTCAGCTGACCGGTGCGCAGGTAGTTCCACAGTGGACTGTGGGAGCTGTCGCCGCGGGCGCTCGCCGCTCGCGGCGGCACCCCTTCCAGCGCGGCCCGCAGGCCTTCCGAGTCGGCGACGTACTCGGGCTTGAGGTGGTCGGTGTCGTAGTAGCGGTGGTACACCGGCGTTAGCGCGCCGGACATCGGCGGCACGATCCAGCTCCAGTCGGCGGGACACGTGCGGCCGGCGCCTTCCTCCTTCGCAAGGTGCTTGAGGAACCGCGTCGACTCCGTGTGGTGGTCGCTGATCGTCGCGCCGGCCGCCTCGAACGACGCCAGCACCGCCCGGTTCAGCTCGACCAGCGCGGTGTCGCGCCACAGCGTCCGCTCGTTGCTCGTGTCCAGACCGAGGTGCCGGGCGACCGTCGGCAGCAGGTCGTACCGGTCGGCGTCGGCGAGGTTGCGGGCGCCGATCTCGGTGCCCATGTACCAGCCGTTGAACGGCGCGGCCGCGTAGCTGACGCCGCCGATCGACAGCCGCATGCTGCTGATCGCCGGCACCGCGTGCCAGCGCAGACCCAGCTCGGCGAACCACGGGTGGTCGGGGTGGTGCAGCGGCACCTCGGCGACCGCGTCGCGCGGCAGCTCCCGGACGTGGGTCGTGCCGTCCGAGGACACCACGAGTGGCAGCACGTCGAACGGGGTGCCGGCGCCCCGCCAACCACGCGCGACGACGGAGTCGGTGAACGCGACGTACCTCGGGTCGCCGACCACCGAGCCGTCCGCGGCGCGGTGGCCGGCGTACCGGATGAGCTGCTCGTTCCAGATCCTCGGGCCGGGCCGGTTCGGCGCGTCCGGGGCGAACACCGTGATGACCGGCCGCAGCCGGCCGCCGTTGTACGCGAGGCGCAGGTGCTCGACGCACTGCGCGCTCACCTCGGCCGGGTCGCGTACCGCCCGCAGGTCCCGGACCCGCAGGCTCTGCCAGTACAGCCGGCCGATGCAGCGTGCGCTGTTGCGCCAGGCGACCCGCGCGCCGAAGGCAAGCTCCTCGCTCGTGTGCTGGTAGGTGCCGGTCAGCTCGATCTCGCCGCGTACCCACGCGATGCGGTGCGCGGCACAGCCCGCGTCCGGGTTCTCGGTGTAGTAGAGCCGGAGGAACTCGATCGCCTCGTTGACATCGACCGCCTCGTCCGGAGGTGACCCGGTAGCGCTCAGCGTGGACGGCAGTTCCCAGGCCTGAACGGTCACCCGGGAGAAGCTACCCGACGCGCAGCGTGATGGTCCACGGATACTTTTTCACGATAAGTGAGCGGACCGCGACAACTCGGAGTGGTACACCGGCGCTGATGTGGGTAGACAGCGATGGTGAGCCGATCAGCGACGGAACCGACCGACTACGAGCCCGGCGCGGATCCGCGCCGTTGGCGGGCGCTGGTGGTGACGCTCGCCGGCGGCTTCATGATCCTGCTCGACGTCAGCATCGTGACCGTCGCGATCCCGTCCATCCAGGAGGGGCTCGGCACGTCGGCGAGCGGTGTGCAGTGGGTGGTGTCCGGCTACCCGCTGACGTTCGGGCTCGCGCTCGTGGCCGGCGGCCGGCTCGGTGACGCGTTCGGCCGCCGCAACATGTACCTCATCGCGCTGACCGGGTTCGTCGCGACCAGCGTGTTCGCCGGGCTCGCGCCGACGCTGACGTGGCTGATCGTCGCCCGGCTGCTCCAGGGCCTGGTCGCCGGCCTGGTCACGCCGCAGAACGGCGGGCTCATCCAGGACCTGTTCCGCGGCGCGGAACGCGGCAGGGCGTTCGGCCTGCTCGGCGCCACCATCGGCCTGTCCACCGCGCTCGGCCCGGTGGTCGGCGGGTTCATCCTCGGGGTGGCCGGCGAGCCGGACGGCTGGCGTTGGGTGTTCCTCGTCAACCTGCCGTTCGGCCTGCTCACGCTCGTGCTCGCGCTGCTGCTGGTGCCAAGGACCCCGCCGCGCACGACGAGCGCGGACCTCGACCTGTTCGGTGCGCTGCTGCTCGGTCTCACCGTCCTGTGTGTGCTGCTTCCGGTCGTCCAGTCCGAGGCGGGCGGCATCCGCCGGTTCTGGTGGTTGTTCCTGGTCGCCGTGCCGTTCGGCTGGGCGTTCCTGCGGTGGGAGCACCGCAGGGTCCGGACCGGCCGCGCGCCGCTGGTCGACATGCGCCTGTTCACCGCGACGCGCGGCTACCCGTCCGGCGCGACGCTCGCCGCCGTGTACTTCTGCGGGTTCAGCGGGATCTGGCTGGTCTTCGCCGTGTACTTCCAGAGCGGACTCGGGCTCTCGGCGCTCGAGTCGGGCCTCGCCGTGACACCGTTCTCGCTGGGGTCCGCGGTGTCCGCGTGGCTCGCCGGCCGGCTGGTCGAGCGGTGGGGCCGGCTCGTCACCGTCACCGGGCTGTCGCTCATCGCCGTGGGGCTCGGCACGGTCGCGCTCGTCGCGGTCCTGGTGCCGGCGGAGCACCTGATCCTCGCGCTCGTGTTGCCATTGCTCGTCGCCGGTGTCGGTGGCGGCGCGGTGATCTCGCCGAACACCACACTCACGCTCGCGTGCGTGCCGAGCGGGATGTCCGGGGTCGCGAGCGGCGTGCTCCAGACCGGCCAGCGGATCGGCACCGCGGTCGGCACCGCCGCGCTCGCCGCCGTGTTCCATGCCGTCTCGGCCGCGTTCGCCAGTCAGGCCACCGGGTTCTCCTTCGCCATGCTCGGCGCCGTCGTGCTGATCTTGATCGCGCTGGGACTCGCGCTCGCGGAGCGTCGTGGACAAATTGGGAATCCTGGGAATGGTGAGTTGGAAAATTTCTCATCAACCTCTATGACATCTAGTCAGTAACTACTATCGTTCGCTGCGGAAGCGTTCCCGGCCGCGGCGAATGGTCCCTGCCAATACCCCGCCGCGGTGGGTGATCGCCTTCTTTCGCTCATTCCAATGTGGTGGTCGGCGCCAAACCCGCCGGCGGGGCTTCCCGTCGGGCGCCGAGGGCGCCGCCCGTGGGACGGAGAGAACCGAATGCGCAAACTGTTGGTGCGAGGGCTCATCGTCGTGGCGTCGGCCGCGACCGCACTGCTCGTCTCGACCGCGGCCGCGCAAGCGACCGCACAGGGCAACGACCCGGTGTTCGACAACCCGCCGGCCAGCACGGCCGACATCGGCGTCATGGTCACGAAGCTCACCCATGCCGACGCGACCAACCGCTTACGGTCGTCCAACATCACGTGGTCGTCCAGTGGCGGCTGCAGTGACCGCAACAACCCGACCTGCACGTCGTTCACGAGCGTCAACCTCGCGACGATCCAGGGCATCCAGACGTTGAAGTCGGCCACCGGCTGCGCGATCAACGTCACCGGCGGCACCGAGACCGGCCACGCCAGCGGCACCTACAGCCACTGGAACGGCTACAAGCTCGACATCAGCCTGTCGACGTGCCTGAACAACTACATCCAGGGCACGTTCACGTCGATCGGCGGCTCGCAGTGGCGCTCCGGTTCCGGCAACATCTATTACAAGGAAGGCAACCACTGGGACATCACGTACTACAACTGTGGTGGTTGCTGATCTTGTGAACTGACCTCCCGCAAATGGCGGCGCTTCCCTCGCTCCCCGGGGGAAGCGCCGTTTCATTGGCTCGCTCCGCTCGCGCATTCGCGGCCTGTACCCGGCGTCTTCCCTCCTGCGCTGCTTCGGGCGACTCGCTTCGCTCGTGGCCCTGCGCTGCTCGTCAGTCCAGACGCCGGCGGCCGCTCACACAAGCCTTCGCTGTCTCACCAGCCGATCGGCAGGCGCTTCACGCCGTGCTGGAAGTTCGAGCGCAGCCGCACGATGTCGCCGGCCGGCTCGACTTGCCCAAGGCGGTCGAACACGGCCGTGAACAGAGCCCGCATCTGCACCTTCGCGAGGTGCGCGCCGACGCAGTAGTGCGGCCCGTGGCCGAAGCTCAGGTGGTCGTTCGCCGTGCGGGACACGTCGAACCGAGCCGGGTCGGCGAACACCCGCTCGTCGCGGTTGCCCGAGGAGAACCAGACGACCACCTTGTCGCCGGCGCGAATGGGTGTCCCGCCGAGCGTCGTGTCCACCGTGGCCGTGCGGCGGAACCGCATCACCGGTGACCACCAGCGCAACATCTCCTCGACGGCGCCGGGCAGCAAGCTCTTTTCCCGCAACACTTTGCGGTACTCGTCCGGGTGGGACAGCAGCGCGTGCATGCCACCGGGCAGCGAGTTGCGCAGGGTTTCGTTGCCCGCCACGGAGAACAGCCAGAACATGTTCTCGAACTCGGCCGTGCTGACGCCCTCGCGCACGAGGTTGCTCATCACGTCGTCGCCCGGCGTGCGCCGCTTCAGCTCGCCGAGGTCGTGCGCGTAGGCGTAGAGGTCCGGCATGCCCTCGCGGGTCCGCTGGTCGGGCAGCAGTCCGTTTGCGTCCGGCCGGGGACGCAACGCCATCGCGCGCCTGGCCATCTCCGTCGAGCCCGCCGCGCTCGCCTTCGCGCTCGCCGCGTACTCCTGGTCCTGGTAGCCGATGACCCGGTTGCTCCAGTCGAACATCAGCCAGCGGTCCTCCTGCGGCACACCGAAGATCTCGGCGAGCGTCTGGAGCGGCAGGTCGGCCGCCAGCTCGGCGAAGTCGCACGCGCCGTCGTCCGCGACGCGGTCGACCAGCTCCCGCGCCCACGCGGCGATCCGGTCCTCCAACCGCGCGATGGCCTTCGGGGTGAACGCCCTGGTCAGCATCTTGCGCAGCCGCGAGTGCTTCGGCGGGTCCTGGTTGAGCATCATCTCGCGGACGAAGTCGAGCGCGGCCCGGTCCGGCGGGTCGACGATCTGCGTTGCCATGGCGTGGGACGAGTAGGTCGCCGGGTCGCGCATGACCGTCTTGATCTCGGCATGCCGCAGCACGCCCCAGAACCCGGGCCCGGCCGGCCACGGCGGCACCGCGGGCTCGGCCATCCACACCACCGCCGAATCGGCCCGCAGCCGCGTGAACACCGCGTGCGGCACGCCGTCGAGGTAGGTGTCCGGGTTCACGATCACGTCGGTGTCGGTCGACATGATCGCCATTCTCCCGTGCGTGGGGCATCATCGGGGCCGTGACCGACTTACACCTGGCCAGACACGTCACCGGCGGCGATCCGGTACTGCTTCTCCTGCACGGGCTGGGCGCCACCGGCGAGGTGTGGCACGGGCTGCTCGAACGGAACTGGCCCGCGGAGGTGATCGCGCCGGACCTGCCGGGGCACGGCCGCTCGCCCAGGTTGCCGGCGTACACGTTCGACTCGATGGCCGCCTCGGTCGCGACGCTGCTCGAGCCGGGCCGGAAGGTGGTCGTCCTCGGGCACTCGCTCGGTGGGGTGCTCGCGTTGACGCTGGCCGGCGGCGCGTACGGCGTGGACGTGACGGCCGCGTGCGGGGTCGGCATCAAGCTGCGCTGGTCGGCGGCGGAGCTGGCCAAGGCGGCCGAGCTCGCGGCACGGCCGGAGCGGCTGTTCGCGACCCGCGCGGAGGCCGTGGACCGCTGGCTGAAGGTGTCGGGCCTGGCCGGGCTGGTGCCGGCGGACTCGCGCCGGGTCGACGCCGGAGTCCAGGAGGTCTCCGGGGTTGCCGAAGGCTGGCGGGTCCGGGTCGACCCGCGTGCGTTCGGTGTCGGCGCGCCGGACGTGCCCGCGCTGCTGGCGGCCGCGAAGGGCGAGACGATCCTGACCGCGGGTCAGCACGACCCGATGTCGCCGCGCGACGTGCTGCTCGAGGTCGCGCCGGACGCCACCGTGCTGCCGGGGGTCGGCCACAACGCCCACGTCGAGAACCCGTTGTCGCTGTGGCCGATCCTCGACCGGCTGCTGGCGAGCGCCACCGCGCACCTCGGCCGGTAACGCCTGCGTCTGCTTACTGAACGCCGAGCAGGTCGACCACGAAGATGAGCGTCTCGCCCGGCTTGATGGCGCCGCCCGCGCCGCGGTCGCCGTAGCCGAGATGCGGCGGGATGACCAGCTTGCGCCGGCCGCCGACCTTCATGCCGGTCACGCCACGGTCCCAACCTGCGATGACGCGGCCCGCGCCGAGCGGGAAGCTGAACGCCGAGCCACGGTTCCACGAGGCGTCGAACTCCTCGCCGGTGGAGTGCGCGATGCCGACGTAGTGGACGTTCACGCTCTGCCCCGGCTGTGCCTCGTCACCGTCGCCGACGGTGATGTCCTCGACGACCAGGTCGGCCGGCGGCGCGCCGCCGATGGGGTCGACTACGGGCTTCTCGAGGGCCATGCGGGTTCCTCCTAGTTCGGCTCTTGCTTACCGGACCATCCAACCAGCCGGATTCGACGCGCGCGGTTCGGGGCATTGACATGTGACCATTTGGTCACCTATCTTGTGTCGAAGAAGGACGACCCAGTCAGAGGAGTGCGACATGACGACCACCGAGACCGGCCTGACCGTGCAGGTGCACCGCGTCTACATCAAGGCGACGCGGCAGGCGATCTGGGACGCGATCACCCGCCCGGAGTGGTCGGCGCGGTACGGCTACCGCGGCCTGGTGGACTACGACCTGCGGCCCGGCGGCGAGTTCAAGACCATGGCCGGCGACCACATGCCGGGCATGGAGCGGACGGCCGTCGTGGTGACGGGGGAGGTCGTCGAGGTGGACGCGCCGCACAAGCTCGTCCAGACCTGGCGGTCGTCGTGGCTCGACGAGCCGGCCACGACCGTGACGTGGGAGATCAAGGAGGGGCAGGACCGGGTCTGCTCGCTGACCGTGAGCCACGACGTGCGCGACGCGCCGCAGACGGCCGCGCAGTTCGCCGGCGAGGTCGAGGGCGCGGGCGGCGGGTGGCCGGAGTCGCTCAGCGACCTCAAGTCGCTGCTGGAGACCGGTTCCGGCATGTATCCCTGACGACGCCTGCCGTGAACGTTGGTTAACACGCCGGCTCGGGGACGGCTCCTCGATCAGCAGCCACGTCGTTGTCCACCGTGGTGCGAGGAGCCGTCCCATGCCGCGGGGTGTCCAGAGTCGCTGGAGCAGCGGCGGTCCTTCGAGGTCATCCAGCAGGCCGGCCCCAAGACGTCCTAGTCGCGGCGGCGGTCGAGCACCAGGTCCGCGGCACGGGCCAGCACCTGGGCACGGCTGCGGCCGCCGTGGTCCGCGGCGAGGAAGTGTGCCCCGATCGCCACGCAGAAGGCGATCATGCTGCGGGCCTCCACCTCGTCGGGATCGACGCAGAAGGTCCGGAACGTCTCGCGCAACAGGTCCATGCGCCGGTTGTCGACCCGCCGTAGACGTTCGGCGACCGCGTCGTCCCGGCGAGCCCAGTCCCGCACCGCCAGGTCGATCGGCAGCAGGCGGTCGTCGGAGAACGTCAGCGCGCCCGCGCGTTGCGCCTTGGTTCTCGGGTCCGCGCCCTCACGTTCGACGCGCTCGATGACGTCGTCGGTGCACTCGCGTTCCCACGTGTCCAGCATCGCGGTCAGCAACGCGTCGCGGTCGGCGAAGTAGCCGTAGAAACCACCCTTGGTCACGCCGAGGTTCTTCGCCAGCGCCTCCACCCGCACGGCGTCCGGGCCGCCGGTGGCG
>Ga0193717_1000893_pt1 | contig 18828 bp, 22 predicted proteins | sample U2c2metaG_FD_145900 | JGI IMG/M metagenome (GOLD analysis project Ga0193717, IMG submission 145900) | Soil microbial communities from a riparian zone of the East river system, Colorado, United States - U2c2 | ecosystem: Environmental > Terrestrial > Soil > Riparian zone | place: USA: East River...
TGCGTCGGGTGTGGACAAACCCTTGTCGCGCAACCGAAACTGTCGGTGCCCACCGGTAGGGTGGTGATCGGGGGCCGGAGGCCAACCGGCCTCGTCACCTCGTTCGGGTCGCTCGCAGGATCGCGTCGTGCAAGTGGATCGTGGTCGTCTGGTCCTCCGGGTCGGGGGCCGGACGTGCGCGTCTCTCGGCCACCTCGATGGTCCAGCCGTCGGTCAGCGTCTTCGCCACCTCGGCCGCCGTGAAGAACATGCCCGCCAGGTTCGGGTGGTCGTCGGCCGCCGCCATGTCGCTCTCGTCGTGGCCGACCAGCAGCAGTGTGCCGCCGGGCGCGACGGCGGCCGCGAGGCGCGCGAACAGCGCCACCCGATCCTTGCCCGGCAGGTGCATGAAGTGCGCCGTGACCAGGTCGAACCTCGCGTCGGGCACCCATGTCAGCAGGTCGGCACGCACCCAGCGAACCGCGACGCCGAGCGTGTCTGCCCGCACGGCGGCGCGGTCCAGCGCGGTCCGCGCGAAGTCGACCCCAGTGACCCGCCAGCCGCGCGCCGCCAGCCACAGCGCGTCGGCGCCCTCGCCGCTGCCGACGTCCAGCGCCATGCCCGGCCGCAGCTCCGACGCTTCGGCGACGAGCTGCGGGTTCGGGTCGCCACTCCAGACCGCCGTATGTGATTGGTACCGGTCATCCCAGAAGGCTTCGTCAAACATGTCTCCACCATCCGGCGACGACCGCGCGACCGACAACAAAGTTGCCAAAACAGCAAACCCCCGGGCGTCGGGCATGCCCTGAAGGTCACCTTCGGGGCACTGGACGCCCTGAAGGTGACCTTCAGGGCATCGCCCTGCGCGACAGCGGACGGAGAGACGGTCATTCCGGGCGGACCCAAGCCGAAGGCGCTCCTCGCCGCGGGGCGTGTTGGCCGCGGCCAACTACAGGCTCGGCGCGATCCGCCGCGACCACGGCGACCTGGACACCGCGACCGGGTACCTCACGACGTGCGTCGAGCTGTACCGCGCGACCGGCGACACCCGGGGTGAGGCGCTGGCGCTGCGCGGGCTGAGCCTGTGTCAGCGCGCGGCCTCGACACCCCGGGGCTGTGCGCTGCCCGGCTGGCCGCTGACGTTCCCCGAGTCCCGCCGTCGCTGGGAAGACCGCTGGCAGAAGCGGGTTCGGTGACGGTGTGGCGGAGCGGGGTGCGGTCCTGGGGGTCCGCATCCCGCTTCGCCGTTTACCGGAAACCGTTGGGGCCGGCCAGATACACGCACCGACCGCACAGCGGGCCGTCGTGCGCGACGGTCCGGTCGAGCACGGTGGCCCGGCCGCAGACCGACCAGGTCAGCGCGACGTCGTGGAAGACCATGCGGTCGGTCGGGTCGGTCACGGCATGCTGCCGCGCGGTGAAGAAACCGGGCAGCCACACGGGATCGCCGGCCATCGGAGGTCATTGCTCATCCGGCTCGACGGCATCGAACCACGTCACGTGCATGTCGCCGAGGCACGAGTAGTGCGCCATGACGCGGTCGGCCGAGACGGTGTGGTGGATGGCCTGGCCGTCCGGCAGGTAGCACACCGCGTCCGCGCGGGCCTCGAACTCCATGCCCCAGCCCAGAATCGGCGGGGCGTCGGGGTCGTGCCGCAGGCCGTACATCGCGAACAGGCGGGGTCTGGCCAGCCGTGCCTGCACAGCGAGGAGGGCGAGACGGTACTCGGTGTCGGTCTCGTCAATTGAAGTCATGACTAATACGCTGGCACGATGACAAGGTGGCCAGCAATGCGACCGATCGTGTGATTGCGCCTGATCAGCCGGGTCGCGAAAGATTGCCTCATGACCGACAACCCCAACCCCAGCGTTCGTTCCCGCCAGGTTTCGCTGCTGCTCCGCACGCTACGCGAGGAGCTCGGACTGTCCGGCGCCGAGGTCGCGAAGGCGCTCGGCATGTCGCCGAGCAAGATCAGCCGGATCGAGACCGGCAGCCGTGGACTACGGGTGGACGACGTCGCCGCGCTGCTCGGGCACTACCAGGTGCCGGAGCAGAAACGCGCCCAGATTCTGGACCAGGTAAGGAAATCCGAGGAACGCGGTTGGTGGGAGAGCCAAGGTCTCGGGCTGCCGGAACTGTGGCAGGCGCTGATCAACTTCGAGTCCCGAGCCACGCGAATCCAGAATTTCGAGGCGCTGTTCGTGCCCGGTCTTCTACAGACCGACGAGTACACGTCGGCGATCATCGCCAGCATCAACAAGACGCTGAGCACAGTGGAGTTGACCAACCTGGTCGCTTCCCGGCGAGCGCGGCAGGCAGTGCTTGGTAGACGCGAACTTCAGTTTCTTGCACTCATCGACGAGGGCGCACTTCGGCGACCCATCGCGGAGAGTGGCGTGATGCGCCGACAGTTGCGCCATCTGGTGGACACGGCGGATCGTCCGAACATCACGCTCCGTGTGGTGCCCTTGCAGGCGGGGCCACACGCCGGGTCGCGCGGGCCATTCGCGATCATGGAGTTCGAAGATGAGCCCAGTCTGGTCTTCTTTGAGAACCAACACATCGGCATGTTCCTGGACGAGAAGGACGACATCGCGGCCTACCGTGTCGCCCTTGGCAATATCCTCAATGAGGCCCTGGAAACGGCCGAGTCCGTAGAACTGATCACGAACCTGGCCGACGAGCACAACTAACTGGAGGCGGCAGCATGTACGCGCTGGACCTGCACGACGCACGGTGGCGCAAGAGCAGCCGCAGTAGCGACACGGCCAACTGCGTGGAGGTCGCGCACCTGGCCGAGTGGCGCAAGAGCAGCCGAAGCGGCACCGACGCCAACTGTGTCGAGGTGGCGTTCGCCGGACCGGCCGTGGCCGTCCGCGACTCGAAGAACGTCGAGGGGTCGACCCTCGCGTTTCCCGCGGACAGTTGGACCGCCTTCCTCCGCGACTGAGTGATCCGACTCGCCGACACGCACGACAGTCAGACCCCCCGGTTGATGGACGGTACAGAGTTGCGTACACTTCGCGGGGTGGGAATGGAACGCGTCGGTATTCGTGAGTTACGCGACAACCTCAAGGACTACCTCGAGCAGGTTGAGCGCGGCGAGTCGATCGAGATCACCAAGAACGGAAGGACTATCGGCATGATCATTCCCCCACAGCACGCGGACGACCCGGTCCAGCGACTGATCGCGGAGGGTCGGCTGCTGCCGGCTCGCAACGGCGCCGCCGGCAGCAGCATCCGGCTCCCTCGACGGGTTCAGCCCTCGCCGGGCACCCGGCCGAGCGGCGAGATCCTCGACGAGTTGCGCGCCGAACGAGAATGATCTACCTGGACACGTCTGCCCTGGTCAAGCTCGTCATCGAGGAGGCCGAGTCGGCAGATCTGGAGAAATGGCTCGTGTTTCAGGACGAGCCGATCACGTCCAGCGTGATCGCCAGGGTCGAGTTGACGCGCGCCTGCCGGCGCATCGCGCCGACCAGCGTGATGACCGCGCGCACCCTGCTGCTCGGCGTGACTCTCGTGCCGCTGACCCCGCTGAACATCGAACTGGCGGAGGACGTCGGCCCGCCCCTACTGCGCAGCCTCGACGCGCTCCACCTCGCCGCGGCCATCGAGCTGGACGCCGAGCTCACCGGGTTCGTGGCCTACGACAAACGGTTGCGCGACGCGGCCGTGCTCGTCGGCCTCCCGGTGATGACCCCCGGCGCGGCCTAGCGCGGCCAGATGCTGTGCAAGGCGCGGCACCCCCACCACGACCTCGAACGGGCTAGAGGAACGCGGACAGCGCCACGCACACGACCCACGAGACGCCGAGCACCTGCAGTACCCGGTCGCGGAACGCGATGTCCTCCGGCTCGCCCGCGTTGCCGCCGTCGACGTCGACGGCGTAGCGCAGCACGGCCACCACGAACGGGACGATCGAGATGACCACCCACACCGAGTTGGTGCCGGTGCGCTGCCGGATCTCGAACGCCCACAGGGCGTACGTCATGATCATGACCGCGGCCGAGGTGGCCCACACGAACCGTAGGTAGCTCGCCGAGTACTTGGACAGCGACGCCCGGATCTTCGCGCCGGTCCGCTCGAACAACACGATCTCCGCGTACCGCTTGCCCGCCACCATGAACAGCGAGCCGAACGCCGTGACCAGCAGGAACCACTGCGACAACGGCAGTCCGGCGGCCGCGCCGCCCGCGATCGCGCGCAGCAGGAAGCCGGACGCGACGATGCACAGGTCGATCACCGGCTGGTGCTTGAGCCCGAGGCAGTAGCCGATCTGCACGGCCGCGTAGATGCCGACCACGACCAGCAGCCGCCAGCTCGACACGAGCGACACCGCGAACGACGCCAGAAACAGGGTGACCGACAGCGTGTAGGCAACCCGAACGGGCACGATGCCGGCCGCGATCGGCCGGTTGCGCTTGGTCGGGTGCGCGCGGTCGGCCTCGACGTCGATGGCGTCGTTGATCAGGTACACGGCGGACGCGACCAGGCAGAACGCGACGAACGCGATGCCGGCGTCGACCACCACGGCCATGTCGAACACCGGGTGCGCCGCGTACGCCGCGAACGGCGCCGCCAGCACCAGGACGTTCTTGACCCACTGGTGGGGCCGGGCCGTGCGGATCAAGCCTCGGACGACGCCCTGCGAGGCCTGCTTGCCCTCGCCGGCGGAGCGCGCCGAGGTGTCTCCCGGGGCGTCGCTCTCCGCCGTGCCGTGACATTGAGGACTCGATGGCGAAGCGCCAGTCATTTCGTCCGTCTCCTGCCGATGGCCCGCCGCACCAACCCCCCGACGACCGCGCCGAGCGCGGCGCCGGCGAGCACGTCGGTCGGGTAGTGCACACCCAGCACCAGCCGCGACACGAGCATCGGCGGCACCAGTACCGGTACCAGGTTACGACCGGTCAGTCGGGAGTAGACCACCGCGGCCGCGGTCGTGGACGTCGCGTGCGAGGACGGGAACGACAGCGTGCTCGGCGTCGTCACCAGGACCTCGACCGAGTCGTCGATCGGCCGCTGCCGGCGCACCACCCGTTTGACCGCGATCGACGCCGCGTGTGCGGCCACCACACCGGTGGCCGCGGTCAACCAGTCGCGCCGACGCTTCCGGTCGACCGCCGCGCCGACCAGCCCGATCGCGAACCAGCCCGCGGCGTGCTCGCCGAACAGCGACAACCCGCGCGCGGCACGCACGACCGGCGGCCTGCCGATCGCGCGTTGCACCGCCGCGAGCGCGTTCACCTCGAACGAGCGCTCTGTTCTCGATGGCTCGCTTCGCTCGGTCGCCGACTCGCCGTCTTCCCTCCTCCCAGCTCCAGCCGCAAGCGGCCTCCGCTGCTCGTCAGTCCAGACGGCGAACGCTCCCTCGCTCTCGCTCACTAGGCCTCCAGGGACCCGTCGAGCGGCGCGCCGTCCGTCAGGTGCGGCGCGACCTTGTTGTCGAACACCGACAGGGCCGACCCGATCGCCATGTGCATGTCGAGGTACTTGTACGTGCCGAGGCGGCCGCCGAAGATCACGTTCCGCTCCTTGGCCTCGCTGTTGGCCAGCTCGCGGTACTGCTCGAGCTTCGCGCGGTTCTCCGGGGTGTTGATCGGGTAGTACGGCTCGTCGTCTTCCTTCGCGAAGCGGGAGAACTCGCGGAACACCACCGTCTTGTCGGTCGGGTAGTGCTTGCGCTCCGGGTGGAAGTGCCGGAACTCGATGATCCGGGTGTAGGGCACTTCCTCGTCGTTGTAGTTGACGACCGGGGTGCCCTGGAAGTCGCCGGTCGGCACGACCTCGGACTCGAAGTCGACGGTGCGCCAGGTGAACCGGCCCGCCGAGTAGTCGAAGTAGCGGTCGAGCGGACCCGTGTAGACGGTCGGCGTGCCAGCCGGGATCTGGTCGCGGACGTCGAAGTAGTCGACGTTCACGCGGACCTCGATGTTCTCGTGCTCGGCCATCTTCTCGAGCCACGCGGTGTACCCGTTGAGGGGCAGGCCCTCGTAGGTGTCGTTGAAGTACCGGTTGTCGAACGTGTAGCGGACCGGCAGGCGCGTGATGATGTTGGCGCCAAGGTTCTTGGGGTCGTTCTCCCACTGCTTGGCCGTGTACCCGCGGATGAACGCCTCGTAGAGCGGCCGGCCGATCAGCGAGATCGCCTTCTCCTCGAGGTTCTGCGCGTCCTCGGTCCGGAATTCGGCGGACTGCTTGGCGATCAGCTCGCGCGCCTCGTCCGGGGTGTGCGACTTGCCGAAGAACTGGTTGATCAGACCGAGGTTCATCGGGAACGAGTAGACCTGGTCCCGCACCTTGGCGAACACGCGGTGCTGGTAGTCGGTGAACTCGGTGAACTGGTTGACGTAGTCCCACACGCGCTTGTTGGAGGTGTGGAACAGGTGCGCACCGTACTTGTGGACCTCGATGCCCGTCTCGGGCTCGGCCTCGGAGTAGGCGTTGCCACCGAGGTGCGACCGGCGGTCCAGCACCAGGACCCGCTTGTTCAACTGGGTCGCGACCCGCTCGGCGATGGTCAGGCCGAAGAAGCCAGAACCCACGATGACGAGGTCGTAGCCGGAGTAACTATCAGATTGGTTTGCAGCGCTCACGGGCCCTGAGGTTACCTGCGCGGTGCGCCACGTTCGGCTCCGGTCCCGCGTGGTCACCGTGCGCGCACGGCCCTTCATGCCCTGAAGGGCCCCTTCGGGGCGCTCAACGCCCTGAAGGTCACCTTCAGGGCACCGTCGACTTGAGACCGGGAACGCCGAAGACCCCCGTACCGCTTCGGTACGAGGGTCTTCTCCCCTGGCGATTCCTGGCCCTCCAGCCATGTGCCTCACCGATATTGACGCGGCGGGGGCCGGAAGGGTTCCGTGCGCTGGGTCACTTCCCCGCACGAATTTCGGGCAGCACCGTGCCGGCTACGCGTTCCAGCGTCGCGAGGCGCGCCGCGTAGATGCCCTCTTCGCGTGGCCAGTGCGTCAGCACGTCGGTGAAGCCCAGCTCCTCGGCTCGGCCGACGGCCTCCCGGAAGTACTCCACGCTCGACAACGACAGCACCGGCGCCGAGTCCAGGTTCAGGTAGCGGCGGAGGCCGTCGGTGCCTGGGGTGTCCGCGAACGTCGTCGCCAGGTCGGCGACGCCGGCCCACCACTCGTCGATGGTGTCGCCGCCCTTGCCGGTGGTCACCCAGCCCTGGCCGTGCCGTGCGGCGAGGCGCATGGTGCGGGGCCCGTTCGCGGCGACCACGAACGGTGCCCGGGGATGCTGCGCGCAGCCGGGCGCGGACCGGGCGTCGACGGACGAGTAGTGCTCGCCCCGGATGGTGGTCCGCTCGTTGACCAGCAGGGAGTCCAACTGCTCAAGGAACTCGCCGAGGCGGTCGACCCGTGTGCGCGGCGACAGCGGCTCCTGACCGAGCACCTCGTTGTCGTAGCCGGCGAGGGTGCCGGCGCCGACGCCGAGAATCAGCCGGCCGCTGGAGATGTCGTCGAGCGCCAGCAGGCTCCGCGCGAACGGCACCGGGTGCCGGAAGTTCGGCGACGCGACCATCGTGCCGAGCCGGATCCGCCGCGTCACCATGGCGGCGGCCGTCAGCGTGGGCACCGCGTCGAACCACGGGCCGTCGACCAGCGACCGCCAGCCGATGTGGTCGTAGGTCCACGCGTGGTCGAAGCCGTAGGTCTCGGCGGCCCGCCACTTCTGTTCGGCCAACAGCCACCGGTACTCGGGAAGGATCACAACGCCGACTCGCACGAGAGCCACCGTAACCGCTCAGTACCGCGGGTACCGCCGCCGCATCGCCCGGCCGGTCTGCGGCAGCACCACGAGCACGGTCGCGGTGAGCCACAGCACCCACGACACCAGCGTCATCGAGATGACCTCGCCAGCGTCGTTCGAGAGCAGCCAGATGATCGCGTACACGTAGTACAGCGTGACGACGCCGCCGACGAAACCGAGGATCCAGCGGACGAACCCCAGCCGCGAGATCAGCACCAGCCCGAAGGTCAGCGTCGTGCACGCGACCGACAAGGTGGTCGAGATGGCGAAGTCGGCGTTGCCGGTCAGGTCGTCGCTGAACGCGACGCCGATCAGCGCGGCGATCATGTCCGGGTTGTCCGACGAGCCGTCCCAGCCGATGATCGCGAGCATCAGCGCGAGGCCGCCGCAGACGAGGAAGACCAGCGCCGACACGTACGCGAGCGCGGTGCTCGGCGGGCCGCCGTAGCTGGGGTACTGGCCGTAACCGGGCGGTGGCGGCCCGTAGGGCTGGTACCCGCCGGGCGGGTGACCCTGTGGTGGGTAGCTCACGATCGGCACCGTAGCTCATCCCGGCCAAGGGAAGATGTGTCCGTGGACCGACCAAAGCTCGTTGCTTCCGATGTAGACGGCACCCTGTTGGACCCGATGGAGCGAGTCACCGACCGCACCGCACGCGTGATCGCCCGCGTACTCGCGGCCGACACCCCGTTCGTACTGGTCACCGGCCGGCCGCCGCGCTGGATCCCGCGCGTGGCGCGGGCCGCCGGGCTGTCCGGGTACGCGGTGTGCGCGAACGGCGCGTCCGTCTACGACATCGGCGCCGACGAGGTGCTGTCCGTCCACGACATCGACCCGGTGCAGCTCCAGGACGTGGTGCGCGCCGTCGAGGCGGTGCTGCCGGAGATGCGGGTGGCCGCCGAGCGGACCATTGTCGGTCGCGACACCGACCACCCGTTCGCCATCGAGGAGGGCTTCCACAACCCGTGGGGCAACCCGAACGGCGAGGGCGACCGGGCGAAGCTCGTGCCGAGGGCCGAGGTGATCGGCCACGCGGCGACGAAGCTGCTGGTCCGCCACCGGGGCATGACCAGCCAGCAGATGGCCGAGGCGGTCACGACCGTGGTCGCCGACCTGGCCATGGAGGTCACGTACTCGTCCAACAGCGGGCTGATCGAGATCTCCGCGGCCGGCGTGACGAAGGCGTCCGGGCTCGCGGAGGTGTGCGAGCTGCTCGACCTGGCGGCGGGCGACGTGGTGGCGTTCGGCGACATGCCCAACGACGAGCCGATGCTGCGCTGGGTCGGCCACGGCGTCGCGATGGCCAACGCGCACCCGGACCTGCTGGCGATCGCCGACGAGGTGACCGCGCCGAACTCCGAGGACGGCGTCGCACAAGTTCTGGAGCGCTGGTTCTAGCGGTGGCGATGCCCTGAAGGCCCACGTGCGATGCTGGCGGGCATGCTTTCGGAGCGGACACTCGTGGTGGTGCGGCACGCGAAGTCGGACTGGAACCACGGCCTGCCCGACGACCAGCGACCGCTCGCACCCCGCGGCCGCAGGGACGCGCCCGCGGTCGGACAGTGGCTGACGGAGAACGTCGGCGCTATCGACCTCGTGGTCTGCTCGACGGCCGTTCGGGCCAGGGAGACACTCGCGCTGGCCCGAGTACCGGCGGCCGCCGTGCGGCACGACGAGCGGATCTACGCCGCGAGCCACCAGGACCTGATGTCGGTGCTGGACGAGTTGCCGGCGGACGTGGGCACAGCCGTGCTCGTCGGCCACAACCCGGGCCTTTCGGAGCTGGTGGGAACCCTGACCGGGGACCTGCTGGAGCTGAAGACGTCCTCGGTGGCGGTCCTGACCTGGCAGGGTGGGTGGCCGGACGTGTGGGCCCGGCGCGCGAGCCTGGTCAGCCACGCCACGCCGCGCGGCTGACCAGGGCGGACACGTGGGTCAGGGGTGCTTGGCGGCGCGCATCGCGATCGGGGCGCCGGCCAGGTCCTCCTCGTTGCAGAGCAGCTTCACGTCGTAGTACGGGGAGTCGCCGCTGTCGTCATAGTCCAGGTGGATGGCCAGGACGTCGACGGGTTCGCCGAGCCATTCCTGGGTCCGCTTCAGCCAGGTCGCGCACCGCTCCAGCGCGGTGGGCAAGTCGTCATCGCGGAACTCGACCGGTCGATAGGGCACTCCGTAGACCTGATCCTCCTGGTGAGACGGCCGGGGAAGGTCTACTGACACACCTGCTTCGTCCAGGTCGAGTGAGATGGATGGGGGCTGTTCACTAGCGAGCTCGCTCACTACACGAGCGTCTCCCAGCACGTGATCAGCCGCAACCCTTCTAGTGCGATGGGTCGCCTCTGTGTGGTTGACTGTGCACGGTCGTAATTGAGTTCGTGTTCGATCACGCTCGCGAACTATTGCGGGCGCGCGGGTTAGCTCCAGGTTGAGTCGCCGTCTGAATTACGCGGCCAGGGTTGTCGCAACCGCGGCGGCTTGTGTTTAGCAGTATCAGGAGAACGTAGTGGCACAGGGAACTGTGAAGTGGTTCAACTCCGAAAAGGGCTTTGGTTTCATCGCCCCGGACGACGGCAGCGCTGACGTCTTCGTCCACTACTCGGAGATTCAGGGCAACGGCTTCCGCAGCCTGGACGAGAACCAGCGCGTGGAGTTCGAGATCGGTCAGGGCCAGAAGGGCCCGCAGGCCACCGGCGTACGCGCCGTCTGATCCCGTCTGATCTCGTCTGAGACGCACAGAACGAGGGCCCACCAGGTCGCACCTGGTGGGCCCTCGGTCTGTCTGAAGACCCCTCAGCTCTCGAAGACCTTGCGCCACGACTCGACCGAGGTCAGCTCGGGCAGCGCGGCCCGGTACTGCTCGACGAGCTTCGGCCAGTCGGCGATGAGCTGGCGGTAGTTGTGCACGGCGCGGCGGCCCAGCTCGCGGAACACCTTCGGGTCGCGGCGCCGGAACGCCACCCCGCTGCCGTCCGCGTTGGAGACGGTCGCGCTGTCCAGGTTGCCGAGCAGGAACCACAGCGCGCTGTTCGCCGCGATGTTGACCTGCGGCCGGTCGGTCGCGGTCGGCTCCGGGGTGCGCAGGTTGTGTACCAGCGCCTTGCCGGCCCGCATCGCGATCTTCGCCGGGTTGACCGGCGGCCGCAGCATCGACTCGGCCTTGACCATGTCGAACGAGGGTGGCGGGAACTCCCGCGCCGAGGGCAGGAACTGCGCGTCGGTGTACTGCTTGCGCACCCGCTGCACCTCGGGCAGCTCGGTCGACAACTGCTCGAACAGCCGGTCGGGGCCGGCCATGAAGTCCTCGAGGGCCTTCATCTCCAGCGCCGCGGTGGAGTACTCCATCGACAGCAGTCGCCGCACGGCCACCCGCGCGCCCTGCAGGAGCAGCGTCTTGCGCAGGTCGTACGGGCTGTGCAGCGCGGCCATGATCAGCCGGTTGCGCAGGTGGAAGTAGACCGTCCAGTCCTTGGAGTCGTTCTTGTCGGTCCACGGCTCGTGCCACACCGCGGAACCCGGCAGCGTCACCGTCGGGATGTCGTGCGCCAGCGCGCGCAGCGAGTACTCCGCGTCGTCGCACTTGATGAACAGCGGCAGCGGCAGCCCAGTCTTGTCGATGACCTCACGCGGGAACAGGCACATCCACCAGCCGTTGTAGGTGGAGTCGATGCGCCGGTGCAGCTCCGGGGTCTCCCGCAGGGACTCGGTGCCGAAGTCGTGGTCGACGACCGCGCCCGGCGCCCGGCGCCACACGCAGGTGGCCAGGTCGACGATCTCGCCCATGGTGTGCAGGCGGGAGCGGGCAAACAGGTTCAGCATCTGGCTGCCGACGATGATCGGCTTGGCGGCGGCACGGGCGAACATGTTGGACCGCAGGATCGAGTCCGGCTCCAGCGCGATGTCGTCGTCCATCAGCAGGACCTGGTCGACCGTGCCTGGCTTGGTGTGCTCGACCGCCTCGTACAGCGCGCGGGTGAAACCGCCGGAGCCGCCGAGGTTGCCCTGCTCGATGACCTCGAGGCGGTCGCCGAGCGCGGCACGCACCTCGCCGTACTTGGCGTGCTGGCGGACCTTTTTCGGGCCTTGGTCGGCGACGTAGACCTTGCTGATCACGGCGAGCACGGCCGGGTCCTCGGCGAGCGCAAGCAGCGAGGTGACGCAGTCGTCCAGCCGGTTGAACGTGGTGGTGCCGACCGCGAGCTTCTTCATCGGCACCGGCTCGTCGGACAGCCACACCGCGTCGGACACCGTCAGCTCGGTCGCCTCGGTGAACACGTCGAACCACAGCCAGCCGCCGTCCTCGAACGGCGCGAGCGTGAGCCGGAACTCGAGGGTCTGCGCGGCGCCCTCGGCGTGCACCGGCTCGCCCTTGAGGTGGACTTGCTGCGGTACACCTCGACGCGCCCGCTGCCGCGGACCGTCATCCGCAGCGTGACGTCCTCGATGACCGTCCAGCGCTTCCAGTAGCTCGCCGGGAACGCGTTGAAGTACGAAGCGAACGACACCCTCGCGGAGGGCGGCACCACCACCTCGCGACGAGACGTGACGTGACTGTTCACGTTCTCCGGCTCGTCGAGGTACAGCGGCCGCACGTCGAGCGGATCCCGGTCCCTTGGCAGGATCACTCGTTGCAGCACGCGGTCGGCGTCTGGTCTGTCATTCGTCGCCTGTTCGGCCACGTCGCTCCTCCTGGACCGGGCACATCCGGAACATCCATGTTCTGCGGGATCGGCCACCTAGGCTACCCGTGTCCATGTCGTTACCTCACCGGCGGTAGCCGAGGAGGTAGTTGTTGCGGCGTGGCGGGATGCGGGCCTCGACGACCAGCTCGTCGCCGAGCCAGTCGGCCACCTTCGACTTGAGCGTCTCGGCGGGGATGTGGGCGATGCGGTCGCCGGTGATGAAGCGGTCTGCCGCGTACGCGGCCCAGTGCCCGACCGTGCGGGTCGGCTCCCAGTCCTTGACCGCGTAGTGCCCGCCGGGCGCGGTCAGCGTCCGCACGTCGCGCAGGAGGCTCTCCCGCAGGTCGTCGGGCACGTGGTGGACCACGTCGACGACCAGCACCAGGTCGAACGGCTCCGGGTCGGTCGTCAGGTACTCCGACGACGGCATGCTGTGGAACTCGGCGCGGGACGGGTCGCCGCGGAACAGCCGGCCCGGGTTCTCTGCGACGTCGATGCCGACGTAGTGCGCGTCCGGGTAGCGGTCGAGGAGCCGCTCGCCGAAGCTGCCGTCGCCGCAGCCGACCTCGAGGATCCGCTTGGCCGGCCACAGGCTCGCCACGACCTCCGCGCAGTCCGCCAGGTTGATGAAGAACGAGCGGTAGGCGTCGGCGGCGGGGATCTCGTACTTGCCGAGCCGGGTCCTGATTGCGGGTCCGATCTTCACGCGTGTCCTCTCATCCCAGTTCGGGGTCGCTGTTGATCTTGTAGATGGTCACGTCGGGGTTGCGGTAGACCTGCTCCAGCACGTCGACGTCGTCGAGCCGGGTCAGGCCCGGCGCCCGCTTCGACCAGGAGCGGATGAAACCCCGGCCGACGATCACGTAGCCGACGTGCAGCCGCCGCACGGCCGCCCGCACGCTCTCGTCGGTGTCGTACCGGTTGAACCGCTCGGCGAGCAGTTTCGCGTCCGGGCCGGTGAGCGTGCCGTCGTAGTGCCCGGCGACCGGGCGCACCCCGTCGAGGGCGTACATCCACACCGAGCCGTCGTCCCGGTCGTTGAGCACCCGCTCGCCGGGCGGCACGATCCGCGCGAGCTCCGCGTACCCGGCGAGCTCACCACTGGAGACGGTCAGGCCGTCCCCGGTGTTGTAGCCCATCCGCTCCTCGTTGCGGCCCACGTACAGACCACCCGTGCACAGGCCGAGCACAACGACCGCGCCGACGGCGGCCGCGAGCCGGCCGCTCGGGATCCTGGCCTTCGCCGCGAGCGCCGCGAGCGCGCGCTGCGCCTCGCCGAGTCCGTGCGCGGCGATCACACACAACGGGATGGCCGTGAGCGCGATGAGCCGCCACCGGTCGTTCCACCACGGCCTGGTGATGTCGTTGGCCCACCAGGTGTCGTACGCGGCGGCCGCGACGAACAACGCGCCGAACGCGAACGCGACGGCGAGCAGCCACCGCAGTTCGCCCAGCTTCCGGAAGGTGGCGAGCCCGACGACCAGCAGGATCGCGAGCCACCACTGCGGGAACGGCTGCGCGTGCTGCCAGGTCAGCAGCTCGCCGACGGCCTGGCCGGCGGTCAGGTCCGCCTTCCAGTCCACGGGCGGCACGCTCGACCCGCTGCCCCCCGCGCCGAGCAGCTCGACCGAGGCGAGCACCCCGACCGCGACGCCGGCCACGACCAGCGCCGCCGCCTCCCCGACCAGCCGGCCGGAGTCACGCCACCAGCGGACCGCCAGCACCGGCAGCACGAACAGGACGACGCCGAACGCCGTCGAGGAGTGCACACAGATCAGCCCGGCGCCCGCGACGGCCAGCACGAAACCGGGCCGCACCGCGGCGCGCAGGCCGTGCTCGGCGCGGGTGTCGAGGAAGTCGAGCACCAGCACCACGGCGACCGGCGTGAGCGCGACCCCGGTGGCGAACGGCAGCAGCGGGCCGCGCCACAACATGTCGTAGACGCTCCCGGTCGCGACGACGAGCAGCGCGGCCGCGCCCGCGACCACCGCCCGGCCGGCGAACCGCCGCACGAGCGCGACGACGGACAGCGCGAGCAGCACGGGGATCAGCACGGTCTGCGCGTTGAGCACGGCCACCACCGAGGCGCCGCTGACCTGGTAGACCATGGCCGCGACCAGGTGGTACGCGTTCGGGTAGAACACGCCGGTCGCAGACTCGTACCAGTTCAGCGCGCTCGGCGCGTACAGGCCGCCCTCGCCGGTGTCGGCGATCCAGCGGACGCTGTTGGCGTGCCACGCGGCGTCCCAGTCCTGCGGGATGGTGGACAGGCCGCCCATGCCGTGCCCGATGGCGTACACCGACACGACCGCGGCGGCCGCGACGCACGCGACGACGCCGGCCTGCGCCCGCCACGGCCACAGCCGCGCCGACACGAGGCCCGCGCCCGCGAACCGGCGGACGACGAACGCCAGCGCGGCGAACACCACGAACCAGCCGAGGAAGGTCAGCACCGACCAGCTCAGGCCGAGCCCGTCGGACCACGGTCCGGCCAAGCCCGCGACGGCGTAGGTGAGCAGGGGCGCGACGGCCGCGAGTGTCCAACCGCGCAGCCCGGCGAGCGTGCCGAGCAGGCCGCCGGGCAGCCAGAGGAACAGGACGTAGAGCAGGATCAGACCGAGGTCTTCGAACGCCATCCGGTCAGTCCTCGCCGATCCGGTTGAGGCTCAGCGTGATGCCGACGGTCACGATCTGGAAGCCGCTGACGATCAGGACCATGCCGAGAATCGGCGCCCGCATCGTGTCGACGACGTCCAATTCGCCGAAGCCGGTGGCGCCCCACGACGTCACCGCGTACAGGAAGCAGCCGACCCCGACGACCATCAGCAGGCTGCCGACCCCGAGCCCACGCTCGAACGACGTGCGCACCACTCTGTTGACCAGCCGTCCGCTCGGTGGCGGCAGCAACCCGAGGTGCGCGGCGTAGGAACGGGCGATCACGGCCAGCCCGATGCCCTGCAGCCCGATCACGAACATCGTCGCGAACGCGAGCATCGTGTGCAGGTCGAAGCCGACGCCGCCGATCCTCCTCGGCCCGACGGCCAGCCACACGAGACCGAGCAGACCGACGACCTGCAGCACGAGCGACGGGTAGAACAGCAGCCAGCGGGGGCTGAACGCGAGCAGGAACCGCAGGTGTCGCCAGCCGTCCCGCCACGTGCGCAGGTGCGGTGCGCGGCTGCGCCCGTCCGGCCGCAGCGTGGTCGGCACCTCGACGATGTTCAGGTGGGCGAGGGACGCGCGGACGATCATCTCGCTCGCGAACTCCATGCCGGTGGTGCGCAGCCCGAGGTCGAGGATCCGGTCGCGGCGGAACGCGCGCATGCCGCAGTGGAAGTCGCCGACCGGGATGCGGAAGAACAGCCGCCCGATGCTGGACAGGATCGGGTTGCCGAGCCGCCGGTGCAGGAACGGCATCGCACCCGGCGCGATGCCACCCTGGAACCTGTTGCCCATGACCAGGTCCGCGCCGTCGCGCAGTGCCGCGACGAAACCGCCGAGATCGTCGAGCGCGTAGCTGTCGTCCGCGTCGGCCATGAGCACGTAGGTGCCGGTGGCGGCCGCGATGCCGGCGCCGAGCGCGGCGCCGTACCCGCGGCGGGGCACGTCGACCACGCGAGCGCCGCAGTCGCGAGCGATCTCCCGCGACCCGTCGGTGGACCCGTTGTCCGCGACGATCACCTCACCGTGCACCCCGAGGTCGGCGAGCGAGGCGAGCGCCTTGCGCAGACACACCGCCAGTGTCTCTGCCTCGTTGAGGCAGGGCAGCACGATCGACAGCTCCACGGTCGTGACCGTCGAGATGTCCGGTCCTGCCTCAGCGGTCTGCTGTGGTGTCATGCGCAGGGGTTCCTTACTTCTGGTGTGGCGGTTGGGTGGTGGCGAGCGCGGCACGCAGCATCGACGCCGCGGGACGCCACTGCCGGGCGGCGAGCAGCCCTGGGGTCCTGGTGACCGCGTGCAGGCGTGAGGTGAGGTGCATGCGTGCGGCGCGCGCGGCCTTCGGCCAGCCGGTCTCGGTCATCGCGGCGGCCATCTCGGCGAAGTAGGCGTGCTCCTCGGCGAACCGGGAGCCGTCCTCCGCCGTCGCGGAGGACAGGCTGGCCGCGTGCCGGCGGTACTCGATGCCAGGTGCGCCGAACAGCACGGCCTGCCCCCCTGTCAACAAGATCCGCAGGTACAGGTCGAGGTCGAGGACGATGTCGTAGCCGTCGCGAAAGCCGTGGCGCTTCAGCACGTCCCCGCGGAAGACGACACTCGGGAAGTACATCCAGTTGCCGCGCAGCAGCGAGGTCGCCAAGGTCTCGCCGCCGGACAACTGCCACCCGTGCGCCGGTCGCACGGCGGTCAGCCGCTTCACCCGGTCGGCCAGCGGCAGCGCCGGGTTGCCCGCCGAGTCGATGACGGAGGCGCCGGTGTGGAAGAACGCGGCGTGCGGGTTCGCCGCCGCCGCTTCGTGGACCCGGCCGACGAAGTCCGGCAGCAACCGGTCGTCCGCGCCGAGCAACACGACGAGGTCGGCGCTCGCCTCGTCGACACACCGCTGGAAGTTGCGGTTGAGCCCGAGCCGGGTCGGGTTCGCGAGGTAGCGGATGCGCGGGTCGGCGAGCCACGACCCGAGGTCGCCACGGGGATCGTCGTCGATGACCGTCAGCCGCCAGCGGGAGTCCCGTTGGGCGAGCACGCTCTCGACGGCCTCGCGCACCAGCGCGTCATCGCCGTACGCCGGCAGCATGACGTCCACGCGGGCAGCCGGCTCGTCAGTCACCCGCAGAGCCAACCGAACGTTCTTTTCGGGATCGTTAAATGCACGTTGCCGGCACGTCTAAAGAAAACGGGGCACGGCCGAGAGATGCTCGGCCGTGCCCCGTTTTGTTGGTTTGTTTACAGTTTGTAGAGGCGACGCCAGTTCTCGCGGCTGGTCAGCTCCGGCGCGGCCGCCCGGTACTCGGCGCGGAGCCTTGGCAGGTCGGACAGCAGCCGCTTCACGAGCCGGCCCGTCTTCTTGGCCAGGTTGACCGTCTCCGCGCGGTCGCGGCGGCGCACCCGCACCCCGCTCTGCGAACCGTCGGTGACGATCACCGTGTCGAACTGCGACACGTGCCACCAGTTGGCGTCCTTCTTCGTCACCGCGCCGATCTGGTTCGCGGTGCGGCCGAGCGCCAGGTTCATCAGCCGCCTCAGCAACACGATGCGGTTGTTCGTCGGCTTCGGTCCGGCATGGACCATCGGCACCGTGCCGCTCTTCACGCCGGGCACGTCGGACGCCGGATGCATGATCGTGTCCGGGTACCCGGCACGCAGGGCGTGTATCGACTTGGCCGCCGCCGCACCGCCGTCGTGCAGGAACTCCGGGCCCTCGAGGAAGTCCTCGGCCGCCTTGATGATCGTCGCGGCGAGGCCGTACTGCATCGAAAGCAGGTACCGGAACACCCGCGACACGATCACCCGCGAGATCTGCTTCGGGTCGACCTCCGCATACAGCGCGGACACGATCATCGCGTTGCGCACCGCGAAGTACTCGTTCCACTTGTCGAGGTCTTTCCAGTCGAAGTCCGCGTGCCACAGGCCGGCGCCGGGCAGCGTGACCGTCGCGAACCCGTTGGCGCGGGCGCGATAGCCGTACTCGACGTCGTCCCACTGGAAGAACAGCGGCAGCGGCAGCCCGACCTCGGCGACCACCTCGGCCGGGATCAGGCACGACCACCACGCGTTGTAGTCGGCGTCGACACGCAGGTCGCCACGGTTGGGCTTGCCGGTCGGCAGACCGTCCTCGTCGACCGCCTCGGCGAGCAGGTCGACGTCGTCCAGCCCGCCCTCGACGACCTGGCCCGGCACGAGCTGCGCGAAGTCCGCGTACTCGGCGCCGGCCAGCAGCATCGTCGGGTGCAGCAGCCGCAACATCTGACCGCCGACGATCGTCGGCTCCAGGGTGCGGTTGGCGAACGCGGTGAGCCGGATCGCGATCTCCGGCTCGCACAGCACGTCGTCGTCCATGAACAGCAGGTTCGCGTGCTCGGCGTCCGGCCCGCTGCCCTGCTCGGTGACCTCGTACATGCCGCGGCCGAAGCCGCCCGCGCCGCCGAGGTTGGGCTGGCGCAGGTAACGCAGCCGGCCCGCGAGCGTCGCCTCGACCTCGGCGAACGCCGGTCGCGACGACACCGTGTCGGTGCCCTGGTCGACGACGTAGATCGCGTCCAGCACGGCCAGCGTCTCGGGGTCGCCGCCGAGCGACTGGAGGGTCTTCACGCAGTCGTCCGCGCGGTTGAACGTGCAGATCACCACGGCCGTCGGGCGCAGGCGCTCCGGCGGGGCCACGGTCCACCGCAGCAGGTCCACCACCAGGTCGTCGTCATTGGTCGTGAACTCGACCCACAGGAAGCCGCCGTCGACGAACTTGTC
>Ga0193717_1000894_pt1 | contig 18824 bp, 13 predicted proteins | sample U2c2metaG_FD_145900 | JGI IMG/M metagenome (GOLD analysis project Ga0193717, IMG submission 145900) | Soil microbial communities from a riparian zone of the East river system, Colorado, United States - U2c2 | ecosystem: Environmental > Terrestrial > Soil > Riparian zone | place: USA: East River...
CTGCCAAAGGCCCTCTCCTTGCGGGATAGGGCTATCCGCATATGGTTTCGCCGGAAGCACAAAGATCCTTCGCTTCGCTCCAGCGCGGAGGTTACTCCGTGCTGGAGCGAAGCGAAGGATCTTTCCTCACCCCCAGACAGTGGCCGTTCCGATCGGAAATGCCATATGCGATAGCCCTCCCCTGCGAGGGAGGAAATCGCCTTCCGAAATGTGTCCACCCCGTAGCCATGTGATGGGGGAGGTCGAAATCAATCACGCCCGAGCAAGGACCAGAATCGTCGGTTTGGATCGAGCGGGTTTATGATGGCCCAATCATGAATGACGTGCCGATCCTTGCCCCCGCAGCGGAACTCACTCCCGAATTCCCGAATTCGGGAATATCGCGCGGAAGAACCTGAAAGCCAGCAGGAGCAGTGTTTTGGATGATTCGGGAAATCCGTCCTTTTTGCGCGTTACGGTCGCACGAACGCCTCGAGCGGAGAGGTTTCCCGTTGTCACCCGGCCAGCGCTGCGTCGACGATGGTCTGCGCTTCGCGCACGATGCTGCGCAGGTGGTCCTCGCCGCGAAAACTTTCAGCGTAGACTTTGTAAATGTCCTCGGTGCCGGAAGGACGGGCGGCGAACCATCCGTTTTTCGAGACGACCTTGATGCCGCCGATCGGCGCATCATTGCCTGGCGCGCGCGCGAGCACGCCGGTGATCGGCTCGCCCGCCAGTTCCGCGCTTTGCACCTGCTGCGGCGAGAGCTTCGCCAGTTTCTTCTTCTGCTCCGCATTGGCCGGCGCTTCGACGCGGTCGGCCACCGACTCGCCGAGCTCGCGTGTGAGATCCTGGTAAAGCAAGGCCGGATCCCGCTTGGTCAGCGCAGTCATCTCCGCCGACAGCAATGCCGCGACGATACCGTCCTTGTCGGTCGTCCAGACCGTGCCATCACGGCGCAGGAAGGATGCCCCCGCGCTTTCCTCGCCGCCGAAACCCAACGATCCGTCGAAAAGCCCGTCGACGAACCATTTGAAGCCGACCGGAACCTCGTAGAGCTTGCGGCCCAGGCGCGCCGCGACCCGGTCGATCACCTGGCTGCTGACCACCGTCTTGCCGACCGCCGCATCCCCGCTCCAGTTCGGGCGGTGACGGAACAGATAGTCGATCGCCGCCGCGAGGTAATGGTTGGGCGCCATCAGGCCGGCGCTTGGCGTCACGATGCCGTGCCGGTCATGATCGGTGTCGCAGGCGAAGGCGGTATCGTATTTGTCCTTAAGGCTGACCAGCCGCTGCATTGCGTAGGACGAGGACGGGTCCATGCGGATGCGCCCGTCCCAATCCAGCGTCATGAAGCCGAAGGTGGGATCGACCTGCTCGCTGACCACGGAAAGGTCGATCCGATAACGTTCCGCGATCCGCGCCCAGTAATGCACGCCGGCGCCTCCCAAAGGATCCACGCCCATGCGAATGGCTGCGCCGCGGATCACGTCGAAATCGATCACGTTGCCGAGATCGCCGACATAGCTGTCGAGAAAATCGTATTCGCGGGTGGTCGCGGCGCTTCGGGCCTGCTGCAGGGCGATGCGCTTCACGTCGCGCAAGCCATCGGCGAGCAGCTTGTTGGCCCGGTCCTGGATCCAGCCGGTGGCGTCGGTGTCGGCCGGGCCGCCGTTGGGCGGGTTGTACTTGAACCCGCCGTCTTCCGGCGGATTGTGCGAGGGCGTGATGACGATGCCGTCGGCCAGGCCCGCCGTGCGTCCGCGATTGTGAACGAGGATCGCCTGGGAGACCGCCGGCGTCGGCGTGACCTCGCCGCCGCGCGATATCATGACGTCGATGCCATTCGCAGCCAGGACTTCCAGCGCGCTCTCGAAGGCCGGCTGCGACAGCGCATGGGTGTCGATGCCGATGAACAGCGGCCCGTCGATGCCCTTCGTCTTGCGGTACTGGCAGATCGCCTGGCTGATCGCCAGCACATGGGCTTCGTTGAAGGTGGTCGCGAAGGACGAGCCGCGATGTCCGGACGTGCCGAAAGCGACGCGCTGCGCCGGCACTGCCGGATCGGGACGCAGGGCATAATAGGCATCGATCAATTTGGCGATATCGACGAGTTGCCCGGCCGACGGCAGGTGTCCGGCCAAGGGGCTGATCCGCGTTCCATTGTCTTTTGCTGCCACGTCCCACTCTCCTTCGACTTCGGCGGGGCGACTATACAGTGCTATAGGGTGGCCGCGATGACTCTTGCCTGGACCCTTGTCGATCTCGCCGGCTCGGTGGCGCTCCTGCTGTGGGGTGTCCACATGGTGCAAACCGGCGTCCAGCGGGCCTTCGGCGCCAAGCTGCACAGCTTCCTTGCGAAAGCCCTGCACAACCGGCTCGAGGCGCTCCTGACCGGCATCGGCGTCACCGCCCTCCTGCAAAGCAGCACGGCGACCGGACTCATGGTGACGGGCTTCGCTGCCGGCGGCCTCGTCGATCTGGTCCCGGCGCTCGCCGTCATGCTGGGCGCCAATATCGGTACGACCTTGATCGTGCAGGTTCTGTCCTTCGATGTCGCCGAAGTGGCGCCGGCCCTGGTCCTGGTCGGCGTCATCCTGTTCCGCCGCGCCTCCGCCGGACTGCGCGATTTCGGCCGCGTCCTGATCGGCCTCGGCCTGCTGCTGATGGCGCTTCATCAGTTCGTCGAGCTGCTGACGCCCTATGAAAACATGACGAGCATGCGTTCACTGCTGGATGTCATATCGACCCAGCCCCTGCTCGCCGTCCTCGTCGCGGCCGTGTTGACCTGGGCGGCGCATTCCAGCGTGGCCATCGTGCTGGTGATCATGTCCTTTGCCACCAAGGGCGCGATCCCGCCGGACGCGGCCTTCGCCCTGGTGCTCGGCGCCAATCTGGGAACGGCAATCAATCCGGTGCTGGAAGGCGCCGGGGCCGATCGGGTGGCGAAACGGCTGCCGGTCGGCAATCTGGTCAACCGCATCATCGGCGTCGGCCTGGTCCTGGCGCTGCTGCCCTATATCGGGCCGTGGCTGTCGAAGATCGACCCGAACCCGGCCCATGCCGTGGCCGATTTCCACACGGCATTCAATCTGGCGCTGGCGTTGCTGTTCTTTCCCATTCTCGGTCCCTACGCAGACCTGCTGCGCCGCTTCATGCCCGCGAAAATCGACCAGGACGATCCGGCCAAGCCCCTCTACCTGGATGCGGCCGCGCGGGAGACGCCGGTCATCGCCCTCGCCGGCGCCGCGCGTGAAGCGCTGCGCATGGCCGATATCCTCAAAGCCATGATGGAGGGCTTGCGCACCACCTTCGAGCAAGCCAACCGCCGGCAGATCGACGAGACCAAACGCCTCGACGACGTCCTCGACCGGCTGAACACCGCGATCGATGTCTACGTGACCACGCTCGATACGGAGACGCTCGGCGAGGAGGACCATCGCCGGCTCCGGGAGATCCTGCTTTTTGCCGCCAACATAAAGCACGCCGGCGACATCATCGACCAGAACCTGTTCGGAACCGCCAGCAAGATGGTAAAGCGCGGCGTCGCCTTCTTGCCGCCCGAGCAGACGGAACTGCTGGCGGCGATCGACCGGCTTGCGACCAACCTGCGCACGGCGGCGTCGCTGTTCATGACCCGGGACATGCATACCGCCCATCAACTTGCCGCCGAGAAGGGAAGCTTCCGGGCCATGGAGATCGCCGCGACGGATGCTCATTTCGAGCGGCTGAGCGCCGGACAGGTCGAGAATGCCGCCAACAGCGCGATGCATCTCGATGCCTTGCGCGATCTCGCGAGCGTGAACGCCCAGCTCGTTGCCGCGGCAGCCTATCCCGTTCTAGAAAGCAAGGGCGAGCTTTTGCGGTCGCGGGTTCGGCAGGAGAATTGATCGTCCACGCACATCTGGAGGAACGCCATGGTCCGCCGTTTCGTCCTGTTTGCCGCCCTCGTCCTCACCGCCGGTGCCTGCGCTTCGCCGCGCACCGACCCGAACGCGAAACTCGCATCGATGGTCGGCGAGAACGAAGCGCAGCTGGTAACCAGCATGGGCCGCGCGCCCGATCTCAGCCATCAGTCGGCACCCGGTTTCTCCGTGATGCAATGGCGCTGGCAGCGGTCCTTCACGGTGCCCTATAGCGTGTTGGCCTACCAGTATGGCGGCGGCGTGGTGCAGCCGCTGGCCCTCACCGGCACCGGCATCGCCCACGAAGAATGCTTCGCCGAATGGACCGTCGAGCAGGGCATCGCCAGGCGCTACCGCTTGGTTGGTGACGCCTGCCCCGCTGCCGCGGCGGAGATGACTAAGACGTGACCGGAAGAATCCCTTCCTCGCACGCCTTGATCTGCAACGCGAGGTATCGAGAATAGATTCGGCACTGGGCCAGGCTTCCCGCCGTGAACCAGAGCCCGTCCTGGGCAGTCCGCGTCCACATGTTGCGCAGCTCACCCTGCGCGTCGAAGCCCCAGACCGGGCCGATGCGATCGGCAACGCCATCTCCGAGATAGGCGCGCACCACCTCCTGCTGGTTCTTGTATCCGGTCGCCAGGACGATCAGATCGGCAGGCACGATGCCGCCATCGTCCAGCAGGGCGCCCTCGGGGACGAAGCGGTCGACCCGATCGTAAGGCAGCAAACCCACCTTGCCCTCGACGACGAGATCGGAGCAGCCGACGTTGAAGTAATATCCGCCACCACGCCGCAGATACATCATCTGGAAGCCGGTATCGTCCTCGCCGAAATCGAGGCGGAATCCGCGCGCCGCCAAGCCGTCGAGCAAGGCGTGGTCGGCCTCGCGCATCTCCGCCGTCGAAAGCTGATAGGAACGCTTCATCACCGCATAGGGCATCGAGGTCGCGAGCAGATCGCAATCCTCGAACGGCAGGCCTTCCGAATAGATCGCGTAGACCTTCTGCGCCTCCTTGAGGCTGACGATATAGGTCGGGCTGCGCTGGAGCAGCGTGACGTCGACGCCACTCGCCTGCAGATCCTGGGCGACATCGTGGCCGCTGTTGCCGGTGCCGAGCACCAGCGCCTTGCGCCCCTTCCAGGCGCCGCCGGCCGTATAGTCGCCCGAGTGCAGAACGTCGCCAGCAAACGAGTCGAGCCCCGGCAGGGACGGCCGTTGGGGAATGCTGCTGACGCCGGTCGCGAATACCAGGTGACGGGGCCGCAGGACGCGCTCGCTGCCGTCGGACCGGCGCAGCGTGACCTGCCAGCACCCTTCTCCCTCATGGTAGCTGCCGCTCACCAGTTCCGTGCCCGTCCAGAAATTGAGCTCGAGGCTTTCGACGTAGGACTCGAACCAGTTGGCGAGCTTGTCCTTGGGAATGAAGACCGGCCAGGTCGGCGGGAACGGCATGTAGGGCAGATGGTTCACGTGCACTTCGTTGTGCAGGGTGAGCGAGTGATAGCGATTGCGCCAGTTGTCGCCGATGCGTTCGTTGCGGTCGACGATCAGCGTGTCGATGCAGAGGTTGCCGAGCCGCGCGGCAATCGCCAACCCCGCCTGGCCGCCACCCACCACCAGCACGGCTGGATCGCGATCTTCGTAGGCCAGGGCCTTGTTGCGCTGGTCGAGCCAGTTGGCGCCGCCGAAATCGCGCGAGTAGCGCTCGCCGTTGCGGCGGTCCCACATCGCCTCGTCGTCGAAGCCCCGCAGCGTCTCGAGCGACGTCGACAGGGTCCAGGCCCGCGCCGTGCCGGCCGGCTCGCCCTCCGTCGACAGGCGGACGACGGCGTTGGCCATCCCGTACGCGGTTTCGAATTCGATGATCGCCTCGATGATATCGCGGCCCGCCCGGCGGACACGTCGCGGCGCCGTCCTGCCTTCGGGATAGCGCAGCGCGCGCGGCCGGGTCTCGGCCAGCGTGTCCCGGAAATTCTTTTCGATCGCCGCGGCACCGCTCACGGTTTGCAGGCGCCAGGTGAAAGCCAGCACGTCGCGCCAGTGACTATCCGGCAGGAACAGCGCCGCGGCAGCGGCCGCATTCTGCGCCCGCAAGGCCTTGTCGAACGCCGTCAGCCAGCGGCGGGCCACCTGCTGGACGTCAGGCCGGACAGCTGCAGCTACTTCCATGTCGGCGTCTCCAACCCTGCATCGTTTCCGGATGCGATTGTGGACGCCTTCGAGGCCGCTTGGCTACTGCCGGCCCCGGTCCCAAGCCCCGCAGGCAATCGCGGTGGTGATGACTGTGCCATAGGCCAGCAAGGCGATGCCCAGCGCCACGAACAATCCCCAAAGCGAGCCGGTCAGCGTCAGAGCGAGCCAACCGCCACCGGCCGCGATCACCAGGCGCAGCGCGCCGGCCAGCAGCGGCCAGAACAGCCGGCCTGCCCCCTGCGAGGCGAAATAGAGCGCGAGGCCAAGACCAAAGAAGCCGTAGAATGGCCCGACCGCGTGCAAATAGATGCTGCCGGTCGCCAGCATGGCGGGATCGGACCCGAAGAGTCCGAGCCAGGCTTCCGGCCAGATCGCCGCTGCGATGCCGATGGTCTCCGTGACGGCGAAAGCAACGGCACCGCCGGTCAGCGCGATACGGAGCGCGCGCGTGGTGTTTCCCGCGCCGATGTTCGTGCCGACCAACGCCACGAGCGGGGCGCCGAGGCCGAACACCACGGGCACCAGGAGATATTCCAGGCGCGCACCCGTGCCGAAGCCGGCCACGCCGTCCGGCCCGAACCAGTGGCCGACCAGTGCCGTCGACACCGCGATGGTGACGTTGGTCTGCAGGGAGGTGATCGCCGCGACCGCGCCGACACGCAGGATGTCGCGAAACAGCGGCCAGCGCAGCCTCGCCTTCCGGAAGCGGGCAACATTGCGGCCCGACAGGATATACCAGAGCAGCACCGCGGTGCCGCCGGCGTAGAACACCACCAGCGCGGCACCGCCGCCGGCCACACCGAGCGCTGGAAACGGACCGATGCCGAAGATCAGGACAGGCGACAGCGGAACGAGCAAAAATACGCCGCCGCAAATCACCCAGGCGGGCACCTTCATGTTGCCGGTGCCGCGCACGACGCTGGCCAGCGCATTCATCAGCCACAGCAGGACGTTGCCCGCGAACACCACGTTGGAATAGCGCAGCGCCGCGTCGAGCGAGGCGCCGCTGCCGCCCATGCCACGATAAAGCGCGGGGCCCAGCAGCAGCATCAGGACCGAGAAGAACAAGCCGAGCGCCACATTGATCAGCACGGCATGCAGCACGAGCTGGTCGGCGGTATCGCGCCGCCCGGCACCAAGGGCGCGTGCGATGGCAGAGGAGATGCCACCCCCCATCGCTCCACCCGAGATCATCTGCATCAACATCACGCCGGGAAACACCAGCGCCATGCCGGCGAGCGCATCGGTGCCGAGCTTGCTCACCCACCATGTCTCGATGAGGCCGGTGCTGGCCTGGGCCAGCATCACCAGGACATTGGGCCAGGCGAGCCGCAACAGCAGCGGCAGCATCGGTGCGTGCAGCAGCGCCTGCGTGCGCCGGTCGAGGTCAGGTCTGGCCGGCGCCTGCGGCACCATCGGCGCGAGCGGGTCGGCCTGGAGCACGGCGGCGCTCATTTGCTTCGCTCGTCGCAGTAGGAGCGAAGTAACGTCGTCGGAAGCGTTATGTGAAATCGACGCGCGAAACCGGCCATGCAAGGCTCCAGATATCAATACAATGCCGTGTTTGTGGGGCTTGTAGGCAGACCAGACAAAGAATGGTTTGTCGGCCATACATGACATAACTTCATGGGAAGAGTGCTATTACACGCATCTCGCCGGCTGCCTCCGGTGTGCGACGCTGTTTGCCAATTTGGCGTGTCGCAGCTCAGGAGGCGTTCGCCGCAATCTGTGGTCCGGGGATAGATGGTGGCACCGGGCCGTAATTCCTAACCGGTGGCAGGTAAATCACAGGTAAGGTCGTGCGATGCCTTCACTAAGAGCGATGGAGAAGAACGTGCAGCAATCGGCCACGATGAAGAAACGCGCGACGGCTGAAGAAATTCAGGCCGAACTCAAGCAACGCATCGAGATGTGCGCCGATCGTGACGGAAACTGCAGAGGATGCGAAGCGCCGGCGCCGCGGCCAGTGACGCCGAAGGAGGAAGGCGGCTCAAATTGGATCGTCGAGAGCCTTCCCGGACTCGCGCCCGGCTGCTTCGGAGCCATTCTTAAGATCGTCGATCAGGCGCGGCTTGAGTATGAGCTCATTTCCTGAAGCGTTCGCGATCCCGCTCCATGCGATCAGGACTTCCGCTTCCTTTCACGCGCCAGGCTACGGTAGGATTTTCCAGATCTCGCGCGCATATTGACGGATCGTCCTGTCCGACGAGAACCAGCCGACCCGCGCGGTGTTGCGGATCGTCTTGCCGTACCACGCCGGCTCGTCGATCCAGAGCGCATCCACTTCGCGCTGGGCGGCGGCATAGGCATCGAAATCGGCGGCAACCATGAACCGATCGTCGTTGTAGAGGCTCGCGACGAGGCCGGCGTAGCGCCCGCGATCGTCAGGTGAAAACACACCCGAGCTGATCGCCGACAAAGCCTGGGAGAGTTCGCGCGACCCCTCGATGATCTGCCGCGGATTGTAGCCCTCGGCGCGGCGGCGGGACACCTCCTCGGCGGTCAGGCCGAAGATCACGATATTCTCCGCGCCGACATGGTCGCGGATCTCGATGTTGGCGCCGTCGAGCGTGCCGATGGTTAGGGCGCCGTTGAGGGCGAACTTCATGTTTCCAGTGCCGGATGCCTCCATTCCCGCCGTAGAGATCTGCTCGGAAAGATCGGCCGCGGGCATGATCGACTCGGCCAGGGTGACGTTGTAGTTCGGCACGAAGATGACATTCAGCAATCCCCGGACGGCCGAATCGTGGTTGATGACGCGCGCGACGTCGTTGATCAGCTTGATGATGAGCTTGGCGTTGTGATAGCTCGGCGCCGCCTTGCCGCTGAACAGCTTGATCCGGGGCTGCCAGTTGCGCTCGGGACGGGAGCGAATCTGGTCATAGAGCGCGACTACCTCGATGATGTTGAGCAGTTGCCGTTTGTATTCGTGGATGCGCTTGCTCTGCACGTCGAACATCGCCGACGGATCGATCTTATGTCCCATCCGCTCGCGCAGCACATTCGACAGGGCGGTCTTGTTGGCAAGCTTCACCGCCTTGAAGCGCGCCTGGAAAGCGGAATCGTCGGCGAAAGCATCGAGCGCGGTCAACGCTTCGGCGTCGTCAAGGAAGGCATCGCCGATGGTCTCGCGCAGCAGTCCGGTAAGCCCCGGATTGCACTGCAGGAGCCAGCGGCGAGGCGTGACGCCATTGGTCTTGTTGTTGATCCGGTCGGGGTACATGCGATGAAGATCGGCAAACACCGTCTTCTTCATCAGTTCCGTGTGGAGTGCCGCCACGCCGTTGACGCTGTGCGATCCGGTGAAGGCGAGGTTCGCCATCCGCACGCGTCGGTCGCCGCTCTCATCGATCAGCGAGATCGCGCCGATCGCCCGGTCGTCGAATTGCCGCTCTCTGCGTGCCTCTATGAGCATCTTGGCATTGATGGCATAGATGATCTGCATGTGACGCGGCAACAATCGGTCGAAGAGCGTCACCGGCCAGGTCTCGAGCGCCTCGGGTAGCAGCGTGTGATTGGTGTAGCCGAAGGTCGCCCGGGTAATCCGCCACGCCTCGTCGAACTCGAAACCATGGATATCGGTCAACAGCCGCATGAGCTCGGCGACCGATACCGCCGGATGGGTGTCGTTGAGCTGGATCGCCGCCTTGTCGGGCAAGGTCCGGAGGTCGCCGAAGTATTGAACATGACGGCGGACAATGTCCTGCAGCGAGGCCGAGGAGAAGAAATACTCCTGGCGCAGTCGAAGCTCCTGTCCCGCCGGAGTCGAATCCGCCGGATAGAGCACCAGCGTGAGGCTCTCCGCCTTGTTGCTCTCCTTGAGCGCACCGATGTGGTCGCCGGCGTTGAACGCGTCGAGCAGGATCGGGTCGATCGGCTGCGCATTCCACAGACGGAGCGTGTTGACCCGGTTTCCGCGCCATCCGACCACCGGCGTGTCGTAAGCCGTCGCGATCATTCGCTCGGTCGGCTTCCACGTCCGCCTGTCGTCACCGATGGCACCCGACGCCGGCTCGACGAAGCCGCCGAAGCCGATCTCGTAGCTCGCTTCCCGTCGTTCGAACTCCCAGGGATTGCCGTGCGCGAGCCACGTTTCGGGCAGTTCGACCTGCCAGCCGTCGTGGATTTCCTGACGGAACAGGCCGTTCACGTAGCGGATGCCATAGCCATAGGCCGGCACGTCGACCGTCGCCATGCTTTCCATGAAGCAGGCCGCCAGCCGCCCGAGGCCGCCGTTGCCGAGCGCGGCGTCAGGCTCGAGTGCCGCGATCAGGTCGATGTCGACGCCGAGCGAGGCCAGTGCCTCGCGCATCGAATCGAGCAGGCCGAGATTGGAGGCCGCGTCGCGCATCAGCCGGCCGATCAGGAATTCCAGGCTGAGGTAATAGACCCGCTTGCCGCCCTCCTCGTAGGTCTTCTCCGTCGCCGTGATCCATCGATCGATGACATGGTCGCGGATGACGAGAATCGACGCGGCCAGCCAGTCATGCGGTTGCGCTGCGGTGGCGTTCTTGCCGATCCTGTAGGTAAGCCGCTCGATGATCTCGGCCGCCAGCATGGAAGGGTCGGATCCGCGGGGAGCCGGCTTCGGAAGCGTGGACGATTTCTTTTGCAATTCGGTCATTGACCCTCACAGAGGCTTCGGCTTGTCGCGATCGCCGAAGACTAAGGGCCCGTTGATCCGTACGCCAGTGCCCGCGGCTCCTGTCAACTTGGTGTCATCTTCCGCTTTTATCCGCCTTGACGCGGGATATATCCTTTAGCTTGCAAAATGATTACATCGCGGTGACCTGCACCGGCTATCAATGCTTGGCAAAGGTAAACTTGCAGGTGCGAACCCCAACCCGGCTGCCAGTCCCGGCCGTGTCTTCGAACTTGGCGATGACGCGAAACGAGATCCGGCTTTGCGACTGAGCAAATCCAATATTGTAGTCCGCGCTGGCCGAGATTCCTTCGGCAATGAAAGCCGCGCTGCCATCGGGCTTGATCTCTCCCTCCAATGTCATCGACGGGCTCTGCCCCTTGATCCGATACTGCCCGACCAGATGACCGTCCTTCACGGTGGCGTCGTACCGCCATGTGTATCCGCGGGCCCCTTCCTGCGTCGAATCACAGACCTGGAGAACGGACCATGCCCCATCGAAGGACGCGGCATGCACCGAGGCGAACGGCAGAAACACAAAGCCCAAGACAGTGAAGAATACGTTCCGCATATTGAGTCCCTCGCGAGATCGAGTAGAGCTCGACCTACCGGCATTGCACTCGGACCGTGAAATCCCGGCCGTTTGCCCCCGCACGGCCAGCCGCCATGAGAATGCCGTCGGCCACTTTCCCCGTCATTACCGCAGTGAAGTGCTGATTGGTGTGTGTCTGCTGTCCGATGCCGTAGTAGGTAAGCACGACGTCGCCGCCGGCATTGATGCGGCCGTTGAAGCTTTGGGGCCGCGGCGACGGGTCAGGTGGGGGGGTCCAGTTGCCGGATATTTCACCGTTCCTGACTGTCATCGGCACATTCCAGCAACTCGGTGGAAAGCCCTGGTAGGCGGCGCGGCACCATTGCGAAGTCCGCGTGCCTTCGCACTGCGCGGTGCCCTTTGCTGAGGAGGCCTGATCCTGCGCCGCGGCCACCGGCGTGCCGGCGGGCTGCGATGGCGTCTGCTGCGTCTCCGCCAGCTTCTTCTGCTCCTCGTCGTAACGGGCGAGCGCGGGCCCGGCCTCGCGCAACAGCGCCGTCTGCGTATCGGCGGAGACGTATCCCGTGGCCGCACGGCCGTTCTTCTTCTGCCAGGCAGCGATCATTTCGCGTGAGCGCGGTCCCAGCACGCCGTCGCTGCCCGCGGTGCCAAAGCCCAGGGCAGTGAGCGCGACCTGAATGCGCTGGCGATCGACCTGCGTCAGGCGAAGGGCGGTCTCCGCGGCTTCGGCGCCCTTGCGGTCGGCCTCTTCCGCCTTCAGCCGCGCCGCCGCTTCGGCCTGCGCCTTGCTCTTGGCTTCTTCCTCGGCCTGCTGCTGGGCTGCTGCCTGGGCGTCTGCCTGGCGTTTGGCCTCTTCCGCCGCCTGGCGACGGGCGGCCTCGTCCGCCTCGGCTTTCTGGCGCAGCTCGTCCTCGATCTTGCGACGCAGCGCCGCCTCCTCGTCCGCCTTGCGCCGTGTCTCGGCTTCGGTGCGCAGGCGTGCTGCCTCCTCGAGTGCCGCCTTTTGCTCGCGCCTCGCCTGTTCGAGTTCCTCCTGGGCATGATCCTGCGGCGGCGGCGCGGGCGCAGTCGCGGGCGCGGCCGCAACGGAGGTCTGCGCGGCAGCAGACGGTGCGGGAGACGGCTCGGGAGGTCGGGGACCAAAAGCGAGCCAGCCGCCCGCCAGCACGCCAATAGCGGCGATGCCCGCAGCCAACATCATCGCCGGCCGCTTACGCGACGCCGTCCCTGACAAAGCAGCAACGGCAGCAGCCGGAGTGCCGCCGCGCATGACGACCGTGGCCTGCGCCGCGGCGGCGGCCGAAGAAGACTGCAACAGGGCCGTCCGCCACGCTGCGATCGACTGCGGCCGATCGGCAGAACGCACGGCGAGGCCGGCGTCGATGCCGGCAAGCAGTTCCCGCGGAAACGGCCTGTCGCTGCCGGCAAGCGGCGCATACGTGTCGTCGAGAATACGATCGATCGAGTTGGGTGGCGCCTGGCCGGTGATCGCATGATGAAGTGTGGCGGCCAGTCCGTAGATATCGGTCCATGGCCCCTGCGCAGCCGCCGTGAACTGCTCCACTGCCGCGTAGCCCGGCGTGAAAACCGCTGTCATCGCCTGCGAGCGTCCGGCGACCGCGGCGCGCGAGGCGCCGAAATCGATCAATGTCGGGCGATCCTGGCCGTCGAGCAGGATGTTCGCGGGTTTGATGTCGCGATGCAGGAATCCCGACGAATGGACCTGTTCGAGTCCGTCGATGAGGGACCAGAGAATCCTGTCGATGCCTTGCGTGTCGAGCGGTCCCTGCCGGTCGACGCGCTGCTGCAGCGTCTCGCCGCTCAGCAACTCCATGACAAGATAGGCCGTACCATTCGCTTCGAGAAAATCGTGCACCAGCACGATGCCCGGCACGCGATGCAGGGCTGCCAGCGTGCGGCCCTCGGCGATGAAGCGATCACGTCCCCAGGCGAAGTCCTCGGAGGCGTTCTTGGACCGCGGCACCACGGTCGTGCCGCCCTGCCGAATGGCGAGGGCCGCCGGCAGATACTCCTTGATCGCGACCTCGCGGCCCAGTTCGGAGTCCATGGCACGATAAGTGATGCCGAATCCGCCCTGCCCCAAAACGGAGACGACCCGATAGCGACCCACGACCTGGCCCGGTCGCAACGTGACAAAGTCGGAGTCCGCGCCAGCAGACCCGGTATCGCTACTTCTATCGGACATAGCGCCAAAGATATAACCGCGTGTCGCGGACAGTGCCATGGCGCGCTACGGGACGCAAATCACAGCGCCACAGGCTTTTTCAAACGGTAACAGTAGCGATAGGCCATTGTTCGCACAGGCGAACAACGTGTTCAAAACGACTATCTCTCCCACGATCCGAAAGGCGACAGACGATGGAGTATCGGCGTCTGGGTACGCCAACGCCTGCCGCAGGCATGCATCAACAGGATAGTGCGCATCCAATCGACCAGCCAACTCTACCTCCACCGTAGGTTTCGATCGCGATACGCCCGAACTTCAACAGGCTTCGCCTTTGCGCTGTCGAATATGGGCCATAGCACTCCGCGGTTGTATACAAGCCGGAAGCAAATCAGTTACTCTTCGTTGGATTGCTCCGACGTTCATGGATCGCCCTCCAACGACTGGCCCTCCTATGACCTATGATGTTCCCCAACTCCTCAAGATGTCCCAGGCCGACCTGGATGCGCTGTTCACCGCAAGCGAGCCTGGTCCAATTCCGAATGGGCAGGGAGAGGGCACGGCGATCATCGCGCCCGGCACGGTCTTCAGCCCCGAGCTCGCTTCTTTCGTCAACACTTTTGCCTGGCAGGGCAAAGTATTCGATGCCCAAGCCGGACTACTGAGGAACCGCATCCTGCCCTTCGGCATAAACGCCATCGTTGCCAAGGTCTATCGCGGCACGAGTTGGCTGGACAACAAGGACTGCATCGTCCTGGACTATTCCGAGACGTCGTTGTTGGCGCACTGGATTCGAGACGAAATCCGCTTGATCCAGCCGGGAACCTACCTGGGCAAAGTCTATTGGGATCGGGCGCGACTCATCGATTTTGTCCTGACATTCTGAGCCGCCGCGTGACCCGGCAATCGGCTTTCATGGTGGTTGCTGAGATACGGCCGGGCGCCGAAAAGGAACTGCGCAACCTGTTGGCGACGCTCAACCACGCCCCGGGCATCGTAAATCCCGGCAATGCCCTCGTCCCGTTTCGCCAGTTTCCGCAGCTGCACTTTGCCCGCTTCGTGATCCTGACCGACGGCACGACCGCCGATCTTGCAGTAAGTGGCGTAAGCTTCCCGGATGCCCCGACGCTTCTCGCCTTCCTCGGCGATTGCGATGGCCCGGCCGAGGCGCTCCTCCAGGATTTTGCCGACAAGGCGTCCGACGGGTTGCAGCGGATCTTCTCGCATTGCGCCGATTTCGACACCGCCGTCCCGTTGGCGCGCTGGATGATCGGCCACAACACCCCACCGGCGGTGCAATACGCAAACTGGGTCGGACGCATTGTCCCGCAGGTACGAGAGGAGGCCGCGTTGCATGTGGCCCTCAAGCGTTATCTCCAGGAGGAAGGGACCGATTCACCATCGCCGCGGACCTTGCGCGAGCGGCTGTACGCCCGCGTCGCGCGCGACGGCCCTGCCCTCACCCCACTTGCCGCTCCGTCGGCAGCCGAGACGATCGGCGAGCTGTTGCACGCCCTGGGCGGCATCGCGGTGATCCTGCTGGCCGCGCCCTTCGCGCTGCTCGCGGCACCCTTCTACCTCCTGGCGCTGCGCCGGCACGAAATGCAGGATCCGGCGATAACGCCGCGTCCCGCGGAAGATCACATCAGGGCGCTCGGCGTCATCGAGGACCACGACGTCACCAACCAGTTCAGCGCGTTCGGCAACGTGAAACCTGGCCGCTTCCGCCTGTGGTCGCTGATCGTCATCCTGTGGGTCGTCGGCCTGACCACCCGCCACCTTTATATTCGCGGCCACCTGGCCCGTGTCGGCTCGATCCATTTCGCGCGTTGGGTGTTTCTCGACGGACACCGCCGGTTGTTCTTCGGCAGCAACTATGACGGCGGCCTCGACAGCTACATGGACGACTTCATCAACAAGGTCGCCTTCGGCCTCAATCTCGTCTTCAGCAACGGCATCGGATATCCGCGCACCCGCTTCCTCGTGCTGGGCGGCGCCAAGGACGAGCAAGGCTTCAAGAACTACATCCGGCGCCACCAGTTGCCGACCGAGGTTTGGTACAAGGCCTATCCCGGCCTGACGGCCTTCGATCTGGCGCGTAACGCCCGCATCCGCCGGGGGCTGGAACGGTCCGGTGGCAGCGATGCCGACATCAGGCAATGGCTGGCGGAGATCTGACGATGAACGCATCTGCCGCGGAACTCGACGACATCCAGGGCCTCCTGCGCTCGGGCTACAAGGATTTGTCTGCCGCACGCTTCATGCTGCTGCGCATTGTCTCTCCCGCCGCCGCCAAGGCCTGGCTGGCCGCGGCGCCGGTCACCAACGCCAGCCGTGAGCGCCGGCACAGTGCGGCGCTGCATGTTGCCGTGACGGCGCCGGGCCTGCGAAAGCTCGGCCTGCAGGCCGATGCGCTTGCCAGCTTCTCTTCGGAGTTCCTGGTCGGCATGACAGGCGAGGCGGCGCGCTCGCGGCGGCTTGGCGATGTCGGCGCCGATGCGCCGGAAAACTGGAGCTGGGGCTGGGCGGAGACCGTGCCCGATCTCATGGTCATGATCTACGCCACGCCGGACGGGTTGGCAGCGTGGCGCAGCACCATCGCGACCACCGATTTCACGGCCGGCTTCTCGGTGCTGGCCGAGCTCGAGACGACCGACATGTGCGGACGCGAGCCGTTCGGCTTCGCCGATGGTCTCAGCCAGCCAGCACTCGACTGGGAGGGCCGGCGTCACCCTCCCACCGACGACGATCTGGAATACGGCAACCTCATCGCGCTCGGCGAGTTCGTTCTCGGCTACGATAATGAATATGGCTTCCGGACCGAGCGGCCGCTCCTGCCGGCCGCCGCCGATCCATCGGGCATGCTGCCGCCTGCACCGGAAAGCGACGGCCAACACGATCTTGGCCGCAATGGCTCGTACCTGGTGTTGCGACAGCTTCATCAGGATGTACGAGGCCTGTGGCAGTTCCTCTCGGCCCAGGCGACGCCGAATGGCGCTGTCGAGCTGGCCGAGACGATGGTCGGACGGCGCATGTCGGGGGAACCGCTGCTGCCCGCCTCCCCCGCCGTTATTCGCGGCGTCGGCCGCACCGCGGAGGACAAGCGGCTGAACCAGTTCACCTTCGATTCGGACCCCAACGGCCTGCGCTGCCCGGTGGGAGCCCACATCCGCCGCGCCAATCCGCGCAACGGCGACATGCCGGGGGGCCGGCAAGGGCCGATCCATCAGCTCCTGCGCCTGCTCGGACTGGTCCGTGAAGCTCCAACCAGCGACGTCATCGCCTCCAGCCGCTTCCACCGCATCCTGCGCCGCGGCCGGCCCTACGGCACCTTCATCGACAGGACCCAAGCGTTGGCGCCGGACGATGCACCGTCGTCGAGCGGGCTCTATTTCATCTGTCTCAATGCCAACATCGCGCGGCAATTCGAATTCATCCAGGGCGCCTGGCTGCAGAGTCCCAAATTCGGCGGCCTCGACAGCGAGCGCGACCCGCTGATCGGCAATCGCGAGCCGCGCGCCGACGGCGCGGCCACGGATGGCTTTGCCATGCCGACCGACGGGCCCGCGCGCTGCATCGCCGGCCTTCCATCGTTCGTGACAATGCAGGGCGGCGCCTACTTCTTCCTACCGGGACTGCGCGCGCTGCGGTTCCTGGCAACGCTGCCCTAAACGCCGCCACCCGGGTCGAACGTCTCCTCGCCGGTGGGTTCGACATGGGGCGTGCCGTTCATCGCCTGACGCAACCGCGACAGCTCAAGGTAGATCGCCCGTCGCGCGCGGTTCTGGTTGCCCAAGGGCCTGTGTTCCGGCACCGCGTGCCATGGATTGTAGGAGAGGTTCCTGGCGAAGGCCAATTGAGAGGGGCTGTCGAAAGTCTGCTGCGGCAAGACCAGCCTCGCCACACGGACCGAGGGCGACAGCCGCTCCGGCCAGCGGATCGAGGCATCCTCGATCGGCATGCGTTTGGGATCGGTCTGCAGCTGGACGCGGAACTCGAACGCAGCCTCGCTCTGCCGGAGGGTCGCAGCCATCGCCTGCCGCAAATAGTCGTCCGGCGGCCGTCCCGGCAGGTTGGGCACGCGGCTCCTCGCCGAGCCGATCGGATGCAGCGAATAGCGCATCGCCTGCCCCTCGCCGAGCAGATAGGGCACGCAGCTCCAGTACGCCGTCTCGAGCGGGCTGGTCTGCGTGCGCGCCCACAGTCCCTGCATGATGCCGTCGAGCAAATGCGAATCGCGCGGATTGATGAAGTAGAACAGCGGCAGCTCGCGGCCGATCCATTGCTGCAGCTTCACGTTCTCGACGACGTTGGGAGTCGTGAAAGTGGGCGTGCTGATGCCGCTGAAATCCTGCGTGAAGCGCTCGTCGTCCATGAGCTTGGGGCCCGGCACGCCCATCAGCTTGATGCCAAAGCTCAATACACCGACATCGTCGATGTCGGGCGGCGGGGCCGGTCCCGGCCCGGCAAAGCGCACCCAGGCCGGAAACTCCGACGGCGTGGCAAAGACTCCGTGCCGGAAGGCGGCCGGCAGGTTGGGCTCGACGATGAATCGCCCGCGTACGATGCCGTGGGTCTTGCTATTGCCGGCGCGTTCGTACGTGCCGGGACGGTAGAGCGTACGGCTATAGTCGCTCATCGAGGCGATGATCGCCCGCACGCACGCTTCCTCCCCGGGCAGAACCTGCTCGTGCACGGGAAGGTCCGGCGCCGTCTCGTGGACGAGGCGAAGCACGGCCTGGGCCAGGGCGCCCAACGGCTCGCGCAGCAGCGCATCGACGGTCGGCCGGAAGAACGGGTCGATGCGACGCTCCAGCGAGACCAGCCGGACGAGCCCGTCGTGCAGGCGCTTCCAACTCATCGCCCGCGCCTCGCCTCGGCTAGTATGACGTCGGCCGCCTTCTCGGCGGCGACGTACACGGCGCTGGCAATGAAAAACCCCGGAATGCGCGGAAAAATCGAGGCGTCGACAATTCGAAGCCCGTCTGTGCCATGCACGCGAAAATCGCTGCCCAGCACGCCGCCCGCCTCGCGAGGGCCGATGGCACAGCTGCACGAGGCGTGGTGCCCCCAGGCATTGTCGCACACATAGGCCGCGAGTTCGGCATCGCTCTGCACGGCCTTGCCCGGCAGTGCCTCCTCGGCAATCAAGCCCGCCTCCATCAATGGCGCGGCCAGCCGGCGCACGAAGCGAATGCCCTCCACCACGGCCTTGAGGTCGTCGGCGCTCGCGTCACTGCCCTCCTCGAAATAGCGAAAGTCGACCAGCGGCATATCCCGCGGATCGGCCGACCGCAGCGTCACCGTGCCGGCGCGGTTCTCGGTATGCGCTTTCAGGACGGCCCAGGTGAGGGTATCGCTGC
>Ga0193717_1000895_pt1 | contig 18822 bp, 11 predicted proteins | sample U2c2metaG_FD_145900 | JGI IMG/M metagenome (GOLD analysis project Ga0193717, IMG submission 145900) | Soil microbial communities from a riparian zone of the East river system, Colorado, United States - U2c2 | ecosystem: Environmental > Terrestrial > Soil > Riparian zone | place: USA: East River...
GCCTGACGATCTCTTCAAACTCCTCGCCACAGCCCAGCGCCGCCTGGACGAAGGCTTCGCCGACCTGCCTCCTAACCCCGCACCCCCGCTCGGCGAGCAAGCTGCGGCCATCCTCGACGAAGTAGCGACGAGGCTCCACGACAACTACCCGTACGCCCATCCTCTCTACGCCGGCCAAATGCTCAAACCGCCGCATCCCATCGCCCGCGCCGCCTATGCGCTTGCCATGTCGGTCAATCCGAACAACCACGCGCTCGACGGCGGTCGCGCCAGCTCCGCGCTCGAGATCGAAGCCGTAGCCGAACTTGCGAAGATGTTCCACTGGCCCCAGCACCTCGGACACCTAAGCAGCGGAGGAACCTTCGCCAATCTCGAAGCCCTCTGGGTAGCCGGCCAACTCGCACCCGGTAAAGCAATCGCCGCCAGCGATCAGGCCCACTACACCCATAGCCGCATCAGCAGTGTCCTCGGCCTGCCCTTCGTTAGTATCCCAACAGACGACACCGGGCGCATGGACCTGACCGCCCTCGAACATCTCCTGAAGACAGAAGACATAGGAACATTGGTGGTCACACTAGGTACCACCGCCATCGGCTCCGTCGACCCTCTCGACCAAATCCTGAAACTCCAGGGACGCTATAAGTTCCGCATTCACGTCGACGCCGCCTACGGAGGCTACTTCACCCTCGCCTCCAATCTAGCGTCTGAGACTCGTGCCGCCTACGACGCTATTCCTTACGCCGACTCCATCGTCGTCGACCCGCACAAGCATGGCCTCCAGCCCTACGGCTGCGGAGCCGTCCTCTTTCGCGACCCCGCCGTAGGCCGCTTCTACAAACACGACTCACCCTACACCTACTTCTCCTCCAAAGAGCTCCACCTGGGCGAGATCTCTCTCGAGTGCTCCCGCGCCGGAGCCTCCGCCGTCGCTCTATGGGCTACGCAGCGCCTCCTCCCCTACACCCCCGGCGGTACCTTCGCTCAGGGGCTCGAAGCCGGCCGCAGTGCCGCTCTTGAACTCAACCGACGCCTTGCTCAATCTCCATACTTCGTCACCCCCACAGCCCCGCCGCAGCTCGATATCGTCTTCTGGGCCGTAAAATCCGGAACCTTGGCAGAGTCCTCCGCACTTGCCCAGCACATCTTCGATGAGACAGCCCGCCTTGACCTCCATCTCGCCCTCGCCAGCCTCCCCATCCGCCTCTTTCCTCCGGATACTTGGTCGCAAGCCGAACAAAACAAAACCGTCACCTGCCTCCGTTCCGTGCTCATGAAACCCGAGCACCTCCCCTGGCTCGACCAGATCTGGCAGCGCCTCGAAGCCGCGACGCGTCAGGCAGCACTGTCAATACCCCATTAGATCCAAGCTGAATGACCTCTATTGCACAAACGTGGTTCAGCCAATTTGGTAAACTCACGCGTAACGGGCCCGAATTCCCTTTGCATCGGAACTCATGCAACTCATGATCTCCGCAGCAGGAAGGCCTCCAGCACGCATCTCAACACCGTCGCCACGTGCGGCCGGCCCGGTTAAAGGAACCACCCACGCATGAGCCTCTCTTTCGCTCCTTCCTCCGCAACACCCGACCTCACCCGTCGCAGCATTGCGTACTTCTCCATGGAGATCGGCCTCTCCCCAGCCCTACCTACCTACTCCGGTGGACTGGGCATGTTGGCCGGCGACACTCTCCGCTCTGCCGCTGACACTGCGGCTCCCATGGTCGCCGTCTCCCTCGTCCATCGCCGCGGCTACTTCCGCCAGCACCTCGACGACGTAGGCCAGCAGACTGAGTCCGACGTCCTCTGGTCGCCCGAGACGACTCTTCCCAGCGCCAATCAGATCATCGCCCTGACCCTCCAGGGCCGCCAACTGCTCGTCCGCGCCTGGCGCTTCGACGTCATCGGCGTCGCCGGCCACATCATCCCCGTCTTCCTCCTCGACACCGACGTCGAAGGCAACGACCCCTGGGATCGTAAGCTCACCGATCACCTCTACGGCGGCGATACCTACTATCGCCTCTGTCAGGAGGCCGTCCTCGGCCTCGGCGGCGTAGCTCTTCTCCGCGCACTCGGCTCCAGGCCCGAGGTCTATCACATGAACGAGGGCCACGCCGCCCTCCTCGCCATCGCCCTCCTCGAGGAGCAACTCGCCGGAAACCCGCTTTGTGATGCCACGGAAGCCGACATTCAGGCCGTAAGCCGTCAGTGCGTCTTTACCACGCATACACCCGTGCCCGCCGGCCACGACCAGTTTGGCCTCGACCATATGTACCAGGTCCTCGGTCACGACCGCGGCTCCGCCATCGATCGCGCTGGCTGTCTCCACAACGGTCTCATGAACATGACCTACATCGCCCTGCGCTTCTCACGCTACGTCAACGGCGTCGCCATGCAGCACGGCAAGGTCTCCGAGCAGATGTTCCCGGACTACAAGGTCCACGCGATCACCAACGGTGTCCACGCCGCTACATGGCTCTCGGAGCCCTTCCAGGAGCTCTTCGACGCCGAGATCCCAACCTGGCGTACGGACAATCAATACTTCCGCTCCGTCTACGGCATCGACCCGGCGCGCATCGCCGCCTGTCACCTCAAAGGGAAGCAACACCTCTTCGCTACTGTAGCCAAACGGACGAGCCATTACTTCAATCCCAATGTGCTCACCCTCGGCTTCGCTCGCCGCGTCGCTACTTACAAGCGCGCCAGCCTTCTGTTGCATGATCCCGCGCGACTGGTTGCCATCGCCGAAAAGATCGGCGGCCTTCAAATCTTGTTCGCCGGCAAAGCTCATCCCGCCGACACTGCAGGTAAGGGTCTTATCCGCGACGTCTACGCCTCCGCCGCGCATCTCAACTCGTCGGCCCTCAAGATCCACTACCTCGAGAACTATGACTGGGAGCTCGGAGCCCTGCTCACGCAAGGTGTCGACGTCTGGGTCAACACCCCGCGCCGCCCCTACGAAGCTTCAGGAACCTCCGGCATGAAGGCTGCCCTCAACGGTGTTCCCTCGCTCTCCATTCTCGACGGCTGGTGGATCGAAGGCTGCGCCGAAAATACCACTGGCTGGGCCATCGAAGACGGTGAGTCCGAAGCCGCAGAGGCAAACAGCCTATATGAGAAGCTGGAAGAGCACATTGCCCCCATGTACGCTAACCCCATTGCCTGGGCCGAGATGCAACGGCACTGCGTCGGGATGAACGGAGCTTTTTTCAACACCCACCGCATGTTGGCGCAGTACTTCGGCAACGCCTACTACCCTCCGCGTCCCATCGGACCACCCGCGGCCGCAGACAGCCATCCGCACCGCCGCTCCACCGACGCAATCGTTCCCGAGCCTGCCCTCGCCTAGGTAAGAATCGCCGATATAGTCCTGTTATTTTGCTGCGCCGTTTGCCTTAATCCCCTGCTACCGTCTGCGGCACAGTTCGCACAGCCGGGCTCTTCTTTCCAAACCGTACTCGCAGTCGGTCGAAGAACAGATAGACAACTGGAGTGGTAAACAACGTAAGCGCCTGCGAAACGACCAATCCTCCGACGATTGTGATACCCAGCGGCCGCCGCAGCTCACTACCCGTACCCGTACCCAGTGCCAGCGGCAACCCACCCAGCAACGCCGCCATCGTCGTCATCATGATTGGCCGGAACCGCAGTAGGCAAGCCTGATAGATAGCCTGCTCGGGAGTCTTGCCCTCTTCCCGCTCCGCTACCAGCGCAAAGTCGATCATCATGATCGCGTTCTTCTTCACGATGCCGATCAGCAGGATGATGCCGATCATCGCGATCACGCTCAACTCCACCCTGAACAGCAGCAGAGCCACAATCGCATCCACGCCTGCCGATGGCAACGTCGAGAGAATCGTCAGCGGATGGATAAAGCTCTCATACAGCATTCCCAGCACGATGTAGACAGCTACCAGCGCGAGCAGGATCAGCACCGGCTCACTCTTGAGCGACGCCTGGAACGCCTGCGCCGTTCCCTGGAACCCCCCATTAATCGTCGATGGCATTCCGATGTCTATCCGCGCCTGCTCGATCGCTTCCGTTGCCTGGTCCAACGAGGCTCCCGGCGTCAGGTTGAAGCTCAGCGTAGCGGCCGGCATCTGGGACTGGTGATTCACCGTCAAAGGAATCCGTTGCGTCTCGAAGTGCGTCACCGCCGACAGCGGAACCATCGCGCCCGTAGTGCTCTTGACATAGATATTCTTCAGCGAATCCGGGTCCCGCTGGAACTTTTCCGCTACTTCCATCACGACGTGATACTGGTTTAGCGGACGGTACGTCGTCGACACCTGGCGCTGCCCGAAGGCGTCCGAGAGCGTATTGTCGATTGTCAGCGCCGACACTCCCAGCCGGCTTGCCGTATCCCGGTCGATCACCAACTGCGCCCGCAGCCCAAGGTCCTGCTGGTCTGTCGCCACATCTTTCAGTTCCGGCAGCTTCTGCATCGCCGCCATAAGCTTTGGCGACCACTCGTTCAGATTCTTCAGGCTGTCTGCTGTCAGCGAGTACTGATACTGTGTCGCCGAATTTCGACCTCCAATCCTCAGCTCCTGTTGCGATTGCAGATAAAGCTGCGCCCCCGGAATCCCGGAAGCCTTCGGACGGAGGCGATTGATGATCGCCTCTGCCGTATCCCCCCGATTCTGACGTTCCGCGTCAGGTTTCAGCGACACGAACATATTTCCCGAGTTGCTGCCTCCGCCGCCCGGGCCGCCGCCCCCCACAAAGGCCATCACATTCTGCACGCCCGGGTCGCTCTGCACGATGGTCGCCATCTGCTGCACCTTCGGCTTCATGGCATCGAACGAGACATCCTGCTGACCACGAATCATCCCGCCGATGCGCCCCGTGTCCTGCTGGGGAAAGAATCCCTTCGGCACCAGGACGTACAGGTACACATTCAACACAAATGTCAGGACTGTAATCGTCAGCACCAGCTTCTGATGGCTCAGGACCCACTTCAATCCGCGTTCATACTCTGCCGTCAGCCAGGCTAATGCCTGCTCTCCCCAGCGATAGAAGCGCCCGCGCTTCTTCGTCCCATGCGGCTGGATGAACTTTGCGCTCAACATCGGCGTCGTCGTTAGCGACACTACCAGAGACACCATAATCGCCACCGACAGCGTCACCGCGAACTCGCGGAACAGCCTTCCCACGATCCCGCCCATCAGCAGGATTGGAATGAACACCGCGATCAGCGACGTGCTCATCGAGACCACCGTAAACCCGATCTCCTTCGACCCCGCCATCGCCGCCTGAAACGGTGTCTTTCCATTCTCCAGATGACGGCTGATGTTCTCGATTACGACGATCGCATCGTCCACCACGAAGCCCGTCGAGATCGTCAGTGCCATCAGGCTCAGGTTATCCAGGGTGTACCCCAGCAGGTACATCACGCCAAAGGTTCCCAGCAGGCTCAACGGCACAGACACGCTCGGAATCAGCGTCGACCGAACCTCCCGCAGGAAGAGGAAAACCACCAGGATCACCAGCAGGATCGAGATGACCAGCGTCCGCGTCACATCCTTCACCGAAGCGCGGATCGTCGTCGTCCGGTCCAGCGCCACGTGGATCTGTATCGCCGGAGGCACCGCTGCCTGCAGCGTCGGCAGGATCTTCAGTACATTGTCCACTGTCTGGATCACGTTCGCCGTCGACGTCTTGAAGACGATCACAAGGATCGCGGGCGCCCCGTTGAACATGCCGCCTGTGTGGATATCCTCTACTGAGTCGACTACCTCTGCCACATCTTGAATTCGCACTACCCCATGCGTCGCTGCCGCAGCGCCGGCGGCCGGTGGCTGTGAGGCTGCCGTTGAACCGGTCGCGGTCACGCTCGTAGTCGGCGTACTCGCAACCGCGCTGGCAGCAGACGCCGGCAATCCCGTACTTGCCGCAGCCGAACTCACCGGCCCGCGGTCCGTGGCGATAATGAGCGGAGCATACGCTGCCGCGCCGAACAACTGGTCCGTCGTGCTCACCATCCATCGCCGTGTCTCGTCTTGCAGGTAGCCCTTCGGCTGGTTCACATTCACCGTGCCGATTGCGGCCCGCAGAGCCTCGAGCCCAATCCCAGAGTTCGCCAGTTGCGTCGGATTCGCCTCTATCCGCACCGCTGGCTTCGCGCTTCCGCCACAGAAGGTCTGTCCCACGCCCTCCACCTGCGCGATCTTCTGCGCAAGGATGCTGTCGCATGCATCGTAGATCTGCGGCACCGTCAAGGTATCCGACGTCAACGCCAGAATCAGAATCGGCGAATCCGCAGGATTGATCTTCCGGTACGAAGGATTATTCGGCATGTTCGACGGCAGCTGACTTCGCGCTGCGTTGATCGCCGCCTGCACATCGCGGGCGGCTCCGTTCACATCGCGGCTCAGGTCAAACTGCAGCGTGATCGAGGCATTCCCAGTGCCGGATGACGACGTCATCTCGTTCACGCCGGCAATCTTCGCAAACTGTCGCTCCAGCGGAGTCGCTATAGCAGAAGCCATCGTCTCCGGGTCAGCCCCCGGCAGCCCCGCACCTACCGAGATCACCGGATACTCCACCTGCGGCAGGCTCGATACCGGCAGCAGCGTGTATGCCACCGCACCCGCGAGGATGATCGCCACCGACAGTAGAGTCGTTGCCACCGGACGCTTGATGAACGGCGCGGAGAAATGTACTCCGCCCTTCGACGGCAGCTCCTCGGCGCTCTTCTGCGCCTCAGCCAGATCGTGATTCTCGTCCAGGTAGGCCATCAGTCCGCACTCACCGCATGTTCATGTTCACGGAACTCCGCATCTGCCTCTTTCGTGTGCAGATACTTCCGTCCAATCCGGTCGAAGAACAGGTAAACCACCGGCGTCGTGAACAGCGTCAAAATCTGCGACACAATCAATCCGCCGACGATGGTGATGCCCAGCGGCCGCCGCAGCTCGCTTCCCGTGCCCGTGCCCATCGCCAGCGGCAACCCGCCCAGCAGCGCTGCCATGGTGGTCATCATGATCGGGCGGAACCGTAGCAGGCAAGCCTGGTAGATCGCCTCCTCAGGCTTCATCCCATGCTCGCGTTCAGCCTCCAGTGCGAAGTCGATCATCATGATCGCGTTCTTCTTCACAATGCCGATCAGCAGGATGATGCCGATCAGCGCGATCACGCTCAGGTTTACATGGAAGATCAGCAGCGCCAGAATCGCACCGACACCGGCCGAAGGCAGCGTCGAAAGAATCGTGATCGGATGGATATAGCTCTCATACAGCACGCCCAGCACGATGTAGACGACGATCAGCGCCGCCAGGATCAGAATCGGCTCATTCGAGAGAGAAGCTTCGAACGCCCGTGCCGATCCTTGAAACTCCGTATTTACGCTGGGTGGCGGATTCAGCTCCTGCTTCGCCTTGTTGACCGCATCGACCGCATCCCCGATCGACTTGCCCGGCGCCAGGTTGAAAGAGATCGTCACAGCAGGGAACTGTCCCTGGTGATTGATCGCCAGCGACGTCTTTCTCTCTTCCATGTGTGTGATCGCCGACAATGGAACCTGCGATCCGTTCGAACTCTTCACGTAGATATTGTTCAGCGAAGAAGGATTCTTCTGGAAGTTCGGAGCCACCTCCAACACCACGTGGTATTGGTTCTGTTGCGTAAAGATGGTCGAAACCTGACGCTGGCCGAACGCGTCATCCAGCGTGTCGTCGATGTTCTGCGGCGTGATCCCCAGCCGCGACGCCGTATCGCGGTCGATTACCAGATGCGCCTCCAGCCCATTCAACTGCTGGTCGCTCGCTACGTCGGTCAGGATAGGTATCTGTCTGAACTTCTCCACCAGCCGGTCCGTCCACACCGCCAGCTCATCCGCGTTCGCATCTTCTACGGAGTACTGGTACTGCGTCCGGCTCACCCGGTCCTCCACCGTCAAGTCCTGCAGCGGTTGCAGGAAGCACTGGATACCATCCACCAGCGCCAGCCGCGGCTGCAGCCGTTGAATCACCTCCGACGCCGAGGCCGTACGCGTCTCGCGGTCTTTCAGGTTGATCTGGATGCGCCCGCTGTTCAGCGTCGAGTTCGTCCCATCGATTCCGATGAACGACGACACGCTCTCTACATCCTCGTCTTCGAGGATCATCTTCGCCAGCTCCTGCTGGTGCACAGCCATCGCCGGGAAGCTGATCGTCTGCGGAGCCTCCGTGATCCCCAGCAGCACGCCCGTATCCTGCACTGGGAAGAACCCCTTAGGCACGATGATGTACAGGTACACCGTCAGTAGGAACGTTGCCAGAGTCACCAGCAGCGTCAGCGTCTGATGCTTGAGCACCCAGCGCACGCCCACCGCATACTTCGCGATCACGTACTCGAAGAACGCTTCGCTCTTGCGATAGAAGGCGTTCTGCTCGCTCTCCGGCTTATGCTTCAGCAGCTTGGCCGACATCATCGGCGTCAGCGTCAGCGAAACCACGGCCGACACCAGGATCGTCACAGCCAGCGTCACGGCAAATTCGCGGAACAGCCGGCCCACGATATCGCCCATGAACAGCAGAGGAATCAGCACGGCGATCAGCGACACCGTCAGCGAAACAATCGTGAACCCGATCTGCTCCGATCCCTTCAGCGCCGCCTCTAACGGATCGTCCCCCTCTTCGAGATAGCGCGAGATGTTCTCGATCATCACGATCGCGTCATCCACCACGAATCCCGTTGAGATCGTCAACGCCATAAGGCTCAGGTTATTCAGGCTGTATCCCAGCAGGTACATCACGCCGAACGTGCCCACAATCGACAGCGGCACCGCAACCGATGGAATGATCGTCGCCGCAATCGACCTCAGGAACAGGAAGATCACCATGACCACCAGCGCGATGGTCAGGATCAGCGAGAACTGCACATCCTTCACCGAGGCCCGAATCGTATTCGTCCTGTCGGTCAGCACCTCCAGCTTCACACTCACCGGCAACGTCGCCCGCAGCTGCGGCAGCAGCTCCTGCACCTCGTCTACGACGCCGATGATGTTTGCGCCTGGCTGCCGCTGGATGTTTACGATCACCGCCGGCTTCAGCGTCAGCTCACGCGCCGGCTGGTCCTTGCCGTCGGCGTCTTTGCCCGCGGGCCGCGCCGAGGTGCCCATCCACGCCGCCTGGTACAGGTTCTCCGCGCTGTCCACCGCATTCGCTACGTCCGACAGCCGCACCGGCGACCCATTCCGGTATGCAACGATTACCTTGTTGTACTCGACGCTCGACAGCAACTGATCGTTCGCGCCGATCGTATAGGTCTGTCTGGTTCCATTCAGGTTGCCCTTCGCCTGGTCCACGTTCGCCGTGCCCAGCGCCGTTCGCAGATCCTCCAGGCTCATCCCGTAGTTAGCCAGCGCCAGCGGATTCGCCTGAATCCGCACCGCCGGCTTCTGGCCGCCATTGATCGACACCAGGCCCACGCCCGAGAGCTGTGAGATCTTCTGCGCCAACACCGTGTCAGCCAGATCCTCTACCTTCGTGAGCGCCAGCGTGTCGCTCGTCAGCGACAGCGTCATGATCGGCGCATCCGCCGGGTTTACCTTGCTGTACACCGGAGGATTCGGTAGATCCTTCGGCAGATAGCTGAAGCCTGCATTGATCGCCGCCTGCACATCCTGCTGCGCGATGTCGATCGAATCCTCCAGCGAGAACTGCAGCGTAATCACGCTGCCTCCCCCAGAGCTGGTCGACGTCATCTGGCTCAATCCGGGAATCTGCCCGAACTGCCGCTCCAGCGGAGCCGTCACCGAAGAGGCCATCACCTCCGGGCTTGCTCCCGGATAGAACGTCACCACCTGAATCGTCGGGTAGTCCACCTGCGGCAGCGCCGAAACCGGCAGCTGCATGTACGCGACCCAACCGGCAAGCAAAATGGCCACCATCAAAAGCGAGGTGGCCACAGGCCGGAGAATAAATGGCCTTGAAGGGCTCATGGACGCTGACCCCCGTTCCCCTGACGCCCATGCTGCGGGGCCTGTCCGGCACGCCCGGTAGCAGGAGTGTCAGCTGCCGTCGTCGATCCCGTAGAGCCGCTCGCTCCCGCAGGTACTGTCTTGGCCTGCCGTGGAATCACCTTGCTTCCATTTCGCAGTCTCTCCTGCCCATCCACCACAATTGGGTCGCCGGGGTTCACGCCGCCGCCCAGAATCACCAGCGCGCCCTCCGTCAGGTCTACCTTCACCGGCCGCGCCTCCGCATAGTAGCTCTGGCCACCCTGTTTGGCTGCGTCGCTGCCCGCGCCACTGCCACGCTTGCTATTGCGCCTGGCCGTGGCCGCCGCCGCGTTGGAGTTCGCAATCTCCGCCGGAGGATCGCCCGGCTTCACAACATACACGAAGCTGCCCTGTGCCCCCGTCTGCAGCGTCGCCGAGGGAATGACGATCGCATTCTGCCGCTCCTGCAGCACCAGCCGCACATTCACAAACTGGTTCGGGAACAGCGCATTGTCCTTGTTGTCGAATACGGCCTTCGCCTTCACCGTACCTGTCGTCGTATCGATCTGGTTGTCCACCGTCAGCAGGCTTCCACCCGCCAGGTGAGTCGTCCCCGACCGGTCATAGGCCTCAACCGCCAGCTTGTGCCCGCCTCGCGTCAGCTTCAGCACATCCGGCAGATGGTCCTCCGGCAGCGTGAAGATCACAGCGATCGGCAGCAACTGCGTGATGACCAGCAGTCCGGTCGTATCCGAGGCATGGACGATGTTGCCCGCATCCACCTGCCGCAGCCCGATCACTCCATTGATCGGTGAGGTAATCCGCGTATAGCCAAGGTTCACCTTCGCTGCTTGAATCGCTGCCTGGTCTGACACAAGTAATCCCGCTGACTGCCCCGCGCTCGCCTGTTGTAACTGTGCGCTCTCCTTCGATACAACGCCTGCCTGCAACAGAGCCGTATACCGAGCCGCCTGCGCCCGGTCATTCGCTGCCGTCGCCTGATCCCGCGCCAGCTGTCCCTCAGCCTGCGCCAGCGCCGCCTGGTAAGGCTTCGGGTCGATCTCCACCAGCAGGTCTCCCTGCTTCACCGCCTGGCCTTCCGTGACGTTCACCCGCATCAGCTGGCCGTCCACTCGGGATTTGATCGTCACGGTGTTGTACGCCGTCACCGTTCCCAGCGCCGTCAGGTAGATCGGCATCGTCCTCTGCTGCACCGCGACTGTCTGCACCGGAGTGGGCCTGTCGGCCATCGCCGCCATCTTCTCGCCCTGCGCCACCTGCTCCTGGGTGTTCTTGCGAATCTTCCACACCGCCGCCCCCACAGCCAGCAGAACCACAAGAACCACGATCAGCTTCCGCACGCCGCCGCCCTTCGGCTCTTCCGGTTCTGGTAACGCCTTCTGCGGCTGTGAAACCGGAAGCGTTGTCGGGGGCTCTTGTTCCTTTATCTGGGCAGACGACATTACGAGATCACCATTCTTTGGATAATTGGATGGTTACTACTTAGTAATAAACCATCAGATAGTTTGAATCTGAGAATAAATCTGAGGATAAATGATAATGACGTTGGTGGACGCTTGAAGGTTTCCATTCATCGTCCTAACCATATAAACATTCATCGTCCTGCGGTATAACTCAGTTGGACTTTGGATCTTTTCCATCAGCTCGCTTGGATCGTGATCATTCGTTTGACTTGGATCGCGATCGGTCCGTTTGACCGATATTGGTGATCTCTGCTCGATAAGCGCACACTCAAGGAAGGACTCTCTTTTGCCCATCCCGGCCACGACTCTCCCCGCACTCTGCGTCGACCTCGACGGAACCCTCGTCAAGTCGGATACTCTCGTCGACTCCACTCTGGCTCTGGCCCGTCATCATCCCGCCGCGCTCCTGAACCTCCCAGGTTGGCTCGCTCAAGGTAAGGCAGCCCTCAAGCGCCATATCGCGGGCGCTGTTCAGTTAGACGTAACTCACCTGCCTTACAACCGCGAACTTCTGCAATATCTCGAGCAGCAGCGCGCCACCGGCCGCCCCATCTACCTCGCCACGGCCGCCGACGCCTCCACCGCCCAGCGCATAGCCGATCACCTTGGCCTCTTTACCGGTGTCCTCGCCTCCGACGGAACCCTCAACCTCGCCGGGCACAACAAGTTAGCCGCCTTCCGCCAACAGTTCGGCGAAGACTTCTGCTACATCGGCAACGCCCTGCCCGACCTCCCCCTCCTCCAGAACTGCCAGCACCCCATGGTCGCCAACCCGACGGCTGGCCTTCGCTCCGCCCTCCGTCGAGCGAAGATAACCCCCGCCCGCGTTTTTAACGAGCAAGTCTCCCCCCTCAAGGCCTGGCCTAAAGCCATCCGCCTCCATCAATGGGCCAAGAATGCCCTCATCTTCCTCCCCCTGCTCCTCGCTCATGCCTGGGCTCCCGGCCTCATCGCCGGAGCCGCCATCGCCTTCCTCAGCTTCGGCCTCTGCGCCTCCGCCACCTACATCGTCAACGACCTCCTCGACCTCGACGTCGACCGCCAGCACCCCCGCAAGCGCCGCCGCCCCTTCGCCTCCGGAGACCTCTCCGCAATCGCAGGCGTCGGAGTCATCGCCCTCTTCCTCCTGGCCTCCCTCGCCCTTGCCCTCCTTCTTCCCCACGTCGTCGCTCGCCTCTCCCCCAACCTTGCCCTTGTCCGCCCCTACCGCTTCCTCACCTGGCTGGGCCTCTACGCCGTCTCAACCCTGGCCTACTCGCTCCGCCTCAAACGGGCCGTCCTCGTTGACGTGATCGTCCTCTCCGGCCTCTACACCATCCGGATCATCGCCGGTTCGGCCGCCACCGGAGTCTCCGTCTCCACCTGGCTGGCCAGCTTCAGCATCTTCTTCTTTCTCTCCCTCGCCTTCGTCAAACGCTTCGCCGAGCTCGAAAATCTGCGCGAGCGCGGCGGCGCCTCTGCCAAGGGCCGCGGCTACCACGTCTCCGATATCGAGCAGCTTCGCACCTTCGGCTCCGCCAGCGGATACGCCTCCGTCGTCGTCCTCACTCTGTACATCTCCAACCTCAACGCCGACGCCGCCCATCTCTACAACCACATCAACCGTCTCTGGCTCCTCGTCCCGGTCCTCCTTCTCTGGATAAGCCGCCTCTGGCTCCTGGCCTCCCGAGGCCACCTCGACGAAGACCCCGTCGTCTACGCCATCACCGACCGCCGAAGCCTCTTCCTCGGCGTCCTCGTGTTGGCCATAGTCATCTCCGCCCTCTAGCTTGCAACCGTTGTTATTCCCCAACTGCCTCGTCATTCTGAGCGAAGCGAAGAACCCCCGCATTTCGCTTTTGTCGTTGTCGTTGCTTTTGCCGTTGCCTCTGAGGTAGGCATGAAAAGGGCTTTAGCCCACCGAGGTATGCCTTCCTCTACCTGTCATTTACTCTTAATTCGCAGCCATGACCGAAACCATCCCCCAGCTTTCGTCCTACGACGAGCCCGCCCTCGAAGCCGCCTTCGCCATCCTCGCCGACGAAGTACGCGCAGAATCCGCCGCCCTGCAAGACCCCGAGGCCTTCCGCCTCCACTGGCTGGGCCGCAAACAAGGCCGCCTCAAGCTCATCAGCGAAGCCTGGCTGAAATCCGCCCCCGCCGAAGCCCGCAAGCCCCTCGGCATCCGCTTCAACCAGCTCAAGCAGCAGATTGAGGCCGTCCTGGAGTCCCCGACCTCGGCGAAGGCCGAAGCGGCAGCGAACGCACAGGGAATCGACATCACCCTGCCCGGCACCGTCCGAGCCCCCGGCATCCCCCATCCCCTCCTCAAAACCATGCAGGAGATCGTCCAGGTCTTCCATCATCTCGGCTACAGCACCAACCTCGGCCCTCAGGTCGAGAGCGACTTCTACAACTTCGAAGCCCTCAACTTCCCCCCGAACCATCCCGCCCGCGACACTCAGGACACCCTCCAGATCGCCCACCAGCACACCAAACCCAGCCGCGACCGCCTCTTGATGCGCACCCACACCAGCCCGGTCCAGATCCGCACCATGATCGCCCAGGCCCCGCCCATCCGCATCGTCATCCCCGGCAAGGTCCACCGCAACGATGCCGCCGACGCCACTCACTCCCCCATCTTCCACCAGGTCGAAGGCCTCTGCGTCGACACCAACATCACCTTCTCCGACCTCAAGGGCACGCTCGACCACGCCATGAAGGCCCTCTTCGGCAGCGACGTCAAAACTCGCTTCTTCCCGTCGTTCTTCCCCTTCACCGAGCCCTCAGCCGACGTCCAGATCTCCTGCATCTTCTGCGGCGGCAAGGGCTGCCGCAAGTGCAAGCACTCCGGCTGGATCGAGCTCCTCGGCTGCGGCATGGTCGACCCCGCCGTCTTCGCCTCTGTCACCGAAGAGCGCCGCAAGCTAAACCCAGCCGACGACGCCTACAACCCCGAAAGGATCACCGGCTTCGCCTTCGGTATGGGTGTCGAGCGCATCGCCATGATCCAGCACGGCATCTCCGACATAGGCCACTTCTACAGCGGAGACATGCGCTTCCTCGAACAATTCGCCTAGCAGGAGCCGGAAGCTCTACCGCTCAAACACGATCCGCTTCAAATTCAATACCGAGATCGCGAACGGTCCAATATCCGTCTCGCCTCGGAACTGCTCCCCCGACTGAATAGCGCCTTCCAGGACCCGCCCGTCCGTCAGCGTCACCTTTACGTCTCGCTGGTACTCATGCACCTCCAGGAAATCGATCGACCTGATCTTGTCGAACGGAATCGACTGCCCGCTCTTCAGTCCAATCGCCTCATCCGTGTACGAGTCCTTGAAGCCGTTCAGAAACACCCTCGTCTCTGCCCCGTCCTTCCCAACCACCAGCACAGTAACCTTCTGCCTCTGCTGCGGCGCCGGAACCGGTGAACCAGAAGAGCCTCCCCCCACAGCCGGCGTCGCCCTCGGCATCTCGGCTCCCGAGCTGACACCAGCGGCCGGGCTCTCCTTCCCTCCGGCAGAACCACGCGGATGCATAACGACGAAAAGACCCGTCACCGCAGTCAGGAGCGCCGCAATACCGGTCAACATGCCCGGCAGCGTCGTCCAAAAACTTTGCTTCTTATCGAATTCAGCCAAAATCCCACCTCGGATGCGGGATACGAGATACATCTGAGCGGCATTCTATCCCGTCGCGGACGAGGTGGCGGCTACCGTGTACCCATCGCCGCAGTTAAACTCAGAGACATCATCCCGAGGAGGAAACTCACCCATGGGCAAGCAGTTCGAGCGCATCGAACCCATCCATCGCGAGTTCATCGATCGCCAGCGCATCTTCTTCAACGCCTCCGCCGCACCTGAAGGACACGTCAACGTCTCGCCCCGCGACTGCGCCGCCCTCCGCGTCCTCACGCCAAACAGCGTGGTCTATCTCGACCGCACCGGCAGTGGCAACGAGACCGCCGCCCATCTCCGCGCCGACGGCCGCCTCACCCTGATGTTCTGTGCCTTCGAAGGTCCGCCCATGATCCTTCGCCTCTACGGACACGGACGCATCCTGCCCCGCCGCAGCCCCGAGTACACCACCCTCCTCGCCTCGCACTTCGACAACACCGAGCCACCCGGCGCCCGCCAGATGGCCCTGCTCGACATCGACCTCGTGCAGACCTCCTGCGGCTTCGGCGTCCCTCTCTTCGACTACGCAGGTGAACGCACCCAACTCATCCGCTGGGCGGAGTCCAAGGGCGAGAGCGGCCTCGAAGACTACCGGCGCCAGAAAAACACCCGCAGCATCGACGGCCTCCCCACGGGCCTCTTTGAGGAGCCAGTTATCTCCTGACCAGGCGCAACGAATCTCTTACTTTAGAGAACCTCTTACCTGATAGGACTCCCTCTTCGATCCACGGAAAAAGCCGAACAACAGATGCAACACCGCAAGCGCCAGCGCGCCGAGAAAGGCTGCTTTGAAGGTCGTCACGGCGAAGCCCGGCACGAACTTGCTCGAGAACCAGAGAATCACGGCATTGATAACCAGAAAGAAGATCCCGAACGACAGAATCCCCAGCGGCAGCGTGATGACCTTCAGAAAAAGCCCCAACGTCGCGTTGAACAGTCCGATCACGACGACTGCAATCAAGGCCGAGACAATGTTACTGACCTCGAAGCCCTCCACGAAGTGCGAAACCAGCAGCAGAGCCAGGCCATTCAGAATCCAGTGAAGAAACATACGAAGCATTGCAAGTCCTTTTTCAACTTCAGAATGGAAGATCCGGAAGCCGTACTCAGCGCGTCCGCCAGATGAGCATATCCGACAATTCGGTCATCGATCCTAAAAGCTGGCGGACATCACTTCGCCAAGCCATGGTCGTAGCTGATCACCCGCGTCACCTTCCACGTCCCATCCTTGTACTGCCACAGATGAACAAACTTTGCCTCGCCCACCACATCGTGGTCCTGCGATCCCGGATGGAGGAACCGGTGCGTCCCAATCTCCACGGCTCCATAGCCATGCATCGGATACACCTCCAGCGACCCCGGCACCAGCTCCCGCGTCACCTTCCCGCAGATGTTCGCTTTGATCGCATCCAGAAACACCTGCTTGCCCACCGCCAGCCCTGTCTTGTCGTGGTAGAACTCCAGATCGTCCGCTACCATCCCGCCCAGCTTGTCGAGATTGCATGTGTTGTAGGCATCGAACAGCGCCTTATCAAGCGATCCCACCACCCGCGTCAGCTCCGCATCGCTCTTGATGCTGTCGAGAGAAGGCGCAGCCTGGGCATTCGCCAGAACAGACGTCCCCATCAGCAGGGAAGCCATCAACAAAACATCTCGCAAAGAAAAGTGTGTCTTCACAGGGCTCCGTTCTCTCTTGCAAAGTAGGAACACACCGCAGTACGCAAAGATGAAACGAAATGTTCGCAGAGTTAAGCTTAGAGAAGACATCACCCAATCAATCGACGACTGTTCTAGTGGTTTACAGTTCACCAAATGCGGAAGCTGACGACCACGCGGGTGAGAATAGCGACCGGCTTGCCATCAAGCGTCGCAGGTCTGAATTCGTAACGTGCAACAGCATCCAAAGCTCTTTGGGAAAAGTCAGGATCAGCGCCCTCGACTACTTTGGCATCGATAAACTCACCATTTTGCGCGACAACTCCCTCGACGGTAATGTTGCCGGAAGTACGCTCTTTCTTGTGTGACTTGGGGTACTTTGGCTGAGGCAATTTAGTTGGTGATGGTTGAACAAAAGTGCCTGCAACGACAGGTTGATCTTTCTGCTCCTCCCCTTGGATCTCATACACGAGCTCCCCACGTGAATCTTTTGGGTTCGAAACGCTGACGATGATCGGCCCGTTCGAGTTCACAATCTTCTGCGATGCACGCACCTCGATAGAAAGGGCCAGGAGAAAAATCAGACTCAAAAGAATAGCGATCTTGGAGGAACGTACGGGGGTTGATAGACGAGACGTATGGAACATGACCCCGATCTTGCCATATTCTGGGTGCATCTCCGGAAAAATGTTGTTAGGAACGCCCATTCACACGTCGTGTTGTACCGTCACCCGACGCCATTCTTCGTTAGACTGGAAAACGTCGACCCATGAAGATTCTTACAAGCTGGCTTCGCCACTATCTCCCCACTCTCTCCGTCTCCGACCGGCAACTAGCCGACGACCTCACCCTCCGCGGCATCGCCGTTGAAGGTGTCCACGACCTCGGCCCCAATAACGGCCACCTCTTCGAGATGGACATCACCACCAATCGCGTCGACGCCATGAACCACTATGGCATCGCCCGCGAAGCTGCGACTATCTACAACCTGCCGCTGGCCCCCCTCGACACCAAACTCCCCGTCGGCACCCTCGTCGACGCACCCTTCCCCGTACGCGTCGCCCCCGACGCCAAGGGCCTCTGCGGCCGCTTCACCGCCCAGGTCCTCCGCAACGTCACCATCGCGCCCAGCACTGGAAAGATCGCCGAATACTTCACCCTCCTCGGCCAGAAGCAGATCTCCAACGCCGTCGACGCCAGCAACTTCGTCCTCCTCGGCATGGGCCATCCCACCCACGCCTTCGACCTCGACAAGATCGAAGGCGGCATCGTAGTTCGCCTCGCCAAGCAGGGAGAGAAGTTAAAGCTCCTCGACGGAACCGACCGAACCCTCGAACCCGACGACCTCGTCATCGCCGACGAAAAGAAAGCCCTCGGCCTCGCCGGAGTCATGGGTGGCTGGGACTCCATGATCACGCCGGAGACAAAGAACGTCCTCATCGAGGCCGCCTGGTTCGACCCTGCGAGCATCCGCCGCAGCTCCCGCCGTCACCTCCTCCACACCGACGCATCTCATCGCTTCGAGCGCGGAGCCGACTTCAACGCCACCCCCGTCGCCAACGCCATCGTCGCGCAACTCATCCTGCAAGCGGGCGGCAAGATCGAGGGCGAACTCATCGACGTCATAGACCCCGAAGTAGCCGCCAAAACTGCCAGCCGCCCCCCCATCGAGCTCTCCGTCAAACAGGTCCGGCGCCACCTCGGCACCACCATCGCACCCGAAGGCATCACCAGCGCGATCGTCGCCCAGTTCCTCACCTCGCTCGGCTGCGCGCTCCTCCTCTATGGCCTGGACATCTACTCCACCAAACTCCCAAGCTGGCGCCTCGACCTCGAGCGCGAGATCGACCTCATCGAAGAGGTAGCCCGCGTCTACGGCTACAACGGCTTCGCCAACACCCTGCCGGCCCCCCTCCCCGTCATCGCGAACCCCGCCGCCGCAGCCGAAGCCGCAGTCCGCTCCCGGCTGCTCGCGCTTGGCTTCAGCGAGTCCATCTCCAGCACCTTCGCCAGCCACGCCGACGCCGAAGCCTTCTTCGCCCCAGCCACAGATGTGGGTGCCCGATCTTCGGCGCAGCTTTATGCGCCTAAGATGGGCCTTCGC
>Ga0193717_1000896_pt1 | contig 18820 bp, 12 predicted proteins | sample U2c2metaG_FD_145900 | JGI IMG/M metagenome (GOLD analysis project Ga0193717, IMG submission 145900) | Soil microbial communities from a riparian zone of the East river system, Colorado, United States - U2c2 | ecosystem: Environmental > Terrestrial > Soil > Riparian zone | place: USA: East River...
CTTGTAGTTCCCGGCTGCGGCTGCGCCGATGATGATGACGACGACTGCGGCCGCTGCCAGCCAGCGGCGGCTGCGCACGCGCAGCGCCGGCGAGGAGCGCGCGGAACGCTCGGCACGCATGATGTCGTCGCCGACCGCGGCGACGATCTCGTCGAGACGGCCGATATTCGGTTCCGCTCGTTCGCGCGGCGTGTTGGCATTGCCGCCGCCGTTGTCGCGCGTCGCCGAAATCGGCGGCGTCGGCGGCACGAAGGTGTCGACGCTGGTGGCTTCGCGATGGAATCCCGGCGGCGCGCGATCGAGGTCGCCGAGCGCGCCGTCGCCGATGCGGCGTTCGACGTCGGCGATCGCGGCGGCGATTTCCTGGCCGTCCTGGAAGCGGTCTTCGGGTGCCTTGGCGAGCATGCGCGCGATCAGCGGTTGCAGCGTCGCGATCGAATCGGGCAGTTCCGGCACCGGCTCGCTGATGTGCATGATGCCGATCGCGAGCGAATCGTCGGCAAGGTACGGCACGCGCCCGACCAGCAGCTCGAACAGCACCACGCCGAGGCTGTACAGATCCGAGCGCCCGTCGATCGGCCGGCCGCGCGCCTGCTCGGGGCTCATGTAGTGCGGCGTGCCGACCACGGCACCGGTCTTGGTCATGCGCGCGGCGGAGTCGAGCGCGCGCGCGATGCCGAAATCGGTCAATGCGGACGAGCCGTCGTCGCGCAGCAGGATGTTGTCCGGCTTGACGTCGCGATGCACGAAGCCTTTCTTGTGCGCGTAGTCGAGCGCGGCCGCGATCTCGCGGATCACGCGCAGCGCGAACGCCACTGCGCGCGGATTGCCGTCCTTGTGCAGCACCGCGCCGCCGCTCAGGTATTCCATCGCGATGTAGTGGTAGTCGCCGGCGCGGCCGACGTCGTGGATGCCGACGACGTGGCGATGGTGCAGCTTGGCGGCGATTTTCGCCTCGCGCAGGAAACGCTCGCCGAAATTCGGGTCGGCCAGCAGCGCAGGCGACATCACCTTGAGCGCGACCTCGCGATCGACCGATTCCTGCATCGCAAGATACACCGTGGCCATGCCGCCGCGGCCAAGCTGACGCAGCAGACGGTAGCCTGAAATCTCGATCACGATCCTGTCATTTCCAAGCTGGCAACCGGGGAAGCCGGGACGGCCGGGTGCGGCCATTCGACTGTTTGCAGAATACCATGCAGGCGCGAGGCCGAAGGACAAGGGCTCCGGGCGCGGCGGGTGCGCTGCTTCGGGGGATGGGGCGCCTAAAGATTAAAGATTGAACCACGAAGAACACGAAGAACACGAAGGTTAAAGGGGAAATTTCTCTCTTCGTGTCCTTCGTGTTCTTCGTGGTTCAATCTTTGCTGCTTTTCCCGCCAAGATCAGGTCACGCGGCGCGCCTCGAGCACATTGGGTACGGTTGCCAGCCGCGCGAGCAGGCCGCTCAGCTGGCCGAAATCGGTCACGCGCAGCGCGAAATTCATTTCGGCCAGGCCCTGGCGCGCATCGACCTGCGTATTGACCGCGAGCAGATGCGCGTTGGCTGCGGCGATCACGTTGGTGACGTCCTTGTGCAGCCACTTGCGGTCGTAGCCGCGCACGACGACGTTGACCTCGTAGGTCAGCTCCTTGCGCTCGCCCCATTCGACGTCGATCACGCGGCCGGTATCGCGTTCGCGCAGGCGCGCGAGCTGCTTGCAGTCGGCGCGATGCACCGACACGCCGCGGCCGCGCGTGATGAACCCCGCGACCGCGTCGCCGGGCAGCGGCTGGCAGCAGCGTGCGAGCTGGGTCATCAGGTTGCCGACGCCTTCGATGATGATCGCGTCCTTGCCGTGCGCCCGAGCGCGCGGCGGCGCGGGCGCGGCGGGAGTGGTCGGCGGCGGCGCCAACGACTCGTGCAGCACGCGCGCGATCTGACCCGGCGAGATGTCGCCGAGCGCGAGCGCTTCGAGCAGATCTTCCACCGTGCGCAACTGGAACCGTGCCGGCAGCGTCTCGATGTCGGCCTGGTGCAGTGCCATGCGCTTCAGCTCGCGATCGAGCAGCGCACGTCCGGCGGCGAGGTTCTGCTGGTGATCGATGCGCTTGAACCAGGTGCGCACCTTCTCGCGCGCACGATGCGTGGCGAGATAACCATGATGCTGCGACAGCCAGTCGCGGCGCGGTTCGATCGTCTTGCCGGTGAGGATCTCGATGCGGTCGCCGCTGGCGGGCTGGAACGTCAGCGGCACGATGCGGCCGTTGACCTTGGCGCCGCGGCAGCGATGGCCGACGTCGGTGTGGATGCTGTAGGCGAAGTCGAGCACGGTCGCGCCGCGCGGCAGGTCGATGACCTGGCCCTTGGGCGTCAGCAGATAGACGCGGTCCTCGATGACTTCGGTGCGGAAACCGGCGAGCAGCGCGGCATCGTCCTCGCGCGCGTCCTTGCTCTCGAGCAGCTTGCGCATCCAGGCGATCTTGCGTTCGAAGCTGGCGTCGGCGCCGCCGCCTTCCTTGTAGCGCCAGTGCGCGGCGAAACCGAGCTCGGCATGACGGTGCATCTCGTGCGTGCGGATCTGCACTTCGAGCGTCTTGCCGTGCGGGCCGATGACCGCGGTGTGCAGCGACTGGTACTGGTTGCCTTTCGGGCTCGCGATGTAGTCATCGAATTCGCCGGGAATGTACGACCACAGCGAGTGCACGACGCCGAGCGCCGCGTAGCAGTTGCCGAGATCCTCGACCAGGATGCGCAGCGCGCGCACGTCGTAGAGATCGGAGAACTCGACGCCCTTGCGCTGCATCTTGCGCCAGATCGAATAGATGTGTTTCGGACGCCCGGCGATATCGGCCTTGACGCCGGCCTTGGCCAGCGCGCCATCGAGCGCGGTCTTCGCTTCGGCGATCCAGCCTTCGCGATCGCCGCGTCGCTCGTCGAGCAGATGCGCGATGCGCTTGTAGACGTCCGGCTGCAGATAGCGGAATGCGAGGTCCTCGAGCTCCCACTTCAGCTGCCAGATGCCGAGCCGGTTCGCCAGCGGCGCATGGATATCGGCGGTCAGCTGTGCGAGCGCGCAGCGCTCGTCTTCCGGCAGCTTCGCGGCCGTGCGCATGCGCACCAGCTGGCGCGCGAGCAGGATGAACACCACGCGCAGATCGCGGATGATCGCGAGCAGCAGGCGGCGCAAGCCTTCGGTGCCGCCGGTATTGCCGCGCGCCGCGTACAGAGACCACACGCGTTCGGCCGCCTGCTGGCCCTCGACGAGATTGCGTACCTCGAGCGGAAAGCGGACGAGATCGGCATCGTCGAGCCGCATGCCGCATTCGACGAGCGCGTGCAGTATGCAGCCGGCCTGTGCTTCCGGCCCGACGCCCAACTCGCGGATCAAATCCAGCGTGGCGAACAGGTGCGGCCGCCGACGCAACCACTCGGTGCCCAGGCCATCGGCGCGCGCGTCGGCAAGGCGACACGCGGACGCAAGAGCCTCCGCGGATCCGGCGTTATCCGAACCCGCGAGCCAATGCTCGAGAGTCAGCCTGGAATCGGACGCGCGCTTCACGGACGGCCATCCGACGGCGCTCGGCGTGCCGTCATGAGGGAACAGATTGAGAGCTTACGACCACCGCCGGTGCAGCGGTGGTCGCGGAGTCACAGCGCGGCGGTCTTACTGGCCGTTCATCCAGGGGAAGCCCGACGTCGCGCCAGGGGTGAAGCCGAACACCACGTCGTCGCCGATGAACCGGTCGCCGCCTTCGGCGACGAGGACCGGATCGACGACTACCGCAACAGCCACGACCGGAGTCGTCAGGTTCGGATGCGAACCTTGACCGATATGGCGATTCACGACCACATAGAACGAGCTCGAGCCAGATCCTACCGGCGGCGGCTGGACTGCGAACTGATAGTCCAAAGTGCCGGGTGGATCCAACGCTGTGATCACGGCGCCGGTGCATGCGCTGGTGTTGAGCACGCTGGGAAGACTGCTGAGCAGGCAATAGTTGCCGCTTGGAGCAAGATAGGACGAATCGTAGGCATCGACTATCGCGACTTTCGAAGCCGTCGAAGCGTCCACCACATCGACACTGTCCGGCGCCGGCACCTGGAAGTTCGGCTCAGCGCCCGGTATCTGCGCGCCGAAACGGTTGTCGACGCGAAACGCGTAGGTGAACGTGATTCCGTCGGTTGCGGTCCACATCGTTGCAGCGCGAACCGGTCCGGGCCGCGCGCCAGAGACTGCAGCGCAGGAGGCCGTCTCGTCGATGCGTGCCGGCTGGGCCCCGCTGGGATTGCACGGGTCGGTCGGCACCTGACTCCAAACAGGTTCGTTCCAATCGAAACCCTGCGGCGCGATCCAGTTGATCAGATCGGTGTAATTGGCATCAGTCGCCGATTCGAGACCATTGTCGAAAATGCCTTCGGAGCGCGCGCTCGAAAGCTCGCCGGACGGACCGACGCCGCGACAGCCAAGGGTCGTGCTCAGAACGCCGGAGGCCGATCGATTGACGAGCACCGACGTGCCTGTGAATGCCACCGCCTGCACGTCCTTCGCGGTCGAGAAAGCCCACGGATGCGACGGCGAGAAGCTCTGGTCTTCGTGAGCGGGCGTCAGCGTGACTTCATCGAACGGGGACTGCTCGTCCGGGTACACGTTGTCGCAAAAGAGAAATCCGTTCGTGTACACCTTGAGCGAGCTGTTGTCCGCACCGCTCTGCACGTAAAGGATTCCGGAGGGCGCCGACGTCGGCGTCTGCACGCTCAAAGTCTGGTTGTTGACGGTCAGGCTGACGGCCCACGAAGCGGGAGCGAAAAGGACAGAGGCGGTCAGACCGGCGAAAATCTTTGCAACAGACTGCTGGATTGAAAGCATTTTCTCGCTACTCGTGATTGCGTGGTGCACGTGCGCCTGCGACGTCGTCCCGTTCGGACGGCGCAGCGCTGCACGCAGATAATCCCTCGCGCCCTGAAGCCTGCAGTGCCTTACTTGCCCACCACCCGGGAGGTGGACCGCGGTACCGTCATGCTACACTCGCGCCGCCGCATTCTATCGGCTTGTGCTGCCGCGCGCACCTGTTAAGTTCGTAAAAGACAAGGATTTTTGCGGTAGCGGTCACGAACCGTCCTTCTCCCAGCCAAGATCATGCGCCCCTTTTCGATTCTTCTTCCTGTACTGCTTATTGTCACTGCCACGGTCGCCGGCGCCCAGATGCAGCCCTCGACCCTCGAGGAACGGATGTCGCAGGCGGACTTTCGCGCCGCCGGACTCGACACTCTTTCTCCCGAGCAGCTGAAAAACCTGAACGAGTGGTTGCGCACCCACGGCGGCGCCGGCGCCGGCCCTGCGGTCGGCCCAGGCGGCCAGCCGGTGTTCTATGCCGACTCCTCCGCACGCGACACCATCGAAAGCACGATCACCGGCCTGTTCACCGGCTGGCGCGGCAAATCGGTATTCAGGCTCGAGAACGGGCAGGAATGGCGGCAGGCTGAATCGGGTGCTTACGACGCCGGCAAATTCGAAAACCCCGCGGTGCGCATCAAGCCGATGCTGCTGGGCAGCTGGCTTATGTATGTCGAGGGGTGTGCCTGCAGCGTGCGCGTGACGCGCATCAAGTGAGCGCAGGATGCGCTCATCCCGTGCAGGCCATGGATGGCCGATGACACGGGATCCAGCGCCTTAGGCGCTGCAATAAAAGCGAAGGCACTGGGTCCCGGCTTTCGCCGGGATGACGAGAAATGGATCGCGCGGGCGCGCTGCTACGCCGTCGCCCCGCGCAAACCTTCGACCAGCTTGGCCAACCTCTTTGGCGACACCGGCTCCGCCGTGCGCAACTCCTGCGCGAACGTCGACACACGCAGCTCCTCGATCAGCCAGCGCAATTCAGCCAGCGCCGGATTGTCGCCCTGCCCTGCGCGCAGCTTGAGATAGTCGCGCCAATACAATTGCACCGCCAGCATGCGCGCCTGATCGCGCGCCGGATCCTGGCGCAGTCGCTCGGCACGCAGGCGCATCGCGCGCAGGTAGCGCGGGAAGTGTGCGAGGCGCGCAGTCTCCACTTCGCGCACGAATCCCGGAAACAGCAATTCGCCCAGCTGATCCTCGAGGTCGTCGTAGTTCGCGCGCGCGAAGCCGAGCAGTGGCGGTTCGAGCAGCGGTTTCAATTCGGCATAGTTGGCGATGACCTGCTCGACGATGTCGAGACGCTGCATGGCCGCGGCGAACAACGAGCGCGCGATGTCTTCCCTTACCCGTTCGAAATCGCCGCGCGCACGGACATCCAGATCCTGCGCCGCCAGCCGCTCGCGCAGTGCCGCCTCGACAAGATCCGCGCGCAGCGATTCGGCGCTGCCGAGCGGTGCCCACTTCAGCATCAGCGCATTGTCCAGCGGCAGCTGGCGGCGCGCGTGCTTGATCTTGTCGGCCAAGGCCTGCCGCAGCAGCCGCTCGACGCCGCGCCGGTGCGCGGCCAGCGCCTCGTCGCGACGCTCGAACACGCGCAGCGCGACCGTTTCACCGAGGTCGACCAGCGCGGGGAACGCGGTGAGGCCGCCGCTCGAGACGATGCGATCGGGGATCTCCTCGAAATCGAACGCGTCGACGTCCTCGCGCGTCAGCTCGACGTCGGCGCGATGCGAGAAGGCGACGCGCGCGGCGCCGGTCCACTCGGACTGCATCGCCACCAGATCGCGACTTTCCGCCAGCGTCCGGCCCTGCTCGTCGCTGATGCGGAAATTCATCGACAGATGCGCCGGCAACGCGGCACCCTCGAAATCGGACGCAGCGATCGCGACACCGGTCACGCGCGCCAGATACGCCGCCAGCGCGACAGCAAGCTTCTCGTCGCGCGCGCTTTCCGCTTCCGCGAACGCACGCGCGAAATCCGGCGCCGGCACGAAGTTGCGGCGCAGCGACTTCGGCAGCGCGCGGATCAGCTCCGCGACTTTCTCCGCGACGAGACCCGGCACCAGCCATTCGCAGCGCGCCGCGGACACGGCGTTCACCAGCGCCAGCGGGATATGCAGCGTGACGCCATCGGCCGCGTCGCCGGGTACGAAGCGATAGCTCAGGCGCAGCGGATGGCCGGCGACATCGAGATGAGCCGGGAAGTCGCGCGCACCCACACCGGGAGATTCCGCGAGCAGGTCGGCGAGCGACCAGTGCAAGGCGGCCTGTGCGGCGGGTGGCGCCGTGCGATACCACGCATCGAGCGCGGCCGCGGTATGCGTGTCCGCCGGCAACTTGCCGGCGAAGAATGCAGCGAGTTCGTCCTCGCCGCGCACCAGTCCGGCGCGACGGCGCTTGGCCTCGAACTCGTGCGCCTGCGCCAGCACGCGCGCATTCGCGCGCACGAAGTCCGCCCGCGCATCGATCTCGCCGCGCGCCAGCGCCTCGCGCACGAAAACCTCGTGCGCGAGCGCGGGGTCCTGCTTGCCGAACTGAACGCTGCGCTTCTCGACCAGCGTGAGCCCGAACAACGTGACCTGCTCATAAGCGATCACCGCACCGCGCTTGCGCGACCAGTGCACGTCGCGCCACGTGCGCTTGACCAGATGCGAGGCCTGCTGCTCGACCCACTCGGGCTCGATGCGCGCGCATGACATGCCGTATACACGTTGCAGATCGAGGATCTGGCCGGCAAGCACCCACTGCGGCGGCGACTTGGCCAGCGAAGACCCCGGAAAGATCGCGAAAGTCCGCTCGCGCGTGCCGCGATATTGCCCACGCTCGTTCTTGAGTCCGACTTGCGTCGGCCAGCCGGACAGCAGGCAGCGATGCACGGCTTCGTAGGTTTCTGCTGTGAAGCCCTCCCCTTCAAGGGGAGGGTTTGGGTGGGGATGGTGTTCGCGCTTGCGCGGCGGCGATGTGGACGCCAACACTATCCCCTCCCCAGCCCTCCCCTTGAAAGGGAGGGAGCCGTCGCGTTGATTGGTCGTGCTCGGGCGAGCAGACGCTTGCTCCTGCGACCAACCCAGTTCCGCAATCACCAGCAACAACTGCCGATGCAACTCGCGCCATTCGCGCATGCGCAGGAACGACAGGAAATGCGCCTGGCACCAGTCGCGAAGTTTCGACTGCGTCAGTTCCTCGTGCGCATCGGTATAAGCGCTCCACAGCTTGAGCACGCCGACGAAATCCGATTTCGGATCGGCGAATGCGGCATGCGCCTGATCGGCTGCCTGGCGCGCGTCGGCCGGGCGCTCGCGCGGGTCCTGGATGCTGAGGAACGCCGCGAGCACGAGCAGCTCGCGCAGCGCTCCGCGTTTTTCCGCTTCGATCAGCATGCGGCCGAGCGCGACGTCGATCGGCAGTTTCGCCAGCGTACGGCCCATGTCCGTCAGCCGCCTGTCCTCATCGATCGCACCGATTTCACTGAGACGCCGATAGCCATCGGCGATCGCGCGCTCGGACGGCGCTTCGACGAACGGGAAATCGGCAACGTCGCCGAGCTTCAGTGCAAGCATGCGCAGGATCACGCCGGCCAGCGAGGCACGCAGGATCTCCGGCTCGGTGTAGCGCGGCCGTTGCAGGTAATCGTCTTCGCCGTAGAGTCGAAAACAGATGCCGGGGCCGACGCGTCCGCAGCGGCCCTTGCGCTGGTCGGCGGCCGCCTGCGAGATCGGCTCGATGTGCAGGCGCTCGAGCTGGTTGCGCTGGCCGTACCGTTTGACGCGCGCGGTGCCGGTGTCGACGACATAGCGGATGCGCGGCACGGTCAACGAGGTTTCGGCGACGTTCGTCGCGAGCACGATGCGTCGCTGCGGGCCTGGCTTGAAGACGCGGTCCTGCTCGGCGGACGACAGGCGCGCGTAGAGCGCGAGGACTTCGGTCTCGCGGTACTTGCGTCGCGACAGCGCGAGGTGCGCGTCGCGGATCTCGCGCTCGCCGGGAAGGAAGACGAGCACGTCGCCGCGCGGGTCTTCGGCGGTGATCTCGTCGGTGGTGGCGACGATCTGTTCGGCGGTGGTTTGTTCGCGGCGATTTGACCACGGTGCGGGGTTTGCCCCCTTCCGCCCGCGCGCCTGCGGCGCTTGCCCCCTTCCGCCCTCCGGGCACCTTCCCCCGCTTTGCGAGGGAAGGGATATTGTCTGGGTGTCCTGATGGGGCACCTTCCCCCGCGCTTCGGGGGAAAGGAGATTGTCGCGGCCAGAGGCCGCGTCCTGGTTCATGGGCCGCCAGCGGACCTCGACTGGAAACGCGCGGCCTTCGACTTCGATCACCGGCGCGGCGGCGAAGTGCTCGGCGAAGCGCGCGGTGTCGATCGTTGCCGACGTCACGATCAGCTTGAGGTCGCGCCGCTTCGCCAGCAGGCGTTTGAGATAGCCGAGCAGGAAATCGATATTGAGGCTGCGCTCGTGCGCCTCGTCGAGGATGATCGTGTCGTACGCATTGAGCCACGGATCCGATTGCGTTTCCGCCAGCAGGATGCCGTCGGTCATGAACTTGATCAGCGAGGCGTCGGACACCTGATCGGCGAAACGTACCTGGAAGCCGACCAGATCGCCGACCTGCGTGCCGAGCTCGCTGGCGACCCGGCGTGCGACTGCGCGCGCCGCGATGCGTCGCGGTTGCGTGCAGCCGATCAGACCGGCGACGCCACGGCCGGCGGCGAGGCAAAGTTTCGGCAGCTGCGTCGTCTTGCCGGACCCGGTCTCGCCGGCGAGGACGATGACCTGATGATCGCGGATCAGGCGGACGATCTCGTCGGTCTTCGCGCTGATCGGCAGCGACTCGTCGATGCGGACTTCCGGCACGCGTTGCGCGCGCGTGGCGCGACGCGCCGCCGATGCGGCGACGTCGGCACGCAGCGCTCTCATCTGCTCCGCCGCCGGCTGCGCGCGCGCGTCCGCGAGCCGGCGCCAGCGTGCCAGCAGACGGCCGAAATCGCGCGCCATGACCTGGTCCAGCGCGCGGCGAAGAGATTGCAGTTCAGACATGGACTTCCATAGCGCTGCGTTGCGCATCAGCGCGGCAATGATAGCTAGGGTCGATCGGACGCATTCGCAAGTTCGATTTCCCCTGCCCGGCCCGACACGCTAGCGTACGTGCTAGAACCGTTCAGGAGAACGACCATGATCGACATCGGCATCGCCAGGAAGGACCGCGAGAACATTGCGAAGAATCTCTCGAAGCTGCTGGCGGATACCTATTCGCTGTATCTGAAGACACACAATTTCCACTGGAACGTCACCGGTCCGATGTTCAATACGCTGCACCTGATGTTCGAGACCCAATACAACGAATTGTGGACCGCCGCGGACGCGATCGCCGAACGCATCCGCGCACTCGACGTCTACGCGCCCGGGTCGTACACGCAATTCGGCAAGCTCACCTCGATCAAGGAAGAGACCGGCGTGCCCGAGTGGAAGGACATGGTGCAGCAACTCGTCGAAGGCCACGAAGCGGTCGCGCGCACCGGGCGTGAAGTGTTCAAGATCGCCGACAAGGCCGACGATCAGCCGACGGCGGATCTGGCGACGCAGCGCTTGCAGGAGCATGAGAAGACGGCGTGGATGTTGCGGTCGTTGCTGAAGTGATCACCGCCCTAGGCAGAGGCTTGAAGGCTAGAGTTTCCGGCGCGGCGGTATCAGCAGATCGCCGAACAGCAGCCCGGCCACGATCGACAGCAACAGCGTCACCAGCGTGATCGCGGTGTCGATGCCCAGCAACACGTCGCGCTCGAAGACGAAGCTCAGCGTGCGAAAGCCGACGCTGCCGGGCACGAGCAGGATGATGCCGGGCTCGCGCACCAGCGCACCGGGTCGCTGCGTGATGCGCGCGAACAGATTGCTGGCGGCGCCGATCACCAGACTGCCGGTGAACACGCCGAACGCCGGCGAGACATACGAGCCGCCGAGCCAGGTGCACACATAGCCGAGCACCACCGCGGCAACGACGACCGGAACGTAGCGGCGCGGACTGCGGAACAGAACGGCAAACGCCAACGCGGCAGCGAACACCGCGAGCCATTCGGTCCAGAGCGGAACCGCCGCTTCGGCATCGGCGGGCGCAATCCATCCCAGCAGCAGGCACAGCTGCGCCGCGGCGGCCGTGCCGAACGCCAGCTTCAGCAAGGTCGCCATCGCGCCCATCATGCGCGCGGTGCCGGAAATCAGATGTTGGCTCGAAAGCTCCCGGACCGCGGTCGTCAATGTCAGCCCGGGCATCAGCACGATCAGACTCGCGATGACGACCGAACGCAGCGCGATCGGCGTCACGTACACGGCGATCAGCGTCGCGATCAGCGTCGCGAGGAGCGCCGCCAACGCCTCGGAGGCGGCAGCGATGTTCGGACGGCCTTTCGAGAGCAGATAGATGCAGCCGATCAGCACACCGATCAGCGCGGCGGCCGCGACGCCGGCCCATCCGGTGTGCAGGATCGCGGCGATGCTGCCGGCCGAGATCCCGTAGCTCGCAACCAGCCACAGACGCTGCGCGACCGGATGCCGTGAAGGACCGAATTCACGCAGCCGCCGGCGACCGGCGGCGAGATCGAGCTTGCCGTCGATGACCTGATCGGCGATCTCGTCGACCTGGCACAAGCGCTTGAGGTTGACCTCGCCCGGCGGCAGGCGCACTACCTGCGTGACTTCGGCCAGGCCGTCCTCATGCGCAGGGTCGGAAAACGACATCACGATCGAGGTCGGCGTCGACAGCACGTTGCACGCAAGCCCCAGGCGCGCGCTGACCAGATTGATCACGTCCTCGAGCCGCGGCGCGGCGGTGCCGTATTCGTGCAGGCGCCTGGCGAGATCGACCACGAACGCGATGCGGGTTTTCAGTGTGACGTTGGCGCCGGTATCGGAATCCATATCCGAAATTATCCAATAATCAGATACTTACATCAACCGAAACCACGGTTGAATCGGCCCGATGTACTGTGCGGCACGTTCTTTCCCTTCCCCCGCAACGCGGGGGAAGGTGCCGAAGGCGGAAGGGGGCGCTTCGGGCACATTCCCCCGCGATGCGGGGGAGGGAACACGGCGCGCGCATCGATGAATTGCGCGGCGAAATCTAAAGCAGGCCTTCGATCGGCAGCATCCGGGTCAAACCAACCTTGAAGCGGCGCCACGCGCTGGTGCGCGGCGAGTCTTCAAAGATCACCGTCTCGCCGTTCTCCATCGTCTGCCAGTAGACGCTCTTGCCGTCGGCTTTGAGCAGGACCTGGTAGCTGACCGCGGGAGTCGTCGCCAGAGAAAAAAGATCGCGCAGCGACTGGGCGAACGCCGGCGATGTGACGATCACGCCGTCTTCGGTATTGAGATTGCCCGATCGCGGATCGAGGTTCATCGAGCCGACGAACGCATGGTCGTCGTCGACGATCATCGCCTTGGCATGCAGGCTCGAGCTGCCGGACGATGAGCCGATGAAGCGCTTTTGCGTTTTGCCGTGTGCGGCGTCGGGTTTCAGCTCATACAGCTGCACGCCCGCGGCGAGCAGCTTCGGGCGGTAGGACGCATACGCGGCATACACGTTGCCTGCGTCCGTGGATGCCAGCGAGTTGGTCAGGATCGAGACTTCGATGCCGTCGGTGCGTTTTTGCGCGAGATAGCCCACGCCCTTGTCACCGGGAACGAAATACGGAGAGACCAGCAGAATCTGCTTCTGCGCGGTATCGAGCCACGCCTTGATACGCGGCGCCATGTGCAGATCACGGCGATTGACCTCGGGGTCGACCTTGTCGGGATCATCGGCAAGATAGGTGGCTGTGCCCCAGGCCCATTTGCCTGTCGGGCCTTCGCGTGCAAGATCTTCCGCTCGCGCCATCACGTCGTCGGCATATCGGGTCCGGCGCATCTCGTCGGCATTCTCCGCGAGCGTCTTGCGGATGGCTGCCAGCTTGTCCGCATCGACGGGACCATGACGGAAAGCGGCGAGGGGTGTCGATGGTGCGCTGTTCCAGTAGCTGTCGAACGATTGGCCGATCTCCGCTACGACAGGGCCGACCGTCAGCACATCGAGATCGCGGAAATTGGACGTGCCGCTTGCATCGAAGTATTCGTCGCCGATGTTGCGTCCGCCGACCACGGCCATGGCGCTGTCGGCGATGAACGTCTTGTTGTGCATGCGCCGGTTGAGTCGCCCGAAGTCGCCCGCGAACTGCTTGCCCATGCTCCAGAACGAAGACTTGCGCTCGTGGAAAGGATTGAACAGGCGGATCTCGAGATGCGCGTGGCCATCGAGCGCGCGCAGCACGTCGTCCTTGCCCAGCTTGTCCAGGTCATCGAGCAGGACGCGCACGCGCACGCCGCGATCCGCTGCCGCGAGCAGGTGCTGCGCCAGCAGTTTGCCGGTCGCATCGCTGTGGAACAGGTAGTACTGCAGGTCGATGGAATACTTGGCCCGATCGGCGAGCACGATGCGCGCCAGCAGCGCATCGACCGAGTCGTTGAGCAAACGAAGCCCGGTTTCATCGCCGTGCCCCGCGGACAGGTGCGCGGAATTGGCAACCAGCGGCGCATCCGCATGAGCGGGAATCGTCGTGCTCGGCTGGCGAACATAATCGGGACGAAGGTCCGAATGCGTGCACGCACCGAGGCCAAGCACCGCGACCAACGCACACAGGCGGATCAGCCAAGCGCACATAGCGATACACCACGAGGGACGCACCCGGAGCTGCGGTGCCGGCCGGCACGTTAGCGCGAAAGCCGCCGCGCGTCGTTCGTAGAACTACTTAGCCAGGTGCGCAGCGGCGCCGATTGCGGGAATCCACATCCTGCATAATGCCGCGCTTCCGCACCGCAGCGGACGCGCGAGCTGGAGCAGACATGGGGATCGGCGAAGCCTGTTCGATCGCAAGCGCGCTGACCTGGGCCGGCGGCGTGATTGTCTACAAGCGGCTCGGCGAAACCATGCCGCCGCTGCAGCTCAACCTGGTCAAGAACCTGATCGTGCTCGGCATGATGGTGCCGACCGTGTTCGCGGTGCACGGCCTGGCGATGCCGCAATTGCCGCCGCCGGCGATCGCGCTGGCGCTCGTGTCGGGCGCGATCGGCATTGCCGCGGCGGACACCTTGTATTTCCGCGCGCTGAACACGCTCGGCGCGGGACGCATCGGCATCATCGGCAATTTCTACAGCCCGTTCGTGATCGTGCTGTCGTTCGTGTTCCTCGGCGAGCGGCTGAATCCTCTGCAGCTGGCCGGTTTCGCGCTGGTGACGGGCGGCGTGCTGATCGTCAGCAGCCACGACCCGAACCGCAAGCTCAGCGCGGCGACGCTGCGCCGCGGCGCGCTCTACGGCGCGACCGCGATCCTGCTGATGGCCGTTGCGATCGTGATGATCAAGCGCGTGCTCGAAGGCCAGCCGCTGTTGTGGATCGTGCTGCTGCGCCTCGTCGGCGGCGTGCTCGGCATGCTGCTGCTGTTCGCGGTGCGGCGCGAGCCGCTGCTGCCGCGCAACCAGTCGCTGGCGCGTCTGCGCTGGCCGCTGCTCGTGCTCGCTGCGTTCCTCGGGCAGTACGTATCGATGGTGTTGTGGATGGCCGGCTACAAGTACACCGATGCTTCGGTTGCGGCTGTGCTCAACGAAACCGCGTCGGTATTCATCGTTCTGCTCGCAGCGTTGTTTCTGCGCGAAGGACTGGACGCGCGCCGTCTGATCGGCGTCGCGTGCACGCTGTCGGGCGTGGTCTGCATGCTGCTCGCTTGAACCGCCATGCGACTTGGAAACCCAAATTGTAGGGTGGGCCTTGGCCCACCCTATAAGGCACTACTGCAATCAGGACTTGGTCGGGCGATCCGGCTCGTGGACGTTACTGAATTCAGGCGCGGCCTGTTAGCCTTGCACGATGGCATCTCCGGGAACCGTAACCCTCGACGATGGTGGACGCATCGTCGCCGCCGGTGACTGGACGCTCGCGTCCGCGCCGGCGCTCGCCTATCGCGTCGATGCGGTCAAGCGTCAGGGGCCGGCGACTGCGCACGTCGATGCCAGCGGCATCAGCCGTCTCGATACCGCGGGTGCCGGATGGCTGCTCGATCTTGCCGGCGATGCGCAGGCCGGCATCAGCGGCCTCGATGACGGACGTCGCGCGCTGGTTACCGCGGTTGCGAAGGCGCAAGCCGGCGCAGTCGCACCGCTGCCCCCTCGCCCGCCGGGCCTGATCGAGCTGCTCGCGCGCACCGGCCGTGCGGTCGAGAGGATCTGGCACGACATGGTCGCGCTGCTCGGTTTCATCGGCCTGATCCTGGCGACATGGGCGCGCGTGCTGCCGAACCCGCGCCGCTGGCGCACGACTTCGTTGTTCTTCCACATCGAACAGACCGGCCTCGACGCGGTACCGATCGTCGCGCTGCTGAGCTTCCTGGTCGGCGCGGTCGTCGCGTTCCTCGGCGCCACCGTGCTGCGCGACTTCGGCGCCAGCGTGTTCACCGTCGAGCTGGTCGGCTATTCGTTCCTGCGCGAATTCGGCGTGCTGCTGACCGCGATCATGATCGCCGGCCGCTCGGGCAGCGCGTTCACCGCGCAGATCGGCTCGATGAAGTCGCGCGAGGAGATCGATGCGATCCGCACACTGGGTCTGGATCCGGTCGAAGTGCTGGTGCTGCCGCGCGCGCTTGCGCTGCTGGTGTCGATGCCGATCCTGACTTTCCTTGCGATGCTGGCCGGCATCGCCGGCGGCGCGATGGTGTGCGTGTTCGCGCTCGATATCTCGCCGGGCATGTTCCTGCAGCGCTTCCACGATACCGCGTCGGTACGCCATTTCTGGGTCGGCATGAGCAAAGCGCCGGTATTTGCGTTCCTGATTGCCGCGATCGGCTGCCTCGAAGGCTTCAAGGTGTCCGGCAGCGCCGAATCGGTGGGCGAGCACACGACCTCGAGTGTCGTGCAATCGATCTTCGTCGTGATCCTGATCGACGCGCTGGCGGCGATCTTCTTCATGGAGCTCGACGTATGAGCTCGCACGAGGAAACCATCATCGAAGTACGCGGCCTGCGCAACCAGTTCGGCGTGCAGGTCGTGCACGAGAATCTCGATCTCGACGTCTACCGCGGCGAGATCCTCGGCGTGGTCGGCGGTTCGGGCAGCGGCAAGTCGGTGCTGCTGCGATCGATCATCGGACTCAATCGTCCGGCCGCGGGCAGCGTCAAGCTGCTTGGCGAGCAAGTGACAACGATGTCCGACCAGCGCCGATCCGAGATCGAACGCCGCTGTGGCGTGCTGTTCCAGAACGGCGCGCTGTTCTCGTCGCTGACCGTCGCCGAGAACGTGATGGTGCCGCTGCGCGAGCATCACGATCTGCCGCAGGCGCTGATGGAACGTCTCGCCGCGCTCAAGATCGCACTGGCCGGCCTGCCGACCGATGCGGGACTGAAATATCCGTCCGAATTATCCGGCGGCATGGTCAAGCGCGCAGCGCTCGCGCGCTCGCTCGCGCTCGATCCGGAGATACTGTTTCTCGACGAACCGACCGCCGGTCTCGATCCGATCGGCGCCGCGGCGTTCGATCAGCTGATCCTGACCCTGCGCGAGAGTCTCAATCTGACCGTGTTCCTGATCACGCACGATCTGGATACGCTGTACACGATCTGCGACCGCGTCGCCGTGATCGCGCAGAGGCGCGTGCTGATCGCCGACACGCTGGACAAGGTCGAAAAATTCGAAGAACCCTGGGTGCATGACTATTTCCAGGGTCCGCGCGGACGTGCCGCCGAGTACGCCGCCGCACATGTCGTCGAAAAGATGGCGAAGGAGCACTGAACCATGGAAACCCGCGCACATCACGTGATCATCGGCGCGTTCGCGATCGGCGTGTTCGTGCTCGCGCTCGGCTTCGTGCTGTGGCTTTCCAAGTCCAGCATCGATCGCGAGTTCGACTACTACGACATCGTGTTCAACGAAGCGGTGACCGGCCTCGGCAAGGGCGGCCTCGTGCAATACAACGGCATCAAGGTCGGCGAGGTCACGCAGCTTTCACTGGCGAAAGATGATCCGCGCAAGGTCATCGCGCGCGTGCGCATGGATTCGCACACGCCGATCAAGCAGGACACGCGCGCCAAGCTCGGCCTGCTCGGTGTCACCGGCGTCGCTTTCATCCAGCTGTCCGGTGGATCGCCTGACAGTCCACCGCTGAAGCCCACGCCGGGCAATCCGGTGCCGGTCATTCCGTCCGAGGAATCGGCCTTGTCCAAGCTGCTGGCCTCGGGCTCGGACATCGTCACCAGCGTCAACGACATTCTGATACGCGCGACCGACATGCTGTCGGAGGAGAACGTCGAGCGCGTGTCGCAGACGCTGGCGCATCTCGAAGCGATCACCGGCACCGTCGACGACCAGCGCGACGAGCTCGCAACCGCACTGCGCCAGCTGGCGGACGCGACCGGCGAGCTGAAGAAAACGCTGAACACGCTCGACACGATGGCGACGACCACCAACGAGCTGATGAGCAAGAACGCGCGAGAAGTGCTGGAATCGACGACCCGGGCACTCGAATCGGTCGACAAGGTCGCCAACTCGACCAACCGGCTGATCGGCGACAACAGCGCCGCGATCAATGCGTTCAGCGAGCAGGGCCTGCGCCAGCTCGGCCCGACCATCGCCGAACTGCGCGAGACCTTGCGCTCGCTCAAGCAGGTCAGCGATCGTCTCGGTACCTCGAACAGCGTGCTGCTCGGCCGCGATCAACCGAAGGAGTTCGAAGCGCGATGACCCGTATGCAACGCTGCCTAACGCTGGCCGTCTCGCTCGTGCTCGGCGCCTGCGCCTCGCTCACCGGCAAGAACCACCCGTTCACGATCTACGCGCCGAGCTATACGGCGCCGACGAATGCCGCCGATGCCACGCGCGTCGCCTGGCAACTCGCGATCGACACGCCGCTCGCCAGCGATGCTCTGGACACTGCACACATGCTGGTGATGGCGACGCCGGGCGCGCTCGAAACCTACAAGAGCGGACGCTGGCGCGACACCACGCCGGTGATGCTGCGCAGCCTGCTGATCCAGGCATTCCAGGATTCCGGCCGCATCGTCGGCGTCGGCGCGATCACTTCGGGCCTGCATGCCGATTATTCGCTGACGATCGACCTCTACGACTTCGAAACGCAGTACCGGGACGGTGCTCCGCACGCGGTGATCCGTCTGAACGCGAAGTTGACGGATTTTTCGGTGAACCGCATCCGCGCGGCGCGCACGTTCGCCGTCGACGCCCCGGTTGGCGGCGCGCAGGCCGCGGACGCGGCGGCTGCATTCGAGCAGGCGCTTGCGCAACTGCTGCCGCAGATTGTCGAGTGGACTCTGGAGCAGGGGCAGCTCAATTGGGCGGCGCACGCCGCGCATTAGTGCGCCGGGTTTCTCTTTAGCCCTCCCCTTCAAGGGGAGGGTTGGGTGGGGATGGTGTTCTCCGTTTCGTCCTCTCAGAACGTTCCTATCTCGTCATTCGAGCGAAAGCTCCTCAATTTCGTCATCCCGGCGAAAGCCGGGACCCAGTGCCTTGCTTGCTCCGTCTTGGTGTTCTTCGCGACAACCGCCTCACGTCCCTGTGGGTTCCACGCGCATCCCTGCGCGCGGGTCACTTTCTCTTGCTTGCCCAAGAGAAAGTAACCAAAGAGAAGGGCACCCCGGGTGGGGCGCCCGCAGCTGCGCTGCGGGTTCGCTGCGGGCGGCCGGGGTTCGCTGACAGGCCATCCCTGGCCTGACAGCGAACTGGCCCGCATCCTGCGGGCCACCCTTCGGGCCTTTTCGGCCGCCCGCAGCCGCCCCACACGGGGCCCAGAGCAAGAGCACCCCCTTCCGCCTTCGGCACCTTCCCCCGCAAGCGGGGGAAGGGAAGCGCTTATAGGGTGGGCCTTGGCCCACCGGCTTTTGATTTCGGGGTCCCCCTTGGGCGCGGCGAGGGCGCGGAGGA
>Ga0193717_1000897_pt1 | contig 18807 bp, 18 predicted proteins | sample U2c2metaG_FD_145900 | JGI IMG/M metagenome (GOLD analysis project Ga0193717, IMG submission 145900) | Soil microbial communities from a riparian zone of the East river system, Colorado, United States - U2c2 | ecosystem: Environmental > Terrestrial > Soil > Riparian zone | place: USA: East River...
TGACCACGAGGTCGACGCCGCCGAACGCCAACGTGGCGGCACGGAACGCCTCGGCGACGGCGTTCTCGTCGGTCACGTCCACGGTCACCGCGACGGCAGTCTCCCCGATGGCGGCCGCGACTTCCTTGGCCGCGTCGGCATCCCGGTCCGCGACGACCACACACGCGCCCTCGGCGGCCAGCCGCAGCGCGGTCGCGCGGCCGATGCCGGAGCCGCCGCCGGTCACGACCGCGACGCGGGTGGCGAGTGGCTTTGGCGCGGGCCGCCTGCGCAGCTTCGCCTCCTCGAGTGCCCAGTACTCGATGCGGAACTTCTCGCGTTCCTCGATGGGCGCGTAGGTGGACACGGACTCCGCGCCGTGCATGACGTTGATGGCGTTGACGTAGAACTCGCCGGCGACGCGCGCGGTCTGCTTGTCCGCGCCGAAGCTGAACATGCCGACGCCGGGTACGAGCACGATCGCGGGGTCGGCGCCGCGCATCGGCGGGCTGTCCTGGTCGGCGTAGCGCTCGTAGTAGGCGCGGTAGTCGGCGCGGTAGCCCTCGTGCAGCTCCCGCAGGCGGGCCAGGAGCTGGTCGAGCGGCGCGGTCGGCGGCAGGTCGAGCACCAGCGGCCGGACCTTCGTGCGCAGGAAGTGGTCCGGACACGAGGTGCCCTTGGCGGCCAGCTCGTGAACCCTTGAGCGGGCAAGGAAGTCCAGCACGCCCGCCGAGTCGGTGAAGTGGCCGACCCGCGGGTGGTCGGTGGACGCGAGACCCCGGACCGCCGGCGCGAGGCGGGCGGCCAGCACCCGACGGTCGGCCGGCGACAGCGAGTCGACGACGACCGCGCCGAACGGGTCCTGCCGGCCGTGCTCGTCGAGGAACCGTTGCGCCGTCTCGATGATCTCGAGCGAGTTGGCCTCGCACTCGTCGCTCGTGGCGCCCCACGCGGTGATGCCGTGCCCGCCGAGGAGCACGCCGATCGCCTTCGGGTTGCGCGCCTTGACCTCGGCGATATCGAGGCCGAGCTGGAAACCGGGCCGGCGCCACGGCACCCAGACGACCCGGTCGCCGAAGCAGCGCTCGGTGAGCGCGGGCCCGTCGGCCGCGGTGGCCAGGGCAATACCGGCGTCCGGGTGCAGGTGGTCGACGTGCGCGACGTCGACGAGGCCGTGCATGGCCGTGTCGATCGACGGGGCCGCGCCGCCCAAGCCATGCAGGCAGTAGTCGAACGCGGCGACCATCTCGTCCTCGCGGTCCACCCCCGGATACACGGCGGTCAGCGCGCGCAGCCGGTCGAGCCGCAGCACGGCGAGACCCTGCTCGGTGAGTGTGCCGAGATCGCCGCCGGAGCCCTTGACGTAGAGCAGGTCGACGTCCGTGCCGGTGACCGGGTCCGTCGCGACGGTCTTTGCGGAGGTGTTGCCGCCGGCGTAGTTCGTGTTGCGCGGGTCCGCGCCGAGCTGGTTGCTGCGCCGCAACAGTGCGTCGACCTGGTTGTGCATGCCATCCCCGAGATCGTGTTAAACGTTTCAATCCGCTGCGGGCCCAGCATGCGCGAGTCGCGCGGGAGGTGTCAAGACACCCGGCGCGGAACCCGGGTCGACGCTCGCACGACCAGCTCCGGCCGGAACCGGACCTGTTGGTGGACGTGCGTTCCGTCGTCGGCGGCCTCTTCGAACAGCAGGCGCGCCGCGGTCCTGCCGAGCAGCTCGCGGGGCTGGCGCACCGACGTCAGCGGCACCGCGGCGGCCTCGGCGAACTCGATGTCGTCGTAGCCGACCACCGCGAGGTCGGCCGGCACCGACAAACCCTGTCGCGTCATCGCCTGCAGCAGCCCGAGCGCGAGCAGGTCGTTCGCGCAGAACGCGGCCGTCGGCCGCTGCGACGCCGGCAACCCCACCAGCCGCTCCCCCGCCCGCCGTCCCTCCGCGACGGTCAGTGCCTCGGTCTCCAGCCGCATCAGCTCCGTCGACCGTGGCCACACCGCGGTCGCCTGCCGCGCGCCCTGGTAGCGGTCGCTCACCTGCTGCACGGTCGTCGGCCCGCCGACGAACGCGATCCGCTCGTGCCCCGTCTCCAGCAGGTGCGTCACCGCCAGCTCGCCACCGAGCACGTCGTCCACCGCGACCGAGCACTGCGTGTCGTCCACCGCGTGACAGTCGACGAGCACCACCGGCATGCCGAGGCTCGGCATCCCCGTCGGGTCGATCGGCGTGATCAGCACGCCCTGCACCCGCTGCTCACGCAGCCGTTCAAGGTACTCGCGCTCCCGCACGACGTCCTGGTTCGAGTTGCACAGATAGACGGCCACGCCCTCGGCGCGGGCCGCCTCCTCGACGCCGCGGGCCACGTCGTTGAAGAACGGGTTGGCCGCGTCCATCACGACGTAGGCGATGGTCCTGCTGCTGCCCGCGCGAAGCTGGCGCGCGGTCTCGTTGCGCACGAACCCCAGCTCGACGATCGCTTCCCGGACGCGCTGGCGGGTCGCCTCACTGACCAGCTGCGGCCGGTTCAACACGTTCGACACGGTGCCGATGGACACGCCGGCGACCGCGGCCACGTCCTTCATGCCCGGCGCACCGTCTGCCATCGCCACCCCCTGTGATCCTCGGTCTGATTATCGTCGCTCACAGTTTGGCAGCGCGTGCCAGCAGGAGGGTACGTTCGCGCTCGTTGCGGGTCAGCGCGGCGGCCCGCTCGAACTCGGTGCGCGCCTCCTCGTCGCGCCCCAGCTTGGCGAGCAGGTCACCGCGCACGCTCGGCAGCAGGTGGTAGTTCTTCAGCGACGGCTCGCCGGTCAGGCCGTCCACGATCTCGAGCCCCGTCTGCGGGCCGAACGCCATCGACAGCGCCACCGCGCGGTTCAGCTCGATCACCGGCGACGGCACAAGCTGCACCAGCCGCGCGTACAGCGCCGCGATCCTCGGCCAGTCGGTCTCCTCCGGCGTCCGCGCGATCGCGTGGCACGCCGCGATCGACGCCTGCAGCACGTAGGGCCCCATCGGCTTGCCCAGCTTCGCGGCCCGTCGCAGCGCCGCGAGCCCGCGCCGGATCAGTAGCTGGTCCCACCGCGCCCGGTCCTGGTCGAACAGCAGCACCGGCTCGCCGCCCGGCCCGGTCCGTGCCCTGGCCCGCGACGCCTGGATCTCCATCAGCGCGATCAGCCCGTGCGCCTCCGGCTCGGTCGGCACCAGCTCGGCGAGGATCCGACCGAGCCGCATCGCGTCCTCGCACAGCGCCGGCCGCATCCAGTCCTCGCCGCCGGTCGCCGAGTAGCCCTCGTTGAACACCAGGTAGACGACCTCGAGCACGGACGTCAACCGCTCGCCGAGCTCCCCGGCCGACGGCACCTCGAACGGGATCTTCTTCTGCGTCAGAGTCTTCTTCGCCCGCACGATCCGCTGCGCGATCGTCGGCTCCGGCACCAGGAACGCCCTGGCGATCTCCTCGGTGGTCAGGCCGCCGAGCAGCCGCAGCGTGAGCGCGACCCGCGCCTCGGTCGACAGCACCGGGTGGCAGGAGATGAACACGAGCCGCAGCAGGTCGTCGCTGATGCTGCTGTCGATCGCGTCGAAGTCCGGCTCAGCGGACGGGCCCTCCTGCGTCTCCAGGTCGCGGCCGATCTCGGTGACCTTGCGGTCGAGGGTCTCGCGGCGGCGGAACTGGTCGATGGCCCGCCGCTTCGCGATGGCCATGAGCCAGGCGCCCGGGTTGTCCGGCACGCCCGACTCCGGCCACTGTTCGAGCGCCGCGACCAACGCGTCCTGCGCCAACTCCTCCGCGAGCCCGATGTCGTGGACCATGCGCGTGAGCCCGGCGATGAGCCGCGCGGACTCAATTCGCCACACAGCGTCTATCGCGCGATGAGTCTCCAGAGTCGGCATGCGCCTATCAAAGCAGCTAGGCGTCCTTCTTCGTCGTAAGCCTGAGCTGCTCCTCGCGCTCGCGCAGCTCGTCGGTGAAGGCGTCGCCGAAGTCATCGGCCTCGAAGACCTGGCGGATCTCGATGCTGGCCTCGACGCCATCGGTGCACGGGACTCGCTTGACCCACTCGACCGCCTCGGCCTTCGACTTCACGTCGATCAGCCAGAAGCCGGCCACCAGCTCCTTGGCCTCGGTGAACGGGCCGTCGATCACCGTTGGCTGGCCGCCGGCGAACGTCACCCGAGCGCCGCGCGACGACGGGTGCAGCCCCTCACCCGCGAGCAGCACCCCGGCCTTGACCAGCTCCTCGTTGTACCGGCCCATCGCCACCAGCTCGTCCTCGGTGGGCAGCACGCCTGCCTCGGAGTTGGCGTCCGCCTTGACCATGACCATGAAACGCATGTTGGTACTCCCTACTTCTCGTCGGCGAGTTCGCGGACGTCCCCGACATACTTGCGGTTCTCCTCGGACACGTGGCCGAAGTCCTCCGCCTCGTGAACCTGGAGGATCTCGATCTCGGCGTTGCCGTGACCGTCCTCGACCGGCCACTTCCTCACCCATTCGAGTGCCTCGTCAAGCGAGCCGACGTCGAGGATGCTGTAGCCGGCCACCAACTCCTTGGCCTCGGCGAACGGGCCGTCGGTCACGGTGACCGTCCCGCCGGAGAAGGTGACGAGCGCGCCGCGGTCGGACGACATGAGTCCCTCGCCCGAGAGCAGCACCCCCGCCTTCACCAGTTCCTCGTTGTACCGGCCCATGGCTTCGAGAAGCTCGGCGCTGGGCAGCACGCCCGCCTCCGACTCCTCGTCTGCCTTCCGTATGACCATGAAACGCATGCCCCAGCCTCTCCACGCAGTGTCGCGAACCGCCTGAAACCTAGCCTTTGACCACGCGTCGAACGAGCTCGCGCCGAATCGACACGCGCGCTCAACTTTGTGTGGCCCGCCCGGCCCGGCCGCCAAGCTCACGCAGGTAGTCGATCAGTTCGGGGGGCTCCTCGACGGTGAACTCGCAGCCCGCCGTCGCGAACCGGAACGCGAGCCACGGCAGTGTGTCGACCGTCCGCACCCGGCTGCGGCGCTCGTCGACCGGCTCGACCGGCCCGAGGTGCGGCGGCACGGCCGCGGCCGGTAGGTCCACCACGACCACCGCCTCGTAGGTCGGCACGAGCGAGTACAGCTTGCTCGTCACGAACGCGGCCGCGTCCTGCGCCGGCAGCTCCCGCGCCGGGTACCGGGCGCCGGTCGCGAACACGTCGGCAATACGGTCGACCCGGAACACCCGCCAGTCGTCCCGGTCGACGTCGAAGGCGACCAGGTACCAGCGCCGGCCGGCGGCCACCAGCCGGTACGGCTCGACGTGCCGCTTGGACGCCACGCCGCCGTTGTCCAGGTACCCGAACCGCACCCGCTCCCGGTTGGTCACCGCACCGGCGATACCGGTCAACTGACTTGGATCGACGGGCTGCTGGTCCCCGGTCACCAGCGGCACCGTCGCCGTGTTGAGCGCGCTGACCCGGTGTCGCAGCCGGCTCGGCAGCACCCGCTCCAGCTTGGTCAGCGCACGGACCGACGCCTCCTCGATGCCCTGCACGGCCTGGCCGGCGGCCGTCCGCAGGCCGACCGCGACGGCGACCGCCTCCTCGTCGTCGAGCAGGAGCGGCGGGATGGCCGCGCCGGCGACCAGGCGGTAACCGCCCTCGGCGCCCATCGTCGCCTCGACCGGGTAGCCGAGGTCGCGGAGCCGCTCGACGTCGCGGCGCACGGTCCTCGGGCTGACCTCGAGCCGAGTCGCCAGCTCACTGCCCGGCCACTCCCTCGGCGTCTGCAGGAGGGACAGCAGTGCGAGGAGTCGGCCGGCGCTCATGGCACACAGAATGCCAGCGATCTGGGACAGGTCCTGACCTAGTTGGCCGTTAGCGTGGCTCGCATGAAGAAGCTGACCTGGGCACAGGTGTGCGCGCGGCGCCTCGCCCGGCACGGACTCGACACGCCGCTGTCGGGCGGTCCCGCCGACGTGGCGGCCGCGACGGCCGGCACGCACGCGCAGGTCCTGAGCGCCGCCGAGGTGTCCATCGCGCTGCGCACGAGCGGCGCGACGAGGCAGACCGTCCATGACGCGCTGTGGCATACGCGTGACCTGGTGAAGACGTTCGGACCGCGCGGCACCGTGCACCTCCTGCCCACCCGGGAGCTCCCGCTGTGGGTCGGCGCACTGGCGGCGGCGCCGTCGCGGACCGCGCCCCTGCCCGAGTCGAAACGGATGACCACCGACCAGACCGAGCGGGTGTTCGACGCGATCGCCGACGCGGTCGCGGACGCCGAGCTGACGATCGACGAGCTGTCCGACGCGGTCGTCGCCGGTGCCGGCTCGTGGGCGGGCGACCCGGTGATGGACGCGTTCCAGGGCAAGTGGCCGAGGTGGCGGCAGGTGCTGCCGGCCGCCGGCGTCCGAGGGCTGGTGTGCTTCGGACCGAACCGGGGCCGCAGGACCACGTACACGAGCCCGCGGCGGTGGCTGCCGAACCTGACGCCGGCCACCGATGCCGTGCCCGAGGTGTTGTGCCGGTACCTGCACGCGTTCGGCCCGGCCACGCCGGAGCGGTTCGCGAACTGGCTGAACAGCCCGGAAGCCTGGGCCCGCACCCTCTTCAAGTCGGTTGACCTGGAACCGGTGTCGGTCGACGGCGAGGAGCGGTGGGTGACACCCGGCGACACGGCCGCGCCGACCGAGCCGCCACGCGGGGTGCGGCTGCTCCCCTACTTCGACACGTACGCCTACGCCGTCGGCAACGACCGCGCGCGGCTCAACCCGGGCAAGGCCGCGACCCGCGCGAAGGGAAACTTCCAGTTGTTGCTGGTAGACGGCGTGGTCGGCGGCCTGTGGCACCAGAAGCGCGCCGGCCGTCGGATCCAGCTCACGGTGGAGCCGTTCACCAGGCTGACGAAGGCCCGCCGGACCGCGTTGGACGAGCAGGTCAACCGTATTGGCGAGATCCTCGACGGCACGCCGGAACTGACGATCGGCGAGGTCACAGTAGGTGGACACGCCTAGCGGCGGTGTGCGTGAAGGCCTTAGTGAGCGGCCGCCGGCGTCTGGACTGACGAGCAGCGCAGGGCCACGAGCGAAGCGAGTCGCCCGAAGCAGCGCAGGAGGGAAGACGCCGGGTCCAGGCCGCGAATACGCGAGCGGAGCGAGCCAATGTCACAGCCTTGTCGGTGCACCACCATAGAATCCCCGGCGTGACGTTCCCCGACACCGCAACCCAGCCCGCCCTGGACACGCTGCGCCGCGTGTTCGGCTATGACGCGTTCCGGGGCAACCAGCAGGACATCATCGACCACGTGGTCGGCGGCGGCGACGCGCTCGTGCTGATGCCGACCGGCGGTGGCAAGTCGCTCTGCTACCAGATTCCGGCGCTGGTGCGGCCGGGCGTCGGCATCGTGGTGTCGCCGTTGATCGCGCTGATGCAGGACCAGGTCGACGCGCTCACCGTGCTCGGCGTCCGGGCCGGCTTCCTCAACTCCACGCAGGACTTCGGCCAGCGCCAGCGGGTCGAGGAGGCGTTCCTGTCCGGCGACCTCGACCTGCTGTACCTCGCGCCCGAGCGGCTGAAGGTCGAGTCGACGCTGCGGCTGCTGGACCGCGGCACGATCTCGCTGTTCGCCATCGACGAGGCGCACTGTGTCGCCCAGTGGGGCCACGACTTCCGGCCGGACTACCTGGAGCTGTCCCGGCTACACGAGCGCTGGCCGTCGGTCCCCCGCATCGCGTTGACCGCGACGGCCACCGACGCGACCCGCACGGAGATCGCGCACCGCCTGAACCTGGTCGAGGCGCGGCACTTCGTGGCGAGCTTCGACCGGCCGAACATCCAGTACCGGATCGTGGGCAAGAACCGTCCGGAGCAACAGCTCCTGGAGCTGCTGCGCAGCGAGCACGACGGCGACGCCGGCATCGTCTACTGCTTGTCGCGCAACTCGGTCGAGAAGACCGCGCAGATGTTGACGCAGAACGGCATTCGGGCGTTGCCGTACCACGCCGGCCTCGACGCGCGGACCCGCGCGACCAACCAGTCCCGGTTCCTGCGCGAGGACGGCATGGTCATCGTCGCGACCATCGCGTTCGGCATGGGCATCGACAAGCCGGATGTCCGGTTCGTCGCGCACCTGGACCTGCCGAAGTCGGTGGAGGGCTACTACCAGGAGACGGGGCGTGCGGGCCGCGACGGCCTCCCGTCGACGGCGTGGCTGGCGTACGGCCTGCAGGACGTGGTGCAGCAACGCAAGATGATCGCCACCTCGGAGGGCGACGACGCGCATCGGCGCAGGCTCGGCGTCCACCTCGACGCCATGCTGGCCCTGTGCGAGACCGTCGAGTGCCGGCGGGTGCAGCTACTGAACTACTTCGGCCAGGAGGGCGAGGCGTGCGGCAACTGCGACACGTGCCTGTCGCCGCCGGAGTCGTGGGACGGCACGGTGGCGGCGCAGAAGGTGCTGTCCACGGTGTTCCGGCTCGACCGCGAACGCCGCCAGAAGTTCGGCGTCGGGCACGTCGTGGACATCCTGCTCGGCCGCGTCACGGCGAAGGTCCAGCAGTTCAACCACGAGTCGCTCACGGTCTTCGGGGTGGGCACCGAGCTGGCCGAACAGGTGTGGCGCGGCGTGATCCGCCAGCTACTGGCGCAGGGCCTGCTCACGGTGGAGGGCGACCACGGCACGCTCGTGCTGACCGAGGCGAGCGGTGAGGTGCTGGCCCGCACCCGCGAGGTCCGCCTGCGCAACGAACCGACCAGGGCCGCGAAGCCCAGCCGAAGCAGCAAGTCGGCGCCGAAGCAGGAGCTGTCGCAGGAGGCGGCGCCGGTCTTCGAGAAGCTGCGGGCCTGGCGAGCCGCGACGGCGAAGGAGCAGGGCGTCCCCGCGTACGTCATCTTCCACGACGCCACCCTGCGCCAGATCGCCGCCGACTCCCCGACCACGCTGGCCCAGCTCGGCACGGTCAGCGGCGTCGGCGAGAACAAGCTCGCGAAGTACGGCCAACCGATCCTGGACACCCTGGCGGAGTGACCGCCCCGACGCGCCGCCTCGTCTGAACAGTCCCTTTACTTACGCTGCGTACGCTCGCCTTCGACGGAGGCGAGAGGGGCGGACTTGCTCGCGTACATCATCGGTGTGGTGCTCTTCGCGCTGTGTATCGGCGCGTCGCTGGCGCTGCACGAGGCCGGGCACCTGCTGTCGGCGAAGGCGTTCGGCATGAAGGTGCGCCGCTACTACGTCGGGTTCGGGCCTCGGCTGTTCTCGTTCCGGCGCGGGGAGACCGAGTACGGCCTCAAGGCCATCCCGGTCGGCGGTTTCTGCGAGATCGCCGGCATGACCTCGATGGACGAGGTCGACCCGGCGGACGAGCCGCGCGCGATGTGGCGGCAGAAGACGTGGAAGCGGACGGTCGTGATGATGACCGGCCCGTTCACGCACTTCCTCCTCGGCTTCATCGTCCTCTACGTCATGGCCGCGACGTTCGGACTGCCGAACCTCACCGAGAAGCCGGTCGTCTCGCAGGTGTCGAACTGTGTGCGCGACGCGAGCACCACCGCCGAGCTCACCAACCCCGACTGCCGCGCCGGCGAGACGGGCCCCGCGCAGGCAGCCGGTATGCGGCCCGGCGACGAGGTCATCGCGGTCGGCGGCGTGTCCACCCCGACGTGGACCGCGATGGTCGACAAGGTCCGGCGCTCGTCGGGCCCCACCGAGTTCCAGGTCCGCCGCGGCGACCGGACGGTGGTGCTCACCGTCGACGTCCCGAAGGTCGACCGCCCCGTCACGGGTGCGGACGGCAAGGCCGACGTGCTGCCGGTCGGCGTCGCCGGCGTGACCGCCACTCCCTCGTTCCAGTACTCCGCCCTGTCCGCCGTCGGCGGCACGGTGTCCTTCGCGGGCGACATGTTCGGCCAGACCTTCGAGAAGCTGATCGAGTTCCCGCAGCGCATCCCGGCGGTCGTGCACTCGATCTTCGGCGGCGAGCGCGACCCGAACACCCCGGTGAGCGTCGTCGGCGCGAGCCGCATCGGCGGGGAGGCGGTCGAGGCGGGCCTCTGGCAGCTGTTCCTGTTGTTGCTCGCCGGGCTGAACTTCTTCATGGGCGTGTTCAACCTGCTGCCGCTGCTGCCGCTGGACGGCGGCCACATCGCGGTCACCTGGTACGAGCACGTACGCAACTGGCTGCGGGAGCGCCGTGGCAAGACCGCGGCCGCGCCGGTGGACTACACGAGACTGTCGGGCGTCACGGTGGTGCTGATCATGATCGGCGGCGCGGTAATGCTCCTGACGGTGGCCGCCGACATAGTGAACCCGATCCGCATAACCCAGTAGCTGTCCACGGGCCGCGCCGCGATCCGTGCGGCCGAGCCGACGCGGCTAGGCTTCTGGCATGTTGCTGCGTCAACTGGAGTACCTGAGCGCGCTCGCGCGGGAAGGGCATTTCGGGCGGGCCGCCGAGGCGTGCCACGTCTCCCAGCCGGCGCTCTCCGCCGCCATCCGCAAGCTCGAGGCGGAGCTCGACGTCCAGATCGTGCAGCGCGGGCAGCGCTTCGAGGGTTTCACCCCCGAGGGCAAGCAGGTCCTGCTCTGGGCGCACCGCATCCTCGCCGAGCAGGATGCGCTCCGCCACGAGCTCGCCAGCATGCGCGGCGGCCTTTCCGGGGTCCTGCGGATCGGCGCGATCCCCACCGCGCAGACGATCGTCTCGCTGCTGACCGCGCCCATGTTCGAGGACCACCCTCGGGTGCGGATCTCCATCGAGTCCCTGTCGTCACGGCAGATCGTCCAGCGGCTGGCCGAGTTCGACCTCGACATCGGACTGACCTATGTGGACGGTGAGCCCCTCGGCACGGTCCGGGTGACGCCGCTCTACCGCGAGCGCTACCTCCTCCTCACGCCCGCCGACGGGCAGTTCGCCGACCGCGACTCGGTCGGTTGGGGCGAGCTCGTCGACACCCCGCTGTGCCTGCTGTCGTCGGTCATGCAGAACCGTCGGATCCTCGACCGCAACTTCGCCGAGGCCGGCGTGACGGTCGCGCCGTCGGTGGAGACCGACACCGTCTCGGCGATCTACGCGCATGTCGCCACCGGCAAGTGGTCCAGCGTCATCGCGCACGCCTGGCTGTACCTGTTCGGCGTGCCGGAAGGCCTGAAGATCGTGCCGCTCAACCGGCCGCGCATGGCCCACCAGGTCGGGCTCGTGCTGGCCGACCGCGACCCGGAGCCGATGCTCGCGCGTGCGATGCTCGACGCCACGAACCGCGTCGACATGCAGACCGAGCTGGACCAGCTCCTCGAGAAGTTCCTTTGATAGATCACGGTTATGGGCCGATCCACCAGAATACTTTGACCCTCAATCACTGTGCTCAGTAGCGTCTGCACGATCATCCGGACCGCACACGGAGGTGCGTCTTGGCTGCGCTGTCGTTCCTCGATCGTGAACACACGGTGGCTAAGCCCGGGTACAGCAGATGGCTGATACCGCCCGCCGCGCTCGCGGTCCATCTCTGCATCGGCCAGGCCTACGCGACCAGCGTCTACAAGACCGCGCTCGTCGCGCACTTCGACACCAGCCTCACCGCGATCGGCATCATCTTCTCCATCGCCATCGTGATGCTCGGCGTGTCGGCGGCGGTGATGGGCACGTGGGTCGAGCGGGTCGGGCCCCGGGCCGCGATGTTCACCGCCGCGTGCTTCTGGGCGACCGGCTTCCTCGTCGGCGCGCTCGGCATCGCGACCACCCAGTTGTGGCTGGTGTACCTCGGCTACGGCTTCATCGGCGGCATCGGGCTCGGCATCGGCTACATCTCGCCGGTGTCCACGCTGATCAAGTGGTTCCCGGACCGGCCGGGTCTCGCGACCGGCATGGCGATCATGGGCTTCGGCGGCGGCGCGCTCGTCGCCTCGCCGCTGTCCAGGCAGCTCATGTCGTTGTACGACGCGGGATACGACCCAACGAACTCGAAGTCGGTGGCGTCCGGCGGCGCGGTCGCGGCACTGTTCCTCACGCTCGGCATCGTCTACTTCATCGTGATGATGTTCGGTGTCTTCAACGTGAAGGTGCCAGCACCGGGCTGGACGCCGGCCGGCTTCGACCCGGCCAAGCTCAAGGCGAAGCCGCTCGTCACCTCGGCGCACGTGTCCGCGGCGAACGCGATCAGGACACCGCAGTTCTGGCTACTGTGGACGGTGTTGTTCTGCAACGTGACCGCCGGCATCGGCATCCTCGAGCAGGCCGGCCCGATGATCCAGGACTTCTTCCGCGATGGCACGACCTCCACGGTGGCGACCACCGCGGCCACCGGGTTCGTCGGCCTGCTGTCGATCTTCAACATGGCCGGCCGGTTCGCCTGGTCGTCCACATCGGACTTCATCGGCCGCAAACCGACGTACATCATGTACCTCGGCGTCGGGATGATCCTGTACGTCCTGCTCGCGACCACGGGGCACAGCGCGACCGCCGTGTTCGTCCTGCTGGCCGGCGTCATCATCTCCTTCTACGGCGGCGGTTTCGCGACCGTGCCGGCGTACCTGCGCGACCTGTTCGGCACCTACCAGGTCGGCGCCATCCACGGCCGCCTGCTGACCGCGTGGTCCGCGGCGGGCATCGCCGGCCCGCTCATCATCAACGGATTCCTGGACGCACAAGGGAAACCGGGCGAGCTGGTGTACAGCGACTACCGGCCGGCACTGTTCACGATGGTCGGCGTCCTCGCGATCGGCTTCATCGCGAACCTGCTGATCCGCCCGGTCGCGGCCAAGTTCCACGAGTCGGGCCACAGCGACGCGTTCGCCGAGGCCGACCGGTCCGCATCGTCGAGCAGGAGGTGACCCGGATGTCCGAGACCCAGGCGCAGCCGGGCGGTCAGTCCGCCCGCCTCGTGATCTCCTGGCTGGTCGTGGGAATCCCGATCGTCTACGCGCTGTACCAGACAATCAAGTCGATCCTGCCGCTGTTCGGCGGCTAGTCCGCCTCCCCGGAACTAAGAATGTTGGTCACGTTCCGGCGCAGGTTCGGCTACCGAGGTGGATTGTGGCTGGGTGCCGTCACGGCTGCACTCGAGATTCACGCGGTGAGTCCCTGGACGCCGGCGCGTAGTCCGTCGGTGTCCAGGGGTTCGCCGGTCACCAGGGCCTGCAACAGGTGTCCGTCGATCAGGGCCGCCAACGCGTAGCCACGCCGCAGGCCGGCGAAGCGGGCGCAGATGCCCCGCAGTCCGTCGATCCACAGTTGGGCCACCGGCCGGAGTTCCGGCGTTCGAGCGGCGGCCAGGTACAGCTCGTACTCGAGCAGGGCCTGGCCACGGTCGGCAAGGCAGCGGCTCGCGAGGTCGGCGAAGGTCGCCGGCAGGTCGCGGCTGACGGTCAGCTCGTCGGCCCACGACTCCAGCTCGGCCCGTGCCATCTCGGTGGCCTCGCGCAGGGCGGCCTCGACGAGGTCCTCCAGCGTCGGGAAGTAGTAGGTCGTCGAGCCGAGCGGCACTTCGGCGAGCGCGGCGATCCGGCGGTGCGTCACGTTGCCGACGCCCACCTCCGCGATCGCCCGCACGGCGGCCGCCACGATCTGCCGCTTACGTGCCCCGGGGTCGCGCCCGGAGCTCATGACGCCCCCTCGCAAGCTCCGGGACGCCGCTCGCGGTCGCCCTGTGACATCGACTCGCTCGCAAGCTCGCTCATGACGCCCCCTCGCAAGCTCCGCTCAATGCGCACCGCCGAGGTTGAGGACGGCGACGCCACCGATGACCAGCACCACGCCCGCGACCTTGGCGAAGTTGAGCGGCTCGTGCAGGAACACCACGCCGATCGCGACGATGGCGGCGGTGCCGAGGCCCGACCACATCGCGTACGCGACCCCGACCGGCAGCTCGTGCTTGATCGCCCAGGCCAGCGCGGCGAAGGCGGCCGCGTAGGAACCAAGGCAGGCCACCGTGGGCCACAACCGGCTGAACCCGTCGGTCGCCTTGAGGAGGCTGGTGCCGACCACCTCGAAGGCGATCGCGAACAGCAGGAACACGAAGGGCATAGCACTACTCCCAGTAGATGTACGTTTGTACATGTACGAATGTACACCACGATAGGCTTAGTCAGGTGCGCACAGGAGACCGAATCGACCGGGTCCGACTCTCGTTGTTGTATCTGCCGCTCACGGCCCCCATCAGCGATGCGAAGGTGCTGACCGGACGCCAGCGGCCACTCACGGAGGTCGCGTTCTTATTCACCGAGCTGGGCACCACCGACGGACACGCCGGGCTCGGCTTCAGCTACGCGAAACGGGCCGGCGGGCCCGCGCTCTACGCGCACGCCAAGGAGATCGTGCCCTTACTGCTCGGCGAGGACCCCAGCGACACCGGGAAGATCTGGTCGAAGCTGGTGTGGGCGGGCGCCTCGGTCGGCCGCAGCGGCCTCGCCACACAGGCGATCGCGGCCGTCGACGTCGGACTGTGGGACCTCAAGGCCAAGCGCGCCAACCTGCCGCTGGCCAAGCTGCTCGGCTCGTTCCGTGACTCTGTGCCGTGCTACAACACGTCCGGGGGATTTCTGTCGACACCACTGAGTGAAGTGCTCAACAACGCCGAACGGTCACTCGCGGCCGGGATCGGCGGCATCAAGATCAAGGTCGGCCAGCCGGACCCCGGCAAGGACCTCGAGCGGGTGCGGGCGGTGCGCGAACGCCTTGGCGACCACGTGCCGCTGATGGTGGACGCCAACCAGCAGTGGGACCGGCCGACCGCGCTGCGGGTCGGCCGCGCGCTGGAGCGGTTCGGGCTGGTGTGGCTCGAGGAACCCCTCGACGCGTACGACGCCGAGGGGCACGCCGCGCTGGCCGCCGCACTCGACACGCCGATCGCGACCGGCGAGATGCTGACCAGCGTGGACGAGCACTGGCGGCTGATCGACGCGAACGCGAGCGACTTCGTCCAGCCCGACGCGCCTCGCGTCGGCGGGATCACGCCGTTCCTGCGCATCGCGGCGCTGGCCGACCACAAACGGCTGGCCATCGCGCCACACTTCGCGATGGAGCTGCACCTGCACCTCGCCGCCGCCTACCCCGGCACCGCGTGGGTCGAGCACTTCGACTGGCTGGAGCCGCTGTTCAACGAGCGCCTGGAGATCAAGGACGGCGCGATGCTGGTGCCGGAACGCGCCGGCATCGGCATCACGCTGAGCGAACGCGCCAGGGTCCTGACCACCGACCGGATCGAGTTCACGGAGAGCGCCTAGTGTCCCGCGGGACTCGGGTGTCGAGTTCGGTGGTGGCCGTTCGTCCTTGGGGCAGAAACCTGGACGAAGGGAATTCTGATGGAGACGATGGAGTCGTACCGGCTCGCGCAGGATGGGTTCGACGCGGTGTTGGCGGCGGTGCCCGCTGATCGATGGGACCAGCCGTCAGCGTGTGCCGAGTGGACGGTGCGGGACGTGGCCGGGCACGTGATCTGGGCTCAGCACCAGCTTCGGGCGTGGGCGACGGGCGAGGAGTACACGCAGACGACCGGCGCGCCTGGCTCTGCGCATCCCGCGGAGATGACCGGCGAGGATCCGTTGGCGACGTGGCGGGCGGCGCGGAAGGCGTCGGCGCCGGTGTTGACCGACGAGGTTCTCGCGCGGCCGACGTCGATCGCCGGCCTCGGCGAGGTGCCGCTGGCCGTGGTCGTCGCGCTATTGGTCACCGACACGACCGTGCACACGTGGGACATCGGGCACGCTCTCGGTATGAACGTGCGGCTCGAGCCGGTCCTGGTGTCGGCGGCGTTCGACTGGGCGCGGGCGAACGTGGTGCGGCGCCCGGGGTTCTTCGGGCCCGAGGTCACGCCACCGGCCGGCTGCGACGAGCAGGCTCGGATGCTCGCCTACGTCGGGCGCGCCGCCTGGCAGCCGGTGTCGGCCTGACAGACGGGTGTGGGAGGGGCCGCGCCCCTCCCACACCCGTGCGGACTACGGGATGTGCGTCACTTGACCTCGACCCTCGTCACGAAGCCGAGTCCGATGGCCAGTGGGATGACGATCCAGATCATCCCGGTGACGGCGATGTTGGCCCATTGCTCGCCGGTCAGGGTGCCTTCCAAGACGAACAGCGCGCTCTGGGCGTACTGGACGTCGACCCACGGTTGGAGATCGCGGAACCACGCCACGCTGGTGGCGAGGAGACCGAAGATCGTGGGCAGGAGGAACGAGTAGACGAAGTAGGCGGCGATCGCGCCCGCCGAGGCGCGGATCAGCACACCGAGCATGAAACCGATCAGCAGGCTCAACACGTTGCCGAGCACGAAGTACAGGAACTCGGTGACCGAGATGTTCCACACCAGGGCGGTTCCGGTGATCCCCGTGCCGGCCAGGTTGCCGAGCGCGCCGATGACGAACGCCAGCAGCACCGACACCACACCCACGGCCACCGAGGAGATCGCCTTCGCGCTGATGACCCGCTTCCGGTGCGGTATCAACGTGAACGTGGTCAGTCCGCTGCGTTGGGACCATTCGCTCGTGACCGCCAGGATCGCGATCATCGGCAGGATGACCGCGATCGGGAACTGGATCGCGGAGACGAAGGTGGCGTAGGTGAGCTGGTCGTCCGGGGCGAACAGGATGACCCCTGCGGTGGCCAGGAACGCCGTGATGACGATGCTCGCGATCAACCAGAAACCCGAACGGGTGTCGAACATCTTGCGCAGCTCGACCTGCGTCACCCGCAGCAGGGGAATGCCGCGCACCGGAACCCGTGCGGGGAGCGTTGTTCCCGCGGCGACGGCGGTCATGCCGCGGCTCCGTCTCGCTGGCTGGCGGCGGTGAGCTCCAAGAACATTTCCTCAAGTCCGGCGCCTTCGGCCGCGCGTAGCTCGGTCAGCGCGATACCGGCCGCCAACGCCGCCTTCCCGACCAGTTCCGGGATCACGTCCGTGCGTAACGAGCCGTCGCCGGACGGCGTCGCGGCGATTCCCGCCTCGTCGAGCGCGCGCCGAAGCTCGGCGAGATCGGTGGCGCGGACGAGCGTGCCCGCCGTGTGCAGAAGCTCGGTCTTGGTGCCCTGCGAGACGATCCGACCATTCCCGATCATCACGATGTCGTCGGCGATAACCTCGATCTCGTGCAACAGGTGCGAGGACAGCAGCACTGTGCCGCCACGGTCGGCGTAACCGCGAAGCAGGTCACGCATCCACCGAATACCGGCCGGGTCCAAACCGTTCGCCGGCTCGTCCAGAATCAACACCTCGGGGTCACCGATCAACGCGGTGGCGATACCCAACCGCTGACGCATCCCGAGGGAATAGTTGCGGACCCGCCGAGACGCCTCATCCGGCGTCAAGCTGACGACGTCCAACATCTCCTCGACCCGACGTCGCGGCAGGCCCATGAACCGCTGAGCGATCGTCAGGATCTCCCGACCCGTCCGACCGGCATGCTGCGCCGACGCATCCAGCAGAACCCCGACCTCAACCCCCGGATTCGGCAGATCCACATATTTGCGCCCAGAGACAGTCGCCGTTCCCGAATGAGCCCGCGTGAGACCCACAATAATTCGCATGGTCGTCGACTTCCCGGCACCATTGGGCCCGAGAAACCCCGTCACCCGCCCCGCCCGAGCCGTGAAAGTAACGTCGTCCACCGCGGTGAACGTCCCGTATCTCCTTGTGACCGCCGTAATCTCGATCACGGACCGAGCTCCCGCCACGACATACTGTGATCAGCGACAGCCATACTCGTGCACCTCGTTCGTTACCGCGAAAATCGGGGAAATGACGATGTTCCGGCGACCTAATTTTACGCGTCGAAACACGCGTAAAAAGGAAGTCAATTTGACGCTACGCGCACCGAACCCCTCGGCGCAAATGTCATGCCGGCGCGCTGATCGCTGGTCAGCCAGGACGCCGTGGCTCCGGGGGCACTGGCCCGGGAAGAAACTTGTGGGGCAAGCTGTCGAGATCGGGTCGGTCTGTTCGTCATCTTCTTGGACCCACCGGTGACCGAGTGTCTGGAGGACACGTGCAATACATGTTGTTGATCTACAACTGCGAGCAGCCAGAGCCGACCGATCCTGGGTTCGTCGAGGCGGTGGCCAGGGTGAACGCGTTCGCCGACGAGTGTCGCCGCCGTGGTGCGCTCGTGGCCGGGGACGCACTGCAGGCCGAGCACAGCGCCACGACCGTGAGTGTCCGGGAAGGCCGGACGCTGATCACCGACGGGCCGTTCGTGGAGACACACGAGCACCTCGGCGGCTACTACATCCTCGACTGCGCGGATCTGGACGAGGCGTTGGAGCTGGCCGCGCTGTGTCCGTTCGCCGCGATCGGCGCGGTCGAGGTCCGTCCGCTCGCGCAGGTGCCGGGCGTCGACCACACACCGGCGAAAATGGCGGCCACCGCTGAGTAATCCCCCAGGGGCAGTGCTCGCGGTGGAGCGGGTCTTCCGCGAGCACCGCGCGCGGATGCTCGCCGCGCTCGTCCGCGCGCTCGGCGACTTCGAACTGGCCGAGGACGCGCTGCAGGACGCGTGCGCGCTCGCGCTGGACCGCTGGGCCGCGACGGTGCCCGACGACCCGGTGGCGTGGCTGCTCACGGTGGCCAGGAACCGCGCCATCGACCGGCTGCGTCGCGCACGGGCCGGCAGGGAGAAGCAGGAGCGGGCCGATGCCGACCAACCGCCACCGACCAGGATGACCGGCTTCGACGACGAGCTGCTGATCAGCGTCGGTGACGAGCGGTTGAGCCTGATCTTCACCTGCTGTCACCCCGCGCTCGCGCAGGACGTGCGGGTCGCACTCACCCTGCAGGCGGTGGTCGGCCTGACCGCCGGGCAGATCGCGCGGGTGTTCCTGGTCGGCGAGACGACGCTGGCGCAACGACTGGTGCGGGCGAAACGCAAGATCCGCG
>Ga0193717_1000898_pt1 | contig 18800 bp, 15 predicted proteins | sample U2c2metaG_FD_145900 | JGI IMG/M metagenome (GOLD analysis project Ga0193717, IMG submission 145900) | Soil microbial communities from a riparian zone of the East river system, Colorado, United States - U2c2 | ecosystem: Environmental > Terrestrial > Soil > Riparian zone | place: USA: East River...
ATGACGCCGCGCGCGGCGGTCCAACCGATGAGCGGGGGAAGCGCGCCGGGAAAGGCCCCGATGAAGGTGTTGACGACGGTAATGCGCTTGAGCGGGGTGTAGATTCCCACGTAGCCGACGGCGGTAATGAGGGTGAGGGTGCCGGTGAGAAGGTTGGTGACGTGAGCGAGATAGAGCGAGCCGAAGAAGATGGCGAAGAAGCCGAGAAGGAGTCCGTGGGCGAGGGAGATTCTTCCGGCGGCCATGGGGCGGTTCGCGGTGCGGCGCATGAGGGCGTCGGTGCGGCGCTCGAGGGCCTGGTTGAGGGCGCTGGAGCCGCAGGTGACGATGGCGATTCCGGCCAATGCCTGGATGAGGCCGGCGTGGAAGGGACTGATTCCGCTGGCGAGAGAGCCGAGATAGAAGCCTGCGCCGGCGGTGATGACGACCATGACCGAGACGCGGAGCTTGAAGAGGGTGGCGTAGTCGGCGAGGAGGCCAGGTTCTGCCACTGCCTTCCGGGTGGAGATAGTCGCCGAGGTTGTTGCGGATTGCGCCACGATCCAAGGATACCGCTTTTGGTTGGGGGGTGGTGGAAGTAGGGACGATTAGCGTACGGATGGGTTAGGCCCCCTTCGGGACTCGGTCACGATGGCATATCTTCAAAAAACTCCGAAGGCATCCCCCAGGGGCTGAAGCCCCCTATGTTTTATGGCGGGTTAGAGTCCCAAGGCTGAAGCCTTGGGGTACCTAGAAGCAAAGGCCGTGGATGATGCCTCGGGTATTTGTAGCGGCATGAGCGAAATACATGGATTCCCATTCGACTTCGCTCAGGGCAGGCTTCGACTCCGCTGCGCTCCGCTCGGAATGACGTTTTTGTGGTGGCTGCGCCGCTTCGCCCGGAATGGCGAAGTGTAGTGAGGAACTTATGTGGTGTGGGGATGATTTAAGGGGCGGGACGCAGGGCGGCTAGAAGGGCTTCGGCCGTGGGCTGGGTGTTGAGGACGTCGGCGGCGGTGAGCCAGGCGCGGCGGAGCTGTGTGATTCCGTAGCGGATCTGGTCGAGCTCGACGATGGAGTGGGCATCGGTGTTGGCGACGATTCTGCAGCCGTGTTGTTTGGCCAGGCGGAGATGGAGGTCGTTGAGGTCGGCGCGTGCGGGGTTGGCGTTGTGTTCGACGGCGACGCCAAGCTGAGAGGCGCGTTTAAGGATGGTCTCGATATGGAGAGCGTAGGGATCGCGCTTGAGGACTTTGCGGCCGGTAGGGTGGCCGAGGATGCGGACGTGGGGGTTTTCGAGGGCGCGGAGGATGCGCTCGGTCATCTGCTCGATGGGCTGGTCGAAGCGGCTGTGGACGCTGGCGACGACGATGTCCATCTGGGCGAGGGTCTCGTCGGCGAGATCAAGCTCGCCTTCGGCGAGGATATCGACCTCGATGCCGGCGAGAACGCGGATGCTTCCACGCATCTCGGCGTCGATCTCGCGGATGCGCTGAACGTGGGCGAGGGCGCGGCGATCATCCATGCCGTTGGTCATAGCGAGGTTTTTGGAGTGATCGGTGATGGCGATGTATTTGAGGCCTCGGGCCAGAGCGGCTTCAGCCATCTCGCGGATGGTGTTGCCGCCGTCGGTCTCGACGGTGTGCATGTGGAGATCGCCGCGAATATCGGTGAGGGTGATGAGCTCGGGCAGAGCTTTGGTGGCGGCGGCTTCGAGCTCGCCGGAGTTTTCACGAAGCTCAGGTGGGATGTAGTCGAGCTCGAGGGCGCGGTAGATGAGCTCCTCGGTGGCTGCAGCGACGATGGAATTATCTTCCACACGCACGAGGGCGTACTCGTTGAGAGTCATGCCGCGTTTGATTGCCCGCTGGCGCAGGGCAACGTTGTGCATCTTGGAGCCGGTGAAGTATTGCAGAGCTGCCCCATAGCTGGCGCGGGGAAGAAGGCGGACGTCGACCTGCAGATGATTCCGAAGGTTGAAGCTAACCTTGTTTTGCCCGCGGGCGATGAGCTTGTCGATGAGGGGAAGAGTGGCGACGTGTTCGACTGCGGCAGCGACGACGTCAGGCTCGCAGGCGGGGCCAGTGACGAGGAGGTCGAGATCGCCTACGGTCTCGCGTCCGCGACGCAGTGAGCCTGCGGGGGTGATCTCCTCGATGCCTGGGAATTGCCGTATGAGCTCGGAGATCCGTTCGGCGTGCTCGCGGGCCTGGTCGATGCGGAAGCGGCTGGAGTTTTTGCGGTAGTCCTCAATTCCCTTGAGGAGCTTGACCGTGAACTTTTCGCCCATGCGGGGGAGCTTGTTGAGGTGTCCTGCCTTGGCGGCCTCTTCGAGGGCGTCGATGTCGCAGACGTTAAGCGAAGACCAGATGAGAGCGACGGTCTTTGGGCCCATGCCGGGAAGCCGTAGGAGCTCGAGCATGGAGGGGCGATATTTTTTCAGCAGCTCGTCGCGCAGTGGGATGGAGCCGGTGCTGAGGATGTCGACGATGTTAGAAGCCATGCCTTTGCCGATGCCGGCAATCGCCAACAGCTGTTTGGGATCTTCGGCGAGGATGGCGAGCTGCGTGGTCTGCTGTTCGACGGCTTCGGCGGCGCGGCGGTAGGAGCGAATGCGAAATGGATCGGCAGCATCGATCTCTAAAAGAGATGCCGTCTCATCGAGCACACGTGCAATCGAAATATTGTCCATGAAGATTTGACCCGGAGCCGACTGGCGAGCCGGACTCCTGAGTCAGTATGCAGCATACTGATCCTTCTTGGGATCACGAAGTGTTTTCTCTCGCCTAAACCTTACCGGGGAGTACGGCGAGCAGGCACGAACTTTTACTTACCTGTATGTTGTGTCAACTCGCGAGTTCCTTGAGGCGAAGGACCTGATCAGCCTGCGGACCCTTTGCCCCTTGAATAATGTCGAACTCGACTTCGTCTCCCTCTTTGAGGCTCTTATAGCCATCACGCTGGATCGAGGTGTAGTGAACGAAGACATCGGCTCCGCCATCCCGACCGAGGAAGCCGTATCCCTTTGCATTGTTGAACCACTTTACGGTGCCTTTGTACTGTGCCAAGACCCTTGCTCCTTGCAGTTAATTCGAACCGATGTGCCCGGTTGGCGCGGACACATCGGTTCAATAACTGAGACGCAAAAGGCAGGAACCGGGTTTTCTGTAAAAGGGTGAGAGCACGTGCAACTGCTGATGATTCACGAGTAACGATTCTGTTGTGTTGTCTGAATCAGAAACGTTTTTCGCGGCGCAAGCGATCGTAAAGCATGAGCCCGATCAATGTTTTACCGTCATGAATCTTGTTTGCCGACGCAAGTGCGAGCGCTTCGGAGAGGGGCATCCGAATGACGTCGATCTGCTCGTCGGCTTCGGGCTGCGCCTTGCCTTCCCGGATGTCTCTCGCGAGATAGATCTGCATCCACTCGCCGAGAAAACCGGGGCTGGCGAAGTATTTGGTCAGGAGTGTCCAACGTTTCGCCCGATACCCAGTCTCTTCAATCATCTCGCGTTTGGCTGCGGCCAGCGTGGTTTCGCCAGGCTCGACACGGCCGGCGGGAAGCTCGAGGAGGAATTGTTTAGCGGCGTGGCGGTACTGTGTCTCCAGGATGATGTCGGGATCCGATGAATTTTTTGATTCGTCGACAGCAAGGATCACGACCGAGCCGTTGTGGCGGATGACTTCGCGAATATTTTCGACGCCGGTCGGTTCGATCACTTCATCCCGATAGACAGAAAAGACTTTGCCCTTAAAGACAACCTTCGAGGAGAGCACGCGTGTCTTTGCTTCAGTCGGGCGGGGAGTGGGCTTTGCCTTGGCAGCGGCTGGCTTTGAAGGACCCGCTCCTTTTCGCGGCCGGGAGGCGTTGGTCCCGGGATTTGCCACTTTCTTTGTGTTCTTTTGTCTGGCAGGCATATCGCTACGGTATCATCCTGCATCGGGAGATCCGGGATCGGCATCCAACCAAATGCAATAAAAAGAGACCATTAGGTTTCCGAGTTGCATCTGATAAAGGACATCAAGCAAAGTAATTCCAAAGAAGGTGTTTCGCGGATTCGGATCGAGTCTGCGGTTTTAAAAAAAGACTCGAGGATGAAGGGCCGCAATGAACGTTGAGTGTTACCCGATTACGGTGTTGCCCCACATATCGCAGATCTATCGCGATTATCTGGGAATGGGAGACAACCCGGAGTCGCCGGTCTGCTCGTGGTACGGCTCTGGAGATTCAGGCGGCCCGTTTGCGGGCGGATGGATGAGGACGAAGCTTCCCGCGGGCGATTCGAACCCGCTGGCGGATGAGCTGCTTCGTCAGAACCAAATCTTCGCTGCCAGTGCGGAGACCTTTGCCAATATCGAAAAGCTTCGCGCTGGAGCGCGTGCGGTGGTTACGGGACAGCAGGTCGTCCTTTTCGGCGGCCCGTTGCTTACGCTTCTGAAGGCTGCGACGGCGGTTTCGCGGGCCCGGGAGGCGACGCGCATTACCGGCGTCGAGCACGTGCCGATCTTCTGGATGGCGACGGAAGACCATGACCTGGCCGAGGTCGATCAAGCTGCGCTTCTGACCAAGACTGAAGTCGAGGTGCTGAAGGCCGGGCTGCGGGTTTCGTTGCCGGTTCCGGTTGGCGGCGTGGAATTGAATTCTGAGACCGCTCCTCTGCTGGAACAGGCGATAGAGCGCGCCACTGAACTGCTTGAGTTCGCTCCGGTCACGGAGTGGATTCGGGAGTCGTATCTTTCGAGCGGGGCGACGCTGGCCAGCGCTTTTGGGCGGCTTATCGCTCGGATCTTTGCAGCGCAGGGATTGATTGTCGTCGATGCGGCGAGCCGTGAGTTTCATGCGATGGGCGCTTCCACGTTGCGCCGCGCGATTGAGGATGCCGAGGCGTTGCAGCAGGCTCTGCTGAATCGTACGGAAGAATTGACGAAGCACGGTTATCACGCGCAGGTGATGGTCTCTGAATCCTCTTCGCTGCTGTTTCTGATGGACGAGAAGACGCGCGAGCGGGTGGCCCTGCGCCGCGTGAAGGACGTTGGCGATTCCGAGGCGCAGTGGAGGGCTGGATCTCATATCTACTCCACGAGCGACCTGCTTAAGATTCTTGATCGGAGCCCGGAGCGTTTGAGCCCGAATGCGCTTCTGCGGCCCGTGTTTCAGGATACGGTGCTTCCGACGGCTGCTTATGTCGGCGGCCCTGCGGAGATTGCGTATTTCGCGCAGAGTGCGGTGCTCTACCAGGAGATTCTGGGCCGGGTTACGCCGGTTCTGCCTCGGTTGAGCGCAACCCTGATCGAACCGGCGATCGCGACGGTGATGGAGAAGGATGAGGTGCAGGTTCCCGACGCGATGACGACCGCGGCAGAACTTGCGCAGCGTCTTGGAGCGCGAGCCATGCCGATTCCGCTGAAGCGCAAGCTCGCTGCGGCAGGAAATGCGCTGGAGACAGAGCTGGATGCCTTGACGGAGTATCTGCGGGGCATCGATGGCTCGCTTGGCACAGCAGCTGAGACTTCCAGCTCGAAGATGCGCTACCAGATGGATCGTCTACGCCGCATGGCGGCAACCTACGAGCTTCAAAAAGAGGCGTCGCTGGGCAAGCATGCGGCCGCGATCACGCTGAATATCTTTCCGGATGGGCATCCGCAGGAACGTCTTCTGGCTGGCGTCTGGTTTCTTGCGCGCTATGGCGATGGCCTGATTGATCGCCTGGTGCAGGTGGCAAACAACCAGTGTCCGGGCCATGTGATTGTGCGCCTGTAAACCCATTCCTTTCTGAACGAACTACTTTCCCTCAGGCTGCTGCGGTTTTCGATTCTCTCGACCGGAGCATAGAATGGCGCACGAGGAGTTTGCTATGGGCCTGAGTGATCAGCCATTCGAAGTGATGTGTCCCGATTGCGGGGCGATGCTGAAAGTCGATCCGGTCAGCCGCGCGATCATCGCGCACAAATCCGCGCCGAAGAAGAAGATGTTTGAAGATTTTGGCGAAGCCGCCAAGGCGTTGCGAGAGGCCGATGCCAGGCGCGATACGATCTTTCAGCAGTCGGTCGAGGCGCAGAAGAATAAAGAAGATGTGCTGGCAAAGAAGTTTGCCGAGGCGGTCAAGAAGGCGAAAGAGACTCCTATGGGCGAAAGGCCACTGCGCGATTTCGATCTCGACTGAGCGGCGCTGAAGCGGCCGCGCGGTTAAACTGAATCATGCCACCGATTTTGAACGCGCAAGGGTTGTCGAAGAGTTTTGGCGCGACGCCGCTGTTTCGTGATATTGCCTTCACCGTCTCCGATGGAGACCGCATCGGGCTGATTGGGCCAAATGGAGCAGGGAAGAGCACCCTGCTGAAGATTCTCGCCGGGGAAGAGGATGGAGATGCCGGCGATGTCGCGATTCGCAAGCGGGCGCGGATCGGATATATCCACCAAGAGTCGACGTTCGCCCCGGGCAAGACGATTCGCGAGATTCTTGAAGCTGCGCTTGTGCGGGGAAATGTCGCCGAGGCGGAGCGAGAGGGAAAGCTTCGCGAGACCAGCGGACGGATCGGCCTGAGTGACGTAACGGTGGAAGCCGCAACGTTGAGCGGAGGTTGGCGGAAACGCCTGGCTGTGGCGGAAGCGATTGTGGCGGCGCCGGACGTGCTGCTGCTGGATGAGCCTACCAATCACCTTGATCTTGCCGGAATTGCCTGGCTCGAGGAGTTGCTGAACGAAGGGGACTTCGCTTCGGTGGTGGTCACGCATGACCGCTATTTTCTTGAAAATGTTGCAACGGAGATCGTCGAGCTGAACCGTGTTTACGCGGATGGCGTGCTGAGGGTCCAGGGGAGCTATTCAAAATTTATCGAAGCGAGGCAGGCTTATCTTGAGTCGCAGTCGCGCCTGGAAGAGTCGTTGCGCAATCGCGTGCGGACGGAGGTTGAATGGCTTCGGCGCGGCCCGAAGGCGCGAGCCACAAAGGCGAAGGCCCGCATCGATACGGCGAATCTGCTGATTGACCAGCTGAAGGAGGTTTCTTCGCGGGGGCAGAGCAGCACGGCGGCGATCGGCTTTGCCGGGACGGATCGGCAGACAAAACGGCTGGTGGAGCTGAATGATATAGCGATTGAACTGGGTGGCAGGACGATTGTGGAACATCTCAATTTTCTGATCGCCAATGGGACGCGCGTGGGGCTGGTTGGACCGAACGGGAGCGGCAAGACGACGATTCTGCGGCTGCTTACGGGCGAGCTTGCTGCCTCTGCAGGTGAAGTTACGAAGGCAGGCTCTTTGCGGATCGTCTACTTTAGCCAGATGCGTGAGTTGCCTGAAGGTGTGACCCTGCGACGCGCGCTTGCGCCGGATTCAGACTCGGTTGTCTACCAGGGACGAGTGGTTCATGTCGCCAGCTATGCGCAGAAATTCCTGTTTAGCGGGGACCAGCTGAACCAGCCGGTGGAGCGGTTGAGTGGAGGCGAACGGGCCCGGGTGCTGATTGCGAGGCTGATGCTCGAGCCTGCGGATCTTCTGCTGCTCGACGAGCCGACGAACGATCTGGATATTGCGACGCTGGAGGTTCTGGAGGAGAGCCTGCTGGAGTACAAGGGCGCGCTGGTTCTGGTGACGCATGACCGTTACATGCTCGACCGGGTCTCGACTACGGTGCTGGGTCTGGATGGAAAGGGAAACACGGCAATCTTCGCGGACTATCCTCAGTGGGAGCAATGGTTCCTGAGCCAGCAGACAGACCAGAGGCCGGAGCGAGAGGAGCAGGCTGCAACGGGAAAGCCTGCCCTGCCTGTAGAGACGGTGGCCGGATCGACGAAGAAGAAGCTTTCATATCTTGAGGCGCGTGAGTTTGCGACGATTGAGGAGCGTGTGGAGGTAGCGGATGCCCGGCTGGATGCAGCCAGGGATCGCGTGGGTGATCCTGAGGTCGCGATTGACGCGGCAAAGCTAACCGACGCGTTAGCGGAGATGGAGTCGGCGCAGGCTGAGTCGGATCTGCTTTATGCGCGGTGGGCGGAGCTGACGGAGAAGGCTGGCTGAAACTGTTCGGAGATATGGGAGCCTGCTGTATGCTGCTCCCATTATGAAGAAGTTTGTGTGCGGCTTTCTTCTGGCGTCTCTCTACAGTTATGCCCAGCAACCGTCGGAGGGCAGGCATCCGGTTGTTCTGCATGTGGCACGTCTGCTCGACGTTGTGGGCGGAAAGATCATCAGCCCAGGCGAGGTTCTGGTCGAAGGCAACAGAATACTTGCCGTGGGCAGCACTGTAACGCGCCCTGCGGGAGCCGAGCTGATTGACCTGGGCGATAGGACCCTGATGCCGGGGTTGATCGATGCGCATGTTCATCTTTTTCTGCACCCTGGCGCGGAAGATTTGCAGACGGTGGAAGAGAGCGTTCCGGAGCGGACGCTGGTGGCTGCCGATGCTGCGAAGCAGGATCTTTTTGCCGGCTTTACCGCTGAGCGCGATATGGGAACCGAAGGTGCTGGCTGTGCGGACGTCGCGGTTCGCGATGCGATCAACAAAGGCCTGATTCATGGGCCGAGAATGCGTGTGAGCTGCAATGCCGTGGATCTTCTTGGCGGGCACGAGGATGCGATTGGCTATAACCCTGCGCAGAAGGTTCTTTCCAATGCAGACTATGCGAACTCCGCCGAAGAGCTGGTGCGCGTGATTCGGGAGCAGCGCAAAGGCGGCGCTGACTTCACGAAGATCTATGAGACAGGCAAGGACTCGATGGAGGACGGGCAGTTTCGAACACCCTATCAATACACGGTGGAGCAGCTCAGGGCAGCGGTTGCGGAGGCGGAGCGTATGGGCGGGGATAGAAACTCGGGACGAGGCATTGCGGTGCATGCGACGGGAGAGCCCGGGGCCGGATTTGCCGTGTCCGCGGGAGTGAGCTCAGTAGACCATGCTTATGTGTTGAGCGATGCCACCATGAAGGCGATGCATGAGAAGGAGATTTACGCCGTGCCGACATTCGCGATAGGGGAGTACTTTGCCGACCATGCGGCGACTCCTGAGCGCGCCGAAAGGCTGAAGGCGGAGCAGGCCCTTCATGCGGCGGAGTTCAAAAAACAGATGGCTGCGGGAGTTCCTTTCGCCGTAGGCAGCGATGTTGGACCGTTTCCGCATGGGACGCAGGCGAGGGAGATGGAACTGATGGTCCGGTTCGGTATGAAGCCTGTGGAGGTGCTGCGCGCAGATCTGCTGAACGGCGCGAAGCTTCTTGGATGGTCAGGGAAGATCGGTGAGCTTAAGCAAGGCTACTTCGCGGATATCGTTGCGGTGCAGGGGAATCCGCTTGAAGATATCGGCGCGCTACGCAGAGTGCAGTTTGTGATGAAGGACGGCGTGGTCTATCGCCGTCCCTGAGTTTATTTCGGTGACCACTGCTCGTCCGCGGACGGACCATAGAGCGCGGGAACCGGAATATCGTTGAGTCGCAGGTAGACGCCCAGTTGAGCCGTGTGATGAACCAGATGGTTGAAGCACATCTGGCGGAACGCCAGTGAACGAGGGCCATGCGAGATGAGATGTTCGCCGTAGCTGAACTTCCAGGGAGCTGCGAGAGCTTCATCGGGGGAGGCGGCGATGGCATCCCGACAGGCTTTGGCGCTGTCGTCGAGCTGTTGAAGGCAGGCGTCGCGCGATGTGAATTCAAGCGACGTCTTCGGCCGTTTCGGAGCGGCCATATCCATGCCGTCGTCGAGGATGATGTAGGAGCCGAAGAGGGGAAGCGAGGCGCAGTGCATGGCCAGCTTGCCGAGCTCCATGGACTTGCCGTGACACTTCCAGTCGTTTTTACCCTCGGGCACGCGTTCGAGAGTGCGGCGGGTGTTGGAGATTTCGACGTCAAAGTCCTGAAGCAGAAGTTCCGAGATCTTCATCCTGTTTCCTTCCTGTCAAAGCGCTGTCTGATTTGCGAAGGAAGCCATGGTACGGCCCTGCCGACTCTCCTGTCAGCAGGGAAGATCGCGAAGAGATATTAAAGTCCGGTTACGTTGTAACCGCAGTCAACGAAGGTAATCTCGCCGGTGATTCCGCTGGAGAGATCGCTTGCGAGGAAGAGCGCAGCGTTGCCGACCTCGGCGGTTTCAACGTTGCGATGGAGAGGAGCGCGCTCCTCGACTGCGTTGAGGATTTTGGTGAAGTCGCTGATGCCTCGAGCGGCGAGAGTTTTGATGGGGCCGGCGGAGATGGCGTTGACGCGGATCTTTTTACTGCCCAGGTCGGCGGCGAGATAGCGGACGGCGGCTTCGAGGGCGGCCTTGGCGACGCCCATGATGTTGTAGTTGGGGAAGACCTTCTCGGAGCCGTAATAGGTCAGCGTGAGGATGGAACCGCCTTCGGCCATGAGAGGGGCGGCTGCACGAGCGAGCGCGATGAGCGAGTAGGCGCTGATGTCGTGGGCGACGCGGAAGTCCTCGCGGGCGGTCTCGAGGACGGTGTTCTTGATATTGGGAGCAAAGCCGATGGAGTGCACCAGGATATCGAGCTTGCCATAGGCGGAGGAGAGCTGGGAGAAGACGGCGTCGATGTCGGAGTCGATGGAGACATCGCATTTGAAGGTCTTCGCGGAGGGAAGCTCGGCGGCAAGCTCGTCGGCGTCGCGCTGAAGGCGTTCGTTCTGATAACAGATGGCGAGGGTTGCACCGGCTTCGGAGAGCTTCTGGGCGATGGCCCAGGCGATGCTGCGCTTGTTGGCGAGGCCGAAGACGACGGCGACTTTGCCCTTGAGATCGATCATGTTTCCGGTATATCTCCTGTAATTCCCGTTGCTAAGGATAGCAGCGACGGAGCAGCAGAGGGAGCCCGGGCCGTGAAAGTGACGAAAAGCAATACGTTGGCAGGATGCCAGGCATGATCTGTGCGGAGGGTGCGGAGATGGATGGTGACGCATGTTGGTAAGCGCCGCTGTGGATAACTAATTTTATTGGATGATAACTGTTATTATCTTCTTGGATAGCATGATTCTCATGTGGCGGACCTCCTCGAGCTTTCGCAGACTTTGTGCCGAACCTGGGATCGCGAGGACCCATCAGCGCCACGGCCGCAAGATCGAGGAAATTATCAAGGCGGATGAGCTGGTCGCCGCCAAGTAATCTCTTCCTCGAAGTCGAAACTTCTCACCCTCGAAGCGGTACGTTGTAGCCTGGATTCGGGCTGCAGTGCACCGCTTTATTTGCTTGTAAATAGTTCAATACATTAGGCTTACGGTTTGCGTGACGTATTCTTCCATGGTAAGATCAATCATGCGCTTCATTCGCGATTTAAGCCGTCATGAAGCTACGGAATTGATTAACCGCCAACCCTAAGAGGAGTTATTGAACATGCTGCAAATTGGAGAGAAGTTTCCCGACTTCGAGCTTACTGCCACCGTTTCGACCGAGAAGGATGAGGCCAAGGCGTTCAAGACGATCACCGGCGACAGCTACCCCAGCAAGTGGAAGCTCTACTTTTTCTGGCCGAAGGATTTCACCTTTGTCTGCCCGACGGAGATCGCAGCCTTTGGAAAGCTGAATAGCGAATTTGCTGATCGCGACTGCCAAGTGCTTGGCGCGAGCACGGACAACGAGTATGTTCACGCAGCATGGCGCACTCATCATGCAGATCTGAAGGATCTTCCTTTCCCGATGCTGTCGGATATCAGGCGTGATCTTTCCGGTCAGCTGGGCATTCTGGATGAGAAGGCCGGTGTGGCGCAGCGCGCTACGTTCCTGGTGGACCCTGACAACATCATTCGCTTCATCTATGTGACGGATCTGTCGGTGGGACGCAATCCTCAGGAGGTTTTGAGGGTTCTCGACGCTCTGCAGACCGATGAACTGTGCCCCTGCAACTGGCAGAAGGGTGAAGCCACGTTGAACTAACCGCATGCAATTTCCGGGCGCGGATGCAGATGAGATCCGTGCCCGTTTTGCGGATGAGGAGGAGACAAGAGATGAGAATGGAAGATCTGATTGGTGGATTGCCACCTTACGCGAAGGACATGAAGCTGAACTACTCTTCGCTGGTCAAGCAGAATACGGAGCTGTCCTCGCAGCAGCTGTGGGGAACGGTTGTAGCCTCTGCTATAGCGACGAGAAATCCAGAGTTAACCGCAGCGACCATAGCAGAGGCCGAAGCTGCCGGTCTGACGCCGGATGCCCTGGATGCGGTGAAGGCAGCCGCGGCAATCATGGGGATGAACAATATCTACTATCGGTTTCATCACCTGACAACGAACGAGAAGTACGCGACTCTACCTACGCGATTGCGGATGAACGCCCTACGAGGACATGGTGTCGACGCGGTGGACTTCGAGCTGTGGTGCCTGGTGGTAAGCGCTGTGAATGCGTGCGAAAAGTGCGTGGACTCACATGAGCGCGTTCTTCGCGAGAAGGGTGCGAGCGAAGAACTGATCAACGCAGCGATACGCGTGACGGCAGTGATTCATGCGATCGGAGTGGTCCTGGATTCAGAAAAGGCAGCCCCGACAGCCGTGGCTGCGGTTGCGTAAGAGAGAAGCGTGAAAACAGGAGGCGCGGGCGTGTTCCGCGCCTTTTTCTTTTAAGAAGATTCTTACTGCCGGGTTGCAGGTGGGGAGAGTTTTGGATTTTCGCCGGGATTCCACTGTGGCTTGAATTCGGAGTTGGCGAGCCATCGAATAGGGTCAACCATCGAAGAGATGGCTTTGGCCATATGGGCAAAGTTGATGGTCCGGATCTCGTCGGAGGGCTTGTGGTAGTCGTGATGGAGCCCGAAGCTGGACACTGTATGGGCGATGATTCCCTGGCGCGCGAGCGCGTAGTTATCCGAACGCTGGAAGAAGAGCTCCTTCGGATGAGGATCGTTGACGAGGTGGGCCCCGTGACGGACCAGCTCCGGGCCCAGGTCGGAACGGGTGAAACCGGTGAGCCATAGGGTGCCGGCGGGTACGGAAGGATCGGGGCGGCCGATCATCTCGAACTCGAGGTTGGCGACGATCTGAGAGAGCGGTACTGGTGGATGGGTGAGGAAGGCGCGGTTTCCGAAGCCGCCAATCTCTTCGGAGCCAAAGAGCGCGAACACAATTGTGCGCCTGGGGTGTTTGCCGGTTGCGAGCAGGTGGGCAAGGGTGAGTACGGCCGTGGTTCCCGAGGCGTCATCGTCGGCACCGTTGTAGATCGAGTCGCCCTTTTTATTGGCTGCTACGCCAAGATGGTCTAGATGCGCAGTGAGGAGGATGACTTCGTCCGGGGCGGAGCTGCCTCGGAGAATTCCGATTGCGTTCCAGGTCTCAGTACGCGGTGTGTTTTCGTAGTTCGAGAGACGTTGCTGCGTGCCTGGGGAGAGCGGGATGGGGACTGCTGCCTTTTGCACGTAGGTTCCATGGTCACCTCCGGGATCGAGGCCGAGGGACTGGAACTGCGAGGCGGCGAACAGAGCGGCGATATGCTCATCCCGCGTGGCGGAGCCTCGACCATGCAATTCATCGTCGGCGAGAAAATTCATATCGGAATGGATCTCCCTTTCGAGAGACGTGGATGCCATTTTTGTTTCTGTGGCGTCGAAGGAGTGGGCAGGTTTCTGTCCGGCGATCCAAAAAAAACAGAGAAGCGCTGCGGTGCAGAAGTGTCGGCGTTTATCTGCGGGCATGCGGGCGATTATAGATGAGGGTATCGTTGAATTTAGCGATACTTTAGAGGCGCAAGATTGAGGATGGGACAGGGCGTGTTCAGAGGAAGCTGGACGTTGATTCGAGCGGCGGCGATTCTAGCGGCTGCGATGGGTTCCATAGGCTGCGGCAATTTTTTTGTTCCTCCAGATAACAGCGGTGGCGGTGGCGGTGGTGGTGGAACCGGCACAGGTCGAGTTTATGTAGCGAATGCCACTTCAGGCCCAAACACGACGACGGGTTCGATCGCAGGTTTTACGATCGGCACCGGAACGTTGACGGCGGTTCCGAACTCATCCATGGCAGTTTCCTACCAGCCACTGGCTGCCGTGGTCTCACCGAACAATGCATTTCTTTATGTGTCGAGCGGGAGCGCCATCATTGTGTACACGATTAACTCGGACGGCTCGCTGACTGCGCAGAGCAACGGTGTGGTCATTAACGTTGTGTCCCTGGACGTATCTCCGGATGGGAAGTGGCTGTTCGGCCTGGATTTGCTTTCGGGCGCTCTAGATGAGTTCCAGATTGATTCTTCATCGGGTGGATTGAGTGCTATGACTCCACAACCCTGTCAGATATCGAACGGCGCAACCCCTCTTCCTCAGGAGGTCAAGGTATCTCCTTCGGGCAACTTTGTCTTTACGGCGCTGGGAAGTGCAGGAGATTGTATCTACTCGCTGAATACGGCAACAGGAGCGACAAGCTTTGCCACCTTTCTCTCTGTGAGCTCCTCGTCCAGCGACAACGGGCTCGCGGTCGATAGTACGGGATCGACTCTGTACATCGCACGCGCTGGGACGAACGGTGGCGTCGCGGTGTACACGATCGGCGGGGGAGGAGTTATCACTCCGATTGCAGGATCGCCGTTCGCGGCAGGGAACCGGCCATTTTCTGTCGTATTGGACAAGACCGGCAAGTATGTCTATGTGGCGAATCGTAATGACAACACGATCTCAGGCTATTCTATCGGTGCAAACAAGGCGCTGACGGCGTTGTCGGGATCTCCGTTCACAAGCGGACAGCAGGTTAACTCCCTGGGAATAGACCCAGGCGGAACCTATCTGCTGGCGGGAGCCAATGGCGGGAGCCCGGATCTTTCGATGTACAGCTTCGATGCCACGACGGCGGGCGCACTCGTTCTGGCGAAGAGCGTGGCTACCGATACAGATCCAACCAACGTTGCGGCGATTGCCGTCACCCATTGATCGGGGTGTTTGAGGGGGTAACAGTCTGTTGATTTGCAGCTATGCGCGAGAATTGTTTCTTGAGTGCCGCTAATATAAAAGAGACGCTGTCCTGAGTGGCGCGGCGGAGTACGAGAGTTATCTTTTCATCATCCAGACAGATCGGTGAGCGGCGGCGAGGCATAACCGCGATGCTTTGCATCGTGCTTTTAGGCGGATGTCTTGCGCTTGCTCTAGGTGGATGTTCGAAGTTTCGTCCCGGACCGCCGATCCAATACGTCTACGTTACGGTGAAGCAGACCTTTCTGCGGGATCGTGTGGCGGCGGTTTCGAACCGCACTGGAACGGTACAGAACGGTGACAGGCTCGAGGTTCTCGAAAGAGGCCGTCGATTCTTAAGAGTTAAGACCGGCAAGGGCGAGCAAGGTTGGATTGACGAGAAGGCTGTCGCAACCCAGGAGATCTTCGACCAGTTTGAGGCGTTGAAGCGGGACCATAAGGATGGTCCTGTTATCGCGAACGGGGTTGTCCGCGACGATGTCTATCTGCATACCAAGCCTGGACGCGATTCCGATCGCCTGTTTCGGTTGGTCGAGGGGGAAAAGCTGAAGCTGCTGCAGCGTGCGACGTTGCCGAAGCCGCTTCCTCCGGGGCAACAGATCGCAAGGCCCCCGGTGGCTGCCCGGGCAGATGCTGTGAAGCCGGTCTCCGGAGCGAAACCGCCGGCAACGGAAGAACCCGCCGCTCCCTTGATGGAAGACTGGTGGCTGGTTCGCGACTCCAAGGGCGATACGGGTTGGCTGTACAGCCGCATGATGGATGTGGATGTTCCGGATGCGATCATGCGCTACTCCGAAGGCCAGCGGATCGTGGGAGCTTATGTGCTGACGAGGGTCAACGATCTGGAGGCTCCGCAGGATGAGAAGAACGTTCCGGTGTATGTAACCGTAGCCAGTCCTTACAAGGCCGGACTTCCATATGATTTCAATCAAGTGCGGGTCTTTACCTGGAATGTGAAGAAGCATCGTTATGAGACGGGCTTTCGGGAGAGAAACATCGAAGGATATCTCCCGGTTGAGATCAAGATGGCAAAAGACCCCTACGGCCAGGCTCCGACCTCGATGGCCGTAGCGCCGACGTTCAGCTATCGAGTGCTGTCAGAGGATGCTGGGCCGGTGATTCCGGATCCAATTACCGGGGCGATCGTTCCCGGAAAGACGAACCTGAAGACCTATCGGCTGGAGGGGAACCTTATTCGGCGGGTTGTAGATCCCACGGCAGCTCCGGCTACGGATGCGCATCCGGAACCGGTGACGGAAAAGAAGAAAAAGGCTGCGGCCTCCAAACGACATGGACGGCGTTGAGCCCGTTTTGAGGAGAGCAAAGCATTGCGGGCTGTGAAGTTGGCGTGCCGGTCGTGACCCTGCAAAAATACAGGGATTCCCATTCGACCGTTTGCAGTCTTTTATCGGTAGAAGGCTCGAATGGCTTCCACTACGGTTTGCTGCTCGTCGTCACGAAGCTCCGGGTAGATTGGCAGCGCAAGCACTTCATCCGCGGCTTGTTCGCTGATTGGGAAGTCTCCCTGACGGTAGCCGAGGTTTGAGAGGCTGGTTTGCAGGTGGAGAGGGAGCGGGTAGTAGATCTCACTTCCAATCTGGCGTTCTGAGAGATGCTGGCGAAGAGAGTCGCGTCGCGGAGCGCGAATGACATATTGGTGGAAGACGTGCGTGGCACGAGGATCGGTGAAGGGCAGAACGATGCCTTCGCTGGTATTGGCGGCGATGAGGCCAGCCTGGGTGAATAGCTGGTCGTAGCGATGGGCCAGGTGGCGGCGTTGCTCGTTCCAGCGGGGAAGATAGCGCAGCTTGACCTCAAGGATTGCCGCCTGCAGCGAGTCGAGGCGAGAGTTCCAGCCCACTTCATCGTGGTAGTAACGACGGCGCATTCCATGGGCCCGCAGTACACGGGCGTGCTCGTTGAGCTCCGGGGAGGCGGTGGTGAGCAGGCCAGCATCTCCGAACGCGCTCAGATTTTTGGTGGGATAGAAGCTGAAGGAGGCCAGATCTCCAAGGCTGCCCGCGGGCTTGCCGCGCCAGGCGGCTCCGAAGGCCTGAGCGGCGTCTTCGACGAGAAGCAGGCCATGGTGTTGCTGCAGGTCGCCGAAGGCGTCCCAATCGGCGCACTGGCCGTAGAGATGGACTGGAAGAATGGCTTTGACCTTCGAACCGCGATGGGAGCGGATGACCTGCTCCACAGAGCTGGCAGAGAGGTTGAAGGTCGCGGGATCGATGTCTGCCAGCAGCGGCTGGGCGCCGCAGCGAAGGATGGAGCTGACAGAGGCGAAGAAGCTGAAAGGTGTGGTGATAACGGCATCGCCGGGGCCTATATTGGCTGCGGCGAGCGCCAGCCAGAGGGCGTCGGTTCCACTGGCGCAGCCGATGGCGTGCGGAGTCTGGCAGGCTAAAGCCGCTTTTTCTTCAAAAGATTCGACCGCGGGGCCGAGGATGAACTGTTGAGAGGCGCAGACCTGTTCGATTGCGGCCAGTACTTCATCCCGAAGGATGGAGTATTGCCGGGAAAAGTCGAGCATGGGAACGGGCTGAAGGGTTTCTGCTGGCACTGAAGCTATGGTAAATCCTTGTGTAAGAGAGGAAGAGTCCCAGCGGGAGTTTGATGCGTCTAACGTTTTATGGAGTGGAAGCTGCATTGCTTGCGGTAACCCGCGAGTTGAAAAATGTGGTGGATGCTCGTATCGTGGAACCTCTTGGCTTCAGACTCAGCGAAACGGCTGTCTGGACGTTCGACTGAAGGGCATGAAGTTTGGCGGAATCTTTATTATTTTGGAAATCTACAAGCTAAGGAGATCGGCACCATGGACTCAAAGCCGGCACAGAATATTCAGGATACTTTTCTCAACACGGTCCGCAAGGACAAGAGCCCGATCACAATTTATCTTGTGAGCGGGGTCAAGCTGACTGGAAAGATCCGTTCATTCGATAAGTACTCCGTTCTGCTCGAAAACAACAGCCAGGAACAACTGATCTTCAAACATGCGATTTCTACTGTTGTCAGCGGTCGCATGGGTGGAGGGCATGGAGATGCGAAGGGAGATCTTCGCAGTTCAGCACCATCGCAGGCTGCAGTGGGAACTGCCGCAGTTCCTCCACCTGTCTCTGAGGTCGCTGGGGCATCACCAGCTCGTTGAATTCATCCTGCTGGCGATCTTAAAGACTTTTCATGAAAAGACTCGTGAGGGTGTCCAGATCGCTCCTGTGAAGACCTCGAAACCGAATCGCCGTACGCTTGCGGAGGCACAGAGCGCCTTAACGGAGCTAAGTCGTGCTTCCGCGGAGCGCGCGGTGCTGGTGGCGGTGGAGTTTACCGCTTCCCGGCGTCGGCTGACGGCCACGGCGGCTCAGGCTCGAAAGGCTGCGACTCTGCTGGCCGAAGCTGAGGCGGAGACTTCTAAGTCCGAATCTGAAGCTGACGACGGCGCAGCTTCGGGACTCAATACCGAGCCCATGGAGTTGGACTTCGATGTGTCTCTTGCGGAGTTTCAAGAGCTCACTCGAAGCGCAGGGGCGGAGATCGTCGCGACTCTGGTGCAACGCCGAGCCAAGCCCGACGCCGCAACGCTCATAGGCCAGGGCAAGCTGGAGGAGATCGCTGGGGTTGCGGCCTCGGTGAACGCCGATATCGTTCTCTTCGACCATGACCTGACTCCTTCGCAGATGCGGAATCTAGAGGCGAAGCTCGAGACCCGGGTGATCGATCGAACCCAGCTGATTCTGGACATCTTCGCTCGCCACGCGAGGACGCGTGAAGGTCAGTTGCAGGTGGAGCTGGCGCAGCTGGAATACCAGCTGCCGAGGCTGGCGGGCCGGGGAAAGGCGATGAGCCAACTTGGCGGCGGCATTGGTACTCGCGGCCCCGGTGAGACCCAGCTGGAGACAGACCGCCGCAAGATCGGCTTGCGCATTCATCACGTCAAGGAACAATTGGAGTCGGTCA